>WOR8_10007513_pt1 | contig 10384 bp, 6 predicted proteins | sample DeeMarSeWOR38_10_FD_19890 | JGI IMG/M metagenome (IMG submission 19890)
TAATATTATTATTATTATAAAATATTTAGATAATTCAAACTTAAAAATTTATATTTCTTATTCAATGAGAGCTAATAAAATGATCTTTGATTTTTGTTGCACATCATAAAAATGATCTGATAAAATCTAGACAAATATCTTATACTGGAATTTGTATATTAGTTATATCAAAAGAAAACAATTTTTGAAAGAGATTTTAAAGTCGACCACCTATTATTATATTAAATTAATTAGAAAAAAATTTGAGTGAACATGTCCGAAATTAAGCTATTTGTGGATGCAAATAATGATATCACTGATAAAGTAGTAGTTTGTAAATCAAATGCAGACAAATTAGGATTAAAAGGGGGTAACTCAGTTGAAGTTATAAACGCAGATAATAATCTAAAGAAAATTGTTAAACTGGAAATTTCAGATGATATGTTAGATTTTGCGGGGCAATTTGCAAGAAACATTCTTAATGACTTACAATTTTCGGGAGTGGAATTAACTCTTCGTCCAGTAAGTGCTGGTACAGCTCCTTCTACTCCAGCTGCCAGCACCCCTATAACCACATCACCAGCACCATCTCCTATTCCTGCACAACCTTCAAGTTTTTCTCCCTCACCGAGTCCTCCACCACCTCAACCAACTTTAAGTCCCGCACCTCAACCTACTCCAGCCCCCCAACCTACAGCAATTCCTCAACACCAACCACAACCATCTCCTACACCACAATACACACCTCCTCCTCAGCCTTCATTATCACCTTTACCTGGTCGCCCTCCTCAACCTTCAACAATTGGAGTTCAACCATCTGCTGTTGGACAGCCCTCTATTGAATCAGCGGCTCCAGCTGATCCTTATCCGAATAAGATTGATGTTAATATGCTCCAAAGTCAGAAAGGTGGGTTGATCCTTAAACCAGTGTTGGACAATACAATTCAAGGAGGAAGAATCCAATTAAATCCTAGTCTTCTTCAGCAGTTAGGTCTCGGTCAGGGAATGTTAATCGGATGGGAAGATCCATTATCAAGATCCATGGGCTCAGCTCGAATTGATAGTGCCAATATTGGTCCAAATGAAATTAAGATGAGTTTTGATACCTATGAAGAAACAAATATTCAAGCGGACTTAATTGTCGTCTATTCTACTGAACCCCCAATCCAAGCGGTTAATGAATTAATGCTTGAAGTGGAATCTCAACCTAATCTGATGGGATATGCCATGGTTAGCCCTCGAACCCAATACTCGCTTTCCCTACAACAAGGGGATATCTTAGCTTTCGAAGATGAGCTTACAGGAGCAATGGGTGCAGGAAAGGTTGACGTTCTTGAATCTGTACCAGATAATGTAATTATTATTGATAGTGAGATTTTGGAAGCTTCAGGAATCGGAAGTTTTGAAGTTAAAGTTTCAAAAAACCAAAGAACAATAATACCCCTGCAAAGTATTTCTCTCGGGATTTCACCGATTTCAGGAGAAGGTATCTGGGAGATTATAAGTACCGCGCGGGAAAATGTAGAATCCATGAAAGGATGGATATCTAACTATATTATCTTCAAGGGGATTAAACTCAGATGGAATGCTGTAAATATTGCTTGTTCAATTTTGAATACTGTCCCTGATCTTACAGGTGATATCTTCGCCAAAGTTACCGAAAACACCACCTTATCTTTAAGTCCTGTAGGTTTGATTCCATTTAATGCTATATTGATAATTGACATCAGTAGGTCGATGATGGCTCGAGATGTGCTAGTTGTGAATATTGCGCCTGCTATAGAGGGGATCAAGGCCGCTATGGAATCAAGAGAGATTCAAGAGTTTTTAAAACATTTTAAGGATGGTGTAAATATACCTCGAAGGATTTCTGCGGCATTCGCAGCAGTTTTATTCCTAAGCGAGAAAGTAGGAAGAGGCTTCGGAGAAAAAGTCGCTGTAATTCGCTTTGCGGACGAAGCCCAGATAATGCCGTTCGGGAATGGGTATTTTATGGATTCTGCAAGCGGTAAAAAGGGAGTTCTTGAAGATGCTGCTCGTATGATTGTAGATCGCATCGGAAACAGTTATGGTCAAGCTACTAATATGGGAGCTGCAATGCTTCAAGCAAATAATGTGTTGCGAGAATTTCAGAGGATTAGTCCAGATCAGCCCACAATGATAGTTTTACTTACAGATGGCATCCCAACAGATGGATCCGCGTTTTTCGATGAGATCAAAAAGCTTTCAGAGAATGTTAACGTTGTAACTTATATCGTTGGTTTAGGAAATCCTGATGATGAATTAATGGCTCGTGCTGCTGCTCTATGTGGTGGTGAATACTTCAAACCAGAAGATGCCGGAGAATTATTAGTTTGGTACTCAAAGAGAGCCCGGGATCTCACTGTAAAATTAAAGGCTCATAAAGAATAAGATTTCTTCTGGGAAAACTTTGGTTTTATATAGCTTTCTTTTTTTTGATTCATTCCCATTTTTGGTTTTTATAGAAATATAATTCCAGTAATATTATTAATAATAATTTTGATAATATTTATAAGAAAATTTGATCGAAGAAATACTGAAATTATTATAAGAAATAGTGGTATATGTAGAAATATGAAAGACGTAAAAATTATTTCTATTGATAATCGGGGAAGAATCGTCCTTCCGTTAGTAACTCGAAAAAATTTAGGGATAACTACAAATTCTCAACTCATGCTTGTAAGTGACTCTGAAACAAAGGAAATAAGGATTACTCCCGTAGGAATTTCAAAAGAAGATAAACCGATTAAGTTTAGGATAACCATGAGTGATGAACCCGGATCTTTGGCAAAAATTGCTACCATTTTTGGAGATCTCGGTATTTCTTTAATGTATGGGGAAAGTGTAATCGTTGAAAAATCGAAAACTGCGATTTGGACTGTGATTGGTCCAACTCCTGACCATATTTCCCTAGAAGAATTAAAAGATAGTTTGGAAAAGAATGGAAAGGCTGTAAGTGTAGAAATTATACCAATTGAATAGTATATCTCTAAAAATTGGATAATTGAAAGAGGGCTGAGAAAATGGCAAAGAAAAAAAAGAAAGAAAAGAGAAAGAAATTAGAAGATAACACTGATGAACTCGAAGAGTTTCAAGGATATTCATTGGATACTGCACTCCATTCAACAAAATCAACAGAAACTACACTCCAAAGTTTAATGAGAGAAGTGACTGAAGAAAAAGGCTTTTTAAAATCGAAAAAGGAAGAAGAAAAAGTTCAACCCCACCTATCACATGAAAGCAGGAGTAAGATAGCAGAAGCTTATGCTTTGGAGGATGTGCCGTTAACACAAAGGAAATCAGATCAAAAACGTCAAAAAATAAAGGTTAAACCCAAAGAAAAAAAATCAGCAACCGCAGAATCACCTATAACTACAGACACATCACGTCCTAAGATTCAGATAGAAGCATCAACAGTTCCTACTCCCCATGAAAAAAGTAAAAATGTGAAACAAGAGAATCTCCCCCCAACACCGCCTGCGAAACAACCTTCAAAAATTAAGAAGGGAGGTATCTATGAAAAATTATCTGAATTTTTTGAAGAATTGTTAGTAGGATATAATGCTCGATATGAAAGATGGGAGAATTCAATCTCAAATATTTTATCAATACTAAGAAAAATGCGGAAAATCACCAAGAAAAATACTGATGATCTTGTTATCTCCATCAATAATTTATATAATAAAATTCAAGCAGGGCTAGAACTATTTAAACTTAAGCGAGGGGAGGTTGAGAAAGTAACCGAGGTTGATGTAGAATCAATGTCGGGGGAGTTCAAAAGGGTTTTAGGTATGCTAGAGTTACAAATAAAGGAATATCAGCTGAAGAGAGAAACTGATGATTTAATCCATGAATTGAAATCCCTTTCATAACTTTCAATTGTATAATATTAAGAAAGTTCCAATTACATAGTTTTTAGCAGATTGATATGTCATCTGATAATGAGAGTCAATTGCGTCCACTTATTCTTGATATTGGAAATAATCTCTTTCGAATCGGTTGGGCAGGAGAAGATTATCCCACTATCATTTCACCGAGTGTATATGTAAATAAAACTGATTTTATATTTGTATCAGATATAATCGATGGTCTTGAAGAGATTTTCATAGAGGATACAAATGTTGATAATCTAATTTTTGGAGAGCATGCTTTATCTTACTCCAATATCCTAAAGATTCATCAATTCCGAAAGGAGAATAATTATAATATTTTAGTCAAATTTTTTTTCCATTATTATCAGCAATTAGGGATAAATGAGGAAAATCAATTCAAGCAACCCATTATTATTATAACACCCTACTTCATTTCAGAATTAGAGAAAACGAAACTCAGAGAAGTCTTTTTCAATATCTTTAAATTTCCTTCTATCCTCTTTTTAATTGATAGCCAAGGAATTATGGCTGCATTACAAAAAACCAGTGCCGTAATTGTGAATATGGGAGAAGTGAATACGTATATCACATCTTTTTTACATGGCTTTACAAATATCATGGCTAGAGATACTTTCCCAATAGCAGGAAAAGATTTAACGAAGTATTTTCTCAATATATTATTATTACAGAGAGGTTCTGGGAAAATTGAATACTTAGACCATTTAATGGTTAAAGATTTCAAAGATAAACTATCAATCTGCATTTTAGATCCCGAAGGTGAGATAAAGCGGATTAAAGACGGGTTTACAAAATATGATAGTATTATAGAGTTACCAGATGGGTCTAAACTAAAAATTAATTCAGAAAGGTTTCAAATAGTTGAACCACTATTTGATCCATCTATTATACATATAGATTATAATGGCTTGCCAGAGGCTATAGCTAAAATAATTCGAACTTGGGAAAGGGAAAATTGGGGCGAATTGTTATCCAACATTATACTAGCTGGAGGTGGAAGCTTAATACCTGGGTTGGAAAAAAAAATGACCAAAGAAATTTCAGGATTTTTTTCTGATAAACTTAAAAATGAGATAAAAGTTCTTGCCGCTTCTGGAAGGGAAAATATAAGTTGGGTTGGGGCAAGTGTATTGTGGGCGCAAGGAAAATTGTCGAAGGGATGGGAAAAAAATCCGTTATATTCTCAGGAACCCAATGCTAAAAATGATTTTCATACAAATACCTAAATATGAGAAAGGAGAGAGGAAATGACATATAGTTTAGACCAAAGAAGAGAATTTCTTACTAGATTTCAAAATGATGTCACTACTGCTCGTAAACTTCTCCATAAGGCGAATCATAAATGGGCTTCGAAGTTACTTAATAATTTGACTATGGAAATTGAGAAAAATGAATGGTTAGACCTTCAGAAAAAACACCAACTTATAATGATAATATCAAACTCTTGGTGGTTATATTTAAACTCTTTAACAGCAAGTGCTGAAGGGAAAACCTCTATTGATTTAATAAGATATATTGATGCGTATAAAAGATTTTTCTCGTTTTTGTCAAATTTGGAGGATTTTTATCTTTTTAATAATTTTGCGTTTGACCTTCTAAAAAAATTTATTAAGACCGACAATTTATCGCAGAAAGGGATATCTTTATTTATTAATTCTTTCTCAGCCAAATTGTATGAAAAGAATGAGTTCCAGAAATTAATTGAAATACAAATCTTACTAATTTTTTTAAGGAAAGCCGTTGTTCCCTCAGAATATTTTCACTATAGTATGGAGATATTAGGCAAAGCGGTGATGAAAATCGAACCAAGTAAAAGGTCATTATATATTTATATGATTCTAGAAAATGTGTGTATCAAATACCAACTTATGGAGGATTCTTCTGAATTTGTAAGCCTTATCAATAAAATATTAGTCAATCGAATTCCTCAATATCTAAGAAATGAATTTAGCTTAATAAGTAGGATTTCTATCAATCAAAGGAGTTTTGGAACAATTCTTGTTGATCTTGAAGAACTTATTAATTATTTAAATGATATTGGAGAATATTCATGGATAATCTTAATTATAAGAAATATATTTTCAAAAATACAGGAATTTCAATCATTCGGAGATGCAGTTACTTATATTCGCAAGTTTATTGATTTCTCAATTAAGAGAAATCGGTTTGAAATAGCTTTTGAGATATATGATTTCTTGGAAGATTTGTTTATTTATCAAACTAATCTTTCCTATGATAATATTCTAATCGAATTGTGGGTGGAAGCGTGCAAGAAATTTGTAGATATGAAGGAGAAAAAATATATCCTGCAATCCTTAGAAAAACTTAATACTCACTTAAAAATTCCTCAAAATAATGCCCAAATCTTCCATTATTTTTATACGTGCGATCTCTTATGGCAGTTTAAGTCAATGTTCTTTTCCTTAGAACAACGAGACTTTTGGAAAATGATGTTTTATCGCACCCTTTTTGAAGAACAAAATCATAAACTTGCTCAGAAAATTCTTCTGTATTTAGAAAATGATTTCATTAATAAAATTCCTGATACTTTATCTTTATATAATGAGGCTAACCAGATAAGGTCTCAGATTTATACTTTTGATGATTTACAGGTTTTTCCTACTATTGATCAAGAGGGTTTTTCAATCAAAAACATGATTCTACGGATTAATTCAAAGGGAGTGATCTCTTGCAGAATAATTTCTACCGACAACCGGTTAATAGAAGGAATTATTACAAATGAGTATTGGAATGATACTCAGATTATTGAGATTTATAATGATCTTTTTAATACCCCCGAAAAACGAAATTATGATTTCAGTCTTACAGAATTTGGGAAAATCCTTTATTCTTTTCTCCCGAGATCGATCCGGAACATTTTCAAATCAGTTAAGATTGAGAGTTTGAGGACAATACCACAGATTTATTTTGTGTTAGATAACATAACAATCCCTTTCGATTTGGTTTATGATAATAATTTCTTCCTATTGAAATACTCCATTGGATACAAAATTGGGGATCTACCTCTTGGGGGTATTTCCTTTGAACGGGAAACTACTACAAATGATATTCCTAGCACTATTAATAATCAGTATAAAGTTCTGATTATTGAAGGGATAAATGCTAGCAATCCTTTAAAATGGAATGAGGAAATAAAAAATAAAGAATTAATCTATCCATTTCCTACAGGTCCTAATGAAGTGAATTACATCGTTAATTTTTTTAACAATCAACCCGGGATTGAACAACTTTCTGTACTTACTGGACTTCAAGCAACGCAGGAAAACATAATAAATCACCTTTCAAAAGATTTTTATCACATTATCATCTTCATAAGTAACATATTTTATTCTAAATGGAGTCCTAAAGACAGCTACATCCTCACAAATGACAATGAAATTATAACATTTAACGAGATAAAGCATTTGGTAACATCTAAAGGCAAGAATCTTCACCCTCTTTTGTTTTTTAATTCACAAATTTTCGATGTAGAAGGGATAAAACTTCAGAATGTTCTGAAGACATTTGGAGAGATTGTAGCTCAATTTGATCAGAGTAATATAACAGGTGTAATTTCAAGAACTTATCCCTTATTCAATGATGAAACAAATGAAATTATCTCAAACTTCTTTATTAATTTATTACACAATAATAGTCAAGGAGTTGCGATTCTCAAAGCCCGACAACAATGTATTGCAGCAAAGATGGAAAAAGCTGTAGAAGACCAGTTTCATGATTTATCTGCGGACGATGGAATTACTAGGATTGATTTACGAAGTAGTTTAGCCGTGTCAAGTTATCTGCTCTTTGGGCAACCGTGGAAAAAACTTAGACCATAAATCTAGTTCTATTTACGTATAAACAAGTTTTATGATAAAGATTTATTAATAGCTTTGATGATAATTATTACAAGAATTATATGAAGATTGAGGAAAAAATGAGCGAAAAAAATAGATTGCTTGAATTGCGTGTAGAAAATAAGCGTTTGAAACAAGAAATCGCTTCATTAGAAAATAAAATTATGACACTAGTTGGAATGTTTAATATTGAGACTTCTGGAAGTCAAGATAGTAAAAATGTTCTCAATGATCAATTATTAAATCTAATATCCTCAACTAAGGAACAATTAAATATCGTAACTCCCAAGATTGATGAGTTCTACGCCACGGAACTAAAAAGAGTGACTCAAAAAGGGATACCGGTTTTAATTATAACGAATGATCGAGGAAATTTACCAAAAGAGTATAGACCTATTTATGATGATCTAAAACTAACAGAGGGGATTAGCATTATCAATAACCCAAATGTAAGATATCTATTACTTTTCAATACTGAGCAAGGGATATATTCGGGAGGGTCTTTAGATAAAGAAGAACTTGAGAAATCTATCTTAATTATTACGACAATACAAGAAAAAGCCAAACTAAGAAAAATTGCTCAAATATTTTCTTTCATGCTTCCAACATTTATGAGAAAGTAAAAAGTAATTTTTCTTTTTTATTTGTTTTTTAATATATATAGAATGATAACTAAACAATGAGCAATAATCAGCATTTAAACCCAGATTTAGTAACTAATCTATTTGGTTTGAACTCAGAGATACGTAGTAATCTTTTAGAATTCTTAAAAAATCATGCTCTTTCTGAAAAATCTTATGAATTGAGTTTTACTCATTGGAAACAAGCCTTTACGCAAATTTATGATAAAAATATTACTTTTGAGTTATTTCTGGAACATACGTATTTTGCTTTAGTATTAAAATTCTTAGTTCTCTTAAAGATTAGAGCAAAAAAACAACTCAAGTATGAAGATATATTTGATGAATCTTTGAGGAGAAAACTTAGGGAATTAGGGATTTTCCAGTTTGAATATTTTTTTTGGCCTCACCTTGACGAAAAGTTAGTTGCCACATTTTTTGAGGAGGTGTCTAACCTCACATTCGGAAAACAAGATATATTAAGTCAATTGTATCAACAAATTTTTGTTCATGATTTAAGACACAAAGGAGGGGAATTTTATACCCCATTACATTTAACGATAAGAATGATTCAAGAATTCTATGAATTCGGACTAAAAGTTTTAGATCCTTCATGTGGCTCAGGTAATTTCCTAATTAACATCATAACAGAAATTTTAAATTCTAATAATTCTCAAGTGTTAAAATTAAAGGCAATATCCAATGTCTATGGTTTAGATATTAATCCTTTAGCCGTTATTACAGCAAAAGTCAACATATTACTCGTACTTTTAGACTCTTATGATATCGAAGATGACAATTTTCCTCAAATTAATGTACATCTCTGTGATGCTTTATTTCCTAATAATGGAGAGATGAGTAAAGAAGAAAACCTAAGTGAGATGCTTAACTCATTTGATTTAGTGATTGGGAATCCACCATGGCTCACTTATAAAGATCTATTTGATAAAGACTATCAAAAGAGAATAAGGGATTTATCTGATGAATTGATGATTAAACCTTCTAGTCAATATATAACTCACATAGAATTGGCGGCAGTTTTCTTTTATGCTATTCCTGTAAATTTTCTAAAAAAAAATGGGATGATTTTTTTTGTAATGCCAAAAAGTGTATTAAATGGGGATCATTGTACGAAGTTTCGAGCTTTTTCAATCTTCAATAAAGAACTGGAAATTTGGGATTTTCCTCAAAATTATTTTTTTAATGTCAACCATATCTGTCTAAAAGGGGAATACATTGGGCTGAAGAACAGCATTTTAATTAGAAGTCGCTATCCCATAAAAACTAAGATTTTTGACGAAAAGTTAGAGATAACAAAGGAAACGCTATATTCAAGCTTAAATATTGAAAAGGATGGGGCAAAACTGATTTTACCTATTGATGAATTAAAGAGATCAAATCAAGTTGATAGTAGTCCATACAAGAAAAAGTTTTATCAAGGTGCCACTTTAGTTCCCCGTAGTCTGGTCTTCTTTCAAATAAGTGAAGAGAAGGAGGATCTACTAATAATATCGACTGATCCAGATGTGTTATCAAGGTCCAAGAAGAAATGGGAATTTTCCTTCCAAAACCGAGAAATTGAAAAGGTCTTCCAATTCAAGACATTTTTGAATATAGATCTTATCCCTTTTTATATAAGAATCTTAAAAGATATATTTTTACCTATAAATGATCGTTTTAAGTTTGACTTAGACTACCTAAAGCGTTATCCAAAAGGTTTTGGTTTCTATAATGAGGTGAACGATTTCTATAGGAAAATGAAAAAAGAAACGAGTAGTATTGCAACCTTATATGAAAATTTAAATTACTGGAACAAACTACAAAAACAACTCAATCACCAAGCGTATACTGTGGTGTATAATGCAAGTGGCTCCAATTTAAAAGCAGCTGTTATTAGCAATGAGAATCAAACGATTATTGTGGGTTCCGAAAATTATTATTATTCTACTAATTCAGAAGAGGAAGCATATTATTTGTCAGCAATCTTAAATTCACCTGAATTATCAAAAAATATAAA
>WOR8_10008585_pt1 | contig 10382 bp, 10 predicted proteins | sample DeeMarSeWOR38_10_FD_19890 | JGI IMG/M metagenome (IMG submission 19890)
CCAAATCTTTAGGCGTAGAAGTGGTTCCAGAATATGGAGGTCCAGAATATGAAACCGTTGCGGCATTTGGCTCATTACATTTGAACGATGATCTCTCGTTCATCGCATTGGCGAATCAAAAATGTAATGCCTACGGTCTTGACACAATTAGTACTGGTAATTTGATTGCATATCTCATGGAAGCTACCGAGCGAGACTTGGTCAAGAGTTCAGACGGCGTAGCTTGGGGCTCAAAAGAAGGAGTCTCCAAATTACTTGATAAAATAGCGACCCGCGAAGGGATTGGGGACAAAATTGCGGAAGGTGTGAAACGTTTTGCAGAATCAATAGGAGGCGAAGCCTTTGCTGTTCATACAAAGGGTATGGAAGCGCCAATGCATGAGCCACGCGGCAAAAAGGGCTTGGGTGTTGACTATGCGACGTCCTATCGAGGTTGCACACATTTGGAAGGAATACACGATACAACACTAGAGAAAGATAATGCTGCCGTAGAATTAGGTATTGTAAAGGCCATTAGTCGGTTTGCTACTGAAGGAAAAGCGGAAATCATTAAAAATTATAATGATGCCCGTTCGTTTACCAATTCGTTAGTGCTCTGCATCTTTGTTGTGAACACGTTTCGTGGATTTGTCGAAGAAAACTTTGTCGAGATTCGAGATTTAATGAATGCAGTGACTGGGTATGAGGTTGATAGAGATGAGATGTTGAAAATCGGCGAGCGAAATTACAATTTAGGTCGTCTTTTCAGTATTCGACAAGGATTGACACGCACTGATGACGACCTCCCACCTCGTTTTAAGGAAGAAACACTGCCATTCGAAGATCGCAAAGAAAAAATCCCGCAAGAAACGATTGATCGCATGATAGCTGAATACTACAAAGTTCGAGGTTGGGATGATAATGGAGTACCTAGTCAAGAACTATTAAAAGAACTAGGAATAGAGTGGGCCAGATAGTCGAGATTATCGGAAAAACCAAACGGTGAGATTCTACTATCCATCCATTTCTTTGGGATGGGATATGCCAAAGTAGGTGGAATTTTAGTCTTTTTTAGTAAACATGGCTCATACAGAGAACGACTTATCAAATGCGATCACGATATTCTGCCTAAGAGTAGTTTTCTAAAATTTTTTCGTTTGTATTTAAGAAAAAGTGCAGTAACAAGTGATGCCGAATCTAATTTATTAATAGACAAGTAGACTTTTCAAATGAGTGAATGAAACCACATAATATTCTGCTGAGATTTGAGAAAGACTATTCCTTTTGAAGGAGAAAAGTTTATATTCACATAACGTAATTCTTAAAAATCAAAAATATTTTTCCAAATTTTTAACGAGATTTTTCAGGAGGGAAGTATATGGTTGCAGAAAGATCAGTTGGGGCTGCCGATGCTTATACTATCTTGGGGTCACTAGTTCTTTTTCTCTTTTCTTGGACGCAGATGATCATTCCTGGTTATAACCAAATGCTGGCTGGTAATATCGTAGGTATAATCAATATTGCGCTTGGTATAGTCTTGATGGCAATAACTGTTATCTCATTTATTGCGAGCGAGTTTGTAAAATGGACACTACCGCGATCTGGTCAAATACTTGCGTGATGCAGCTGCATGTAGCCTCTATCTTCTTCTTTATTGTTTTTTAATTATTAAATTTCTCTTTTTCACACTTCTTTTTTAATTCTTTTCAGAGACTAGATGATCTCTTATCAGCTTCTAATACACAGGCGTTTGACAAAATGTGGAACCAAAATTCACTTCTTTTTTACTTTTTTTGGCTTTTTCAATTTCCTACTGAAATATACTTCTTCCTCTAACGGGCTGACTCGGCTTGTTCAAGCAATTTCTGCATCCTTATATTTCTTTTTTGAGTGTCTATGATGATAGACTTGAATCATTCCTTCGTTGCAATGCCAGCAATCTTCTCAATAAGCGCTGTTCCAATCTCTTGACTTCTCGCTTTTGGAACAACAGTTACCCTCCTATGTAGAATTTCGTGGACTCATCTTCCCAGGGCTTTCCAAGAATAAAGCCCACTAGTTCGCCTTCTCTTACTGCCACAAAACTAAAATTGGATATTCTTCGAGAAATTTAGCAATCTCCAATAGGGACCAGTCCTCCATAAGAAAGCCCAGGAACGCTTTTTTACCTATTTCCCAGATATCAGACGAATCACTTTCCATCGCACATCGTATGCTTTACTGTCTTTTTTAATACCATGAGTAGCTCAACTCGTTTAGTAGACAATTTGCCTAGAAGATGGTCGGAATTCCTCTTGTGTCATATAACCTTCGACGTATGGAGGAAAAGGGGGACGGCCTGTTTGCATTCCATAGAAAGTGCCTGTGAAGAGTTCCATCCACCCTGGATGGCCAGAATCCCCAAGAGGACCTTTTCCTTCAATATTACCTTCTGGGAAGAATTTATCATCTTGGAAGTATCCACGAACAAAGAATCCCTTTGGTAGCCCTTTCAACTCTGGATGAATACTTCCATCTGCAAGGAGCATATATCCCTTTTGTTTCTCCTTCAATTTTTATTCTCCTTTTCATGTTAATTGAACAACTATTATTATAATAATTAAAACATAAATTAATTTTGATTGACTTCTCTTGAGATGAGCGGAGGGTTTACTAATGAAGCGAACCCATTTAATCATCATCGTTATGGTAATCATTTCACTAATGCTGACATCTTTTCTTCTTGTACAAGAAATACAAGTTTCAAATAAATGGACAAGTATAAATGACTGGGGATATCAATTACAAAGTATAGACATAGAGGAAATTCGTACTAGTAAATTTGATTTACTTGTTATAGATTATTCTTCTAATGGCGAAGCTTCTGGTGAATTTACTATCAACGAAATAACCGCTATGAAAGGAGAATCAGAAGAATCTAAGTTAATTATAGCGTATCTAAGCATCGGAGAAGCTGAGGATTATAGATACTATTGGCAAGCTGGTTGGAAACCAGGCTCATCTGAATGGTTAGATAAAGAAAATCCCAACTGGGAAGGAAATTATAAGGTGAAATATTGGTACGAGGAATGGCAACGCATTATTTTTGGTCTGCCAAATAGCTATTTGGATAAGATCATAGATGCAGGCTTTGATGGTGTGTACTTAGACATTATTGACGCGTACCAATACTATGAAGAAAAGGGTTATTTAAATGCACGAGAGGATATGATCAATTTTGTTATTGCTATTGCAGATTATGCTCATAGGACAAAAGCTGTTAAAGATTTTGGAATTTTTGCCCAAAATGCAGAAGAACTCATTGAAAATATGAATTATCTCAATGTATTAACTGGAATAGGTCGAGAAGAAGCATATTTTGAGGCCACAAATATACGAACTTCCATACATCAAAGGGAAGCAATCGAGACGTATCTGGATCTGGTTGTAGCTGAAAATAAACTCGTCTTGACAATAGATTATTGTAATAAGCAGGAATATATTGATGAAGCGTATACACTAGCAAAGGAGAAAGGATATATTCCTTACTGCTCCACGGTAGAGTTAGATAGTCTTACAATTAATGAAGGTTACAGTCCAGATTGAACAAATCTAATTGGTAAGGGGCTGAATTCTGATTAGCACCAGAAAATGGGATCTAATCTTAACCAAATGAGCTGTTAGGTACGATAACTTTGAGTTATTTACATAAAATCAAACTTCATGTAAGAAAAAAACAAGGAATTTACTATACACCCTCTTATATAGTTAATTTCATTCTTAAGAACACTCTTGGCAAAAAACTCACGCAAAACTGGAAAAAGTTGCAGCAATTGTTCAATGAAGAAAAATATGATGAACTTGTTAAGCTTTTAAAAGAAGATTCTAAAATTAACGTCATAGATCCTGCGTGTGGTTCAGGTATATTCCTGATAGAGGCTGAAACACATTTTAAAAATTATTATAACAAGATCCAGATTAAGTTTAATAGTCTAGAAAAAAACAACAAATACTCTTCAGATATTGGTTCTACTTTAGAAGATATCATTTCTTATTTTAAAATCGATGAAAAGACAATCTTAGAACATATTTACGGCTGTGAGTTAGATTCAGGTGCTCTAAAAATTACCCTACAAAACTTAAGTTCTCAATCCTCTAAGCCGAATGAACTGACCTTTCTCAATGAAAACATTATAAGAGGCGATTTTCTTATTTCTGGGCTCGAAGAACATGATGATGAGTCGATTTTTCATTCAGAAATTGAAAAGATTAAAAAAATACGACGATCAATCAAATCGCCATTAGATGTATCCAAAAGAAAATTACTAACTTGGGAGAAGAAACTAAAAAAACAACTCTCCTCGAAAGTAAATAAAACATTAGAACAGTATTTTCCGACTGAATTGAATAAAATTATACCATTTAATTGTGAAATAGAATTTCCTGAAGTTATGAGTGAGGGAGGCTTTGATGTCATTATAGGTAACCCTCCATATTTTACAATTGAAGGTCGACGGAGTAATGAACGAACAATCTATTATAGTTATCTTAAAGAGTCACAAAAGTGGAAACGTTTCTTTCGATCAAATTCTGATATTTACTATTATTTTATAATCCAGTCTCTAAAAATTCTCAAAAACAAAGGTTATCTTGGCTTTATAGTCGGCCAATATTTTCTTGAAAATGACTTTGCAGATAGAGTTCGAAAATTTGTATTAGATAACGCTGTTATCGAAAAAATCATTCATTTTGAGAGCTTTAAATTATTTTCTGATGCAAAAACAGATACTTGTATTATAATCTTAAGGAAAGAAGACGATAAGGCTATAAGAGAGCAAAATCAAGTTAAAATTGTCCGTTGTAAGAAACAACTTGATTGCGAGACAGTAGAAGGGCATGAATTTTCAATGGAAGAAACATCTCTTCAACGAAATCAGGCTCTGCTAACACATATTCAGCGCCATCTCTCAGATGATGCTTATTCTGATGAATTTATTAATGTATTTTTTGTGCCTCAGAGAAGTTTGAGCACAGGTAAATGGGTTCTTTCGATTCACAAGGAAATAATAAATAAAATTGAGACCGTAGATTTTACGTTAGAAGATTGTTGTCACATTGGGGAAGGGTTCAAAACTGGTTTAAACAAAGCATTTATCGTAGACGAGGATGCTATTGCCAAATATAAATTAGAAAACAAAATATTAGTACCTCTTTTACGAAATAGTCAAATTTTTCGTTATTACGTGGAACATAAAGGTCTCTATTTAATTTATACAACAAATGAAACTGATATAAATATGTATAAAAACGTGAAAAAATATCTTGAAAGGTTTCGAGAAAGTTTAGAAAATAGATTCCAGTTTAAAGATGGAACTTGTAAGTGGTATAGCCTAAGTATCCCCCAAAGTAGAATACTTTTTGACAACGCATCAGAAAAGATCTTTTGTCCTTACAGAGCAAAAAGAAACAAATTCGCGTATGATAATGCTATGTTTTACGGCTTAACAGATACTTACATAATCATTCCAAAGGAAGACTGTGAAATGAATATCAAATATCTTCTTGCCTTATTAAATTCTCAAGTACTAGATTTTTGGTATCACCATGCAGGAAAAGCAAAGGGCCGTATGAACGAATATTTCACCACACCTTTAAGTAAAATACCTATACGAAAGATTGATTTTTCAAATCCAGAAGAAACATCTATACATAATGAACTTGTGAAATTGGCAACTCGGCTAGTTTCTCTTTTTAAATTAAGATTAGGCTCATCAAAAAACGAAATGAAAATAGCAGAAATTCAGATAAAAATGAATCGTCTCGTATATAAACTTTACAACGCTCTCACAGAAGATGATATTTGCATTATTCATGCACTAATGAGATAACATCCAGTTTTTTGGTGTAGTTCTGATAATCACTCAGATATCATATTAATCTGATTTCTGTATCAGACGACCTCCATTTATTCTCATTTTTTTATGATTTCACATTCCAACAGTTAGTTTTAAATATGAGTTTTCATATTGGTATGACTAGTATGAAAAACATGATTTATATGAGAGATCAAAATGGTTGAAGTAAAGAAAGGCAAGCATATTTTCGGAATTGTTAAAGTAGGCGCACGAGGACAGATTGTTATTCCAAAAAAAGCGAGAGAGATGTTTGAAATAAAACCAGGAGATAGTTTACTAGTAGTTGGAGATGAAGAAAAAGGAATCGCAATCGTAAAGGCAGATCTGATGAAAAATCTAGCATTGCAAATCTTGGACGGTCTGGGATATGTTACAGAAAGACTTGGGATCAAAAAGAGGGAATAAATGATTAATTGATAGTGATAAGAATGAAAAGTAAGCCCCACTACGGTTATTATGCCTTACCCATTATGATCGTTTTATCAGCTCTCATAATACTGGCTGGCATTTTAGTGTTCCTATTTGTCATACAAATAATTGGGATTATCATTCTGGCATTTGGAGTATATCTAGTGGCATCTTATGGGATCTCCATTCATTTCATGAGGCAGGATACAGCTGAAGACATTTCTGAAATTCTTAAACTAGCGGGCAACGAAAATGTTCTTGATGTCGGCTGTGGATTGGGTAAACTGACAAACGGAATTGCAAAGCAATTGAATAACGGCAAAGTTATTGGAATTGATATTTGGAACAAAATGGAGATACCTGGTAACTCTGCTGAAAAAGCCTATGAAAACGCTGAAATAGAAGGTGTTAGAGATAAGGTTGAATTTTCTTTCGGCAATGTTCTGGATGTACCCTTTACTGATACAAGCTTTGATTTAGTGACCAGTTCTAGCGTCCTGAATAATTTACATGGTATGGATGAAAAACTTAAGGCTTTACAAGAGATCTATAGAGTAACAAAACCCGGTGGACGGTTTCTTCTTGTAGAACCTTTAAGAAACTTGAGAGGCTTTTTCACATTCACACCTTTTGCATTCTGGATGCTTTTGAAAAAAGATGATTGGATAAGGTTACTACAACAGTCAAATTTTGTCGTGCATGATTATCTTTATCGTTATGGCGTGGGTTGGTTCGTTGTTGAAAGACCAATCAATACAAAGAGCGTATGAAGGGTGAAAAACTTTATCACCCTTTATCAGGAGATGAAAAATCATCTCATCGGAACATTTAATATAGTATCTTTTCTTTATTTTCGTTATTCCAAATATAAAAATCAATGATAAGGGATTTAAAATGGCAAGTGAAGAAGATTCAAATGAAATAAGATGTGAGGTTTTTTGGAAAAATCTAGCCGTTCGATACTGGTACTTTGTTGTAATATTCGGTGTGATCATAATCGGTGCTATTATTGGATTCATTCTTACATTAGATTGGTACGTCGACACTTCAGCAATTGGTGGTAACGGGTCGTGGACTTTCGATCAATTTTCTATGGGAACCGCTGTATTATGGGTTATTTTCCTATTCCTATGGATAGTGTTACGTGTTGTATTGCCTACCCTAGCCGTAGCGGGAATCATCATAGCTATAATTTGGTTTGCGGTCCTTCCTCCAGAGCTGAAAGAAGAAATAAAATTAAGATTTAAAGAAGAACGGCACCATGGTAAAAAAAGCGGTGGTGGTGGAGCATGCGGATTTTTGATATTTATAGGAATTTGCATTTATATCTACATTGATGGAAATTGGCTGACTGAATTTGGAAGCCTAAGCATTAGATATTTCATAGACGCGTGGATCACCGTAGTCATATGGGGCTTAATCATATTCGGCATCCCAGCAGTAATAGTAGGAATTATTTGGTTTGTTCGAAAATGTGGAATATCGGATTAAAACAATTTTATAATCCTTTTTCTATTTTTATTTTTTTAAGTTCTTATGGATTGAACAACACCTATTTTTGTCTCTTTGGATAACCCTTCTTAAGATATACGATCTCTCCGCTCACCATATTTCTGATTTCGAGAATTCGATGGAAGGGAATAATCGTCTCTTCATCATCGAGAGTACAGAGGAAACTTCCAACATAAATTTTTTCAATAAGATGCGCAGGAATCTGTCTTCGATCATTTAACGCTCCACGATGGATATATACGATAATGTAATCATTTATATCTTCTTTAGGATCCCATTTCAACTTATTGAGAATGTCTCGTATGAGGATGCTATTACCTCCAAATGGATTAATACACGTTCTACTAAAAAGAAATTGTTGTAAAACGAAAAACTTGTGTTAGTCTAGCAGGGAGACTCCATATAAAAGTTAATGCATAATTAAGTTAGTTATTAACGAACCTATGAAGTGAATTTAATGGAATTTAAATTTAACTTATTTGTATCGGTTATGAAAGGTTTCGAAATACCAGCTTGCGAAGAAATGAAAGATTTATTGGAACAACTCGGAGATACAAACCCACAAGTAACGACCTCCATAGCACAAGGAATAATTCTTGCGTATACAAACCTTGATCCATTTATTGTGATAAAGAGAATAAAGGAATTAATACAGAAGGATAAGTTTCGCTATTTGTTAATCCTTAAAATAAGACCTATTGAAAGTGTTGTTGAAACAGATTTAGAAGAAATCAAGCAGGTATGTTCGAATCTAGTGGACAAGAAAATTAGGAAAAATGAAACCTTTCGTATCACTCTAGAGAGACGATTTACAAATGTTGCCAGAAATGACCTAATTACTGCAGCAGCCTCCAACATAGATCGAAAAGTTGATCTTAAACAGGCAGATAAAATTGTTTTTATAGAGGTTTTAGAGAATTCTGTAGGCATCTCTATACTTTCACCAGAGGACGAAGTTTCTATCATTAAAGAACAAGAAAAACGTGATTTCTTGAAGTTTGAAGATCGATTAAAAAAAGATGAATAGGTCGCAAGCAGATCGACCATATTTCATATTTCTGCAATCACATTTTCTGGATGCCCTTCTAGATACGCTTTTATGTTTGATAAAGTAGTATCCAGAATTCTTTGTGCCGCTTCTTGGGTATTAAATGCCACGTGTGGAGTAAATATGACATTCTCTCTTTCAATAATTTCCAAATTCCTTTGAAGGATTCTTTTCTCTTCTTCTGTTAATGTTTCTCGGGGTTTCATTTTTTCTTCAATAAGAAATTCTTCTCCCTCTATGACATCAAGTCCTGCAGCACTTATGATTCCTTCATCTAACGCGTATTTCAGTGCGTCGGTGTCTATAAGGCCGCCCCTTGAAGAGTTTATGAGGATAGCACCAGGTTTAATTAGCTTAATGTTATCTTTATTGATCATATGGTGCGTATATTTGTTGTACGGTGCATGAAGAGATATTATATCTGAATTTTTTAGCAGTTCTTCAAGAGATACGTATTTATATCCAAGTACTTCACGAGCAAAATCGTTAAAGATTATATCGTATGCAAGTACGTCCATTCCGAAACCACGCGCAAATTTAATCGCGTATAATCCAATACGCCCAGCGCCAACAACTCCAAACGTTTTCCCTTTTAGATCGATCCCTTTAAGCCCCTCCATTGAAAAAGTTTTTTGGTCAGATATTTGTGCTTTATGCATCTTCCGTGTTAACGTTAACAGCATTGCAAAAGCATGCTCTGCAACCGTATTATCGCCGTAAAACGGAACGTTACATACTAAAATTTTTCTTTTGTTACACTCCTCCAGGTCAATATGATCAAATCCGGTGGATCTTGTTGTAATAAATTTGAGGTTTGGTAATTTTGCCAAAGCTTCTTTGTAAACCTCTGAGAAAACAAAAACTGAAACACTATCAAAATCCTTCACTTTGTCTGCGTTTTCTGAGGTTAATGCCTCTGGATAGAATACTAAATCGTGTCCCGGAAGATTTTCCCTAAGATATTTTTCCTCCCAATCCTTAATCTCGAAAAAAGCAATCTTCAAAATCCTCACCCATATCTCCTATTTAGTGCATTCTTTTCACTCTGTTTTGAAATTTTATAAATGTTTTAATTTATTCGGTAAAAGGTGGCTTTTTGGCTAAAAATCTCATTCAAAAACTAATTTCGTTCTGATACATGGTATAAAAAAGAAAAGAGGATTTTTAATAGATGATGTTTAGCGAACTTTAGTACGAATTCGTTTAGAAAGGACAGTTAATCCAAGCACTGGAATAGTACAGCATAGCAGAATGGTGCCAAGACAAACTGAAAAACCGCCACTGCCTTGATTAATGACTAATACTGGATGATTCCGATCATTTTCTTTTGAAGCGAAGTCGGTCCAATCACCAATCTTGTTTACTGGATCTCTTGCTTTTACCACAATTGTGACCAGTTGACCCTGCTTTCCTTTAGCAATATCTGTAGCATCCCATTCATTCCATTGAAGTGTGCGACTAACATTGAAAGTGTCTACAGCTTCTGAGTTATATGAAGGTGCATTGTTCCAGGTCAGTGTGTCTTCATTCCAATTGGTGTC
>WOR8_10007518_pt1 | contig 10381 bp, 10 predicted proteins | sample DeeMarSeWOR38_10_FD_19890 | JGI IMG/M metagenome (IMG submission 19890)
TTGCCTTGAATTTAATAAATATATATTTAATCATTTCAATTATTCTAGATTAATAATTAATAGTATCAATTTAGAGAAATCTTATACAATTAATTATTAATGTATAATTGATACATTTTTATGATATGAAAATAAGAATTTGTATAATAACATTGTTTGTAATTCTTATATTTATTTTAAATACTGTTGCTCATGTCCCTATATCTGCTGGAGAAAACAATTCTCTTGAGACCGCAATTGAGGTTAAAGAACCAACAAAATCATGGGCGATCTATGATGAAATCCATGAACCAGGTGAGTCTAAATACTATAAGTTTACGATGGAACAAGGTCAAAGACTAAAGATCTCTCTATTCGTCACTAAAAAAGGATTTAATCCAGGTGTTGTCGTTATGGGAAAAGGATTAACATCCCAGGGAATATTGCCCAGCGGAGTTGAAATACCAACTGGATATAATTACATAGTTTTTGAAGGAGAAAAAACCAATAATAGAGAATATGAACCGTTCACGCCTTCAAGTTATTACTTTACTGCAGATGTCGATATAACTGTAAACATTACAGATGTTTATTACATCGCAGTATTTGATGAATCAAACCATGGCAAAGTTGGAATTGCTATTGGCTTTATTGAAACATTTTCTGTAAACGAATGGTTACTGATACCAATAAACGCCATAAACATTCATATCTGGGAAGGCCAAAACATTGCTGTAATAATTGCACCATTAATCCTTACAATTATTATAGGAATTGGAATTCTAATCTGGATAAGGAAAAAAGAACATAATTTACAGTTGAATAATCAAGCATTGCTAGGACTGTTTACTGCTTTCCTTTTCATTGGAAGTGGTCTTATGATATTAATGCAGATGATAATCGCCCTCGCAGGATCATCAGCGGATAACTCTGTAATAATAACTCTAATCTTTGGTTTATTACCAATTCTTTTCGGTATTTTACTAATTAGAACATCAATGAGAATCGTTAAAGAATTAAACAAAACGAACAGAGCAATACTTCTTGTAATAGGAATCTTTGGTCTTATCTTTTGGTCAGGTGTTATTATAGGACCAGTTTTGACAATTATATCAAGTTTGTTACCAAATACGACAACTCTAAAAAAATAATCATAACTCGGATTGTATGATAATCTGGGACATTCCTCCAGAAAAATTGTGTCGACATCATTTACTTGGTGAACACAGTGAACAGCATGCCATCTGGTCAATTTTAACGCAAAATAAAAAAGGATTTTTGCTACATCCGGAAACAATAAAATGGAAAGGCAAATTACACGCACTATATCTAAGACATCAAGATATTATTAAAGAGATGCTAAAACTTGGGATGAAGCACAATAGTCCAATGGATAAATTACTAGCCACATTTTTAGATTATCAAGAGGAATACGTAGATAGTATTAATGGACAAAAAAAGATTTTAAAGAAGAAAAGCTGTAAGTTTGATATTTAAATTAGTAGAATATTTAATCCACTCTGAATCTTTTAATTTATATGAAGTTCACCATCTCTCCTTATTATAAAAGTATTTATTATAGAACGTATAATATCAATAGGTCCAAAAAATTCGCCCTTACCCAGAACCAAATTATAATCTCCCCCCTTTTCATATGGATCCCAGCAATATATATAATAAATACCAGATTCACTTAGAGTTTCTTCAAAGATGGGACCCTTGTAATAACTTTTACCTCCAAATGGTTCGTAAAATGTTTCTCGTTCTTCTCCGGGTTCCACATTTTCTTTGACAATCACACCATAACCTGGTGGAATTTCAAACGGGAGGGTTTGATTTGGTGCTGGTAATCCGGGACCTACAAGGGCGAACCAAGGAACAAATTCCTCATAATAATCATCAACAACTGGGACAATAAGCTCTATATAGACATGTTTTGGTTTATTTCTTATTTTAAATTTAAAAGCATCAATGTCTTCACAAGGATTAACTCCATCATTTTCCAGCCATGCATAAAAAGCTTTTGAATATTCAATCATTTTCCATACATACAGAGGTTTATCTTCATTATAATCTCTATATTCAATATAAGGAACATGCGCTGAAACTGTTGATGTGATAAACATAAAGAAAAAAATAAATGTTAATAAAGTTATGATTTTTCGTCTCATTTTAACTAAGCCCCCAAATAATTGTATTATAAAAAAACGTAATTTCATATATAAATTATTCTACGAAAATAAAAGACACTATTTTCCGTAATTTTTAATTATTTTTAATATCTTAAACAAACTAGATAAACATTTAGAATTTTTTTTGTTTTTTCTTTCGTTTTAATATGATAAATAATGTTATTCCAAGGATCGTAATTAATAATCCAAAGCCGGGGGTAGAGTTATCATCTTTTTCAGTTGATATACCATCTCCCTCGCTTTTAACAGTTATTGAATCCTGAGTTTTACCTGAAATACTGCACTCTGTTTCAACTTTTAATACATCCCCATCATTTGTTGAAACATCAAATGATAAAGTAAAGATATTTGATGATGGTTGACCTATATAATCTTCTTCTATTATTGTAACTCCATTTTTATATATTTCAACCTTTTCAATGAAATGAGTATTTGTATCATCAGTATTATGAGAGATTGTTACATTTAATATCTGAATATTAGAGTCATATTTTAAATCAACATTACTTGCGGGATGCCCTGATACACAATATGAATTAACTACTAATCCTAAAATAAACAATATTATAATCATAATTTTTTTTTGCTTCATTTTTTTTATTCTCCTATATTGGTTACCTTCTATTTGAGATAAATATTTTATGCTATATTAAATTATATACAACTACTTTGGAAAATTCAGATATATATTGAAATACCTAATATACTATGAATAACACCTAAAAAAATTGAAAGATATGCTAAACGATAATGCAATTGGATAGAATATTTTATTTTTCCTTTTCTTTTCAATACAGCTAGTGTAGCAGTTGCCATGAACATTAATATTGTAATGATGCCAAGGTATACAATAAATGGAATTCCAAAAATCATGTAATACGTGATTTCCTGAAACATTAATTAACCTTCTAAATTATTTGCTATATAATAAAAAAATTAGATATATTGATTTCTATTTTCACCATTTATATCAATTTGAGGTGAAAGAAAAAAGAAGGTTTTTATTGAGTTCGTGGAAAATAACGTGGAGATTCTCGACGAGAATCGACGAATAAATACCCTATCAAAATCACTAAATTACATATGCTATACTCTCTAATAAAATATGATTTTTCTTTTAGTATTTTACTATTCTATTTGTTTGAATTATTAAACAATAGTAAATGAAAAATTTCTTTAAAATACTGGATTAATCCTTTAAAATTATTGATTTTCATCCTAGGTGTTTTTAGATAAACATTTATTTCACAGCAATCTTCAGAATTTTCTTTATTAATTATTTTTACATATCCGCTAAATACCCGATATATATATGGTGGAGCAATAACTTCCACATCTACTTGAACATGGTTTCCAGGTTCTAAATCATCTCCTTTTATTTGTGAAAAATTCCAATTTCCCCAAGTGGGATATTCTGATATTTCCCAATCAAGTAGTGAATGCTGACCTCCAATGTTTTCTACATTAAAATTCCCATATACAGTTTCACCTTTTTTCACATTATTCCAAAGAAGTTCACCATTACAATTCAAATTTGGTTTTACCTCGTTAATCCACCATAAAACAGTGCCTCCTAATGCATTTGGACCAACACCAGCCATATCAATATCACCATCTAAATCAATATCTTCAAGAAAAGAATCATGAGCATAAGCAGTATAAGTTGGATCATCGTCAATTACATATATTTCATAAGAATCAACATCTTTTGGATCATCTGGTCGACGATACCATTTGAAAATACCGGAAGTTTGCAAAGGATCTGCATTCATACCGATATCTAAATCTCCATCGCCATCAATATCTGCGGTAGAAACTCTATTTGCTACATGAATTGAAGGATCTTGCTCGATGATATATTCATTCCAATTTCCAGGAATCCTTGGATTTAAAGGATAAGGATTTTCAAGAAAACTTACCAGATCATCAAATGCACTTGCCCTTAACAAATCTAAATCATTATCTTCATCGAAATCAACTAGATAAACATGATAAGAATTACCAGCAATTGAAACTCTGCTCCAACCTTCGATATAGGTTCGATCAGATGGAGCAAAATAAATAAATGTGCCAGTAGGACTTCCATAATTACCAGAAAAAACAATATCTGGGTTACCATCTTTATCAAGATCCCCAACTTGGGCGTCTGCACCAGTTCCTACCGTATCATCAATAAGATACTCATTCCATAAATCTGGATTTAAAGCATTGTTTCCACCTGGATTTGCATACCAAAATAATCTCCCTTGACTTGAATATTTATGAGTATCTACTGCAACAGTTATATCTAAATCACCATCAGAGTCGATATCACCTAAACCGGCTGAGCGAGCTCCAAGAAGTCCTGTATTGCCACTTTCAGCAATAATTGTTTTTATCCAGGATTCCTTGGGATCAACTGGTTTTTTATACCAGACAACAGAACCATTTCCCAGGTTATAATCATACCATGCTTCAGAAAGACTCAATCCAACAGCATCCTTTAAACCATCTCCATCAATGTCTCCAACTTGGATATCATGAGCATTTGGAAGATGAGAATCAATGATATATTTTGTCCAAGAATCATTAATTGGATCTTCAGGTTGTTTGTACCAAACAACTACTTCAGCCCTATAGGCATCTACTATTAAATCTGGTCTATCATCATTGTCAACATTTTCGATTATTATATTGTGTGAACCATCCAAATTACTATCTACAACTACTCTAGTCCAATTTCCCTGTGAACTATTATTGGTATTAGTAAAATTATTAAATCCATAGATTGGATATGCTAAAAGGATTGTAAGAATTAAACAAATATATATTTTAATTGATAATCTTTTTTTCATTTTTTCTATTCACATTTACTTGTCATTAATAGATAAAGATTTTATCTTATATATAATTTCTATTTCATTATTATATAAATGATGTTTTTATAATATTTTCAAATATTAAAAATCTTAATGATTAGCATTTAAAATGAATTTTTTTATACAAAATCAAATTAAAGTTATATTAATTTCTCCTTTTAATTTGATATATTTTTAATTTTTAAAAACTAAAATTATTGTACAAACGAATATTTTATTAAAAGAAATTTTAAATATTGTACAAATTTTTATTGTGAAATTTAATATAAAACTTTTTTTTTAACTTAAATTGAGGAAAATATGAAAAACAAAAAAATTTGTATTATTATATGTACGCTAACGATAGTCGCTACTATTTTACCAGTAGCAGGAGCAGTTATGAATAATTTAAAACCATGTCCTCCCTTAATTCAAATTGAATGGGAGGCAACCTACGGTGGTGAACTAATTGATTGGGGTAATTGTATACAACAAACCTCTGATGGCGGATATATTATCTCTGGTACTTACTTTAGAAACGCATGGTCACTATGGTATAGCTATTTCTACCTATTAAAAATCGATGCCAACGGTAATGAAGAGTGGAATCAAACATATGGATTGTATGATTCGGAACATGTTGCAAAATGCATTCAGCAGACATCAGATGGCGGATACATTGTTGCTGGATATCAAGGTGTTACATATATGTATGATGCAATAGTTCAAAAAACAGATGATTTAGGAAATATAATCTGGTCAGCAACTTTCGGTGATCCAAATGAGTATGATAATGCTCAAAGTGTTCAGCAAACTACTGATGGTGGATACATTATCACTGGATTTACAAATTCATACGATGCAGAATTAGGTGATGCTTTATTGATAAAATTAGATGCATCTGGAAGCACACAGTGGATCCAGACTTTAGGAGGATCTGATAGTGATGCAGGTTATTGTGTTCAACAGACTTCTGATGGGGGTTATATTATAGCTGGAGAAACTAGTTCATACACAGACAGTGGAGATGTATATTTAGTAAAAACTGACTCATCAGGTAACGAGCAGTGGCACAAAACATTTGGTGGAAATGAGTGGGATGGTGCTTATTGCGTGGATCAGACTACAGATGGTGGATACATAATTTCTGGTTATTACGGATACGAGGACTGGACAAATGATGTATATTTGATAAAAACTGATTCAGCAGGAAATGAGCAATGGACGAAATACTTTGGTGGAACGGATTTGGATGAAGGTTATTGCGTTCAGCAAACATCTGATGGTGGTTATTTTATTACGGGATATTCTGCAGATCCTGTCAACTATGATCCAGATGTTTATCTAATAAAAACAGATGCAACAGGGACCATGCAATGGAATCAAATAATTGATGATAACAGTACAGAGGATTATGGTTATTATGGAATAGAAACAACAGATGATGAATATATAATTGCAGGTTATACAGGTTTTAATATGCAAGAAGCAGTCGATGTTTGGGTAATTAAATTAAGTTCTGGAAATGAAGAACCAAATGCTCCAACTATTGCTGGACCTGCAAATGGAAAGACAGGTATTGAATATGATTATACCTTCACAGCAACTGATCCTGATGGAGATAATTTATATTATTATGTTTGCTGGGGCGAATCCTGCGGTTGTGGAGAATGGGTTGGTCCTTATGCATCAGGTGAAGAGGTTGTATTTAGTCATTCATGGTCTAAAAAAGGAACCTATGAAATAACAGCAAAAGTAAAAGATACAATAGATATTGAAAGCAATTGGACAACTTTTGAAGTAAGTATGCCAAGAAATAAGTTAGCATATATATTTGTGCTTCAACTATTATTTGAGAGATTTTCCAATGCGTTTCAGATATTAAAGTATTTAAGTGGACTATAACAAAGTCCACAATTTTTTCTTTCTATTTTAAAATAATTTTAAGTTAAAATTTAACTAGAAAAGTTGGATGAATAATTATAATCAGAATATCTTTTGATGTAAAAAATAAAAAAAAGATTGATAAATTAAATGCTTGCTAGTATTTTCAATAAAAATTTATGGAATTTTTCAACTGTACTAACATGTATTTGTTCTTCAGGTGAATGAGGGTATTTAAGCGTTGGACCAATACTTATCATATCCATTCCTGGGAATTTTTCACCAATTATTCCACATTCAAGGCCTGCATGAATTGCTTCTACTTTTGGATCGTTGCCATACATGTCTTTAAAAATTTTCTTTGAAAGCTTCAATATGTTTGAGTTAAGATTTGGTTTCCATCCTGGATATGGCTCATCTTCAATTACTTTTGCACCAGACAGCTGTGCAACTGCATGTATTCTATTACGTAAATCCTCTAAAGCAGATTTTATTGAGCTTCTTGTACTTAGATGTAATATTATTTTATTTTCGGAAATAGAAACCGATGCTAAATTTGTGGATGTTTCTACAAGATTAGGTATATCATAACTCATTTTGTCAATACCATGCGGAAGACCATGTAATAAATCAAGTACTTTCATTTGCGAATCAGCAGTCATAGTTGTTTGAATATTTTCACAGTTTTGAACTTCCAATTTAAAATTTGGATCAATAGGTTTTATTTCTCCTAATATGTTTTTTTCTTCAGCCTTTAAAGCTGAAATAAATCCATTTTTTTCTGATTCATCAACAACAATTTTTGCATAAGCTTCTCTGGGAATAGCATTGTGTTTATCTCCCCCTTTTATTTCTGATAAAAAAAACTTGTGAGCAGTCTGAGTCTTCCAAAGCATTCTACCTAAAAGTTTTATAGCATTTGCCCTTTGTTCATGTATATCTACTCCGGAGTGTCCACCACGTAATCCTGATACTTTAATAGTCATACTCTGCATATTTTCGCTTACCTTTTGTGTTTTAACAGGTAGCTCTATATTTGAGCCTCCACCACCTGCACAACCAACAGTTATTACACCAAAATCCTCACTATCAAGATTAAGTAATATTTTACCAGATAGCATATTTGATTCCAAAGCAAAGGCACCAGTTAATCCTGTTTCCTCATCAACAGTAAAAAGTGCTTCAATTGGACCATGTTTAAGACTTATATCTTCCAGTACTGCTAAACTCATAGCAAGTCCTATACCATTGTCCGCTCCCAATGTAGTTCCATCTGCAGTAAGTATATCGCCATTTATTTTAAGTTGAATCGGATCTTTTGAAAAATCAAATTTTACGGTGCTGTTTTTTTCACAAACCATATCCATATGGCCCTGTAAAATAATAATTGGTTTACTCACCATTTCTTTACTGGCAGGTTTTGAAATTACAACATTACCTGGTTTATCTATTTTAAACTTCAGATTATTTTTTTTAGCAAAATTAATTATATACTCTCTAATTTTTTCCTCATGTTTTGAGCATCTAGGTATTTTTCTTATTTCATCAAAATGTTTCCAAACTAATTTTGGTTCTAAATTTTCAATAACAGACATGTATTTTCCTCCCTATAGGGTAAAACATGTAATACTATAATCTAATTAAACATTTGCTATAGTTTTTAGAAATGTTTTAAATAATCTTTATTTATTATCTTTGAAAAGCTGAGGCGATTTATTTATGGATTGGGGAATGAAAAATAGATTATCAAAAATAATTAAACCAAAGGATGGACATACTGTTATGCTTGCTGTTGACCATGGTTATTTTATGGGTCCAACAACCGGTCTTGAGGATCTTGGAAAGAGGATTAATCCACTTCTAACTTATGCAGATACATTGATGCTTACAAGAGGAGCACTTAGAAATTATATTAATCCAACAACAGATGTACCAATAGTTTTACGTGTTTCAGGTGGAACAAGCATAATTGGTAAAGAACTTCTTCATGAAGGAACTGTTGTTTCTATAGAAGATGCCATTCGTTTGAATGCATCAGGCGTTGCTTATTCAATTTTAGTTGGTGCTGAGTTCGAACGCGATACGATTCTTGGAATGACAAATTATATTGATGAAGCAGAAAAATACGGTATTCCTGTAGTTGCTGTTACTGCTGTTGGAAAAGACATGGTTAGAGATGCAAGATACATGAGTCTTGCTTCTCGTATGGCTGCTGAACTGGGAGCTCATATTGTAAAGACCTATTATGTTAAAGATTTTGAAAAAGTTGTTGAAACTTGCACTGTTCCTATTGTTATAGCTGGGGGTAAAAAGCAACCAGAAAAAGAAGCACTTCAAATGGCATATGATGCTATTCAAGCTGGTGCAATAGGAGTAGATATGGGACGAAACATCTTTCAAAGTTCAGATCCTGTTGGTATGATTAAGGCTGTTAATGCTGTTGTTCACAAAAAATATAAACCAAAAGAAGCCTACGAATTATTTAAATCTCATAAGAAGTAATTTTATCTTTTGTGGGAATTTAGGTAGACTTTAACAATAGGATAAAAAATCTTTATAAATTAAAATATTTTTAACATAAAAAGATATTAAAGTTTTTAAGTTTTCTATTAATACTTATATAATAATTAATATTATTTTAACAGAAAAATATATATATAACGGATTATAACATTATATATATGTTTAAAATTAAAATGACACAAGAGGTACATAAAACTATAAATATTATAACTTTAGACGTTTTATCTAGGGCAATAGCTAATAGGATTGGAATAGATATAGAAGAGGCTCGTAAAAACGCTGGTTTTGTACTTGATATTTTTGGTTTTAACGATCGAGTTATTGATAATATATTGGATTATGAGGATAGACAGTTATTTTATATTTTGGAAGAAGAGGGAATGCTTACAACTGATCATGAGGACACAATTTTGTATGATGGTAGGGAGTGGCGTACACATTATTGGATACTAAAGAAAAAAACTATTTTAAAATATGCTAACAATAAAAAAAGTTGTTTAAGAGAAGCTATTTCTGATAAACCTATATGGGATATATCAAATTTAGGTATTTACAACTCTCTAACAGATGAGGTCTGGACTACTAGAAAAAAACGTTGGACTTGAAAGTGGTACTTAATATTATAATTACAATTGAAAAATAATTAATAAAAAAAATTTACCTAACTATAATATATTTTAGGGAAGAAATGGAGGTAAATAGAGGGAGTCAGCCATGGTAAGTTATGGGCTTATCATGGCTACTTATATTTAACTTTAGATTTTGTAATACTGTATTTTTTCTTTTTTAAAACTTATCCATAAAATTTCTGGAATTTACAATCAAATATTAATTGGATTTTATACTCCAATATGTCTTAAAATTACACAATATTTATATATTATAAAGATAAATATATAATATAAAATATATAATAAATTATGACAAGAGAGGTAAACAAATGGAAGACAAAGACAGCCCGTCTAT
>WOR8_10008841_pt1 | contig 10380 bp, 5 predicted proteins | sample DeeMarSeWOR38_10_FD_19890 | JGI IMG/M metagenome (IMG submission 19890)
GTTGAGCAAGGTGTCATTCTTCAAGGCATAGGAGAAGATGAATGTCAAGTTCGGGCGATAGGCGATCTCGACTCTAGCGACTTCGTGTACCATCTCACTGAGGTCATGGAAGGCGGGCGTGAAGAATTCCAGTATAGACAGACTATTTATCAGGGCCATTGGCCTGGACCTGTGTCAGAAGATAGCGAAGCGTAATAAGAAGGAACCGGTTTTACATATTTTACATAGACGGCTTTTTAGACGGCTTTTGACGGCTCTATACGGCTTTTGATGGTGTAAATTACTGAAAAAATAGAGTGGAATGCGCTATTACTCGGCCTCTCACGCCGGTAATACGGGTTCGAATCCCGTTGGGATCACCAGATAAATACAGAGCCTCACTGCTGAGGCTCTTTTTTTGGATAAGGTTAGGACGTCCCGCAGCGCATGCGGGATAATACGGGAGTGTGTATTAGGCCTGCCTAATCTTCAATACCCACTCCAGTTTTCTAATGCAAGCTACTGTATATCTTCTAATTTGACACAAAGACATATTTAAGGTAATTCAATTTCACCACCCTGCATTATTTCAACATTTTTCAAGCTGAATCACCACTAATGGAGGGCGCAAATATGCAATGCCCGAAGTGTCAGTTTGAGAATCCTGATACCCAGAAATTTTGTGGAAAATGTGGTTCAAAATTAGAAAAGATTTGTCCCAACTGCGGTAGCGCTAATCTATCCCAATATCTATTCTGTGGTGAATGCGGCCACAACCTGACCACTCCTTCAGCTCCCACCGCTCAAGAACTTTCTTTTGATGAGAAATTGCACCGGATTCAACGATATCTTCCGAAAGGTCTCACTGAGAAAATCCTCTCCCAGAGGAATCGAATCGAAGGCGAACGCAAACAAGTTACGGTGATGTTCTGCGACATGGAGGGCTTTACCCCGTTGTCTGAGATGCTGGGCATCGAAGACGCCTATACGCTCATTGATCAGGTTTACGAAATTTTGATTCACAAAGTCCACGAGTACGAGGGTACGGTCAACGAGATGACGGGTGATGGAATTATGGCGCTATTTGGCGCTCCGGTTGCACTTGAGGATGCGCCGCAACGGGCGATTCGATCCAGCCTTGCCATTCATCGGGAAATGGCAAAATTCAGCGACCAGTTGAAGCGAGAAAAAAGGGATATCCCGCCCGTTAAGATGCGCATCGGCATTCATACCGGACCGGTAGTGGTGGGTACGCTTGGTAACGATCTGCGGGTTGAGTTCAAGGCCGTTGGCGATACGGTCAATTTGGCTTCTCGAATGGAGGGACTTGCCCTGCCCGGAACGACATATATCACCGAGGACACATTCAAACTCACTGAAGGATTATTTCGCTTCGAGGGTTTGGGCCAGCGGGCGATTAAAGGCAAGCAGACGCCGATCAACGTCTACCGTGCCATCGCCCCCAGTACGATAAGGACAAGGTTTGACGTTAGTGCCGAGCGGGGACTGACGCCTTTTGCGGGCAGAGAGCGGGAACTCGAGCTTCTGCTCGATGGGCTTGAGCGGTCTAAGGCGGGCAGAGGGCAGGCGTTTTCGATTATGGCTGAGGCCGGGATAGGCAAATCCAGACTCTTATATGAGTTTCGAAAAGCCGTCGCCCACGAGGATATAACTTTTTTAGAGGGAAAGTGTATCTCGTATAGCAAGGATGTGCCTTATCATCTAATTATAGACTCTCTGAAGGCCAACTTTGATATCAGTGAAGATGATGGGGATCCATTGATCAGGGAAAAGGTCATACGAGGCCTGAAAATATTGAGAACAGATGAAGATTCGATCCTCCCCTATTTTTTGGAACTTTTTTCGGTGAAAGACAGTGGAATCGATAAGATCCCCCTGAGCCCTGAAGCGAAAAAGGTTCAAATCATGGCGGCATTTAAGCAGATCGCCCTAAAGGGTTCTGAGATCCGCCCGCTGATTCTGGCCTATGAAGATCTCCACTGGGTGGATAAGAGTTCAGAGGAGCTATTGAAATATGTTTTAGAGAGCATACCGGAGGTAAGGATTTTAATGATATTTACCTACCGGCCGGATTATGTGCTTACCTGGGGGGCTAAGTCCTATCATAGCCAGTTAACCTTAAACCGGCTCTCCAACCGGGAAAGCCTTATGATGGTATCTCATCTCTTGGGTACAAGGGAGCTCGATCGAGACCTTGAGGAGTTTATTCTTGAAAAGACAGAAGGTGTGCCTTTTTTCATCGAAGAGTTAATAAAATCTCTGAAAGATCTCAAGATTATGGAAAAAGCGGACAACAGGTATCGATTATCAAAAGATATTAAAGAGGTGATAATCCCATCGACTGTCCAGGATGTGATCATGGCCAGGATTGACTCCCTGCCTGAGGGTGCGAAGGGCCTGCTTCAGACTGGCTCAGTAGTCGGGAGGGAGTTCAGCCACGATCTATTAAAGCGAGTGACGGATCTCTCTAAGGAAGAACTGCTGTCTCATCTATCGGTTTTAAAAGACTCCGAGTTTCTCTATGAAAGAGGTATCTATCCCCAATCGACTTATATCTTCAAACATGCGCTTATACAAAATGCAATTTACCAGTCATTACTGAAAAACACGCGGAAGAAATACCATCGCAAGATTGCACAGGTGTTAGAGAACCACTTCGCGGATACGGTGGAAACACAGCCGGAGCTTCTTGCCCATCACTATACAGAAGCGGGTCTCAACGAACAAGCCCTTGGTTATTGGCTTCAGGCAGGTAAGCGCGCAGCCCGGCGCTCGGCGCATGCGGAAGCGATCAACCACCTGACGGGGGGGCTGGAGGTACTCATGAGCCTGCCCGACAGCGTTGAGCGCGCCCGCCGGGAGCTTGACCTGCAGATCACCCTCGGTCCGGTGTTGATGGCCGTCAAGGGCCAATCGTCCCCGGACACGAAACGCGCCTATGGCCGGGCCCGGGAACTCTGTCAGCAGGTAGGAGATACCCCACAGCTGTTTCCGGTTCTGCACGGGCTGTGGAGGTTTCACATGATCCGGGCGGAGTTTCAGACGACCCGTGAGCTGGCGGAGCAGCTTTTCAGTATGGCCCAGCGCGCACAGGATACCACACTCCTTCTGGAGTCTCACCGGGTTCTAGGGCCCACTCTATTCTGGCTGGGAGATTTTACCTCAGCTCGAGCATACGCGGAGCAGGGCGTCGCCCTCTATGATCCCCAGCAGCATCGCTCCCTTGCCTTTGTGTATGGACAGGACCCCGGTGTAATGTGCCAAAGTTTTTCGGGCTGGCCCATATGGGTGCTGGGCTATCCGGAACTGGCCCTGAGAAACATCCACAAAGCACTGACCCTGGCTCGGGAACTGACTCACCCTTTCAGCCTGGTATATGCGCTGACCATGGCTGCTGTAGCCCATCAATTCCGCCGGGAGGTACAAGCGGTCCAGGAGCATGCCGTGGAACTGATCGAATTATCGACCGAGAATGGTTTTGCGTTCTGGTTGGCCTTTGGAACGGTTTTGCAAGGTTGGGTGCTCGCCGCCCAGAGACAGGGCACAGAGGGGATCTTGCAGATACATCAGGGCATTGCCGCCTACCGGGGTTTGGGAGCAGAAGCAGACAGACCTTATTTTCTTTCTCTGCTGGCTGATGCATATGGGAAAGTCGGGCAACCGGCAGAAGGACTGACGGTGCTGATCGAAGCGTTGGCAATAGTAGACAACACCGGGGGGCGCAATTGGGAGGCAGAGCTGCACAGGCAAAAAGGAGAGCTATTGCTAATGCAGCAAGGGCAAAATGTGGGGGAAGCTGAGGAATGTTTTCAGAAAGCTCTCGACATTGCCCGTCGTCAGCAGGCAAAGTCGTTGGAACTGCGGGCGGCGATGAGCCTGAGTCGGCTGTGGCGACTGAGGGGAAAGCGGGAAGAGGTTCACCGGTTACTGGCCGATATTTACGGCTGGTTCACCGAGGGGTTCGACACCAGGGAGCTTCAAGAAGCCAAGGCATTGCTGGATGAACAGGTATGAAAGTGGAGAACAGAGCGTTGTTCGCGCCTCAATTGTTCACGCCCTCAGGCAATACTGAAAAACTTTCAGAAAGGATGGAATAAAATGCAAAGCCAATACAAAATGTATATTAATGGTGAGTGGGTTGATGCTCTTGACAGAGAGGTCTATGACAATCTCAATCCACATACAGGTGCGGTTTTTGCAAAAGTTCCGGCGGGGAAAAGAACGGATGCCAAGCGTGCTGTTGAAGCTGCAGCAGCAGCTTTTCCTGCATGGTCACAAACGCTTCCAACGGAGCGCCAGACGCTGTTTTTAAAAGCGGCTGACCTGCTCGAAAAAAAAAGGGACGAAGTTGTGGCGATTCTCCAGCAGGAGACCGGCTGCACCTTCGCCTTTGCAATGTTCCAGTCCATGTTCACCCCTAGCCTGTTGCGGGAAGCTGCATCGCAGGTGCACCAGCCCACCGGTGAAGTCATTCCAGCCGATCTTCCAGGCGCATTCTATATGGCCATGCGCCATCCCGTAGGGGTGGTTGCAGGGATCGCGCCGTGGAATGCGCCGCTGGTTTTATCAATGCGCGCTATTTGCATGCCAATTGCTTACGGAAACACGGCAATCCTCAAACCATCAACGGAATCGGCAGCAGCCGGCGGGGTCCTGATTGCAGAAGTCCTTCACGAAGCAGGTTTTCCAAAAGGCGTTTTGAATGTCGTCACGAACGGACCGGGAAAAAGCAGTGAGATTGGAGACGAGTTCATCGAAAACCCACAGGTGCGACGGATCAACTTTACCGGCTCGAGCGCGGTGGGTCGTCAGCTGGCAGAAAAGGCGGGGCGTTATCTTAAACGGGTGTCCTTAGAGCTGGGCGGACAGAATCCGATGATTATATTGCGCGATGCTGACCTTGATAACGCGGTGAATGCCGCAACATTCGGCGGCTTTCTCCATCAAGGACAAATCTGTATGTCCACGCGCCGGATCATTATCGAAAAGCCGATTGCCAAGGAATTTACCGAAAAATTTGTCAAAAAGGTTTCCACTTTAAAAGTCGGTGATCCCCAGGAGCCCGACACGATCATTGGCCCTATCATCAACCAGCAGCAATTCGACCATGTCAAAAACAGTGTGGATGCTGCCGTTCGCGATGGTGCCAAGATCCTGGCCGGCGGGAAATTTAAAGGACTCTGTTACTATCCGACAGTGCTGACCGACGTAAAGCCCGGAACGCCCTTTTCCTGTGAAGAGACATTTGGCCCGGTGGTCACTCTAATTGAGGTCGATGACTCCGACGAGGCCGTGGCCATCGCAAACGACACAGCGTATGGACTTTCGGCGGCTGTTGTCACAAGTGATTTCGCCAAAGGCATGTCGGTTGCAGAGCGGATCGAATCGGGAATCGTTCACATAAATGATCAGACGGTGGGTGATGAGCCCCAGGTGCCTTTTGGTGGAGTAAAGGATAGCGGATGGGGACGGTTCGGTGGCCGCGCTGCTCTGGAAGAATTCACTGAACTGCGTTGGATCAGTATGCAACGAACGCCGCGGCATTATCCGTTTTGATACGATGACTTCGAGTTTTACTGCGAAACCTGCCACCGGGGTTTTCGATCTTGACTGGATCGGCCAAAGCGCACAAATTTAAATTTGTATAATCGAGAAATGCTTCTGATTTTTTCAGGAATGACAGCAAAAAAGCCAAAGAAAATGCATCCAGCATTCCTTGCCCAGCAGACAACAATAGCTTGTTAAAGGGGGATGCATTTCAAAGCGGCGCGGTATCCCATAGATCAAGACTTTTAATAAGGAGCAGAATATTTTTTTTGTTTCCTTCCTTATGGAGTTTAGATTGAACAACAGCTTGAAAGTCTAAAATCTTAGCTGTCTAAACGGCTTTTTAGACGGCTTTTAATTCGCCCAAACGGATTTCAACGGTCAGAAATAGAAATAAAATCAGGCGGAATACGCTCTTGCTCGGCCTCTCACGCCGGTAATACGGGTTCGAATCCCGTTGGGATCACCAGAAAAATACAGAGCCTCACTGCTGAGGCTCTTTTTTTGATAAGGCTAGGACGTCCCGCTCTTAACTTTTTAAGACTGATTTTTTCAGATATGGTTATCAATTCCACATCAAATGAGAATTGATGACTAGGGCACGAAGTCCAAAATAAATAATGGTTCAAAAAAGTGTGTATTTGCCCGGGCTAATCTGCAAACTCATTAACACGGTTTAAGTGAGGTTTTTCCCTATGTCAGATCATTCTTTAACATCATCCAGAAGCGCTTGCGATATCAATTTGAAACATGTAATTTTAACAGGGTTTGGTTTGCCGTATTTTCTGGGATTCAAATAAAATTGTAAAAACTGAGATTGGATAAAAATAGTATGAGTCTCAAAGAAGCAATCAGAGAAAAAGCCCTGGAACTCGGGTTTGAGGACGTCGGTTTTACCGGTGTGGAACCGTTGGGCCTCTATATTCAGGAAATCGAATCCCGGCCGACGGAAATGTACGGCTGGGTGCAGACCGAGCAATTCAATACGCTGCGGGGCGCAAGACCAAGGGAAAAGTATGATTGGGCCAGATCACTGGTTGTCCTTATCCGAAATTACCATCGCCGGGCTTTTCCGCCTCAGATGGTGGGTGTCATCGGTCGCTGCTACCAGGTTGACGAGCGCAAAGAGCATGGGAGCGAGTATCAGAGGATTGTGGACTTCATAAGATTTCTCAAATGACAGCCCCCATGAGCTGGTACGCGGCATGTGCGCGTGGTAGTTAGGGCAGCTAGGCGGAGAAGGAGCCAGAGCGGCCCTGCAGAGCCGTCTATCTCGGGAGAATGGTTTGGTCAGGTTGGAAATTGAGAAGGCCTTAGAAATTAAATAATTCGAAGCAGGCGATCATTCGATTTCGATGAAATTATAATACATTTCGCCGGCATAAAGGCGGTGGGGAAAAAATTAGACACCTCATAACTATCTATTTTTAAACCACGCCGGTTATTGGGTACTGATCACAGAGTAATATGACAAGAAGTGCTCGGAAAGGTCGCGCTCAATATTTTTTCATATCTCAACAAGTCAAGACACCTTGAATTTTCATTAGCCGCCACCCACCAGGCTGAATCCGCCCCAGAAAAAGGGATGGGACGTTACCGGATTTTCCATCATGCGCAACTTGCTTTCACGCAGTGCATCCGGCCAGGTGAGTCCCTGTGCCTTTTTCTGCGCCATGCCCGTCGTGAGTTCTACCGTCGGTTGAGACGCGATCTGCCAATGGGTCGCAAGCACATTTCGCGCGCCGGCATAAAAAAAGGCCCTGACCAGCCCCGACAGGCTCTCGCCGCCGAGCTGCCCGTCCGCTTCTGCCGTGTTGCAGGCCGACAGTATCACCAGATTTGCATTAAGACGCAAGACGGAGATTTCGCTCGCCCGCAACAACCCATCATCCTGCAGATCGTCGGGAGATCCGGGCGCCAGCGCCAGAGACGGTTCGTTCTCGCAGAAAAGATCTTCCGGCAGCAGCCCGTGGGTGGCGAAAGCGATTGTGGCTTTCGTATCCAGGCCTGCTTTGAGAAGTTCGGACTTGGTTGCCATCTCCCCCAGCAGGAGCGTGCCTTTGCCGGCAGCAAGTTCAGCTGCCATGACTCGGATTTCTTCAGCAGACTCGGGGAGCGGGGTCAGGCCGGCAACCTGTTCACGGACATTCCAATTTTCCTGGCAGGGGTCGTTTGCGAGTTTTAGATCAGTGGCGGCGACTTGAAGCCCCCGATTCTGTGTGCTTGAATCTTTTACCCGCCCCGCAGAGGTTGTTCCGGATGCTTCGGCGGCGAACCTCGGATTTCCAACGCCGAGAAATTCGGTAGATGTTATCGCGGATTTGCTGATGCGCCGCAGATTCATAAAAGCGCGCACATCCGGCACCACCAAAATGCTGAACCGGCGGACCAGCCATTCCGTCTTCTCCGTCGTTTCCGGCGCTGCGGAGACAATGACGTCCGGCGGAAGGCTGAGCAGCGGCCCCGTCGGGATAATCACCAGCCGGCGGATTGAACCCGGGACATCCAAAAGAGAACCGATAAGGTCGCGGTACAGCGCATGCGCAAGACCGGCGTCGAAGGGACGCAACTTGCCATCAACAAAGGTCAGTCCTTCGCGCAACGCCGCGACGCTTTGCTTGAGTTGCCTTTGTGGCAGATTAACTGCATGGAGCTTAAGGCGTCCTTGATGCAGCAGAAACGTGTAGCCCTTGTCACCGACGTGTGAAACCGGCTGCAGGACCTCAGCGATCTTCAGCGCATCCACCGGTTTGCGGGTCACCAGCTGGGCATATTTGGGAAAGCGGTCCTGCAACTTCAGCTCGCGTTCTTCGAGCTGCACCCCTATCTGGTGGATCTCCCTTTCAATGGCGTCTTCCTTTTCCGTGGAACGATTTTTCTCGGGCTTCAAAGCTTCCTGCATCAATTCCGCCCGCAGGCGGATCTGCCGCTCTGCCAAATCCTGCTGCTCGCGCGTATAGGCCGAGATCTCCTGATCATCGGAACTAACCCGGGCGGCCAGCTGATTGATCGCCGTGCTGACGACCGGAAAGTCCGCCAGTTGCACGACTGAAAACGCCTCGCGCAGGGCGGCCTGGGCAGCCTCAGAGTCGGAGTCGGCCTGCGACGTTAGCAAGTCCAGGTAGGGGCTGAAGCACGGGCCATAGAAACAGGAGAACTCCTCCCGGGCTGCGACGGAGGCAAATGCGCGGTAAGCTTCCAGGGCCATGGTATGATCGGCCATGGCCTCCGCCAACCGGCCCTCCAGGACCTTTGCGTTGGCCCACCAGATCGTGTGGCCGTACATTTTCTCGGCGGAATGAAAAGCGTCGGCGAGGTAGCGCTTGGCCTCGTCGAATTTATTCTGCTCCGTAAGGACTCTCACCAGCAGCATGCGGCCCCGGTTCGTCCAGGTACCGTCGAAACCTTCGAGCTCGTTAAACATCTCAAACGACTTTCGCACCGCTTCTTCGGCGCCGGCGTAATCGTTGGTTCCTCTCTTGGCCAGCGCTAGATCATAGTAAGCTTGTGCCAGCGCCCCCGCGCCTCTGCCCCTTCGACTGCCCCTGCTCATATCAGTGTAATCAGCCGGAAAGGCGGCGATCGCCTTCTCGGCAAAGGCGGCGGCTTCTTCATGATTCCTCCTCGCATGCGCGTCCAGTGAAAGAGCGTTGAAATAACGCGCGATCAGGTCAGGGTTTCGGGACTTTGAAACCAACGGCTCGGTCCTTTTTATGAGTTCCAGAGCATCGTCGGCCCGGCGCTGGTTTCGGACTGGATGGGCCATATACAACAGCGAGAACGCCAGCGCAGGGCTGTTCATCCCGAACAATCTTTCCTGGGTCTTCAAAACGCGCTGCCATGTCAGTTCAGACTGCCGGTAAAGCCGGGCTCGTATCTTTTCCGATAAGCTCCTCCAGCGCTCGAAGGGCGATCATCCGTTTTCCCTGAGAAACCGAGGTGTCCGCACTCATCTTACCGATCGAAACCAGGATGGCGCGTTCGATCAGGGGAGCATTATTGGGCAGAAAGTCTGCGAGGTATAAGTCGCGTGCGTATTTTGCAACGAACATCATCTGACGCCATCCAAGCCTGTGCTCGCAGCTTCGTATCATTGCCTCGACGCCTTCGATGCTGGTTTCCGCCCTGGGTTCCTCACACTGGCATGATTCATAGATATTCTGCGCCCAGGGGCTTTCTTCCAGCACCCTGGCAATCGGCATATTTCTTTGCCGCAACACGATCAGCCGACCGCTCGGCTGGGACCATCCCTCGCAATGGAGCAAGTATCTCTCATCTTCACCGCCGATTTCACCGGGCAGGTTTTGCGCGCCTGCACTGACCAGGCCGAATCCGGCAATGATAAAGAATCGAATAACCACTGCGCCTAGCCGCATCGCTTTCGGTTTCATAGAAATATTATCCCTTTCATGTGAGATGCCGTTTCCTTTGATGCATTAAAACGGGAATTTACATATTTGCGCTTTCATAATCCCCTCAGATACAATATGAGACAACCCATCTATTGAAATGCAATGTCAATAAAACAATGAACGACTAACAAAGTGGAAAAACGGGTAGCTAAGTGAAACAGGGCGCTTCACTAAGAGCAGGAGAAAATTTATAGATTAATTTTTACAAAATGTCAATATTAATTGTTATATCAGATGATTATGGCAACAAGTGACGGCAAACGCATAATAACCTGTTGATATGATTATTTGTTGTTTGGTATATAAATTTATCAGATATAAATGGTAGCATCCGGCTATCATTGTTCAATTAAACATTGGAGCGAGGGTCGCTACGCCGCCTCCCATCTAACCCGAACGCTTGCAGGGGCATTGAAGCCCG
>WOR8_10009504_pt1 | contig 10380 bp, 9 predicted proteins | sample DeeMarSeWOR38_10_FD_19890 | JGI IMG/M metagenome (IMG submission 19890)
CAACGCCGACGGCCAGACCTTCTGGGATATTGTGCAAGGTGATAGCCAGAACGAGCAAAGTAGTCCGCCGCCAGGTAGTTGAGATTCCTTCAGCTTCTTCGATAGGAGCATAGAGGTGCAGGTGTGGCAAAAGTCTATCAACAAGCCGCAAACACACTCCTCCCATCAGAAAGCCAACTGCAGCCGGGACCCAGGCAATTTGACCTTGCTGTTCAGCCATCTCGAGGGCTGGGGCGAGCAAAGACCAATAACTGGCTGCAATCATCACTCCACCAGCAAAACCGAGCAGGGGATCAAGTACTTTCTTATTCACTGTTCGAGTGAAGAAAACCCCTGCTGCCCCAAGAGCTGTTAAAAACCAGGTAAAACAGGTAGCAAGAAAAGCCTGAAACACCGGGTGAAAATTCACGAAGTAGTCAACCATTGTCACTGCTCCTCCCACCTTTTGAGTGTCAGCAGTCCTTCCCCTCCTTGCTTTTCTTGGAGTAGTATGGCGCCTAATTTACAACAACTAGGGTCAGTTTTTACCCTTCCCAGACATCTTCTTTATCAAAATCAGCCAATCGAGTATCTTCCTTTTGGGCAAACATCTCAATCCACTCTTCTACCCGATCTTCGCCATATGCTTTTTTCCAGGCGGCCACGATGGCGTCAACGGGTATATCACCATAAGTGCCTTGGTATTCCACATACTCCATGTACTTTTTGTTTTCCTGGTTGAAAGAGTGAAAAAGGGAGTCCTCACGCCCGTTAAATTCCAGCGGCTCCACCTTGTGCCTTTCACAGAGTTCCCGGTTGAAGGCAGGGGTTGCCTTCACCCATTTCCCTTCCAAATAGAACTCCACGAAACCGTGGAAAACGAAGACATTGCTCCCCAGAAAATCAATGAGTTGTCTGGTGGCCAGATGGTTTTTTACAGTAGCGAAGCCAACTCGTGAAGGTATGTTACAGGCTCTGCCCAAAGCGCAGAGCAGAGAAACCTTGGGGACACAAAAGCTTCGACCTCGCTCGAGAACCGCGCTGGCTCGATAATGCTCCGGTAGATGAAAAGGGGTATAGGGATCGTAACGAATCCCATCACGCACAGCCAGGTAGAGTAGCACCGCCCTCTCCACCGGATCACTACAGCCGCCAATTATTTGAGTGGCGTGATCCTGGATCTTGGGATGATTGCTGTCAATGATTTCGGTCGGCGCCAGGTAGATGGGGTTGTGATGGTCCATTATGTCCATGACCCTTGTTTTAGGTTCAACACCGCATATCCTAATAGATAATGGGTTCTAATTCCAGTCATCCAGCCCTGGCACCATTGTGAACCGGCTTTTCCGGAACTGCCAGGGCGGGGCTAATACCATCTGCGTAACCGATATCGAACAACATCCCTTCCGAGACTTCGCCCATCATCACCCTGGGTTCAAGGTTAACCACAAACAACGCCTGCTGGCCTTCTATCTCCTTTGGATCTTGCCGTTCCATCTTTATCCCAGCCAAAATCGTTCTTTCGTGATCGCCGAAATCAACAATCAGTCTAACCAGCTTATCGGCATCTTTGATGTCTTCCACTCGTTCAATTGTGCCCACACGAATATCAATCTTCTCTAACACATCAAACGATACAGCAGGTTTGATCGGTGCAACCTTCATTTTATTCATGATCTATCATCTTTCGCTATGCGCTCTGCGCTTTGCGCTATGCTATGCCTGCCTGCTGCCTGATGCAATCTAAAATCTGTAACTGTGGGAGCCGCTTTCCAGCCGCGATTTGAACTCCCATTAGCGGGCCAGCAAGCCTCCATCCACAGCCAAAACCTGTCCAGTAACAAAAGAAGCTGCATCCGAGCAAAGCCACAACACCGCTGCAGCCACCTCCTCTGGTGTCCCCATTCGACTCATAGGCTGCTGCGCCAGGATGTAGTCCTCCACTCGCTGGTCCCCGCCGGTGAAACATTCTGCCATGTCCGTCTTGATGATGCTGGGGCACACTGCATTTATGCGGATATTTGCCTTGGCATATTCCAGGGCCGCGGATTTCGTTAAGCCAATCACGCCATGCTTGCTGGCCACGTAAGCAGGCCAGCCCGGAAGGCCGACCAGCCCTGCTACCGAAGACGTGTTGACTATGGTGCCGCCGCCTTGTTTGAGCATCTGAGGAATCTCCCACTTCATGCATAACCATACGGACTTAAGATTGATCAGCAAGGTGCGATCCCAGTTTGCTTCAGTACAGTCCGCGGTCTGCGCCTGCACTCCAGCAATCCCCGCGTTGTTACAGGCACAGTCCAAGCGACCATAAACGGTAACAGCCTTAGTGACCATATTTTCCACTTCTTCACCATTGGCAACATCAGTCTGTACAAATACGGCCTCGGCTCCGGTCTCTATGACCGCATTTGTGGTCTCTTCGCCACTGGATATATCCACATCAGCCACCACCACTCGCGCTCCTTCTCTGGCGAAGGCCAGAGCGATGGCCCTGCCAATACCCGAGCCTCCACCCGTTACCAATGCTACTTTTCCCTCCATAGCTGTCATAAATCGTTCCCGTTTTTAGACTACGCGCCCCTCTCAACTAGGAACTAGGAACCAGGCACTTGACATAGAATGTAATAGTTAGGTGTTAGGTGTCAGGTTTCAGGTGTCAGCAGTAAACGGTAGATCGTTATCTAAAATCGAAGACTTCAAATTCCTTGATCCCAAATTTGCAATCTAAAATCTACATTTTACTGTCTGCCTCCAACCTCAAACCGCGAAGCGCCCTGCGCCTCTCCTCAATCTCCAATCTGCTTTGAGCTTTTTCAAATTCGCAATTCGAAATCCGAAATCCGAAATTATCTCCACATGCGCTTTAGACCTCTGAAATCTCTGTGAACTCTGTGAGAGATAAAGAGGGCCATCGCAGTCCTCAGCCGATTAGATTTCTCCTTAAAATCACCAAGAAATCCTGGATGTTCGTAACAATCGAAGTGACCCCCAACGTTCCCCTGTCTCTCAGCTTGTTCACTGCAAACTCTGAGATGTCCACTGCGTAGATATATACAGGCCGCACTCGGTCATCTACTACCTGGTATGATGGGGTCATATTGCCTGCGGCAATTGTATGTAATTGAGTAGCCAACCCTATTAGTGTTGTCGCCTTTCTGGTATGCACACGCATTGCGTCCTGGGCCTCGCAAGCATCGATCATCACCTCTGGGAGGGGGCCATCATCTCTAATGGAGCCCGCAAGGACCATTGGTATTTTCATCTCCAAACAGGCATGAATTACACCATTATCAATCCCTTCCTTCTCCACCAATGCCTCGATGGAACCTGCCGCTCTCGCCATGTTGAGAACGTCTAGGTGGTGATAATGGCCGTGTAGCATCGGGTTTTGCGAATAGATGTCCTGCCCAAGAGCGGTCCTGAATATGGCCGCTTCCAGATCGTGGGCTGCAAGGGCATTTCCTGCTAGAAGGGAATCAACATAGCCGTTTTTGATGAGAGCCACCATGGAATCCCGCGCGTCCGAGTCAAACGCCACCGCAGGGCCAAGTACCCACACCACATATCCCTTTTTCTTTTCATGTTCGAGCAGCTCGTACAACCTGTCGTAGTCTTGAGAGTATGAGGTCTCTCGCGATCGTCCCAACCTAAAAGCAAATTTCTCGCCTTGACTACTTTCTTCCCTGAAGCCGCTGGTGTGGACATAGATTCCCTCCTCTCCGTTTTCTCCTCTGCCAACGATGACTTCTTCTCCCAAGCGCAATCTTCTCTGCTCCACTACCTCCAACTCGCTTTCCCTGAGCACGACAGAGCAGTCCATCCGGCTTTCTGTTGCCAGGATCCAGTTGCCGTCAATCTTGAAATATTCGGGGAAGATGGTGGTGGCATGAAAGGCAGCAGGAGCCACACCGTCTTGCAGCACCTCCTGGGTTTTCACATTTGGTGAGGAGAGAAAGGACTCCTGATCAAAATCCGGTGGGTGGTATGCAGGCAATTTGAAAGCCATGGGTAATCCTCCCAGGGTAGTCAGTCCTTTGTTTATTCAACATCTAAAACCTGATCATGAGCGTCAGGTCAGAGTTTAATGGCTTTGCCGGTAAAGATGACTAGTGGTCTAGGAGTAATGGAGCATTGCAAAATCTCAAATTCTAAGCACCAAATTATAAACAAATCTCAAATTTTCACCCTGTGGAATCCTCCGGAGGAGGGCCGCCAAAAGGCGGCATTCCACAGGGCAGGTACTCAATGACCAAAACAAAAAACAGGTTTCGAATTTTGGTCATTGTGATTTGCCATCAGACTTCCCCATGTTAGTAGCATAGTAAGCTTCGTCGAGTGTACACCCGGTCTTTACAGTTTATGTTATTATCCTCCAGAGCATCCATCTTTACCCATAAACCGGAAAACCTCGACATATCTCAGTCACCTCTTTCGACACCTGGGCTAATAGATCTTTATTATTGTGATTCAACAGGGCAGTACTCATCAAGCCTGTTATCTGAACAATTTCATTTTTCCCCATCCCTCGCACAGAAATGGCCGCGCTACCCAACCGAATTCCACTGGTCCTCCCAGGGTTTTCTGCGTCGTCTGGTATGACATTTCGATTCAGAATTATTCCCACAGATTCCATTGTCTTCTCGGCAGCACCTCCTTCCAGTCCAATTGAGGTCAGGTCAACCAGTACCTGATGCGTATCTGTGCCTTCCGAAACTATTCGAAAACCTTTTTCAGCTAACTCTGTGGCAAGAAAGGCAGCATTGTCCAGAGTCCTTTCTTGCAAACTTACAAATTCAGGTTTCATCGCCAATTTAAAGATGACTGCTTTTGCAGCAAGGAGATTCACAGCACTGGTTCCCTGGCAGCCTGGAAATACAGCGCTGTTAATCTTTTCGCCGTATTCCTGTTTGCTCAAGATCACACCCCCTCTGCCACCCATCATGGTCTTATAGCAAGTGAAGGTCACGAAGTCGCTGTGAGGTACGGGGCTGGGTATGACCTTGGCTGCAACCAAGCCGGCAATGTGCGCCATGTCCACCATCAGATAGGCCGACACGTCTTTGGCAATTTTTGCCATCTTCTCATAGTCTATGAGTCGGGCGTATGAACTTGCCCCAGCCACAATCATTTTGGGTTTGAATTCTTTTGCCAGCCCCTTTACTTCATCATAGTCAATTCGTTCGGATTCAGAATCTAAGGTATAATGCTTGAATTCAAAGCATTTGCTGGTCATCGAAACCGGGTGCCCATGGGAAAGGTGACCACCGTGAGGAAGGCTCATTGCCAGGACTCTGTCCCCAACATCGAGCACGGAAAAATAGACTGCCAAGTTCGCTGAAGTTCCGCTGTGAGGCTGAACATTAATATGCTCAGCGCCAAAAAGATGCTTTCCTCGGGAGACTGCCAGGTTCTCCACCTGGTCAGCGTATATGCAGCCTGCATGGAATCTCTTGCCCGGATAACCTTCGATGGTCTTGGTATTGAAAATCGATCCAAGTGCCTCCATGACTGACCGGGGAGCATGATTTTCGGCTGCTATGAGGTCCACGGTGTTTTCAATCCTCGATTCTTCATTTTTTATTAGCTCTGCGAGCTCAGGATCATCTTTGGATAAATGTTGCATTGAAAGTCTCCTTCTGCAGACCCGCAAGGAGTTAACTGTTAACCATTTACTACATTTCTATAAACCTAAAGTCACCCCCAAAATTTAGCTTCGGAGAGTGAGAAAAATGAAAACGTGCGTTTTTTCTTTTTGACAGACGGTTGGGAATGCGCGTAGCATGGTCTTAGCAAGCTTTCTTTTCAAGATCACCTAAACCAAGAGTCTCCGGAGGAGAGATGAAACTGAAAACGTGCTAGCAAACTCCCAACGGCACACTTTTTTTTATGTTGGGAGCCTGAGATATTAAGCGATGACGCCCAATTGGCTGACCATGTTCCTCTCTTAAGATATTGGTGCCGATGCTGACACCTGGATGAGCGCCACCATAGAAGCGCAGTAAGTTCTTCTAGAAGCAGAAATCGAACACTTTCGACCCAACCTTCTGACACTGCCAGCTCTGCAATCCGCTGAATTGAACTCCCTCTGCTGCTGTCGTCCCATGCTCGACCCTTCTAGCTAGCCGCGTTCTGCCCGATTTCTCAGGTTTATATTGTGTATCATCGGCCAGGTGGCCCGTTCTCCAATTCAACGAGGGAAAGGAGAAGAGTATGAAGAGAAAGGATAAATATCTACTTACAGTTACCAAGATAGAAGCACTCCAGGTTCACGACAGGCCAGGCCACACCTTGACCTTAACTGAGATGGAGGGGGAGCCCATCGACTATGAACCTGGGCTTGCCGGTGAGTTTGTCTCCCGCCGCAGTGTCACCTATCACGACCGAACGAAGGGCGCAGGTCCCATGCAGGGCTACGTTATGGCTTACTTTCAGGAAGGATCAGCCTACAGCCGTTTTGAAGGCCACCGGGACGACACGACTAAAATCAGCTCTGGTACTTGGAAGACTTACCATGGCACAGGAAAACTGGCCGGAGTCAAGGGAGAAGGAACTTTTAAGGTATCTACTGGCGAACGGTGGAACGAATACATTTTGGAATTAGAGGGCGAATATGAGGCCGCGTGAAGCCAACAAATAAGAAGGAGGCGCTGTTATGAACAAAAGATACCTCCTTGGCGTGGACGACACCCAGGACACCCTGGAAGCTCTGGAGAACCTGGGTGGACTTTTCGTGAAAGGCGATGCTATTTTTCATCTCTTTCACTCTGTACCTGAGAGTCACCTCCCTGCACGCCCTCCATCCTCAGTGGAGACAACGGATTGGGAAAAGGTGCAGAAGCGACAGGCTCAGCAGATTCTGGACAAGGCCGTCAGTTCTTTGCTTCAGCTGGGCTACAAGCGCTCACGCTTAAGTACGGAAAGCAGGCTACAAAGCGCCAATATTGTCCAGGATATCCTGGAGGTTGGCAGAGATGAGGAAACCGCGGCCATTGTTTTAGCTCGTAAGCAACGGCCCGGGGTCAAGCGTTTCCTCTCGGATACCACCACTGCCAAAGTCTGTCAATACTCAGAGGCGCAGCCTGTATGGGCAATCGGTGCTCTTCCCCTCCAGCCTCCTAACATTCTCGCCGCAGTGGATGAGTCCGACTACGCGGACCGTATCGCTGCCCACCTAGCCGAGGCCTTTGGAGCGTTCCCCGAGGCGAGGGTTACGCTGTTGAATGTGATGCCAGCCAAACCCCCGACCTATTGGGACGATGGCCACATTTTGGATGAGTCGGAACGGACAGAACGCCAAGCGGTGGTGAAACAATGGCGATGGAGCTACGAAGAAATGATGGGGGGCATCTTTGCCAGGGCCCGTGGCCTTCTAACCAGGGCCGGTATCCAAGAGAGGCAGATCACCACCACCATGCAACCCAGGGTGAGAGGTATTGCCCGTGACATCCTGGCTGAGGCGAGCCTGGGTGGCTTCAACATTCTGGCCCTTGGCAGACGTGGCTCAGGGAAGAGTCAGTTTGAACTGGGCAGCCGTGCCTCAAAGATTTTGCGGAGCGTTCGCGATTGTTCGCTCCTGCTAGTGAGCTGAACTAGTCTTCTATCTTGTCGCAATTAGCGAGGATATTTCATGAATTTCGTCACGAGACCGTGAACCTGGGAACCCGCTTGCGGGACTGAGCGGAGCGCAGCGAGCGCGAAGAAGATGGGCTTGCAACCTGGCAAGCGCAGGGGCTCGGACCCGAGACGTACTTGAACAGTAGGTCGCAGGGTCCGACATCCGAGGCCGCCCGGAAGGACGGGCCTATCCGCGGTCGTAGTAATCAATTCATGAAACATCCGGGCTAAACGAAAGGAGGGGAGTATGGAACGCAAGAGACGAAAAGACAAGTACCTACTTAGGATTACCAATGCAGCGTCGCTCCAGGTGCACGATAAGCCAGGCCATACTCTGACATTGACTGAACTAGAGGGAGAGCCCATAGAACTCACCCCAGGTGTGGCCGGCGAGTTTGTCTCCCGCCGCAGTGTCACCTTCCATGATCGGACCAAGGGCTCTGGTCCTATGGAGGGTTATGCAATGGCCAGCTTCAAGCATGGTGCAGTGCACACCCGCTATGAAGGCCACCGGGACGGCACCACCAAAATCAGCGCTGGCACGTGGAGCACTTACAACGGCATAGGCATCCTGGCTAACATAAAGGGCAAAGGTACATTCAAAGTCCTACCAGGAGAACGGCGCGGCGAGTATATTCTCGAATTTGAGGGTGAATACGAGCTCTGATTGAGGCAGTGCGTTGAAAAGTAGGAACGGTTCTAAAGAAGTTAACTAACTTCCAGTTACATGTGTTTTATTTATGGACATTTACTGTTGTGGCCTGCTGTCCTAAAGAGTCAATAGTGATCACGCTATGCGAGGTAACCGCCTACTGCGCTCTATAAGGAGCGCCGTCAGGTCCAAGCTTGATTCCTTCTATAAACAACGTAATCTCCACATCATCCCCGACAGCTCCGCCGCCCTTCTCTTCCAGACCATGATTGATCCCATAGTCGCTGCGCTTGAGATCCATTTGGGCCTCAAAACCGCTGCGATAGCCCCCCCATGGGTCAGGACCAAAGCCGAGCACTTTGAAGGGCAATTTCACTGAACGGGTCACCCCGTGCATGGTCAGCTCGCCGTGCATAAATCCTTCGTTCTGGCCAGAGGCTTCCACCGAAGTGGTTACAAAGCGTATAAGCGCGTATTTCTCCACATCAAAGAAATCCTTTGAGCGTAAATGAGTGTCTCGCTTTTGATGGTTCGTGTCCACACTGTACACGTTGATTATGGCCTCCACCTTGGACTTTTCGAGATTGTCACGATCGACCCAAATGGTTCCGGTAACATCCGAAAAGGTACCCGTCACTTTGGAGAACAAATGACGAATCTTGAAATTGGCCATACTGTGCACCTTATCAATCATATATGTCTCAACTTCCGCACCTGCTGATAGCGGAAGAATCAGTGTCACGACTCCAAACATCAACACTGCAAAGATTGTAATCATAGGGTTTTTCATGATTAAACCTCCATTCAGAATGGAGTACTGGAGTGCTGGAGTATTGGGATTTAATAGGCTCCTATCATTTACCATTACTCCATCACTCCATGTCTTTTGCTTAGGTATCGTATTTTCATCTAAAGAGATGAATCCTCCTGCAGAGGGATATGCGATGACCTTTAATATAGGATCACTTTTTCTGATTGCAAGATGAGCTCACTTGAACTCCGAGGGCTCCACTAAACTCTGAGAGCTCATAAACCACCAAATTGAATGTGAGACGAATGCTTTCGTATAGTAGGATCGCCTAGAGGCACAAGGCGTAAGGCGCAAGGAAAGGCATAAGTGGCCAGTAGTCAGAATCCAGGAGATAAAACGATTAATCGTATCTATTCTGTCCTCTGTCTAACCGACTACTGACTTTTTTTGCATTTCGGTGCCTAGTGCCTACTGCCTAGTGCCTAGTCTTATCTGCCCGCTGCCTGCTCCCTGCTGCCCGCTGGTTCATGCTGTCTCACAAACTAATATTTCCTGTCCTCTTAGTAATTTTTCGTATTGACAATCCCCACATCAATTTTAATTTTACTTGAATACGTATGTTTTCCCGATTCTAATTAATAAAGAACCCGGGCGCCAAGGGCCTAGCTTTGAGCCACCACTGAGGGGCTTCAATGGTCCTTACCTCAAGCGAGAGTCTGCTGGAGTGATGGAGTGATGGAGTGATGGAGTAATGAAAAGACTTATTAAAATTTAACTTTTGAGTTTAGTTTTTTCCAACACTCCAATGCTCCAAAACTTAAGTACTCCAAGACCACTGGCCATCTTTAGCGGCAAAGCCCTTGAAATTCGATCTGACTCTGAGGACCAGGTCTTATATGACTATATATACATTCGATTCATGATAAAGATGATCTGAATCATTGCTCGACTTTGGCGTTGACAATTTAGGGGGGAGGTCTTTGTATGGACAGGCAGCAGCAGGCGGAGGCATTAGCACACTCTTGGAAAACTGAACCACGCTGGCAGGGAATCAAGCGGCCCTATTCCGCTGAAGACGTGCTTAGGCTTCGCAGCTCGGTTCAGATAGAGTACACCCTTGCCCGTATGGGGGCTGAGAGGTTGTGGCATCTGATGCACACTGAACCCTATGTCCGGGCTCTAGGGGCACTAACCGGCAATCAAGCGGTGCAGCAGGTACTGGCTGGATTGCAAGCAATTTACCTCAGTGGCTGGCAGGTTGCGGCGGATGCGAATACCGCAGGGCAAACCTACCCGGACCAGAGTTTATATCCAGCCGACAGTGTGCCGAATGTGGTCAGGAAGGTAAACAATGCCCTGCTCAGGGCTGATCAGCTTCAAC
>WOR8_10009594_pt1 | contig 10380 bp, 10 predicted proteins | sample DeeMarSeWOR38_10_FD_19890 | JGI IMG/M metagenome (IMG submission 19890)
ATTTTACACACTCACAAAAAGAAATATCTATTCTATGTAGCGAATATATTAAATTGAAAAAAGATTTTAAAGGAATAAAGTAAATTATTGAATGTAATTTCGGTAAAAAGAATACAGTATTTTTAATATTTTAGATAATTCTATAGCGTTTCATCTTACGCCAGAGGGTAGATCTGGAGATATTTAATGATTTGGCGGTCTGTTGCTTATTCCAGTTGTTCTCGATAAGGGCATTTCGCAGTACCTCCGACTCGGCGTTTCTAAGAGGAGATCCTATGCCCTTCTCTTCAACCTCAACTTCTTTTAAGGGATCACCCATTTCGGCAATTGATTCTATTATATGTGGGGGTAAATCCTCATACTGAATAATATTACTCGTACACACAACAAAACCGTGTTCGATGGCATTTTCCAGTTCTCTGATATTTCCCGGAAAAGGATATTTCATAAACGCCGCTAATACCCGCTCAGAGCATTTTTTTAGTCGCCTGCCCTGAAGTACATTAAAGCGGTCGATAAAATGTTGTGCCAATAAGGGAATATCCTCCTTTCTGTCTTCAAGCGGAGGGAGTGTTATTCGCACGACATTTAATCTAAAATACAGATCTTTTCTAAATCGTCTTTTTTTGACTTCCTGGGCCAGATCGCGGTTGGTACAGGCGATAATTCGCGCCTCGAACCGTTCTGACTTAGTCGCTCCTAAAGGTTCATATTCCCGCTCCTGTAACACCCTTAACAATTTCACTTGCATCGCTGGAGAAACTTCAGATATTTCATCGAGAAGAATCGTACCGGAGCCAGCAAGTGCGAAACGTCCCGGTTTATCTTTTTTCGCGTCTGTAAATGCACCTTTTTCATATCCAAATAACTCAGATTCCAGAAGATTCTCAGGCAATGCTGAACAGTTGATGGCAATAAACGGTTCAGCACGGTGCCCACTTAAATTATGAATCGCCCTGGCAACCAGTTCTTTACCTGTTCCTGATTCCCCTTCTATAACGACGGTGCTTCTGCTCATGGCGACAGCAGGCAAAGTCTCGAAAATCCGATGCATCAGAGGACTCTTACTGACAATATCCTCGCACACATAGGAATGATGAACCTGTTTTCTCAGTTCACTGACAAGGGACATATCGCGAAACATTTCAACACCACCGATAATCGCCCCTTTAGAATCGACGCAGGCTGCAGTTGATAACTCAATCGGTATTCTGCGACCGTTCTTCGTCATAACGGTTGTCTCAAGGGCTTCAAGTCTTTTTCCTGATGAGATACTCCGCTTAAGTGGACAATCCACCGAACACATATTAGAACGAAAAACTTCGTTACAGGGCTTTCCGACAACTTCATCGCGGGCATACCCCATTGTCTGCTCAGCCTCATAATTAAAGGCGGTGATAATTCCCTTCGCATCTACGGTAAAGATTCCATAGGGTATCGAATTAAATATGAGAGGAAAAAATTCAGACTTTAGATCTTTGCTATCCATCATAGACAAAGATAACACGAATGTCTCATTAATGCAACATAATTTTGAAACATGTATCAATAATGAAACGCAGAAATGAAACATATGGAAGTGTGTTTATTTTTAACAGATCTGTAAAAAGCCTGAAAACAAAGGTTTTATAACAATTTTTGCAGGTTTTACATGTTATCACACCGGGTGGCACACAAATTGCCGTAGGATGTATTAATTGTAAAACGTTTCTTGTAGCGACGCGATTAATCGCGTCGTGGCATCTAGTGATCGCGCAATTAAAAATCTAAAATAGAAGAATGAACAATGGCATCAAATTACAGTTATTACGTTGAAGACTTTGACCACCGCAGTCGACCACGACGGTTCCTTGAAGCATTTGCAGCAATTCTGCAGTACTCAAACTACCGTTTTGTTTTAGATACCTATGCCAGGACGAGTACCAAATGTGCCCGCTGTTCCGTTACCTGTCCCGTCTATCAATCGACAGAGGATCCTGGAGATATACCTTGTTTTCGATCTGAACTATTGCTCCGTGTCTATAAGCGATATTTTACGGTTAAAGGTGCGGTTTTATCAGCTCTCGGCTCGGGCTATACACTCTCCGATGATGATATCGATGAAATGGCCGAACGTTTTTATCGTTGCACCGCTTGCCGCAGGTGTAAAATGGCCTGTCCGATGGGAATTGATCACGGGCTCATGACCCATCTTGGCCGCTGGATTTTGTCAGAAATTGGGATCGTACCAAAAGCACTGGTTGTCGCAACCCGTGAACAATTGGTAGGTGATACTGGCAACACGTCGGCGATACCTGTCCCGGCACTTGTGGATACCTGCGAGTTCCTGGAAGAGGAATTGGTAGACATTTTTCGAATACCGGCAAAATTCCCATTTGATGTTGAAGATGCTGAATATGTTTTTTTTCCGGCGGTTAGCGATTTTCTTCTGGAGGCGGACACCCTTATGGGCAATGCGGCGGTTATGTATGCCACGGGCGGCTCATGGACCATCGGTAAAGGTTACTATGACGGCATCAATTACGGTCTGTTTTATAGTGATCATATGTTAGAGAGAATTGTAAAAAAGGAAGTTGAAGAACTGAACCGTCTTAAAGCAAAGAAAATCTTAATCGGAGAATGCGGTCATGCATCGCGAAGTGCCAAGTTTTTTGTTCCCACATTTTGTGGTGGAAAAGATGCACCCCCTGTTATTAATTGTATGGAATATGCACTCGAATGCCTGGAAAACGGTAAACTGAATCTTAAAAAGGATACGATAAAAGAAAGAGTTACATATCACGATCCATGTAATATCGCCAGATCCGGCTGGATCGTCGATCAGCCAAGAGAATTGCTCAAAGCTTTTTGTCAGGATTTTGTCGAAATGACTCCCAATGGTAAAGATAATTACTGCTGTGGCGGTGGTGGCGGAACCGTATCCATCGATGAAATCAGAGCATTCAGGACCGGTCCCGGTGGTCAGTTAAAAGCACGGCAAATACGCGAGACAGGCGCCAAATACGTCGTTTCTCCATGTGCAAACTGTAAGAAACAACTGCGGGAAGTATGTGAGGACAATGATCTTGCAGATGTTGAGGTCGTCGGTCTTCATGATCTGCTGATCAAGGCGATTGACCTTCCCGAATCAATGTTAACACCAGAAATAAAGGAAGAGGCAGTATGACAGAATGGTTAGAATGGGCCCGCGGCCCTGCTTTTGTATTTTCTTTTACACTGATGATTCTTGGTCTAGCTAGAAACTTTCTTCTCACCATGTGGGGCGTTTTCAGAGCCTTATTAAGAGCAGGTGATAAAAAAGTTCCCTGGAAAAATGTTTTCAGCGCTTCGTTCTCCTGGGTTTTCCCGGTTAAGAAACTAAAAGAAAGAGTCTGGTATAGCCTTGCCTCGATTCTCTTTCATGTGGGATTAATTATAGTACCCGTCTTTCTGATTGAACATGTTGCATTGTGGCGTCGGGGACTTGGTATCAGCTGGCCTACGATCGCCCAGAGCCTCGCTGATGGATTAACCATTCTCACTATTGCCATGATCATTGCTCTCCTCGTCGGGCGACTCAGTACCCGCTCAGCACGCGCCCTCACCCGACCGCAGGATATCGTTCTCCTGATGCTGATCGCCCTACCCTTCCTCTCCGGTTTTCTGGCGGCACATCCTGCCTTGAATCCATTCAATTATCAGGCAACAATGCTGGTTCACGTATTGAGTGGCAATCTCGTCATGTGCCTGATCCCTTTTACAAAATTGTGTCATGCTGTTGTTTTACCACTGACACAGACTGTAGCAGAGGTTGGATGGCATTTTCCTCCAAATGCTGGCCGACAAGTTAGAATAAGTCTGGGAAAGGAGATTGATGCCGTATGAGACAAATGGCAATACTCAATGATACGACCAAATGCATCGGATGCGAAGAGTGTGTTACCGCCTGCAAAAAAATAAATAACACCGGTGAGGACAAACCCTGGAGGTGGCAGGATAAGATCGATGATCTGTCAGCCAGTCGCTGGACAACAATTATCCGAAAGCCAGACAATCAGTTCATCCGCCATCAATGCCGGCATTGTCTGGAACCGGCATGTGCTTCAGCATGTCTCGTTGGTGCTCTTACTAAAACGCCTGAGGGAGCAGTTGTTTATGATAAAGAAAAATGTATGGGCTGTCGTTATTGTATGATGTCCTGTCCATTTGGTATTCCACGCTATTCATGGTCAAGCACTGTACCCTATATTCAAAAATGTATATTGTGCTATGACAATATTAAAAGTGGTAAAATATCAGAGCCGGCCTGTATTACTGCCTGTCCTGCTCAGGCGACTATTTACGGAGAACGTAAAGAACTTCTTGCGGAAGCCCACCACAGAATAAAAAATTACCCCGATCGTTATGTAAATAAGGTATTCGGTGAAGAGGAAGTGGGGGGAACTTCCATACTTTATGTTTCTTCTTTGAACCTGGATTTTCTTGGATTGAACAAGGAACTGGGTGAAACAGCACTTCCGGATAAGACCTGGGGTGCATTGAAAATTGTTCCCGGGCTGTTCTCCGGGGTTGGCATTGTCATGGGTGGTATCTGGTGGATTATCGAACGTAGAATGCGCTTACAAAAATTAAATCAAACGGATTTACTAGACGAATCTGAAGAGAATGAAGATGAAAAATAATAAGATCATCACATTAAAAACAATTCTATGGTTGTTAACCGGCATCGCTTCCACAGCAATGGTATTTCGGCTTATCAGGGGCCTCGGCGTGTCAACAAATCTGACAGATAGCACACCCTGGGGCTTGTGGATAGGATTTGACGTATTCTCCGGGGTGGCCCTGGCTGCCGGAGGATTCATCGTCTGTGCCATCGTCTACATATTTCACCTGGAAAAATTTCGACCGCTGGCCCGTCCCGCTGTATTGACCGCATTCCTTGGCTATATAGCGGTTGCAGTTGGTCTCTTTTTTGACCTCGGTGTGCCCTGGCGAATATGGCATCCCGCCATTTATTGGCAACACCATTCTGCATTGTTTGAAGTCGCCTGGTGTGTGATGTTGTATTTGACCGTTTTATTACTTGAATTCTCTCCCGTTGTATTAGAGAAAATAAATTTAAAGCCCTTTCAGACAATTTTACATTTTCTCAAACGATTTACCATTGTATTTGTTTTGCTGGGGATTATGCTCTCCGTTCTCCATCAGTCATCTCTGGGTACACTTTTTATGTTGATGCCATCGCGATTGCACCCCTTATGGTATTCATCAATCCAACCATTGCTTTTCTTTATTTCCGCTGTCGGATTAGGGATGGCCATGGTGACTTTGGAATCACTGACAACATCCTGGTTGTATAATCGTCCATCCGAACAAAAAATTCTCAGTAAGATCGGATTGTATGTACCCCTTGTTTTGGGATTATACTTTATTCTGAGGATCGGTGAAATTTACTATAATGGTCATTTAGTATATATATTTGAAGGATCATGGGAAGGCAGTCTGTTTATCTCTGAAATCATGATAAGTACGATTATACCGATTATTTTCTTCTCAATAAAATCGATTCGTGAGAGCAAGCCCGGACTTTTTGTTGCAGCCAGTATGGTGGTTCTGGGATTTATTTTTCATCGTATTGATGTGGGAATCATTTCTTCATTTCAAGCCACTGGTGAGATATATTTTCCCTCATTGATTGAAATTTTAACCTCTGTAGGAATCGTATCGATTGCCATGCTTGTATTTTTGTTTTTTGTTGAAAACTTTTCTGTCTATCAGACTGAAGAAGAAGAAACAGAAGAGGCACAAAAAGATTTCAATATCATATCAAACGGACGATTATTGGATGCAGGGCTTGGTAAAGAAAGACGATATTCCTTTGTCTATATTTTAGGGGCATCTCTGGCAATTTTCATTCTTCCCCAAAATGGATTCTGAGCACGACAAACACACTTTTAATTAATGGCAATCGTAATGATCGAAGCGTTCTGTTTGCTCACGATCTGCATATTCAAAAGAATATTAACACGCCAAATTGTGGTTTTTGCCATCATATGAATCTGACCACAGCCCAGGTTTCACCGTGTTCACCGTGTCATATGGATATGTACCTGGAAACTGATATCTTTAATCACGATGAACATATGGCTGCTGAGGGCGGTAATGAAGGCTGTCGAAAGTGTCATACCAATCCTGACCTACAAAAGAACAGGCAGACAAGTGTCAGCTGCTCGAGTTGTCATCAAAAGATGAAAGTCTCAGAATCTTTTATACCTGTTACCACAAACTGGACTGGAATCGTTCCCGGTTATATGCAGGCTATGCATGGACTCTGTCTCAACTGTCATGAACAAAAGGAGGAAGAGGCTGGAAAGGTTCGCCGAACGGGTATATCCGGCTGTACAACCTGTCATAAAGAGGATGGCTCAAAATTGTATGCGCTAACCAAACCGCAACTATCTGGCAGAAAGATTAAATAAGATGCATAATCCAGGAACAGTAGCCAATCACAATGGCCCTTTGCAAAATTGGTTACAGACACAACTCTTTGATTCGATTCCCTGTAGTATTGCCGTCATCGATCCAAAATTCAAAATCGTTGAAAATAATAAAAATTTTGTAGAGTTATTTGGTGATGGACATGGTAAATACTGCTATCAGGCATTTAAGGGACGTTCAAAAAAATGTGAATTCTGCGCGGCAGAACAGACGTTCCGGGACGGTCAGATGCGGGTTAACGATGAAACCGGCGTCGATAAAAATGGCCAGAGTTCCTATTATATCGTTCATGTATTTCCCATATTCGATGAAGACAATGCTGTGCAATTTGTGGTTGAATTTACGATGGATGTCACAGAGACAAAACATCTGCAAAAAGAATATCGAATGTTGTTTGACCAGGTCCCCTGCTATATCAGTGTGATCAATCGTGATTTCCGGATTGTTCGGGCTAATAAATCAGCTCGCAGGACCTTTGGTGATATGACAGGAAAACACTGCTATGAAGTCTACAAACATTCACATACAAAATGTGAAACCTGTCCGGCGGAAGAAACATTTCAAGATGGTACTATACATAAGGAACGACATCTCGGATTTTCAAAAGAGGGAGAACCTACCAGTTATGTCGTAGCTACCTCCCCTCTTACTTTTGATGATGGGATGCATAATCATGTGATTGAAATCGCCCTCGATATTACTGAAAAGGAGCGATTGGAACGCGAATTGACGCATGCACATGCCCGGTTGAAAGCGCTGATTGAAAGTAGTATAGATGGTGTCATTGTATTAGATAGTTCCGAAAACATTACATTGTGTAATCCGTCCGCTTCCACAATATCAGGTTACAAGTACGATGAAATCAAAGGTCAACCTGTACCGAAACATCTTTTTCCAAACCAGTTTATGAAGATGGATGACAGACAAATAACACCTTTGTACCTGCCGGAAACATTTATAACGGATGCTAACGGAAATGAAATACCTGTTCGTTTTTCCGGCGTCGTATTACGTTCCCAAGGTCAAATCCTTGGCCGGGCTGCCTATTTTCAGGATCTGCGAAAGATTAAAGAATTAGAAAAACAAAAAATCGATGCGGAAAGACTGGGTGCTGTTGGTCAAACAGTCGCAGGACTGGCCCACAGCATCAGAAATATTCTAACCGGTCTGGAAGGCGGAATTTATGTCGTCGATTCCGGATTGGAGAGAAACCAAAAGGATCGAATTACGCTCGGCTGGGGAATGCTCCATCGTAATATAGACAGAATTTCTCTTCTCGTGAGGAGTCTGCTCGAATTTGCCGGAGGAAGAACACCAAATGTAACGATGGTTGACCCGGTTAAATTGACTGAAGAGGTGGTCGATCTTTTCAGGGAGACTGCCGATCATGTCGGTATCAAAATTATATTCGAATCCGGCGCCGAGGTGCCACCTGCGCCACTTGATAGAGAAAGTATTCATGCCTGTATTGCAAATCTCATCACAAACGCACTCGATGCCTGTCAAACAAGTGATAAACCTGATTGTAAGATAATGGTAGGCTGTTACCATAAAGACAACTGCCTCATTTTTGAAGTTGAGGATGAAGGTTGTGGTATGGCCTATGAAGTAAAACAGATGCTATTTACGAATTTCTTTACAACAAAAGGAACCAAGGGAACAGGCCTTGGTATGCTAACCGTTCGCAAATCGACCCATGAACACGGCGGTAAAGTTGTCTTTGAATCACAAGAAGGTCAGGGATCCGTCTTCAGACTCATTTTTCCACGAGAAAATCTTCCGGTTCCCACTGAGGGGGAAGAATTGACTGAAAAAAGTTCACAGATGGAGGAGAATAAATGACAAAACCAGAAGATAAAACGATACTTGTCGTCGACGATGAGCCTGATGTGCTGACCTATCTTACGATGGTATTGCAGGATGCAGGATTTAATGTCATGTCCGCACAGGATGGAAATGAAGCCCTGGAAAAAGTCAAAGAAAAAAAACCCGATTTTATATCACTCGATCTCGTGATGCCGCATAAATCAGGTATCCGTTTTTACCATGAACTGCGAAAAAATAAAGAATGGTCCAACATTCCGGTGGTTATTGTAACAGCACATGCTCATGATGAACTTGGAAAAGGTGATCTTGAAGAAATCCTTCAGGGTAAAACTTTTTCAGGCCGGCAAGTCTATCTTGAAAAACCGGTTAAACCGGCGGATTTTGTTCGAATGGTAAAAAGGGAGGTGGGAATTCCTGTTGAAGAACCTCCTGATGTGCAGCCACCGACAACCCGGGAGGAGATAAATGCCCTGCTGGATCAGGCTGACCCCTCTGTACTTGAAAGAATTGCCAGGGAATTGAAAAAAGGAAGTAGTTGATCATATCAATTCTGAATAAACCGCAGATGGAGATATATTACCTGTATGAGTGAATCACCTAAAAAGACAGTTTTGATCATCGAGGATGAACCGGATGTAACCACCTACTTATCAACCATACTTGTTGATAACGGTTATGGTGTGCAAACAGCAAGTAATGGAAATGAAGCGATGGAAAAGATCAGACTTTCAAAGCCAGATTTAATAAGCCTAGACATATCACTACCGGAGAAAACCGGTGTCAACATTTATTGTGAACTGAAAGAGGATCCCCAACTTGCATCGATTCCGGTTGTTATGATAACCGGTATTCAAAAAGATTTTGAAAGTTATATCCGAGCACAAAAAAACTTACCGCCACCCGATGGATTTTTATCAAAGCCATTTATTGTCGACGAACTTCTAAAATTGATATCCCAACTATTAAATAAAATAAAAGGTGAAAATTTAAAAATGACTGAACATGAGTAGCGGATCGTTGTGTGTGTTTTTGGGAATGTGGTTATTTCTATCAGGATTTGTTCAAGATTTAACGACACCACTCAATTTAATAATTTGCGGAATCGTTGCAGTGATCATCAGTTTATATGGAATGCTATTATTGAAAAGAAAACGAGCTATAATTCCTGGTTTGCTGGGTGTTTGGCTTGCAGTAAATGGTTATGTTTTTGAAAACAGTACTCCCTTAAATTTCATCTTTATCGGATTTATAATCGGGATTCTGGGATTCAGCTGTGTTTGCCGCCCGGATGATGAGAAATATCAAAACAATAAAACCTTACAAGACCACCTCAGAAACTGTATAAAGTTTGGCAAAAATTAACGTGCTTTAAAACGAGAAATTTCTTTATCAATAACCGCATCAATAATTTTTTCAGCCTCTGAGACTTTACCTTCTTTTATTAAATCCAATATTTCAGGATTTTGTACGATGTGATCAAACAGTTCACTACGATTTTTTTGGGCAGGAATCTTTTCAATCACCTTTTCACGCTTTTTACCCAATATATTGGCCAACTTACTATACTCATCACCAATAATCTCACCGATTTTATTTTTAAGATGTTTATTTAAGGCCGGGCTTTTTCCTTTTGTTGAGATGGCAATTGTTATATCTCCTTTTGAAATTACCGACGGTGATATAAAGGAACTGATTGGTGCCTCATCGACAAAATTACAGAAGATATTCCTCTTAGCTGTCGCCCTGACGATAGCATCTTTTAATTCTGAATTATCGCTTCCGCAGACCACCAGCCATTTGTCATCCAGATAAGAGGCATTAAATTGATCCCGTATGAATATCACATTATCAGATGTTTCTAGATCTTTTACTTGTTCAGGCCATAATTCTGTGAGGTAAGTTATTTTAGCCCCAGCCTCGATCATCTTTTTTATTTTAAACTCCAAAATACGGTAATCTCCGATTACCAGGACATTTTTACCTTTTAAATCGATAAATATCGGGAAATACTTCATTCATTCTTCCTGTTCAAATGAAAAAATATAAATCTGAAGCGACGCGATTAATCGCGTCGCT
>WOR8_10007519_pt1 | contig 10379 bp, 9 predicted proteins | sample DeeMarSeWOR38_10_FD_19890 | JGI IMG/M metagenome (IMG submission 19890)
GGTATTCACTCAACAGATTTGGTTTGGGGATTGGGAACAATTCACTGCTTAACGAAAGATCAGCCTGCCCAATAATTAGCTCAGTGTAGTAAAATTTCTCTTGCTGTATGTGTAGTGCAGAGTTAAGTTTCCTTTAAGAATAATAACAATTTTAGGGGTACACTGTGAAGCTCCGTTTGTTTTTCTTGTCTTTCCTTTTTTTAATAAACACCTCTTCCTTTACTAATGCACAGGGGGGTACCGCAATATCATCTCTCAATTTACATCCCTCTCCAAGATCAACAGGACTTGGCTGGACAGGAGTCTCTAATCCAACAGATGATCCGCTTGGCTTTTATTACAATCCCGCGATGCTCGGATATTCCTCCCAGCATAATAATATTTCTGTTGAATTTAATCCCGGTGCAAATGATTGGACAAGTTTAGCAGATTTTAAATATTCAAACTATGGTTTTAACCTGGGTTATAATTTTAAGAATCTATTGAAGGGTTTAAACCTGAGTGCAGGTGCCGGATTTATTCATAGCAAATTTGATTTTGGAGATTCATTTATTTCAAATGGAGCCTATGATTCTTATAACGCATTTGGTTTTAGTGCGGCCGTTAATTATTACATCTTGATTTCTATTGGAGTAACTTACAAGGATATTAATTCACAAACAGCAATTGGCTTTCCATTTTCTCGAATATACAAATTAGATGCTACTGCACTTGATTATGGAATTCATTTAGGAGTTCCTGTAATAAAACTAATTGACGATAAATTCTCCTTTGAACTTTCTGAAAATTCAAAACTAAAACCCGTATTTAATTATAACCTTGGTTATTCGAGATTAAATATCGGTGATGAAGTTTATTATATAGATCCAGCTCAAAAAGATCCACTTCCTTTAACTGCAAGATTAGGTCATACATTTAGATTTGGAATTGATTACAAAGGGAAAAACATTTTTATCAATCTAATTAACTACGATCTGATTTTAGAGGCTCAAGATTTATTGGTTGAACGAGAGACTTTTTCATCACCAGGTTTTTCTTACCAGGGAATTTTTGGTGATATTGAATTCTGGAAACATCTTGTTCAGTTAAAAGGAGACGAAAACGTTGTTGTTCACAAAGGGCATTCAATTAGTCTGGTAGAAACAGTAACGATTTTACTCGGCTCTTTTCATGGGAGAGGTTATCAATTTTATCCTAAAACAAACGGACTTTTATTCAGTACAAAGGGCTTATTTAAATGGCTCAACAACGAATTAGAAACCGATGTTATAAACTATCTATCAAAGCATTTTGATGTTAGATTTATCACCTCAACTATATTTGATGGTGAAGGTGGACTGGAGACTGATTTATACAGCATATCCTTACATTTTATGAATTTTTCCTTCAATTAAAATTACATCTTCCAAAAATTTATAGGGGCAACTTATCAGCTTTCAGGCAAATTTTCTGCCCAATTGATCCATAAAAAAGCCGATATTTTTGGAATTCGTTAATAAGGGGTTTAATTTTCATTTATTAATTATTTTCAATTCACAAGGAGATACAGGTATGGTAATAGCAGTTCCTAAAGAGATCCTGCCTGGCGAAAATCGAGTTGCGTGTGTCCCCGATGTAGCTTCCAAACTAATAAAATCAGGTTTCCAGGTTCAGGTTGAAAAAGATGCCGGATTGAACGCCGGTTTTACAAACGATATGTACGAAAAAGCCGGAGCCAAAGTTGTTAGTTTGAACGATCTTTATCAAACAGCACACATTGTAATAAAAGTACAACGCCCTCTCGATCATCCCGAAGCAGGAAAAAATGAAGTAGAATTACTAAAAGAAGGAACTCTCTTAATAACTTTTCTTTATCCTTTAAACTATCCCGAACTCGCGACAAAATGTGCAGCTAAAAAGATCAATGTGATCTCGATGGATATGATCCCTAGAACTACACTTGCACAAAAAATGGATGCACTAAGTTCGCAGGCTAACATTGCAGGATACAAAAGCGTTGTAATGTGTGCAGATACGCTCGGAAAAATCTTTCCATTGATGATGACTGCAGCCGGAACAATTTCACCAGCCAAAGTTGTCATTATGGGTGCGGGAGTTGCGGGTTTGCAGGCTCTTGGCACAGCAAAAAGATTAGGTGCCGTAGTCGAAGTCTCAGATATTCGAGCTGCTGTAAAAGAAGAAGTACTCAGCCTGGGTGGAAAATTTATTGAGGTAGAAGGTGCGGAAGATATGCAGGATGCCGGCGGATATGCAAAAGAAGCTTCCGAAGAATTTTTGAAAAAGCAGAAAGAATTAATCTTCAAACATATAACAGAAGCGGATATTGTAATTACGACTGCACTTGTTCCAGGTAAAAAAGCGCCAATGCTTGTAACTGAAGAAATGGTTAAAAATATGAGACCAGGAAGCGTTGTTCTGGATATGGCGGTTGAATTCGGCGGTAACTGTGAAGTAAGTGAAAAAGGAAAGAATGTTAAAAAGTACGGTGTTACAATTATTGGCGAACCCAATCTTCCAAGCCTGGTCCCGACTCACTCGAGTGAAATGTATGCAAAGAATATATTAAGCTTAATTCAGCATATTGGAAAAGAAGGAAACGTTGAACTGAATCTTGAAGATGAAATTGTGCAGGGGTCATTGATAACGCATAACGGTGAAGTTATAAATCAAAGAATAAAAGATTTGTTGTGATCATAGGATATGAAGTAAGGGTCATTCCCTCAAGCCAACGAAGTTTACGCGTCGGGAATCTGACGACTTTCTTGAATCAGTTTCCGGACGGAGCCGGAATGACAAATTGAAAAATTTTTAGAAATAATTAAAGGAAATTCTAAATGGATATTTTCGGATTATTAATGCTCATCTACGTTTTCGTACTAGCCATATTCGTAGGCTTTGAGCTGATTACAAAAGTACCACCTACACTACATACACCCCTTATGTCCGGATCAAACGCAATTTCCGGAATTACAATTGTTGGAGCCTTGTTGAGTGCGGGGATTGGTGAAATGACTATCAGTACGATACTTGGAATTGTCGCAATAGTTTTTGCGATGATAAACGTTGTTGGCGGATTTCTTGTTACTGATAGAATGTTAAAAATGTTTAAAAAGCCGTCTCGGTCCGGTTCACCCGGCACAGCGACGGGCTCTGACGGAAAGTAAGGGGAAAGACAATGGAAATAATATCATATCTTGTTTATTTAATTGCATCCGTTTGCTTCATATTCGGAATAAAAAAATTAAGCTCTCCTAAAACTGCACGTCAGGGCAACCAGCTTGCTGCTCTTGGTATGCTGCTAGCAATCGTTGTAACTCTCTTCGATCAAAAAATCTTAACGTTCGAATATATTATTTTAGGTATGGTCGTTGGCGCTGCAATCGGTGCAGTAATGGCAATAAAAGTTCAGATGACCGGAATGCCGCAGATGGTTGGCTTGCTCAACGGTTTTGGCGGCGGTGCTTCTGCACTGGTTGCTTTTGCTGAATATGACAGAATATTTACCGGTACAGGTGGTTTCGAAATATCAACCACAATAACAATTATACTCAGTATTTTAATCGGCTCCGTAACCTTTACGGGGTCGTTGATTGCTTTTGGAAAACTTCAGGGGATTGTGACAGGAAAAGTTGTTAAGTATCCTCTCCAGCACCCGTTGAATGCACTTTTACTTCTCGCCGTTTTTGCGGCAGGAGTTATCGTTGTGCTTAATCCATTAGATATTGAAATTGTAATTGGAATTGTCGGCGTTTCATTGCTGCTTGGTGTCCTTTTAGTTTTACCGATTGGTGGCGCAGATATGCCGGTTGCGATTTCACTCCTTAATTCCTATTCAGGGTTAGCAGCCTCGATGACTGGATTCGTTCTTCAAAACAATATGCTGATTATTGCAGGTGCTCTCGTTGGTGCATCGGGCATTATTCTAACCATCATTATGTGCAAAGGAATGAATCGCTCTCTGATGAATGTAGTTCTCGGCGGTTGGGCTTCTGCAGGTGCTGAAGGACCTGCAGCTGGCGGTAAAGAACAAAAGGGAACTGCTAAATCTGTTGATGCTGAAGAGCTTGCAATGCTTCTCGAAGGTGCAAGCAGTGTAATTGTTGTTCCCGGTTATGGAATGGCTGTCGGACAGGCACAGCATGCTGTTCGTGATTTAATGAACGTACTTGAAAAGAAAGGAGTTAATGTAAGATTTGCAATTCATCCCGTTGCGGGAAGAATGCCCGGACATATGAACGTACTTCTTGCTGAAGCGCAGGTCCCGTACGATAAACTTTTAGCAATGGAAGATATAAACGACGATTTTCCAAATACAGATGTCGTCATTGTAATTGGTGCAAATGACGTTGTTAATCCCGCTGCAAGAAGCGATCAAAGCAGTCCTATTTACGGTATGCCGATACTTAATGTTGATTATGCAAAAACAGTAGTGATAAATAAACGCTCGCTAAATGTTGGTTATGCAGGGATCGATAATGAGTTATTCTTCTACCCGAATGCGCTTATGTATTTTGGAGATTCAAAAGAAGCGATGAGTAAATTGGTAAGCGAACTAAAAGCACTTTGATTTAATATATTCAGAAAGTTACTGAATTGAAGGAACTCTGATATGAACTTTAGATATGCCAGATTTTAAAAATCTGGCATATCTTTATATTTAAGTGAGGTCACGGACAAATCCGTGACCTTTTTTTATAAACAAATATATGATTATCAAATTCCATGCTTCTTTAAAATTTAAAACCTAAATTGCAATATTACTTTCAATATCCTAAGGAATAGAAATGAATCTAGACTGGACAGAATATGTAAATCATACTTTAAACGTTACAATGCACGAAAATTATGGTGCAACAAAGGATCCCAAAGTAGATCGACCTCTTTATGAAATTGTATTTAAAACAGGCAGACTTGTTAATGCGTACGATGACGGCTTGCTTCTCGAAACCGAAAGGGAAGGGGAGAGCATCGGTATCTTCATTCCCTACACCTCTATTAAATGTGTAGAAATTTTTGATTTTTAATCCGGGGGTAAAGTTGAGAATAATTTATTTACTCTTTGTGCTTGGAGTGATCTTAAATTCCTCCGCTCTCGCACAATCAATAAACGGTTTTGAGGTTAAGAGTTTAAATACATATACTACTGATAATCAAACTTCACTGCCGGTGTTATATGGTGGGAACAAACTTGTGATTGAGTTCGATGTTCAGGGGGATTTTATCCCGAATATGAATATCGTCTTCCGCTTTTGTGATTACGGGTGGGCACCCACAAAGAATTTATTTCTGTTAAATCAGCAATACTGTACCGCGTATTTTTTAGATTTCCAAGAACTTCCGATAATGATAGTAGATGATGCCCGTTATCATCATAAGAGCACCTATCCTGATGATCGCGATCAGGTTAATTTTCCATTCTCAGGTAAGTGGAGATACTATCTGACGGATACTCAGGACAGCTCAATAGTCTATGCAACGGGTAAATTTTATGTGGTTAAAAACGATATCAATATAGGATTAAAATTGAAGCGGGATGAACTTGAAGACAAATCTTATTGGCCCGTTGAACTTGCAAAATCAATTAATATTACTACTGATTTTTACCTGCCGGATGAGTTTTATCCTTCTTTTGTCGACAGAGTTGAGATAATCGAAAACCAAAAAATTTACGATCCAATTATTGTAGATAGAAATACCAACACCCTTTTCAGATTTTATAAATGGGATGCAAACCGAAGCTTTACTTTTACCGCACGTGATATTCCCGCAGGAAATGAATTCCGACAGGTTGATTTGCGAAATCATAATTTATTCAGTGCAAAAGATGTTAGGGCGCAACTGGATGGACTGGAATATTCGAGGTTTTTTCTCAACCCTTTAAATAAAGATTTGAATGGTGGGAAAATTTATTCGGACTTTAAAGATGAATTTTCTACATACTTGAATGTTACCTTTTCAATACGTCCCCCGGAGGAAATTTACAATGATATCTTTCTCGTGGGTGCATTTAACAATTGGAAACTTTCACTCGACTATAGAATGAAAGAAAAAGGTGGAGATTATTCAATAACAATTCCTTTAAAAAGGGGTATTTACGATTACCAGTACGTAGTTGCGGATGTAATAAATAATGAAATTGTAAATCCTGATTGGCTGGTTCTTGAAGGTAACACCTGGCTTAATTCAAAAGAGTACGATGTTTTTCTTTATTACAAGGAACAGGATAAAGGCGGCTACGAAAGGATCATCGGGTATAAAAGAATAACACAAAAGTAATATGAAACAAATAAAAGTAGGTGTGGTAGGAACCGGACATCTTGGGAAACTCCACACAAAGATGTTCAAGACAATTAATAATTGTGAGCTTTACGGAATTTTTGACTCAAATCCGGAGCAGGCAAAATCAGTAAGTGAAGAGTTTGAAGTACCCCTAACGAAATCATTGGAAAATCTTCTTGAAAATGTTGATGCAGTTTCAATTGCAGCAACAACCTCCGCACACTTCGAAATTGCAAAAAAATGTTTTGAAAAAAATGTTCAGGTATTTATTGAAAAGCCTATTACTGCTACAATAAAAGAAGCGGAGGAATTAGTTGAACTTGCCGAAAAGAAAAAATTAAACCTGCAGGTAGGACACATCGAACGGTTCAATCCTGCACTTGTTTCGATGGAAAAATACATAAATAATCCAATGTTCATTCAAACTGACAGGCTCGCACAGTTCAATCCGCGTGGAACAGATGTCGCCGTAGTTTTGGATTTGATGATTCACGACATTGATATAATACTGAGTCTTGTAAAAAGTAATGTTATTGATGTTCAGGCAAACGGTGTTGCTGTAGTTTCTGATCATTTAGATATAGCAAATGCACGCCTGCAGTTCGAAAATGGCGCCGTCGCAAATGTTACTGCCAGCAGAATTTCACAGAAGAAAATGAGAAAGATGAGAATCTTTCAGCGTGATAGTTACATTGCATTAGATTTTATAACCGGTATTGCTGAATCATACAGGCTGCTTCCGACTGATGCCGATGTCGATCCAAAATTATTTTCGTTCGGAGAAATAGGTGTTGGAGAGAAAAAGAAAAAACTTGTTTATGAACAGCCTGCACAGAAAGAGCTTAATGCATTGCAATACGAACTACAATTGTTCGTTGATTCCGTTTTAAACAATACTAAACCTGTAGTTTCAGGTGTTGATGGTTTAAGGGCTTTAAAAGTCGCGGAAATAATAATTCAACGAATTCACTCGCAAAAAATTGCTTGATTGCTGAATTGTTATATTACTTTTTAAAATACAACAATGAAACAATAAAACAATTCAGCAATCTGACAATACAACTGAACAATTTAAGAGGCTACAATGAAAAAAGTACTACTAATCTCTATTCTAATGTTATTCTCTAATTTGAGCTGCAGCGTTTACGAAACCATTGTAAATCTATCACGCTTAAAATTTAAATTGGGAGATGTGAATAACTTTACGATAAGCGGAATTAATTTATCCGACAAAAAAGATTTCAAGGATTTTGATCCTCTGGAGCTGTTAAATCTGACGCAGGCTATCAGCTCAGGAAAACTTCCGGCATCATTCACTTTAAATGTTGAGGCAAAAAATCCAAACGATGGAACTGGCGGATATCCTAAAACTGATGCTACACTTAAAGCATTTCCATGGAAATTAAATATAGATCAGACGGAAACGATTTCCGGAAATATCGGGAGCCCCGTTTCAGTACCGGGGACAGGGGAAGTAACAAATATTCCACTAGAAATGAATATTGATTTGATCCAATTTTTTGGGAATAAGGGATTGGAAAATTTAGTAAACCTTGCACTTGCACTTGGCGGTCAGGAAGGTTCAGCTTCAAGATTAACATTGTTTGCAACTCCAACTGTTTCTTCGCCCTTGGGAGATATAAAATATCCCGGCGAGCTAAAAATTGTGGATCAATCTTTTACAAATTGATTAAATGAAAAGTGGGAGTAAGTCAGTCTGAGTTTGTCGAAGACTACCGGATTTTGTAAGAATCACACTTCGATAAACTCAGTGTGACAATAAATATGAATAAAAATTCAAAATATGCGATTGGAATTGATTTAGGCGGAACAAGCATCAAGCTTGGCATTGTTTCCGATTCCGGAAGAATTCATAAGAAAATAAAAATACCTACTGAAGCAGAAAAGGGTCCTAAGAAAGTAATTGAAAACATAAAATCCGGGATAAGAGAGTTATGTAGAAATTCAAAATACAAAATTGATGGGATTGGAATTGGTTGTCCGGGTGTTGTAACTCCGGGAAAAGGAATTGTTGAAAACCCACCAAATCTTCCGGGCTGGGAAAAAGTAAACATCGGAAGAATAATCTATCACGAATTTGAAAAAGAAGTCTTTGTTGATAACGATGCAAATGCTGCAGCAATTGGTGAGCTGACTTTTGGAAGCGGTAAAAAGTATCAATCTTTTATAATGATAACTCTTGGTACCGGTGTAGGCGGTGGAATTGTGATGGATAGAAAGATATATCATGGCGATTTCGGGGCAGCGGGAGAAATAGGACACATTTCAATTAATTACAAAGGACCAAAATGCAACTGCGGCTCTTACGGCTGTATTGAAGCTTATGCGGGTAATCAATACTTAAGAGAAAGAGTCCGCAAAGAATTAAAAAAACATCCTGGATCGAAATTGTGGAAATTAATTGATAATGATCTAGTTAAAGTCTCTCCGCGCAACATACAAACCGCTGCAGAAATGGGGGATAAATTCGGGCAGTCTGTTATCGAAGAACTCGGGCTGCATCTTGGATCTGCATTTACTTCCTTAACCAACGTTTTGGATATAAGTGTGTTTATAATAGGAGGCGGCATCGCAGGATTCGGCAAACCTCTTTTCGAATCAATTGAAAAAACTTTACGAGCAAGAGTAATGGCTCCTATACGTCCTCGAGTGAAAGTCCTTCCCGCAAAATTAAAAAACGATGCCGGTATTAAAGGTGCTTCTGCATTGGTTTTTCATCACACTTAAATTGTAATTTAGTAGGCAAAATTATAGGCAAGCTTGAGATACCTAATTAATTTGACTCTTTGATGCATTTATTTTAAGTTCGACATGATTTGAGAGTGAATATGAAAATTTTAGTTAAAATACTCTCTCTGGCTGTACTGCTTGTTTTCTGCACACCATTAATTACACCTTACTATTACGCTCAAGGACTGATTTGGGAGCGAACTAATGGCCCAACAAACGCCCAAGTTTGGGCAATGGGTATTGATGAAGATGATGTTATCTACGCAGCTGATGATGCAAAACTTTTTAAGTCCACAGATGATGGAGATAGCTGGGAATTAGTTATTGATTGGACGAGTGAAGCTGATGAAATTGTTGAAATAGTTTTCAATGATAGTGGACATATTTTTGTTGGCACTTTTGGAGGTGCTGGTGTTTATAGATCTACAGATAAAGGACAAACCTGGTTGTATCCTGCTTTTGGCTTGCCCGGGGTAAATGACATAGCTGTTGGGTACAACGGTGATATAATTGCGGGCACAATGTTAAATGTATGGATTTCTACTGATAATGGATATACATGGGTAATAAAAAATCAAGGGCTGCCGCATCAGACAATAGTAGTTAGTGTGTTTGTGGACTATAATGAAAACTATTTTATAGGAACATATTCAGCGGAAGAAAGAATATATCAGTCGACTGATTACGGGGAAACCTGGATGGCAAGTGGAAATGGTGTTAATACACTTGCGGTTATTTCTTTTGCTAAAACTAGCACTAATGTACTGTTTGCAGGGAGTACTGACGCACACGGTATACATAGGTCAACAGATGGAGGAGAAAATTGGATTCTTATAACAGATGGCTTCCCAATTACAGCGGTTGATTTTATTTTGAAAACAAATAGTATAGATTACGTGTACACAGGACTCTCAACTGGTGGAGTATATCGATCAACAAACCACGGAGAAAATTGGGTTGAATATAAAAGTGGACTAACTAATAACACGATTCTATCCCTTGCGATAAATAAAGAAGGGGTACTATTTGCTGGTTCATGGGGCGATGGAGTATTCAAAACGATTCAATCAACTACATATATTGAGGAGGAAATTAATGGACAAAATGCAGATTTTATTTTAGAGAATTATCCTAACCCGTTCAATTCATCGACTAAAATTAATTTTGGCTTGCCTGAAAGCGGAATGGTTCTAATTGATATTTATAGTCCAAGCGGTGAACAAGTAGAAAGATTAGTTGATAAATATTTACCAGCCGGCAGTTACTACATTAATTTTACTAGTCGTGCAATCTCGAGCGGTATTTATTTTATTATGCTTAAATCAGGTGCTAATATTTTAGCAAAAAAA
>WOR8_10007522_pt1 | contig 10378 bp, 6 predicted proteins | sample DeeMarSeWOR38_10_FD_19890 | JGI IMG/M metagenome (IMG submission 19890)
GTATAAGCGAATAGTCGAATTTTGTTGAAATACAGGGGACTTTTAGGTCTGGTAAGTGGGAAGTTTTTTTATTTTTTCTTTTTGTTTGCGAGCCAATCCTGGAGGTTTTTGGCAAGTATTTCCACATCTTTCTTTTGCATGATGTGGTTGATAATTGCGGGGGGGACTTTGAGCTTTTCCATAGCCTTGTGCGCCCTTTGCCAGAGCCTTTGCTTTTTGGCAGGGGTGTCGGCCAGGTAGAGCTCGGTGACTAACTCGCCGAGTTTCTGGAGCATTATCGTATCAAGGTTTTCGTAGTACCTTGAGATGACTTCCTTCTGATAAGCGGAACGTTCGTTTTTAGCCATAAACGGCCCTTTGCAACAGTCATAAAATCCGATTTGTTGTTGAGAATGCCTCTTTTACAGGAAAGTTTAAGATAAATCAAGCAGCCGTGTATTATTAAGCTGGTTTTTACTGGCTTTGGGGAGAGAATTGGCTATAATCCGTGATTCGTAAAGCTTAAAGTGTAAATTCGTGAACGAGCGATACCTGAAGGTGAACGTGTTAAGGATACGGCTGTTAACTGTGTTTGTTTACTCAATGGCAGTTTTGCTGTCGGGTGTAGCTTTCCCTGCTGTCTCAGATGTAGGAGACGAGGCGGAGGAGAAGGAGCCGGGTTTGATGCATCCTGTAAATATAAGACCGGCGGGTGAGGCTGCATTGAGCATGGAGGCAGGTAAGACGGCTGATGGCGAAGATGTTATGACGGTTATAGGCAGGTTCTATATTTGGCAGAAACAGGAAGAAGGTGGTTTACTGGAATTGCAAGCTGATAACGCAGTTGTATGGTATGTGGAAGGGTCTGAAACCGGCGGAAGGGAAGCGGCGCCAGAGAGTATGATTGGAGAGAATATCAAGGCCATTTATTTGTCGGGCGATGTTGTTATGACTTACGGGCAGCGGACGATTCAGACCGATTTGATATACTATGATTTCGAACAGAAAAAGGCTCTGGCTGTAAACGCGGTGATGAGGAACTTCGATGTGAAGCGGGGGATCCCGATTTATGTAAGGGCCGCGAAGTTGAAGCAATTGGCGGAAAATAAGTTTGCAGGAGAGGACATTACTTTGACGAGCAGCGAATTTTATCTTCCCCAGGTTTCAATTAACGCATCGAGCATACTTATCATCGATACGACCAGTGCTGATGAGCGAAAAGGGAAGCTTTCGGACAGCAGTTATGATGCACAGATGAGTGATGTGCGTTTTAAGCTTGAGGACAGAACGATATTTTACTGGCCGTTTTTGCGTGGTAACATGCAGAGGCCGGATGTACCAATCAAAGGCATAGGTGTCGGTCATGATAACGTCTGGGGCACATCGGTTGAGACACGGTGGTACCTTTCGCGGCTGCTGGGATTGCGTGAGACGGAGGGCATGGACAGCACTCTTGCCCTGGATTATTACAGCAAGCGCGGTGTGGGCGGTGGAGTGGAATTTGATTATGCCAGAGAGGATTATTTCGGCAATCTTTTAGGTTATGTTATCGACGACCACGGTGAAGACAGGCTTGGCCGGCACGACTCGCGTAAAGACCTTGAGCCGCCTCGTGAGCTTCGCGGCCGGTTTCTCTGGCGGCACAGGCATTTTTTGCCTCACAACTGGCAGCTTACCGGTGAGGTCGGTTACTTGTCCGATGAGAATTTCCTGGAGGGATTTTATCGTAGCGAGTACCACGTAGGCAAGGAGCAGGAGACATTAGTTCATTTGAAGCGTATCGAGGACAACTGGGCCCTTGCTTTGTTGGTTAAGGGCAGGATAAACGATTTCAGCGATGAGCTTGAAGAAATGCCGAGCGCGGAATTTCATTGGTCAGGCCAGTCGCTTTTCAATGACAAGCTGACATTTTACAGCGATAGCCAGGTCAGCAGGTTCCGTCAGCGTTTGGCTTCGGGTAGCATATCTCCGGTTTCGGAGGAGTTCTTTACGTTTATGTCTGAGCGGGCCGAACTTGATATGCCTGTGATGTGGGGTCCGGCGAAGGTCGTGCCATTCGTTGCGGGAACGGTTGCCTATGAGGACGGCAGCGGTTTTTATACTGATATCGATGGTTCAGCGGGCGGCAGAGAAGACAGTATCTGGATTGGTGAGGCAGGAACTCGTGTTTTTCCGATGCCATTCTGGAAGTTTTATCCCAAAGTCGAGTCCCGCCTATGGGACTTGAACGGCCTTCGGCATGTTATAGAGCCTCATTTGACAGCCGTTGGTTATACTGAGAGTGATTCTGTTGCCGAACAGCGGGATATTTTGAACGTAGGAATATCACAGCGGCTGCAAACCAAGCGCGGGCCTGCTGATAACAGGCGTACCACAGATTGGATGCGTCTTGATACGGATTTTACGTGGCTGAACAACTCCGGAGACGACTGGGCGGGGGCGGACAGGTTTATCTGGAACAATCCGTTTGTTCCGCTGGTTAACAGGTTCAGCAGGATGGTTCCGCCTCAAGACAGGCGCAGCAGCGGTATATTTGGGCCGAGGCGCAATTACTTCAGCGCCGACTATGTATGGCGTGTAAGCGATACAACTGCGGTTTTGAGTGATATGAATTATGATATTCAAAGCGGGGTGGTGCAGCAGTTTAATGTTGGTTTTTCTCGCCTTCGCTGGCCGAATTTGAGCTATTATATAGGCAGCCGATATTTGAGGCGGATTGATAACGGGCTTGGTGAAGAAGGCTCTAATGCGTTTACTTTTGCGGCCAGATATGTTCTCGACCGGCGATATACGGTTGTTTTTTCTCAGCAGTATGATTTTGACTATGGAGCTAATATACGAAGTGAATTAACACTTATACGGCGTTATCACCGTTTGAATTACGGTATAACGTTCAGGGTAGATGAGTCTATGGACCGAAAGGCGATTTTATTTACTATCTGGCCGGAAGGATTGCAGGAACTTGGTATTGGGCAAAGAAGATATGTGGGCCAGGGTGGTCCGATACGTTATTAAGAGTGAATTATGAATCGCAAGATGTATTTCCAACAAATTATGCAGTAATTTAAGGAGATTAGTATGGCGTTAGTTAACACGAAAAAGATGTTCGAGATGGCCTATAAGAACGGCTATGCGATCGGAGCGTTCAATGTGAACAATATGGAAATCACGCAGGGTATTATAGAAGGTGTGGCTGAAGAGAAGGCACCGCTTATTTTGCAGGTGTCGCGGGGCGGACGTCAGTATGCGAGTCTGAGCTATTTGAGGGCCATCATTGATGTTGTGGTCGAGGAAAATCCCGACATTCCAATCGCGATAAACCTGGACCACGGGGACACATTTGAGACGTGTAAACAATTCGTGGATGCAGGCTTTACATCCGTGATGATAGATGCCTCGTCGAAGCCTTTCGAGGAAAACATTGCCATCACGAAGCAGGTGGTTGAGTATGCACACCCCAGAGACGTTGTAGTTGAGGCTGAGCTGGGCCAGTTGGGCGGAATCGAAGAGGACGTGGTTGGTGTCGACGATGTCAGCAAGCACGTTGCGGACCCCGACCAGGTCCAGGAATTTGTCGAGAAAAGTGGCTGCGACTCTTTAGCTGTTGCCTGTGGTACAAGTCATGGCGCCTACAAGTTCAAAACCGAGCCAAAGATTGCTTTTGATGTGATAGAAGAAATTCAGAAGAGGCTGCCTGGATTTCCGCTTGTAATGCATGGTTCAAGCACCGTTCTGAAGGAATTTGTGGACCTTATTAACAAATACGGCGGCCAGATGCCCAATGCGATGGGTGTTCCTGAGGAGATGGTCAGCAGGGCGGCAAAGATGGGGATGTGCAAGGTCAATATCGATACTGACCTTCGATTGGCATTAACATCAAAGATACGGCAGGTTTTTGCCGAAAAACCTGGTGAGTTCGATCCGCGTAAATACCTTGGTCCTGGCAGAGAAGCTATTAAGGAAATGGTCAAGCACAAGCTGCATGTTGTAGGTTGTGCCGGCAAGGCGTCGGAGTGTCGTTGATTTTGTTTCCTGTGTTCTTTTGCCTGTATAATAAGTTTTGCAGGAGGCGTGTTGATAACTATAAGTTACTGATTATGAGAAGTGAAATATGAAAAAGAGAATAATGTTAACGTTATTTGTTTTATTATCGGCGGTTTACGGCCATGCTTTCGGGGGTATTGTTACAACTGCCAAAGCGGTGACTGCGACTCAGCCGGATGCCGTTGAAGTTACAAAAAGCGAATCAAAGGAATCCGTTGCCGTCGACGCAGCTTGTGAGCTGATTTACGAGGGCAAGTTTGACGCTGCCGATAAGGTTGTGGTCGAGAACTCACGACTTGGCCGGCTGGCCAAGATTATCTCCGAATACCGGGACATAAAAGAGCGTCGTGAATTAGCTCGGGAAGCTGCGTACAAGGAGCAATTAGCAGAGCTGGAAAAATTCCAGGCCGAGACGGACAGCAATGACGTAGAAGATGTAAATAATGTTCTGAAGATGCTTGGGCTTATTACCAAGGCCCTTGAGTTTGCGGATGAGGCACAAACAAAGCAACTTCTTTCCGAGTCGTTTGTAGAAGAGACTTTTCAAAGGGCGATAAAAAGGGCTGCCGAGTTCGAGTCAAAGGGCAAGTGGCTTGAGGCATACGCAAATTGCTATTCCTGGCTGCAGGCCATCGACCCAAACAACGAGGAGTATTCTGAACATGCCGAACAGCTTTTGGATAAGGCATCTATAGTGGCCTCTTTTCAAGATAGTTCTTGTGAGAGCCGCTCTGAGCGTTATGCGGGTGTTAAGAAGGAATTGTTTGTGTGGGCGATTGATGCCCTGAAACGTTATTACGTTAACATTATTGATTATCGTCAAATGACAACGGAAGCTATTCGTCGATGTGAGTTGCTTGGTGAAGTGATGGCGTTGTCATTTTCAGACATATCAGATAGCCCGGACATGGTTTCTTCGAACAAGACTTCGGAGAAGCCCTTTTCACCACCCAATAGTGAGCAACTTTCGGCCTGGTCCGTCGGTTTGGCGGCGATTTTGGATGAAGTTGAGCAATCACAGATGGGTGTTACCAAGAGTAAGTTTATCGATATTTTTGAGAAGGTCCTGGAGTTGAACAAGGTAACAGCCCAATTACCTCAGCGGATATTGATTGCGCAGTTTTCGGAAGCAGCGTTGTCTGCCCTTGATCGTTATACGGTTGTGGTTTGGCCGAGGCAGGTGCAGGAATTTGAAAAGATGATGACCAATCAATTTACGGGCATAGGTATTGAGATATCTAAACAAAAGGGGCTTTTGACGGTCGCAAGTCTTCTTCCGGACACGCCGGCATACAATTCCGGTCTGGATGCGGGTGATGTGATAGAACTGGTTGATGGTGTTGAAACAAAGGACATGTCCCTTACGTGCGCGGTTAAGAAGATTACAGGGCCTCCCGGCACGCAGGTAGCGTTGACGATAAAAAGGCCCGGTGAAGAGAAAAAGAAGGAAATAACCATAACCAGAGCCAAGATAGTTGTTCCTACGATCCGCGGCTGGCAGAGGACGGCGGTCGGCAAGCGGCTGTATATGATTGATGAGGAGGACAAAATCGGTTATGTACGTATTACGAGCTTTTCAGGAGCGACCGCAGATGCCCTTGAGAAAGTACTGAAACAGCTTGAAGCAGATGGGCTAAAGGGATTGATTTTGGATTTGCGATTTAATACCGGCGGACTTTTGGACAGCGCCGTTGCGGTAACGGACAAGTTCATCGAAGAAGGATTGATAGTTAGCACCCGTCCTCGTGGGCTTTGGACTTATTTATCTGCGCGTAAGGAGAAAACACATCCGAATTATCCGCTCGTTGTTCTGATAAATTCCTACTCGGCGAGCGCTTCTGAGATTGTGGCGGGTGCATTGGCGGACGAGCGTCATGAGCGGGCGATTCTGGTTGGTGAAAGGACTCATGGAAAGGGGAGCGTCCAGGGTATAACACAACTTCCAGAGGAAGGTGCCCGGCTAAAATATACGATGGCGTATTATCATTTACCCTCGGGCCAGAGGGTTGAAAGCCGTGACGAGATGGAAAAGGAGGGTAGAAGTGATTGGGGCGTGGGGCCGGATATCGAAGTTAAGCTTAGAAACGATGAGATTAGAAAAATGGGCCAGATACAGCGGGATAACAACGTGCTTGTTCAGGCCGGCCGAGAAAATAGCAGTGCTGCACTGAAGAAACATACTATCGAAGAAACGCTCGCGGCCGACCCACAGTTGGCGGTTGGTGTGTTGGTTATTAAGAGCAAGCTGATTCAAGGCGAGTCTTTGATTTTGAGTGCAAGTAAGTCTTAAGGTGCAGGTTTAGGGAGAATGTTGATTTGACAGGCAAGGAAGATACAGGAAAGGATTCTCAATTGCGCTTAGAACGTCAGGGCCGGTTTGAGCGGCAAAGGCAGGAGAAGCTGAACCAGATTAAGGAATTAGGCATCGAGCCTTATGGGGGTAGATATGACGGGGCTGAGCCGACGGAAGCCATCAAGGGCAGGTCCTGTTTGCGCGAGGTTGAGAGGGGTGGTATCATCGACGGCGAAGAGGGAAGGGCCGAATGTGCCGGCAGGATTGTACTGCTGAGGGACATCGGAAAGCTGATTTTTCTTACTCTTCGTGACTGGAGCGGGACAATCCAGGTTGGTTTGAGCAAGAAGCTGCTTGGTTCCGAGGCATCTGGATGGCCTCTTGCCAAATTGCTCGATCTTGGTGATGTAATCGGTGCCGGTGGGCAGTTGGGTAAGACCAAGACCGGTGAGATTACTATATGGGCCGACAACCTTAGGCTTTTGAGCAAGTGTTTGTGCCAGCCGCCGGAGAAGTTTCACGGGCTGTCTGATATCGACCTGCGTTACAGGCAAAGATATGTGGATTTATGGGCGAATCCTGAAGTAATGGAGCGTTTTAAGAAGCGCAGTGCCATCGTGGCCACGGTTCGCGAGTTCCTTTGTAATCGGGGCTTTCTGGAAGTCGAGACACCGATGATGCAGACCATAGCCGGCGGGGCGGCGGCCAAGCCTTTCGTGACGCATCATAATACGCTGGATTTGAATTTATATTTGCGGATTGCACCGGAGCTGTTTCTGAAGAGACTTCTTGTCGGTGGGATGGAAAAGGTCTTTGAGATAAACCGCAATTTCCGCAACGAAGGTTTGAGCAGAGAGCACAATCCGGAATTTACAATGCTGGAATTGTACCAGGCCTACGCCGATTACAATGTTATGATGGATTTGACAGAGGAGATTATTTGTTTGTTAGTGGAAAAGTACTGCAGTGGTGAGCAGGTTGAATTCGGAGACATGACAATCGATTTTACACAGCCGTGGCGTCGGGCGTCGTATGCAGAACTGTTGAAAGAGTACGGCGGCTGTGAAATTGATAACATTGCGGCTGTCCGGGCAAAGGCAAGAGAGCTTGAATTGGATGAGGGGAGTATGGACGAGGTGGTGGTTATCAATGCAGTTTTCGAAGCCACAGTAGAGGAAAATCTTATTGCCCCGACTTTTGTTTTTGATTATCCGGCTTCGCTGTGTCCTTTGACCAGACGTAAGAAAGACGACCCGAAATACGCTGAGCGGTTTGAACTGTATATAGCCAGGATGGAGATGGCCAACGCGTATACGGAGCTAAATGACCCGGCGGTTCAGGAGGAGAACTTCCAAATCCAGCTTCGCGGCCAGGAGGAGACGATGGCAACGATGGATGAAGATTTTGTCATGGCGTTGAAATACGGCATGCCGCCAGCGGGGGGATTGGGTATCGGGATTGACAGGCTGATAATGGTGTTAACGGGCGCTACAAGTATTCGTGACGTGGTGTTGTTTCCACTTCTCAGGCCCATAAAGGATTAATCGCGGAGAAAATTAAACCCGTATAAAACATAAGCCTTAATATTAAATGCCGGTGACTTGATACGATGTTGAAATTTTTTCTATGGCTGCGATACCTTCGTAAGAAAAGAATTGTCTTTTTGAGCATTACCGCAGTTGCCCTGATTGTTTCGTTGTTGATAGCGGTTGCCAGCCTATTTACCGGCTTTATCAAGGTTTTTGAGCAAAGCGCGGTCAAAGCAATGGGGGATGTTGTTCTTGAGCCCCCGATGAGGTTTGACAAATATCCTCTGCTTATTGAACAACTGGAGAAGATTGGTGCAGTTGAGGCGGCAACAGGTGTATTATCTGCCCAGGGCCTGTTGCTTTTGGAAAAGGGTGATGTTCGTCCGGTAAGCGTTCGCGGGATAGAGCCGGAGCGGCAAGATAAAGTGACGGGTTTTCAACAGTCGTTAATTAAACATAACAAATCTTCTGCCGGCTCTTCTTTTGAAGTTCCTGCCTTTCCCGACAGAGTCAGTGGCTTTGTGAGCGTAGGTGTGTTGACGGAGCCTGATGAGGAAACGGATGAATATGATTTTGCCGCGGCAGAGGAGACGATAGGCCATCAGGCTATTCTTACTACGGGAACGATGTCGGGAGAAGAGGCCACAAGAAGGGTTATAAAAGTTGGGATAGCAGATATTGTTTTCACAGGAGTGTACGAACTTGATAAGAGTTTTGTGTACCTTCCCATCGGAGAATTGCAAAAAGAATTATACCCGGATGAAGACGGTCAAATTGCCGACCAGATTCAGATTAAACTTGCCGGTGGTATCGAAACTGATGTTGCCTTAGCACAGATTCGCGGCGTGTGGACTGATTTTGCCGACAAGCAGCTTAATTGGGTCCCCTACCTTATCGGCCTGACCACTATCACCACGTCCAAGGAGCTGCAAGGCCCGTATATTACCGAGCTGCGAAAACAAATGCGGATTTTGATATTTATATTCGGAGTAGTCGATTGCAGTGTGGTTTTGCTGATAATCTGTATATTTTACATGATAGTGAGACTAAAGCAGAGGGACATTGCGATAATAAAAAGCTGCGGGGCGGCAAGCGGCTCGGTCTGTAGTATTTTTGTTGCATTCGGATTTTGCGTTGGAATTGCCGGCTCAGTCTTCGGTGTTTTGTTGGGGTACCTTATCACAAAAAATATTAATATGATTGAGGAGTTTATAAGAAAAATCTGTGGTTTGAAGCTTTGGAAGAGCAGCGTGTATATGTTTAGCGAGATACCTAACGAGGTCAATTGGTTGTGGGCCCTGGGCATCGTGTCGATAGCGATAGCGGCGGCGGTCTTTGGAGCTTTGATACCGGCAATCGTGGCAGCAAGGACAAGGCCGGTGGAAATTCTACGATACGAGTAAATTGATAATGAAAATGGAATAGAATCCTGCTGGGACAGGAGCGACAGAAATATACACAAATAGAAATGTACAAGATTATTCTTGCAATCAGGTATTTGTTGAAGCGGCGAATAGCGTACTTTGCCGTGTTTGCGGTGGCACTTTGTGTCTTTATTGTTTTTGTTGTGATGACTGTCATGACGGGGCTTGTGAGGGATTTCCGGCGGAAGAACCATCGGTTTACAGGTGACTGTATAGTCAGCACCGAATCACTTGTAGGCTTTACGCACTATGAAGATTTCATGAAGATACTCGAACAGCAGGAATTTGTTGAGGGTGTATCGGCGGCGATAAAAAGCTATGCGCTGGTGACACCGAGGGGGGCGGAGGAAAATTATGGACTGGAGATGATGGGGATTGATCCTGCTTTGCATAGCATTGCCACCGGCTTTGGCCTGACTCTGCATCACCGTAAGGATGATGTTGCAAAGGCGTTTGCTCCTGTCTACGACCCAAACCTGCCCGGTTTCGTCGTCGGGATTGACCGGTGGCTGGAGCGTGGTCCGGAAGGCAAATACCCTTATCATTCCCGTCCTGACAGGAGGGCCCTGGCGGTGACTTGTTTTCCATTGACCGCAAAAGGCGCTTTGGCTAAAGTGGGCGCGGGCTTGGTTAATACGAAAACCTACCACTTTAGCGATACTTCGCATAGTGGATTGGCGAGAGTGGACACTTCAATGATTTATTTGTCTTTTGAGGAGGCCCAAATGCTATGTGGAATGGGCGAGCCAGTCAAAAGGGCCAACGCTATCCATATAAAGTTTAAGCCTGATGTGAAACTTGAGAGAGGTTGTGAAAGAGTCGCTTCACTGTGGCGGAATTTCAAGCAGGAAAAAGCCGACCAAAAGTATGCGGATTTGCTGGAGAGGGTGACTGTGCAAAGCTGGAAGAATAACCGGCGTGTTTTCATCGCGGCAATGGAAAAGGAACAGACGATGATGACCGTGATGTTTGTTCTTGTGGGGATTACGACCGTTTTTATTGTCTTTGTTGTTTGTTATATGATTATCAGCCATAAAAGCAAAGACATAGGTATCTTAAAAAGTATAGGTGTTTCGAATGCAAATGTTATGTTGTTATTTTTTGGTTTT
>WOR8_10009839_pt1 | contig 10377 bp, 10 predicted proteins | sample DeeMarSeWOR38_10_FD_19890 | JGI IMG/M metagenome (IMG submission 19890)
GACGGGGATCCAGTTCCGCCAGCTCAACACGAGCAAGGGGCCGGCGGTGCGCTCCTCCCGCGCGCAGGCCGACAAGCAGCTCTACCGCCTCCGGCTGAAAAAGGTCCTGGAGAGCACCTATGGCCTGGACGTCAAGCAGGCCATGGTCGATGCCGTCTTCGCGGAGGGGGGGAAGGCGCTGGGGGTCGACACGAACCTGGGGATCCGGTACCGGGGGAAGACAGTCGTGCTGTGCACCGGTACGTTTCTCAAGGGGCTTGTTCACATCGGGCTGGTGAACTTTCCGGCGGGAAGGACCGGGGATTTCCCCTCGATGAAGCTTTCCGACTCCCTGCGGGAGCTGGGGTTTTCCGTCGGGAGGCTCAAGACCGGCACCACGCCCCGGCTGGACGGGAAAACGATCGACTTCTCCCGGACCGAACCGCAATATGGGGATGACCCCCCCGTACCATTCTCTTTCGGGAACCGGGAGGTCCGCAGGCCCCAGGTCCCGTGCTTCGTCACGCACACGAACGGGAGGACCCACGAGGCGATCCGGTCCGGCCTTTCGCGCTCTCCCCTCTATTCCGGGGTGATCCAGGGGATCGGGCCGCGATACTGCCCTTCCATCGAGGACAAGGTCGTCCGGTTTGCCGACAGGGAACGACACCACGTTTTTCTCGAACCGGAGGGGCTTCGGACCGCCGAATATTATCCGAACGGGGTTTCGACGAGCCTGCCGTACGACATCCAGCTCAAGATGCTGCGGACCATCCCCGGCCTGGAGGAGGTGGAGGAGGTGGAGATCATTCGCCCCGGCTACGCCATCGAGTACGATTTCGTCGACCCTGTGCAGCTTTTCCCCTCCCTGGAAACGAAGATCGTCCGGAATCTTTTCCACGCGGGGCAGATCAACGGCACCAGCGGGTACGAGGAGGCCGCGGCGCAGGGGATCGTCGCGGGGATCAACGCGGCGCTGCGCGTGCGGGGGGAAGAGGCCGTTGTGTTCGGACGCGGCGAGGCGTACATCGGCGTGATGATCGACGACCTCGTCACGAAGGGGGCCCGTGAGCCGTACCGGATGTTCACCTCCCGGGCCGAATACCGTCTTCTCCTCCGGGAGGACAACGCGGACCTGCGCCTGTCCGAAACGGGCCACCGGGCGGGATTGCTCCCGCCGGAGCGGTACAGCGCCTATTGCGACAAGCGGAAGGGGCTGTCCTCCCTTCTGTCCTCGCTCGAGGCGACCCGTGTTTCCGCGGGGCACCCGCTGGAAAGAGCCGTGCGGGAGGCAGGGGGAGCTCCTGTCCGCCCGGGGATCACGTACGCGGAGCTGCTTCGCCGTCCCGAGGTGACCGCCGCCATGGTCGTGGCGAACGATCCGGCACTTTCGTCCTTCTCTCCGGAGGTGATCGGTCAGGCGGAATTGATCGTCAAGTTCGACGGATATATCCGCCGGCAGGAGGAGGAGGCGAAAAAGCTCAGCAAATATGAGGAGATGAGGTTTCCCGGCGACTTCCCCTTCGAGACGGTCTACGGCCTGTCCGCCGAGGTCCGGGACAAGCTTGTCCGGGTGCGTCCGGCCTCGATCGGACACGCCCGGCGGATCCCCGGGGTCACCCCGGCTGCGGTGGCTCTCCTCCTTGTGGTGCTGAAAAAAGGATGGGAGACCCCGACTGCGGGAGGGTAGGAATCCGCATGGGGCGATCCTTGGATGAACTTGGTTCTTATCTCTTCCCGGCGCTTCTCGCGGGGGTCTGGCTGGCCGTAACCCACCTCCTTTCCCGGCTCGGCGGCTGGCACCGGCTTGCCGGGCGGTACCGCTCATCGGGACCATTCCCCGGCAAGCTGTGGCGGTTCCAGAGCGGACGGTTCAACTGGGTGCAATACAACCATAGCCTTTCGGTGGGGGCGGACGGGAAAGGACTCTACCTTGCCCCCCTGTTCCTGATCCGTCCCGGGCACCCCCCCCTGTGGATCCCCTGGGAAGAAATTGCGATGAAATCCAGGAAGATCCTCGCATGGACCGTCGTCGATCTTTCCTTTTCCGCGGTTCCGCGGACGCGTCTGCGGATCTCCGGACGCCTCTGGCGCCGCATCGATCCGGGACGTCCCCGGGAAGAGTCGAGGGAGGCGGAGATATCCCTCCCCCCGAAGATCGAGCCCAGATAAAGGGAGGGGGTGTTCCACGTGGAACAGGGGACGCCCGCCGGGAGGATTCGTTGACGGAAGACATTGACCGATCCCCTCTCCCGGAAGAACTTCTTGCCGGGCTGATCGCCGGGGCAGGACTGACCGTGTTGCCGGAGGCAGTCGGGAAGCTTGTCGCCCACGCCGGGGAGATGCTCCGCTGGAACCGGTCGATCCGGCTCACCGCGATCACCGCGCCGGAGGAGGTCGCGGTCAAGCATATCTTGGACTCCCTGTTTCTGCTCCGTTTTTCCCCTTTCCCGGGGCGTATCCTGGACTTCGGCTCGGGGGCCGGATACCCCGGGATTCCCCTGGCGGCCGCACTGCCAGGGTCACGCGTCACCCTCCTGGAATCATCGGGAAAGAAGTGCGCCTTCCTGTCGCACGCCCTCCGGATGCTCTCCCTGAACAACGCGGAGGTCGTGCAGGCCCGGCTGGAACCGGGAGGGCACCTCACCATCGGCAGGTTTGAGCACATCCTCACCCGCGCCACCCTCCCCCCCGGCAAGGCAGTACCCCTTCTTCTCCCGTACCTTGTCCCGGGGGGGCGCCTCCTGCTGATGTCGGGCCCGGGGAGGGGCAAGGGGAAAGAGGGGAAAGGGGAAGGCAAAGGGCTACTGGAGGCCGCCACAGTCCGTACCGTCCGGTTCGAGCTTCCCCTGCGCATGGGTTCCCGGGAGATCCGGGAGATCCGGATCCCGTAGGATAAGAAAGGACCCCCGCCGCGCCGCAGTGGCGGCCGGAAGAAATTCGTACCTCCCTTGGGGCCAGGCGTGATAAAAATACCGTTGATCGGGCAAATCCGCCTGGTATCACCGGCCTCCGGAGTACGAACAGATGACGCACGTCATCGCTGTTGCCAACCAGAAGGGAGGGGTGGGAAAGACCACGACGGCGGTCAACCTCGCCGCCTCCCTTGCCGTGATGGAGAAGAGGACCCTTCTGGTGGACCTTGACCCCCAGGCGAACGCGACGTCGGGGGCGGGCGGCGCTCCCGGCGGGGAGACCGAGAAGAACACCTACCGTGTCCTGATGGCCGAGGTCCCGGCGGCGGATGCGGTGCGCGAGACCGACCTGGAGTTCCTTCACCTTTTGCCCGCCTCAAGCGACCTGATCGGGGCGGAGATCGAACTGGTCGGCCAGAAGGGAAGGGAGACAAGGCTTCGTGAGGCATTGGCCCCCCTCGAGGAGCGGTACGAGGTCATTCTCATCGATTGCCCTCCGTCCCTTGGTCTTTTGACCGTCAACGCCCTGTGCGCGGCCCGGTCCGTGCTCATACCCCTGCAGTGCGAGTATTACGCCCTCGAAGGTCTGGGGTCCCTCTACCGCACCATCGAGAAGATCCGGGAGTCGCTGAACCCCTCCCTCCGGGTGGAGGGAGTCCTCCTCACCATGTTCGATTCGCGCAACAATTTGTCGCATCAAGTTGCAGCAGAGGCCAGAGAAAACCTGAACTCTCAAGTTTATCAAACAGTTATACCGCGCAACGTCCGGCTTTCCGAATCCCCGTCCTTCGGGAAGCCGGCGATCCTCTACGCGGTGAGTTCGCGTGGTGCGGTGTCGTATCTCGAACTCGCCAAAGAGATGGTGAGCCGATGGAGCGTAAGCCCGATCCGCTGAAGAAGAAGGTGCTGGGGAGAGGACTGTCGGCCCTCCTGCCGGGCCCTGCCGAGCGGGAAACCGACTTCCTGCGCATCCCTGTGAGTGAAATCCGGGCGAGCAACCAGCAGCCCCGGCGCTCCTTTTCTGCAGAGGATTTGAGGGACCTGGTCGAATCCGTCCGGGAGAAGGGGATCCTGCAGCCCGTAATCGTGCGTTCCACGAACGCCGGCTACGAGCTGGTCGTGGGGGAGCGAAGGCTGCGCGCCGCCCAGGCCGCGGGGGTGGAGACGATCCCCGCGATCCTCAAGAAGTTCTCCGACCGGGAGTCGCTCGAGGCCGCCCTGGTGGAGAATGTCCAGCGGTCGGATCTCAACGCCATCGAACTCGCGGAGGCGTACCACCGGCTCGCCGCCGAGTTCTCTCTTTCCCACGAGGAGATCGCGCGGCGCGTGGGAAAGGACCGTGTGACGGTGGCGAACACGGTCCGGCTGCTCAAGCTTCCCGCGGCCGTGAAGCAGGCGGTCGTCGACGGGCGCCTCTCCGCCGGGCATGCCCGGGCCCTCCTGTCGGCGCCCGCCGGACGTCTCCCGGCGATCTTCGAGGCCGCATTGCGCAAGGGGCTCTCCGTGCGCGAGGTCGAGCGGATGTGCCAGGAGGGGGAGAAAACGGCGACGGCGCGTAAAGCGAAGTCCCGCGATCCGCATCTGAAGGACCTGGAGGATCGTCTGTCGCGGATAGGGGGCACCCGGGTGCGCATCCGCGGGACAGCGAAGACGGGGCGGTTCGAGGTCTTCTACTTTTCGGAAGGGGAGTTCGCCCGGATGTGCGACATCCTCTTCGGGGGGAAGTAGGGCCCCCCGGGAAAAAATTGTTGCATCGAGAATCTCCTGTGCTATATTTCGGCGCAGAAGCCAACCAATTCTGTATCCGTGAAACGGATAAACCCCGTCAGGAAAGGAGTGTATCGTCATGCGTAAGTATTGGTCCCTGTTTCTGAGTCTGTTGCTTGCCACTTCGATTGGTCTTGCCGCGTGCGCAAAGAAGGAGGCACCCCCTCCTCCTCCCCCGCCTCCCCCGGCCGAGGCTCCGGCTGACAACGCTGCGATGGCGCCCGCCGAAGAAACGAAGCCGATGGAAGAGGCCAAGCCGATGGAAGAGGCGAAACCGGAGGAAGCCCCCAAGAAGTAACGGGAGGAAAGATCCGGCTGCCGGCGGGACGAAAGACCGCCGAAAAGGGAAGAATTTCCCGGGAAAGGGAAGGGCACCGCGGCGCGCCGCGGTGCCCTTTTTCCTTCCGCTTCCCCGCGGCGAAGCCCGGGGGGCGAGTTCCCCACTAACCGCTTGACAGCGGCTTGATTCCCGTGATACCAATTTCCCGTTTAACCTGTTGAAAAGCCTGTCGCCAACCTGCAGGGAATTCCGGGGGAGACGGTTCCATGGAGCTTGTCCTCAAGATATTCGAGACGTTGGACATCACGCTGATCGCCGTCCTGCAGATCTGACGCTCATCCGGCCGGTCCTCGCCACCTTCCAGGAGCGCGAGAACCTTTCCGTCAAGCCGCTGGAGGAGTCGAAGCGGCTCATCGCCGATGCCGAAGCAAAGAGCCAACAGTTCGACGAGTCCCAGCGGAAGGCGGCTGCCGAGGCCCTTGCCCGGAAGCGCGCGCGAATGGAGGAGACGTCCCGGGCCGAGCGAAAAGGGATCGAGTCCGTCCTGGAGGAGACCAACCAGCAGATCACCGCGATGAGGGGGCAGATCGCCGCGGAGAGGGAGACGGCGGCCCGGGCGCTCCGCGCCGAGGTGTCGCGCCTTTCGCAGGAGATCGCCGAGAAGGTCCTCGGAAGGCAGCTCGCGTGAGAACGGTCATTCTTGTTCTTGTCGCTCTGGCCCCTTGCGCGGTCGCTGCGGCCGCGGAGGAAGCAGGCGGTCACGCGGGAATTCCGTGGGGGGTGATCTTCAAGCAGGCCCTGAACTTCGGCATCCTGGTGGGGGTGCTCGTCTACTTCCTCCGAAAGCCCGTCGGTTCCTTTCTGAAGGAACGCTCCGAACTCCTGAAGAAGTCGATCGATGAGGCGGCCCGGGCGAGGGCATCCGCCGCGGAGAAGCTCTCGGCGATCGAGGCCCGGATGGCACGGCTCTCCGAGGACATCGCCGAGATGAACCGGAAGATGGACGCCGAGGCCGACGAGGAGACGCACCGGATTCGCGAGGCGGCCCGGGGCGAGGTCGAGCGGCTCCACGCCCAGGTGCAGTTCGCGGCCGACCAGGAGGTGAAGAAGGCGAGGGCGGAACTCCGCAGGGAGGCGGCCGCGCTATCCGCCCGGGCGGCCGAGGAGATCGTGTCCAAGACGATCACCCCGGAGGACCAGGAGAGAATGGTGCGGGAGAACCTCGACAAGATCCGGGAGATCGTGCGGTGATCGGGGGAAGCCTGGCAAGAAGATACGCGCGGGCCCTGCTCGCCATCGGCCAGGAGGACGGGAACAGCCGAAAGATCCTGGAGGAGACGGAGACGTTCGACAAGCTGGTGACCGACACTCCCTCCCTGCGCGAGATGTTGGAAGCCGCCCAGATCAACCGGAGGGACAAGAAGGCATCTCTCGAGGCCATCCTCGCCCCCGTCGGGGTCTTGCCCTCGACGAGGAATTTCCTGTCCCTGCTGGTCGACAAGGGAAGGATGAACATCCTCTCCCCGATCGTGTCGGAGCTGCGCCGGATGATCGAGCAGCTCGAGGGGATCGAGCGTGTCGAGGTAGTGGTGCCGATGCCGCTTTCGTCGGCCCAGCGCGACCAGCTCCGTTCCGTCCTCGAAGACCGGACCGGCAGGAAGGTCGTGCTGGAGGAGAAGGTCGAACCCGGTGTGCTGGGGGGGATGGTCGTCAAGGTCGGCTCCACCGTCTACGACGGGAGCGCCCACACGCAGATCCAGCGGATCCGGCAAAATCTAGAGAAGGGGTGAGCCAAGCGCCATGAACATCCGCGCCGAAGAAATCACGGAGATCCTCAAAAACCAGATCAAGGGGTACGAAACCCGCGTCGACGTCGCCGAGACCGGTGTCGTCCTCTCTGTCGGGGACGGCATCGCCCGCGTCCACGGACTGGAGAAGGCGATGGCGGGAGAGCTTCTCGAGTTTCCCGGGGACGTCCGGGGGATGGTCCTGAACCTCGAAGAGGACAACGTCGGCGTCGCGCTCCTGGGGGAGGACCAGCTGATCAAGGAAGGGGACGTCGTCCGGCGGACCGGCCGCATCGTCGAGGTGCCGGTCGGGGACGCGATGGTCGGCCGCGTCGTGAACTCCCTCGGGCAGCCGATCGACGGGCGGGGCCCCATCGACACGAAGGAGTTCCGGCGCATCGAGATCAAGGCACCGGGGATCGTCAAGCGCCAGCCCGTGAAGGAACCGCTCCAGACGGGCCTCAAGGCGATCGACTCGATGATCCCGATCGGCCGCGGGCAGCGGGAGCTCATCATCGGGGACCGCCAGACGGGCAAGACCGCCGTGGCGCTCGACACGATCATCAACCAGAAGGGGGCCGGCGTCATCTGCGTCTACGTCGCGATCGGACAGAAGCAGTCGACGGTCGCCCAGGTGGTCGAGAAGCTCCGCCAGTACGGCGCGATGGAGTATACGATCATCATCTCCGCGACCGCCTCCGAGTCCGCTCCGATCAACTTCATCGCCCCCTATTCCGGGTGCACGATGGGAGAGTACTACCGCGACAGCGGCCGCCATGCGCTTTGCATCTACGACGACCTGTCCAAGCACGCGGTCGCCTACCGGCAGCTTTCGCTTCTGCTCCGACGCCCGCCGGGGCGCGAGGCGTACCCCGGCGACGTGTTCTACCTGCACTCGCGTCTGCTCGAACGCGCGGCCAAGCTTTCCGACGACGAGGGGGGCGGTTCGCTGACGGCGCTTCCCATCATCGAGACGCAGGCCGGGGACGTCTCCGCCTACATCCCGACGAACGTCATCTCCATCACCGACGGCCAGATCTATCTCGAGGCCGACCTGTTCTACGCCGGCGTCCGGCCCGCGGTGAACGTCGGGCTGTCGGTCTCCCGCGTCGGCGGCAACGCGCAGATCAAGGCGATGAAGTCGGTCGCGGGGAGACTCCGCCTGGAACTGGCGCAGTACCGCGAGATGGCCGCGTTCGCCCAGTTCGGGTCGGACCTCGACAAGGCCACCCAGATGCAGCTGGCCCGGGGCGCGCGCCTGGTGGAAATCCTCAAGCAGAACCAGTACGAGCCACAGCCCGTGGAACAGCAGGTCGTGACGGTCTTCGCGGCGACCAACGGGTTCTGCGATGGCTACGAGGTTTCTTCGCTCACGCGTTACGAGGCGGAGCTCTCCGCCTTCATGAGGGACAAGCACGGCGAGGTCCTGGCCGGGCTCCGGGAGAGGAAGACGATCGACGACGACTTGAAGACGGGGCTCAACGCCGCCCTCGAGGAGTTCCAGGGCGTCTTCCGGGAATAGCGCGGGAACACGAACCGAAAGGGTAACGGGGTCCCATGGCGAACCTCCGCGCGATCCGCAAACGGATCGGCAGCGTAAAAAGCACCCAGCAGATCACCAAGGCGATGAAGATGGTGTCCGCCGCAAAGCTCAAGCGGGCGCAGGATGCCATCGTCGCGGCGCGACCTTACGCAGGGAAGATGCGGGAGGTCGTTCAGGCGGTCGCCGGACGGGCCGGCCTGGACGCCCACCCGCTCCTTTCGTCCCGGGAGAGGAAGAAGGTCGCCCTGCTGGTGGTCACCTCGGACCGGGGGTTGTGCGGGGGCTTCAACTCGAACCTGCTCCGCGCCGCCAACCGGTTCCTCCGGGAGAACGGGGGGGGAACCGAGGACATCGCGCTGTTCGTGGTCGGCCGGAAGGCCCGCGACTTCTTCCGCAGGCGGCAGGTGGGGACGCTGTCCTACGGACATGCCGAGCAGATGGCGAACGATCTCATCGGGGGATTCCTGGAGGAGGAGTTCGACGAGGTGATGGTCGCGTTCAACGAGTTCCGGTCCGCCATCTCGCAGGTCGTCCGCATGGAGAAGCTCTTCCCGGTCGCCATCGAGCAGGCGGAGGAGAACGCTGCTGCGGACGGCATCGACTACCTCTACGAGCCTTCGCAGAAGGAGATCCTGGCGACCCTTTTGCCCAAGTATGTGGAGGCGCAGATCTTCCGGGTGCTCCTCGAGTCGGTGGCGGGGGAGCACGGCGCCCGGATGACGGCGATGGATTCGGCCACCAGCAACGCGGTGGAGATGATCTCCCGCCTCACGCTTCAGATGAACCGCGCGCGGCAGGCCGCCATCACCAAGGAGCTGATGGAGATCATCGGCGGGGCCGAGGCGCTCAAAGGGTAACCATACGCACGATTGTGAAGGAGGAAAGGGAACCCATGAACAAGGGAAACATCGTCCAGGTGATCGGACCCGTCGTCGACGTCCGGTTCGAGGCCGGCCGGCTGCCGGCGCTCTATAACGCGGTCAAGCTCTCCAACCCGAGCATAAGCGACCAGGAGGGGAATCTCACGGTCGAAGTGGCCCAGCACCTGGGCGACAACGTCGTCCGCTGCGTCGCCATGGACTCCACCGAGGGCCTGGTGCGGGGGATGGACGCGATCGACACGGGCGGTCCGATCACCATTCCCGTCGGCCCCGAGACGCTCGGCCGCATCATGAACGTGATCGGGGATCCCGTCGACGAGATGGGGGAGATCACCACCCGGAAACGGTATCCGATCCACCGGCATCCCCCCTCCTTCGAGGAGCAGTCGACCAAGGTCGAGATTCTCGAGACCGGCATCAAGGTCGTCGATCTTCTGGCACCCTATTCCAAGGGCGGAAAGATCGGCCTGTTCGGCGGCGCGGGCGTGGGGAAGACCGTCGTCATCATGGAGCTGATCCACAACATCGCGATCGAGCACGGCGGCTACTCCGTGTTCGGCGGGGTGGGCGAACGGACGCGCGAGGGAAACGACCTGTGGCTCGAGATGAAGGAGTCCAAGGTTCTCGAGAAGGCGTGCCTGGTCTTCGGACAGATGAACGAGCCCCCCGGCGCGCGTGCGCGCGTCGGATTGTCGGCGCTGACCGCCGCGGAATATTTCCGCGACGAGGAGGGGCAGGACGTGCTCCTCTTCATCGACAACATCTTCCGGTTCACCCAGGCCGGCTCCGAGGTGTCCGCACTGCTGGGCCGGATCCCTTCCGCCGTCGGCTATCAGCCGACACTCTCGACCGACCTCGGGGAACTCCAGGAACGCATCACCTCCACCAAGAGCGGATCGATCACCTCGGTGCAGGCGATCTACGTCCCCGCGGATGACCTGACCGACCCCGCGCCGGCGACGACCTTCTCGCATCTCGACGCGACGACCGTTCTTTCCCGGCAGATCGCGGAGCTCGGCATCTACCCGGCGGTCGACCCTCTCGACTCCACATCGCGGATCCTCTCGCCGCTGGTCCTGGGAGAGGAGCATTATCAGGTGGCGCGCTCGGTGCAGAAAGTCCTCCAGCGGTACAAGGACCTCCAGGACATCATCGCGATCCTCGGCATGGACGAGCTCTCGGAGGATGACAAGCTGCTGGTTTCCCGCGCCCGCAAGATCCAGCG
>WOR8_10007525_pt1 | contig 10375 bp, 12 predicted proteins | sample DeeMarSeWOR38_10_FD_19890 | JGI IMG/M metagenome (IMG submission 19890)
GATCTCGAAGAAGGCGGTCCGTACCTTCTGTTCAGCGACCTCTTCGATCCCGCGGCATGCAACTCCCAGGAGACGCTCAAATGTGGGAATGGACTCCTCCAGGCTCTTCACCGCAATTCCGACATGTTCGATCTGCGTTGGCCGCATACGGTCCTTGCTCCTCTGGCTAGACAACGATAGTTTCGCGGTACTCACCGAAAACTCCCCTGAGCGTATCGCAGATCTCCCCTACCGTCGCATACACCCGTACCGCATCGAGGATGGAGGGGAGGAGATTCTTACTCCCCCGAGCAGTCCGCTCCAGATTCGACAGCTTCTCGCGCACCTTTGCCTTCTCCCGCTGCTCACGGACTCTTGCAAGCGAGGCAATCTGCTCTTCCTGCACCTTCCTGTTGATCTCCAGAAGACCCTCTGGCTCTTCTTCCTCTGACTGAAACCTGTTGACCCCAACGATGATCCGCCTTCCCTCTTCCACCTCCCGGGTGTGTCGATAGGCCGCCTTCTGGATTTCACGTTGAATGTACCCTGATTCGATCGCCTCTGCAACACCTCCCATCGTCTCGATGGTGCGGATGTACTGGAGCGCCTCTTGTTCGATCCGGTCGGTCAGCGACTCCACGTAGTACGAACCGGCGATCGGGTCAACGGTATTTGCCACACCGCTTTCATACGCCACGATCTGCTGTGTCCGTAGTGCGAGCCGGACCGAGTCTTCCGTCGGAAGCGCCATCGCCTCATCGCGCGAGTTCGTGTGGAGGCTCTGAGCTCCGCCGAGCACGGCCGCGAGGGTCTGGACCGCGACGCGCACGATGTTGTTGTCGGGCTGCTGCGCCGTGAGGGTTGACCCCGCAGTCTGGACGTGAAAGCGAAGCATCATTGATCGCTCTTCCCTGGCGCCAAACCGCTCCTTCATCGTTCGGGCCCAGAGGCGCCTGGCGGCCCGGAATTTTGCGATCTCCTCGAAGAGATCGTTGTGCGCGTTGAAGAAGAAGGAGATCTGTCCCGCAAACGTGTCAATATCCAGGCCGGATTGCATTGCGGCCTCGACATATGCTATGCCGTTTGCCAGGGTGAACCCGACCTCCTGCGCGGCCGTAGAGCCCGCTTCGCGAATATGGTAACCCGACACCGAGATCGCATTCCAGTTCGGCAGTTGTCTGGAGCAGTACTCAAACGTATCGGTGATGAGTCGCATCGAGGGTCGCGGAGGGAAGATGTAGGTGCCCCGTGCGATGTACTCTTTGAGGATGTCATTCTGAATCGTCCCCTGAAGGGCTTTTGCGGGGACCCCCTGGGTTTCGGCAACGGCAATGTACATGGCAAGGAGCACGGCGGCCGGTGCATTGATGGTCATCGATGTCGACACCTTGTCTAGCGGGATGCCCGAGAAGAGGCGCTCCATATCGGCGAGCGTATCGATGGCCACGCCGACTTTCCCGACCTCCCCGTCGGCGATCTGCGCGTCGCTATCGTAGCCGATCTGCGTGGGCAGGTCGAACGCCACCGAGAGGCCGGATTGCCCCTGTGCCAGGAGATACCGGAATCGTTTGTTGGATTCCCTCGCCGTACCGAATCCTGCGTACTGCCGCATCGTCCAGAGTTTCCCCCGATACATGCTGGGCCGGATACCCCGGGTAAAAGGGTAGACGCCGGGAAATCCGACATTGTCGAGGTAGCCGTCTTCATCGAGGTCGCACGGTGTGTAGACGGGGCTGACCGGCATAAATGAGGCCGTGCCGAACTCTGCCTGCCGCTCCGCGTGGCGCTGCACGGCTTCCCGGTAGACCGACCTCTCCCACTCCCGGTACGCCTCACGCAATCGTGCTGTTGATTCCCTTGTGCCTGCCATGGCTTTTTCCTGGATGATAGTCAAAATCGGTGAGAGATGGAAACTGGTGTGTCAGCGCAGCAGATCTCTGAGAGCAGCATGCAACTCCGGGAATCGGAACGCAAAACCCGCGTTCAGCAACTCCCGCGGGAGAGCCTTCGCGCCTCCGAGCACGACCTCCGACATCTCCCCCAGGAGCAGCCTCAGCAAGAGTGCGGGGACCGGCATCCACGAGGGCTTCCGGAGAACCCTGCCGATGGACGCGGCAAGGTCTCCCGTCGTGACCGGTTCCGGCGCAACAGCATTGACAGGACCGGCGATCGTCTCCTGACGCATCAGGAAGAGGAATGCTTCAACCAGATCATCCAGGTGAATCCAGGGGAACCATTGACGACCGGATCCCAGAGGCCCCCCCACAAAGAGCCGGAAGGGGAGGACGAGCCTACCGAGGGCTCCCCCCCCTCTTCCCATAACATTGCCTATGCGAACCACCACAACGCGAAGACCCGTTGTCTCAGCTTCCCGGGCCTCAGCCTCCCAGGCTCTGGCGGTCTCGGCCAGGAATCCCCTCCCCGGAGGCCAATCTTCGGTGACATCTCCAGCGGGAACATTTCCGTAGACCCCGACCGCAGACCCGCTCAGAAACAGCACCGGCTTCTGATCGACCGATCGGACTGCCTGGACCAGAGCCCGGGTTCCGTCGATCCGGCTTCTCAGAATCAGCTCCTTCTGAGCATCTGTCCAGCGGTGAGCGGCAATCGACTCCCCTGCAAGGTTAACCACGACCTCAGCCCCCTCCAGGCGGGACACCCAGGATCCCTGATTAGAGCCGTCCCAGCGATCCAGGATGATTTCAGGAGGAAGAGCCCGGCGTGCCCGGTCCGCGTTTCGCGTCAGGATGACCACCTCGTGGTCCTCCCCGAGCAGGCGATGCGCCAGAGCCCGACCGATGAATCCCGCTCCGCCGGCAAGGACAACCTTCATCGCTGCGCCTCCCCGACGCCCGTTCCGCCGAAGAGCTCCCTTATCGTCTTCGCCCTGTAGTCGAAAATCCCCTCCAACTGGCGCCGGATGAGAAGAGCGTGCGTCATCCTACCCAGGACGTGCGCAGGCAGAGCATACCTGACCGCATCTCCCATCTCCGTTTCACCGTCCACGGCGACAAAGGTATGCGTGTGGTGCCAGAAGGAGTAAGGACCGTTGAGCTGCTGGTCGACAAACACGTGAGGCGGATCGTACCGGGTAATGATCGTCGTCCATCGAACGGGCAGACAGAACCACCGGATGGAGTAGTCAATGAGCGCGCCCTCATTCATCACGACGGGTGGAGGAGTCAGGATGGTGAAACCAAGCCATGGAGGAGTGATGCGCGCCAGGTTTTCGGGCGCCTGGAAAAACCCAAACACCTCCTCCAGAGCAGCGGGAATCCGCTGCCGCCGTTCCAGCGTGTAGAGTCTCACGGACGGACCTCACTGTCCCGACCTTCCTTCCTCTTGAAGTACTCCCAGAGAATCACGCTCATGCCCACAAGACTGAACCCGAAGAGGAAATCCTCCACCGGTATCGTGACGAGTCGGAGCCCCAGCGAAAATCTCTCCCCGTAGAGGACAATCGGCCTCCATGTGAGATATCCGTTTGCAATCAGCATGAACCCAAACATCACGCCCATGAACACCCAGAAGTGCGCCTTGCGGAGAACCCCCGTACGCAACGTCCGGTCAAGCACTGCCGTGAGGAGAACCGAGAGAAGGGAGAGAATCGTGTACTCTCTCATCGCCGCCTCATGAAATACTTCGTGGACTCCCAGGTAAAAACCGAAACGAATGCAATGACCGGAAAGAAGAGCCACTCCTCAAGGGGAAGGCCCAGGAGACCAATCCCCAAAACATACTCCTCATTGAACCACCAGTGTCCGCGAGCGGTCGCAATGATATCCCAGCACCAGAAGAACCCACTGACAGTCAGCACTGCCCGCACGAGCGCTCCCTTCTCGGAAGCGAGAGGGAGGCCGGGACTCCGGCTCATGATTGCCGGGACCAGGGTGATGCACACCAGGAGGAGGAGATACTCAATGTTCATCTCATCCCTGCTCCCTGGCCTGTCAGGCCCACGCCGGATCGCCTCATGATGGTTCCCGCCGCACCGATACAGGCGAGGGAGAGCAGGACTGACACCGCATAGCCGTTCAACACGTCCAGGACGGCGAAGAGAAACCACTGGAGAGTGTAGAGGAGGAGGCTGTTTGTGAAGAGCCCGTCCGCCGGACCTCCACTGGCCGGCGCTCTTTTCATCAGGATGAGCACGGCGAGGAACGTCAGGACAAACCAGCTTCCGTAGTTCTGCAACGGAACACTCCCATCGCCTCCCCAGATCCAGTAGAGCTCAACACGAGATGCAGCCGGCTCAAGAGCCACGTCCTGAGCCACGGTCAGGAACCCGGCCAGAGCCGCGACGATGAGAGCCCGCCTGGTGAGTCGCAGCGCAGTGCCTCGTTCTGCTATGCGCATCGAATTCATCACGGCCGCATACCAGGCAAAGGGGATGGCCAGCGGGACACCACCAGCACTCAGCCCCAGTACGCCGGTGTAGCTGTACAGCCCGAACGGGATACCGGTTGTGACGCCGAGGAGCTCGATGAAATAGAGGGGTACCACGAGCGAGAGGAGGATGAGGGATGCTTCTGCCAGACGGCTCTCGCGCAGCTCGGAGAGGTACGTGACAACGCCAATCAGGATGATGAAGACAGACGCAGTCCAGGAATACTCCTCGGGCAGTGCCCCGCTCGCCAGGAAGAAGAGGCCGAAGGGAAAGAGAAACAGGAGGATGCCCAGGACGACCAGGTAGACTCCACCGGCCCTCGGGTCAGCAAAGCCTGACCGGAGAACGGCCACGGAGCGCAGCAGCCGTCGCTTCATCTGCTTCCCTCGCCTCGTGCCGCCGTAGAGGGAGACAGATGAGTGTAGAGCTCCTCATTGGAACTCTCGACAAACATCGCGAGCATATCGTCCAGATCCTTGCTCATCTGATCGTTGATGAAATCGGCACCCAGAATCGGTGCCATCCAGTGAACCTCCGAGGCGTCTTCCCTGCTGAGGCGAACGCGAAGGGCGATGGTTATGGTGGTGTTCGTGGCTCCCGCAGGAGAGATCCTTACCCTGCAGTACATGTAATTGAGGGCATTCAGGTCGGTGGAACGGTAGACGGTCACGGAATCTCCGTAGACAAACTTCTGAATAAGGAACTCGGTCCTCATGGTTCCGGCGAGCGGAAGCTCCTTCTCGGTAATGTACCGGTACCTGTCGACCCCCGTGGGCTCAACGCTCACGACTCCAGGCATGTGTCGCTCGAACAGACCGATGTCGTCAACGTACCCCTTGAGCGCCTCTCGGGCTATCTCTACATTGTAGGAGGTCTCCGCGCTTGCATCCACGGTGAAGAGTTCGCCACCAAGGAGAACGAGAAGAGAGAAGAGCAATGTCACTGGGCACCTTTCCTTGTCAATGATCCACGAGATTCTGTCCTACGTCATACGCCCTCCCCTTCCAGCGCGACCCTTGACCCGCAATGACCCAGAGTGCGGAATTTATCGCTATCGCAATAAAGACCATCATTGCCAGGGGATGGAACAGTATGGGCCAGAGGGCCATGTCAAACCGAAGCGCGAAGACGAGCCGGATCAGCAGTATTCCACCCACCTCACCCGCCGCCAGGAGTGTGAGGCCTGTCCCGACCTGTCCCAGAAGGAGGTCGTGCGAGAGAAGGAAGAAGGGGAGGATGGAGGTAAGAAAGCTAAAGAGAACGACTCCTGCTGTCATCGGCACGGAGTACCCCAGTCCCGGGAAGAGGTTCTTGGAGAATCCCGCCCAGATCTCGGCAAGGGAGGAGTACATGCGGCACGCCACCAGCTCCCCCCCGTAGCGGATTGCCAGCCGGCGGCCCGCCTCCTTCATGCGTCGGGCAAGCCAGACATCCTCGACCATTGCACCCCGGACCGACTCGTGACCTCCGATTGCCTCATACGCCTCCCGCCGGAAGAGCATGAACTGGCCATTCGCCATGGCGAGTTTCGGGCTCCGGGTCGTGCTGACGAGCGGCATCGGGAGGAAACAGAAGGTGCTAAAATGGAGGAGGGGAAGGAGGACCTTCTCCCAGAACGATGTCATCCTCTGTCGGGGGATAACCGTCAGGAGATCTGCCGAGGCGCGTCTCAATTCCGCCACACCCCCGGTGATAGCCTCAGGTGCGAGGAGTGTGTCGGCATCGACATAGAGAAGGAGCTCACCCTTGGCCTCACGAGCCAGCTGGTGACACGCAAACGACTTCCCCACCCAGCCCCGGGGAAGCTCCTCGCCCGGGAGCAGACGAATGCGACCATCGGTTCGAGCACGCTCTCCGGCAACAACGCGTGTCCGGTCTGTCGAATTGTCGTCCAGCACGATAATCTCATAGGCTGGGTAGTCCTGCTTCAGCAGCCTCTCGAGTGCCCGATCGATCACTGCCTCTTCATTTCGCGCGGGCACGAGGACCGAGACCATTGGGGCCCTCTCCGGCGGTCGCTCCCTCCGGAGGGTCGGGAATCCCATGACATTCACGAGGGCAACAACCAGCATCGTCAGGACTCCCAGCAGCACAATCATATGGAAGTAGTCTGGCATCATCGCACATCTTTCCATCGCGCCCTGTCATAGGACACGTTTGTCGAGGTCTTTCCCTTCAGCACGCGGGAAAACCGATTCAACCCATCAGAGACAATGGAACACCGGACCTCGTCCAGGAGTTCAATGAGCCGGTTCTCCAGCTCATCTGTACGTCGGCGAGGGCCCTCGGTCCCCTCCTCGAAAAACGGTGCACCAAATGCGGTGATGGCAGCCGGCCGCTGCTCCATCAAGAACTCATACCGGTGCGCCACCGGCACAACCTGCGCACCCCCCACCATGTGGGTAAGCCTCGCGGCTCCCGTGTAGAAACCGAGAGGCCGCGCGTCGTTTGGCTTCATCACTCCCTGGGGGTAGATCCAGAGAACCCTATTCGGCCTGTCGAACAGATCGGCGGCGTACCTGAGGGCCGCAACTCCTTCACGGGGGACCTCACGCCGGACGGAGAATGCGCCGATCCACCGGAAGAAGGGGTAGCGGACGAGCTGCTTCTCCTCCATCATCAGGAAAGCGTCGAAATCGTAGAGATCATGCGAGAAGAAGAATTCCAGCAGTCCATCCCACCAGCAGCTGTGGTTGCCGTAGAAGATGATGGGCCGTGATCTGTCCAGCATCTGCACCCCCTCCGACCCAGAGACGTAGACTCCCTCGAAGTGCCGGCGTAGCATCCGGCGATTCATCGACGCGAGAAGCGCCTCTATGGCTCTATTCTTCTTGGCAGGAATCACCTGATTGCCCTTGGAAGAAGCCTGCGTCGGTAGATGAAGAGAAGACGAACAAATCCTCCGGCAAACGGCGCAAACCACCACGCAGGCCTGTATGCAATCTCGTCCAGCACAATGGTCCCCCCGCCGGAGGGAACAAACCGGTGCGTGTGGCGCCAGTGGTGGAAGAGCCGTCCGCTGAACGTGTCTGTGAAGGAGCCGTCAGATCCAACCGTTTCTATCCTCGAGATCCACGTAAGGGCGCCAACGCCGAACCAGAGCTGAATCCGGAACTCCGCTCCCTTGGTGATCCGCGGATCCTCGAAGCCGATCTCCATCCTCGGGAACGCCGGAGAGATCTTCCTGAGGTTCCGGACATCGGAGAAGAAGGCCCGGGTTCTCTCAACCGGGAGATGGAGTTCCTGGCAGAACGATATCCTCGTGCTCAATGAAGGGCCTCCTCCACGAGGCCTGCTGCAATCTTGCCCGAAAGGAGCACCAGGGGTATGCCTCCCCCCGGATGGGCGCTTCCCCCTACGAAGAAGAGATTGCGGAGCTCCCTGGATCTGTTGGCAGGCCGGAGGAACGCGGCCAGGCGACTGTTCGAAGAGGTTCCGTATATTGCGCCCCGGTGGGCATTGTAGCGGATCTGGAAGTCAGCCGGAGTGAATACCTCCTCCGTATCGATCTCTTGCTCAGGGAGCTCCATTCCGCGTTTCGCCAGCGTTTCCAGGATCCTCTTCCGGTACCGGCCCCGCTCCTGTTTCCAGTCGAATGCAGGGGAGAGCGGCGGCACATTCACGAGAACAAAGAGGTTGCTTCCCCCCTCCGGCGCGTGATGCGGATCTGCCTTGCTGGAAATCGAAACGTACACTGTCGGGTCGGACGCCGGGAGATTGTGCTCAAAGAGAGATCGAAACTCTTCCCGGTAGTTGGCCGAAAAGAAGATGTTGTGGTGAGCTAGGCGCGGATATGCGCGACGGGTACCCAGGAGGAGGACAAAGCCCGCGAGTGAAACGCCTAGGCGTTCGTACCGACGTGCGCCCCGCAGGGTGCCAGGCTCAAAGAGAGTCCGGTATGCATACAGGGCGTCGGCGTTGCACACGACAGCATCTGTCTCCACCCTGTGTCCGTCTTCCAGTTCCACGCCCGCGGCTTCGCCCTTTCTCTGGAGAATGCGCTTGACGCTCTTTCCTGTCCGGATGTTGACCCCAACCGCCTCTGCGAGCCTCTCCGTCGCCTCAGCCAGACGGCACATTCCTCCGCGAACGTACCATCCACCCATCGTGAACTCCACGTGCGGGATGATCGCGAGCGTGGCAGGCGCCATGTAGGGAGAGGATCCGTTGTACGTGGCAAAGCGATTAAAGAGCTGCTGGATGCGGGGATCACCAAAGTAGGAAGACACGGCATCGCTGAGCGTGCGGAACGCATCGATCTTCCTGAGCACGGGGAGGTGCCGAATGCTCCGGAGCAAGGCCCCGCCACGCAGAGAAGAAAACCCCGAGAAGAGAAACGGACCCGCGGCAGCATCATAGATGCTGCGGGCATGTTCAAAGAAATCCCCAATGCGCGAGGCGTCGTCTGCACTGATGGCCTTCACCTCTTCCCGAAACCTCGTGAGGTCGGAGAAGGCATCAAGTGACGACCCATCACTGAAGAAATAACGACAGAGGGGATGGAGCGGAAGGGTTTCAACGTAGTCCCCCATCCTGGCGCCAACCGACGAGAAGAGATCCTCCAGTATGGATGGCATGGTCAGCAGTGTCGGTCCCGTATCGAAGGTGTACCCGCCCAGACGACGCACATCCATCTTGCCGCCGAGCCGGTCGTTCTTCTCGAACACCGTGACCCTGTACCCCCTGTGTGCGAGTCGTATGGCGGCCGCCAATCCTCCAAGCCCGCCACCGACCACGGCAACGGTCTTCAAGCGGGACTATCCTCTCTTCTCCGATGAGTCTCACCGTCCAGCACCTTCTCCGGGAACGAAAACAGGAGCAATCCGTAGGGCTCCTCGCCCGAGGCATGGTGAATCATATGCGCTTTCTTTACCCGGAGCAGGTAACGGCTCTTGAGCGCAAGAGATTTCATGCGTCCATGGACATAGAGGTCGTGGATAACAAGATAGACACCGCCGTAGAGGGTGATGCCGACACTGAGAGCCACCAGATCCATTCCTGACGGATCGGAAAGACCCACGAACATGAGGATCATGGTCACAGTCGCAAAGAAGAGGGGGAAGAGGTCATTCCATTCGAACCTCCCTTTCCTGGGCGTGTGGTGGCTCTTGTGCAGGAACCACATGAACCCATGATACACGTAGCGGTGTACGAGATAGGAAACGAACTCCATCGCGATAAAGGCGGCAAGCGCAATACCAACGAATCGTAAGATCATCGGGGACTCCAGTCCTGTTTATCTTCTCAGTGATCGGGGGGTCCGGCCGGGTTGAGCGTATAGCTCTTTTGTCACCGATCGGGCGGTCATATGATCCACAATCGGGGCGGGGTAGTCTCTTCCGATGATGCACCCCGATCGAGACTGGTCAGCCGCTGACATCTCCCAGGGCGCATGGATATGTCTCTGGGAAACAGCGGAGAGCTCGGGAACGTACTTCCGTATGTAGTCACCGGCCGGGTCGAACTTCCTTGCCTGCAACACCGGATTGAATATCCGGAACCAGGGAGAGGCATCTGTCCCCGTTCCGGCCGTCCACTGCCAGCCACCGTTGTTGGATGCGAGATCCGCGTCGATGAGCCTGTCAGAGAAATACCTCTCCCCCACCTGCCAGCTGATATGGAGATCCTTGGTGAGGAACGAAGCCACGATCATTCTCGCCCGGTTGTGCATCCAACCTTCAGTGTTGAGCTGGCGCATGGCTGCATCTACGATAGGATAACCGGTGCGACCCTCCGACCAGGCAGCCCGGCGACTCCTGTCTTCAGACCAGGAGATCTCATTGAACTCCTCACGGAATGCTCTCTCCAGGACAAACGGGAAGTTCTGCAGGATACTGTAGTAGAACTCGCGCCAGATGAGTTCGGCAATGAAGGTCTCCACGCTGCTCCGGCCCGCGGCGTCAACCTCCTCCCAGGCCTCCCGCGCGCTCCAGTAGACCGTTCGCACGGATATCGAACCGTGAGCGAGGGAGTCCGAGAGCCTGGAGGTTCCGTCGGTGCCGGGGAAAT
>WOR8_10007527_pt1 | contig 10375 bp, 11 predicted proteins | sample DeeMarSeWOR38_10_FD_19890 | JGI IMG/M metagenome (IMG submission 19890)
ACCAATTGTAGACGAGGATCTACCAAAATGTAAAGAATTTGGTGAGAAATTAGCCCGATAAGTTTCACTTATTTTTTCTTATTATATCCTCTTATGAAAGAGACTTACAGAAACCTAAGAAGCCTTGAAATTCTGGCAAATTCAACCTTGAAATAATGCTCTACAATCATAAGTAGAAAAGACAAATACGAACTGTTAATTTTCTCATGATAAGTGTTATTAATATGATCTGTAAGCATTTTAGAATTCATATCATTAAACCCGGAGCTTGTTAGAAAATTTACAATGCTATTCGAAAATTCATATGCTTTTTTTACTTCATTCCTAAAAATGATTAACGCTGGGACCATATCATCTTCTCGGAGAAACTTCTTAACGATTTTTTTTTCAATCCCAACTTTTTTTGGATCAATATGATCAAGATCATTATGAATGATAGTAGCTTTTTCTAAGACTAGATGATTGAAATAATGTTTTCTATTATCCTTATAATCAGATTTTGGCATTGTTATTATATTTTGTTCAAACAAATCTTTCTTAAGGTAATTAAAGAAATTGATAATGTGTTCAGCTAGGAATGGATCATCATAGATCAAAACAATATTCTTCCCCAAAAAAATCGCTCTGAGTATTAGAGCCATCATTAATTCAGAAATATTCATTTTGATCAAATCAAATCTTAAGGCTTCAATATCACTAGTTTCTTCCTTATCAGTTGAGTCTAGAACTTCGATCTTAAAATCCGCAACTAAACTGTCTCTTACAGATAGATTTTTGTCAACGTAGCAAATAAAGGAATGTTCACAAATCATCCCTGCGGTGATATTTATGGCTAAAAGACCTTTTTTTACATTCTTGGTCATATCCTCAGATACATCTATTTTTTGCCAACTAGAACAGACTGGGCACCGAACATCAATTTTCGCCATAATAAGTCCAAGCTTTGTAAATGAAGATAAATTTTTCGCTACTATTATTACTAGTTTTCAATCTTGTACAGTACTATAATAATTGTTGTAATATCAATATATAAATGCGGTGTATTGTAATAGTAAAAATTAAGTTGTGTTAATATCTTTGCAACCTTCCATAATTCTTTTCAATTAGATTTGCGATAAGCAAACTTACAATCGCACTAAGATTTTCAGCAATCAGAAAAGAGAGTAACTTATTTAGAAAAATTATCGAAATATAAAAACCGATAAAAAATATTATGAGAAAGATAGTAAAAACAATTAATAATGGCTTGGTAATTGGAAAGTCTAATATTTGTTTTACGATGGAATAATCCCTCTTACTCTTACGAAATTGGCTTCTCAATTTCTCTCTTCTTTCAACTTGAGCATAACTTTCGAAAATTATTATTGATGCAAAGAACATTGCCAAAGTCGCCCCAATTGGTATCAAGATAACAACAAAGTAATTTCCAATACCTAATATGTACTGTCCAATAAGGATAAAAAACAATTGGAACATCCCGCACATTCCTAGTAATAATAAGCCGATTCCAATATATTCTTTTGACGTCCAACGAACTCTAATTGGCATGATGATTCTTTCTTTTGTGGTAAATAATGGGCCCGGCGCGGTTTGAACGCGCGACCTTCCGCACGTCAAGCGGACGTCATACCAGGTTATCCCCTAAGCTACTGCTTAGGTCTAGACCACGGGCCCTTATTTTTCAATAATAAATTAAATTAATATCCAATTTGAATGATATTAAATTTATATTATTAAAAAATAAATATTTTATCAATCTTTCTAATAGCTTAACTCTATATCTTGTTTTATAAAGAAAAAGAATTAGGAAGGCTAATAAGCCCTATTACATTTTTAATTAGGTTTTCATAAGATTTTGTCCTGTTTTCAACGAAAATTAAAAAAGAAAAATAAAAAAAAAATGAAGTATGTTATGCTTTCTTTTCTCTTAAAGCTCTTATCATAGGGAGATCATTTCCAGAAAGGATTTCCAGCATTGCTCCACCCGCAGTAGATATAAATGAGACATCGTCAGCTTTTCCTGCCATCGACGCAGCAGCACCCATTTCTCCGCCCCCAATGATTGTGAGAGCATTATTTTTCTTGGTTGCAGCGACCATTGTCTCTACTATTTCATTTGTTGATTTGCGGAATACTTCCTGCTCAAAAATACCTGGTGGGCCATTAGCGACAATAGTTTTACACTTCATTAAGGTCTCATTAAATTTTTCAACTGTTTTGGGACCAATATCTCCTGTAGTCGTATTATAAGTGCCAGCTTCATCTATTCCAATTGCTTTCCTACTTCCATTATCATCAATGATAAGGTCTTCTGGAAGAAGTATCTTTTCTTTGTATTTTTCATAGGTTTCGATGATCATAGCTTTATTTGCTTCTAAATCTTCAGCTATTATTTTTCGGTTTGATTCACCCATATCTTTTCCTAAAGCTTCAAAAATAAGAATAGCTGTCAAACCAGAACAAAGTGCAAAATCCAATTTTTCATTATCAAAATTATATTTCATTGCTTTAAACTTATCAATTGCCTTTGCACCTCCAATCAACATAGCCATGGGCTTTTCAGGTTGTTGCATTATTTTCTTCAAGGCGTCTAATTCCTTATCAGTGATTGGACCTGCCATCATTTTTGGCCATCCAACAATTGATGCATGAGCTCGATGTGCAGCACCGAATGCATCAACGATAACATAATCTACTAAAGGAAAGAGAGTTTTTACCATTTCAGTATTTTCCGCCTCAGTGAAATCTTTATACTCCTTCATTTCACCCTCAAATTTCCGAACATTATTTAGTACTAAGACTTCTCCTTTTTTAAGATCTTTAATCGCTTGAACTGCTAGATCTCCATAGATATCTTTTACAAATTTAACAGGTCGACCAAGATACTTCTCAATCTCTTTCGCATGAATGTCTAAATCTACAAAATCATCACTTCCTGGGCGAGATTGATGTGCTAATATAATAACAGCGCTTTTTTTGAAGTATTCGTTCAGAGCGGGAACAAGAGCACGAATTCTTGGGGAATCTCGAATCTCCATCTTTTCCAAATCGATATTGGAGTTTATGTCAACGCGCATTAAGATTTTTTTCCCTTTTAAATTCACATCTTTAAAGGATGTATAATCAATTTTCATAGTTTCTTCACATCACGTTAGGATTAATAATTGATATAAATAGTAATTTAATATTATTTTGAGTAATTATTATCTTTTTTTAAATTTTAAAATTTTATAAAATTGGTAAAATACAAAATAGAAGAAATCCTATTGAATTTAATAGAATCTAGATTTTACATTATCTTATCTTAATTTTAAACTTGTCAATGATTTTAGCATGAGTGAAATTACTAATATCCTTAATAAGCTAATGGATAAAAAAATTTCTATAGAAGAAGCTGAGCGTCTACTTAGAGCAAACCAAGTTGAAGATGTAGGCGGATTAGCTAAATTAGATATATTTAGGAAAACAAGAACCGGCATACCTGAGGTTATTTTTGCTCGTGATAAGGATCCCCAAATGGTCGTTGATTTTGCCCAATCGTTTTTAGAAAGTAAAAAATATGCAATAATTTCTCGTTATACTGCCGCCCAAGAAATCCTTATTAACAAAACTTTCCAAAGTTCTGAGAAATTTGACTTAGAACTTAATGAGTTAGGGAAAATAATAATTATTAAAGAAAGAAGTTATGAGTTTCCTAAGAAAAATGGAATTGTTGGAATCATTACTGCTGGAAGCTCAGATATTCCTATTGCAGCAGAGGCAAAGGTGATTGCAGAAGCTATGGGTTGCAATGTAATTACTTCCTTTGATGTAGGAATTGCAGGGATTCATCGAATTTTCACACCATTAAGTGAAATGATTAAGAAAGGAGTTCACATTATTATAGTATGTGCTGGTATGGAAGGGACTTTACCTGGAGTCGTCGCTTCGCTTGTTGATGTCCCAGTTATAGGTGTACCCATTTCAAGTGGTTATGGTATGGGAGAAAAAGGAAAAGGAGCTCTGGTTACAATGCTACAATCATGCTCACCTGGACTCCTAGTAGTTAATATTGATAATGGGTTTGGTGCTGGCGCTTCTGCTGCTATTATCGCTAACAAAATTTCTGAAAAGTCATAATTTGATGAAAATCCATTTAAACCTAACATTAATTAGCTAAAAAAGATAATATTTTACAATTACAATTTATCTATTTAATTTTAACAAAGTAATTAAAGAAGATTGGTGAAATATTTGGCAACAGCTGCTTCTCTTCAAGCATTAACTAATTTACGTAAGTTAAATCCGGATTTTGGATGGTATGTTATTCCCTTTCTTGTATTGGTGCTTTATATCTATGGGGTTGAAATTAAAAAAGCGAGAGAAACAAATAATTGGAGTACAGTGTTTGCAGGATTAACTCTGTTAGGTTTAGATTTGATTAATGAAATATGGAATGGCTTGATATTTGCCTTCACGAATCATTCAGCGTTTTGGACTACACCAGGAGCAAGTGCATATATCATATTAATAGGTTGGAACATTGAAATTGCTTTTATGTTTTCAATCGCAGGAATAGTGTTTACAAAATTCCTACCAGAAGATAAGACTAAAAAGTTATTTGGGCTTCGCAATAGATGGACGATGGCGATAGGTTTTACTCTCTTTTCTGTATTTGTAGAAATCTTATTAAATCGGGGGAACTATCTAATATGGGAGTATCCATGGTGGCATTGGTATAACCCAATTCTTATATTTTTCTTAGGGTATTTTCATTTCTTCGTAGGTGCCTTCTATGTATATGACTTACCAGAAAGAAAATCGAAATTAAAAGTAGTGGGGGTAATTTATGCTATAGGATTTGGATTATTAGCTATATTCCTCCCCTTGGGTATAGCGGGAATAATTAATTTTTAATTTAACATTCTTCCATTTTTTTTAATTTAAACATATTTTTATTTAATAAACAAGTTACTTAATGAAATTTTAACCTATGGAGGCAGTTAATATCTTCAATTTATCAACCCTTTTTGATATATCGTACCTTTTACGATAGGATAGATAACTATATATATGTAATTTAATATAACTATAATTGATCTTATTTTTATCTAAATAAAAACTAAAATTCAAATGGAAAAAGGAAGTAGTTGAGACCCCAATGGTCGCAATTATGAATCATACTGAACTTCTAGAAAAATCTAAGCAATTTTTTGAAGAAAAAGATATTGAAAACACTTTAAATCATTATAACAAGGCTATGGAACGCGTAGATCGAACGAAACTTAAAAACAAATCAGAATATATTCAGTTCTTACAAGCAATCTTAAGATATTGCCAAGAAAATGATATGCCTGAACAAGAAGCGTTAGTACTAAGATCCCTTGGGAGAACTTATTCTCTTTTTAAACATCATGCTGAAAGTATGAAATGTCATTACCAGTCACTCAAGATCCAAAAGAGATTAGGAAAAAAAGTGGAAACCGCAGACGGTCTGGTTTTCCTTGCAGAGGACCTGGAAGTTTCTGGTAACTATGATAAAAGTATTGAGGCATTTCAAGAAGCAAGTGAAATATTCCAGGAATTAGGAAAACTTCGAAAAATCAAAGATATCAAAAAGGAAATTAGCCGATTAAATGAATTCTCTAAAGAAATGGTGGAAGACGAGTACTTATTACATAAATTTAATGTTGATAAGTATTAAAACAAGAACATTCTCATTTGTTTATTAAGCCATTTTTTTTTATTTTCTTTTATTTTTTTATTTAAAATCAATTTACTCCAGTCATGTATATTGAGGTTTTATCTGTGATAACAGAGATAATTTAATTTTTCGAGCTGGGATCCCTGTTTGTTCACTTATTTTTTTAATATCTTCATATTCTGGCTTAATATTGACAATTTCTTTACCTTTTTCTGATATGAAATAAGAGATTTTTAATTTCACGACGAACTTTTTTCCATTAATTTCAACAGTTTGCGTGGTGATCTCTCTATCTATACAGACGCGTTTCATCGTATAGTATCTAACCCCTAATGTTCCCAAATCTTGGATAATCTTTTCCATTACTTCGTAAGTAAATCTTGAGTAACACAATATTTTTATTATGTGACTAGGCCTGTTCTTTTTAGTAACACTTGGGATAATCTGAATATCTAAAATCTCTTCCTTTTTTAATTCATTAACAAGATTTCCGAGGATTTCACCGGAAACATCATCAACATCAGTTTCTAAGACGGTAATATCTTCAATATAATTTTGGAGGGGATGAGATTTCATTATAGCACTAGTATTTTCTAGTTCACCAAAGAATAAACGAAGGATATTTGGAAAATCAGAAAACGTTTTCTGTCCAGTACTAGAACTAGATTTTATAATCTTCATTTCTGGGAGAAACTGCATGTAAATTGGGTTAAGATTTATCAGCAGCGAGATTCCTGTGGGGGTCACTAATTCTGATTCAATTGGACCCCCATGCGTAACTAGGTTTGAGTTTTTCAGAATGTTCAGGGTTGCAGGAGCGGGTACCGATAAAGTTCCATGAGCAGTATTTATATCACCACCACCTAGTGGTAGAACGCTGCAATAATACTGAAAGTCTTCATCAAAACCATTAATTCTCTCTAAAACAGTCGTTACACCAATAATGTCAATTAGTGTATCAATTGAACTGAGTTCATGCAAATGAATTTCCTCTGCCAACTTTCCATGAACTTCAACTTCTGCTTGGATTAAACTATTTAATACTTGATTTGCGTATTCTATCGCTGAATTTGTGTAAGTTTTTTCGTCTAGATATTTATTCAAAGATTGTTGTAATTCCAAGGTGGAGCGATGATCTTTTTTCTCTTTAATTTCTATTTTTAATTGGTATGGTTGTATTCCTGACCGTGCCACTTTTAATAGTTCCATCTTTAGATGCGAAACATCGGGAAGATAATCCTTAATCTCAGTTAATTCAGTCACTAGCTTATATGGTTCGGAAATCAAGCCTAAAAGAGATGTCAAAAACATATCTCCAGAGATTCCAGAATTTTTCAAATCAATATATAATGCTTTCATTTTACTATAGTCTAAAATTAATAAAAATCTCGGAATTAAGGTGATAACAATTTTATAATTATATTATCTTTTTAATAGTAATAAGAATTATTATAATAAAATTAAATTTTCAGTTATTAGGTACGGTGAATAAAGATTTCTGAACTTCAGACGTTAAAATGTTATCTGAATCAATTACCCGCAACGATTTTACGATTACTGAAGGTTGATCCACCACTTGATATACTCCCAGGACCTATACCAGAAGTATTGGATCTATATCCCAATATTGAACGTATTAGTATTAACCTCCTAGATAATTTTGGGCTATTTGAAATTAGTTATTTAAAACCTGAATTTATGATTGCGAACTCCGAAGTTATGTTATTATTAAGTACAAGAAATCCTTACACGTTAGGAGTATTACATCAATTAATTTACGGGAGTTTTAAAAAAGAAGAAAATAGATTCCATCTATTAAAATACTTAAATGACAATGGAAAGAAATCTTGTTTAGTTGGCAGAAAAAAAGACTTAGATCGCTATGATGGCGGTACAAAATCCGTTCCGAAAGACTCTGATATGGGAACTTGGGTTGAATCCGCAAAGACAATTAATAATTTTGAACTTTCATGGATGCATTATTTAGACTTTGAAAATTTACATAAGCAACAGAAGAGACTGAAGCAAAGAACACCGGAAGATTTAATTGAAAAATTGATTAACCGAACAGACAAATGGATTTTAAGTAATTATAAACAATTAAGAAAGAATTCTTTGATGATTATTATCGGAGATCACGGTAGGAGCAAGCTAGATTTAGAATATTCTGGAAAAATTGCTCAATGGCGTGAAGCAAGTGTACCAATCGCAATATTCATTAAGAAATAGGTTTCTTCTCTAAAAGAAAAAATTTATTGCTTGTTTAAAATGGAGGAATATAAACGTTTTACAATCTCTCTTCCGGAGAAGTTATACAAACAGTTTGAAAAATTTAGAAATAAGTTAGGAATCTCGAGATCAGATGCTATTCGCAAAGCAATGCATAGTTTCATGATAAGTGACGAAAACACTTTAGTTAGCTCAGGAAATGTCGTTGGCTGTATCACCCTTATTATAACTCATGAGCATCCTGATATAAAGCACCACGATCACTTACAGGAACTTTCTCATCCAACGGATCATGATCATGATTATGGTTCAACATCTATGTATGCAAATGTCCACCAAACTGACGAGATATTGAAGAATGACATCCAACATCATTTTTACGATCTTATCATCTCTACAATGCATGTTCATTTAGAATATGGAAAATGTTTAGAAATTATTGCAGTTTCAGGTCCATATGAACGAGTGAAAATGCTTAAAGAGCGACTACAGAGGTTAAAAAGCATTATTTCAACTGGATTTTTTATAATTGATAAAGAAAGCAAGTAAGAATAGAAGAAAGAGGAAAAATAAGAATAATAAATTCCAAACCTCTAAGAAAGAGTCCAAGGTACAAGGCGATTTGGGAGGGAATTTTTATTCTTTATTTATAGTTGTGTGTGTAATTATATTATCACATCATATTTCATGGATTTAAACGTAAATAGACTGCTAATTTAGTGAAAATCCTAATACTGAACTAGAGGAAATGAAATTATAAAATAAGAAAAAAAAAAACTCAATTTATTAATACTTCCCCAAGATATTTATAGGTCTTTTTCTTGGACTGTTTTCCGGTTGTTTGCTTTGGCACGCCCAATTGCTTTGTCGAGAACTTCAATGATAGCATTATTTAGGGCGGGACCATCAATTAAGTCCCCGCTTGTATTACAACCCTTGCTTTTGATATATTCTCGGACTTTACTCTTTACAAAAAGGGCTTCCACTGCTGCTTTTTTGGCCATTTTTATTATTCCTCCTATATTGATTGAAAACCATTTGAAAATAAATTCTCGTCAATAATAATTCCGTCATTCTTATTTTTAAACTTTAAGGTCCGATCCTACTAAACCACGAATAATCACCTTGTAGATGCAAAATGGGGTAGATCAAAATTCTATAATAAACGGGGCAGAATTTAGACTTTTACGGAATTCAAGCAAGTTAGGAGTGATTCCAAATAGCAAATAGTTAGTATTATTTAATAATTAAGCTTAATTAAATGATTATCAATTCTCTACTGAGAAAACTATAAATCATTGTATGAATTACGGATAGATAATGTCTGATATCATTTTATCAAGAGCACCCGTTCGAATATGTGATATAGGAGGGTGGACAGATACATGGTTTTATCCCAATGGCGCAGTTTTTAATATGTGCGTGGATCTCTACAGTTATATAAGAATTTTAGAAACAAAATCGGATAATATAAATATTATTTCAGAAAACCTTGGACTTAAAACTGAAATTTTTGACTTTAAGAAGATAGAATATGATGGAACTCTTGATCTTTTAAAGGCAGTAGTAAAAAAATTAGAGATAAACGAAGGAATTGATATCTATGCTAGAACTGAAGCTCCACCAGGTTGTGGGACAGGAACAAGTGCAAGCATAGCAGTTTCACTCATCGGGGCTCTTGCTAAATTATCTAATAGAACCTTTAATAAAGATAGAATTGCTCAAATTGCCCATCAACTTGAAACAGAAGAATTGCACCTTGAAAGTGGAGTTCAAGATCAATATGCTGTGACATATGGAGGAATAAACTTCATGGAAATTAAGTATCCTTCAGTAGCATTGACTCCCTTGAAAATTAGTTCAAAATTGATCTATCAGCTAGAGAGTCAAATGATCATAATTTTTTTTGGATCTAGGAGCTCAAGCAGTATACACAAAGCCGTTATAGAAAATTATATCCAACGTGAAAAGCAAACTCTAGAATCTTTTGAAATTATGAAGAATTGTGCTTATGAAATGAAAAATGCTATAAACTCTAATGACACCAATTATATGGGAGAGGTGATGAATACCAATTGGAAGGCTCAGAAGAAATTACATCAGTTCATGACAAATCCAACCATTGCAAAAGCAGAAGAAATCGCAAGAAAAAATGGGGCAATTGGGTTTAAATTAAATGGAGCAGGAGGAGGAGGTTCAGCAACGATTATCACTGAAATTGGTAAGGAATTCACTGTTAGGAAAAAATTAATTGAATATGGTTATCAAATTCTTCCTGCCAAACTTGATTTTCAGGGTATGAAAACATGGAACGTCTGATTAGATTAGTTTAGTTGGGCTCAATCTAAAAGTATGTGCTTTTTATAGTTTTAATATAAATCATCAATATGATGATACAAGATCATCCTAAATTATCTTCGAAAATCAAGAAACATGAAAACGATTCCTTTATCCATAAGTTAT
>WOR8_10007528_pt1 | contig 10373 bp, 8 predicted proteins | sample DeeMarSeWOR38_10_FD_19890 | JGI IMG/M metagenome (IMG submission 19890)
TACCTATAACCTCCGTACAATGGTCCTATCTGAAACCAAGTAGAATTAATAAACCGTGTAATGTTCTCGTTATTGAGAAGCGCCGTTGCGTGAAGAAATTTTGAAAGATCAATCGCATTAGATGTAGATATAATATCCGAATCATTCAAGCTCGGTTGGAGTTTGAATCCCCACCCTTCATCATTTAGAGAATTAATCAAGTAGCTAACGATATTACTCGTTCTTCCCTGGCTTATCAAGTAATTCAGATAAGTAGAGTTAAGTAAGTCTATTGATTTTATTGCTTCATAAGTTGAGAACATGTTCCCGAATCCTACAATATCAGAATAGGATCCGTCGAAATTTTGTTTATCAAAAATGTAATCAAAAAAGAATAACGGGCGAAAATTCATAACGGGCGAATTCCTAAGGTTATTCGGATTTATCAAATTGGATGCTTGAATTCCTGGCTGAGAGAAATTGACGGAATCAGCAGCTCTAAAACTGGCGTCGATATTTGGTTCTACAAACAAACCTTCGTGGTTTCGATGCGTCAAGGAGAAAAAACTCACCATTTCTTTTATATTCCTGACATCTTCATCGCTGATATATCTAATATAATTGATATTAACAAATACAATGCCCAGTATAGGGGCTCCTATAAGAAGAACTATGATTAGCAAGACTTTCAGCCTACGCTTGTTCTCTCGGTTTATTCTGGAGCACCTCCATCTTCATTAGTAAGATTAATATAAGCTTGTTCTTTCTCTTCTTCTTCATTAATTCTTATTTGGAAATATCTCCTAAATGATGCTTGATCCCTGCTCATGGAATTAACCCTAATTCCGGATGCAAATAGAAACTGTAATAATCTGGAAAGATCAGATTCAAAATCTTCTAAAAGGATTTCGACAACTTCATTTCCGACTCTTAATACTCTTTTAACATATGGCTGGCTCTTAATGACATCAATAATATCTTGATTAAGGGCTTCAATTGCCAACCGTGCAATTTTACCCTTACTTGGAAGTGATTCGATTAAATTACGTGGCGAATCAAATGCAAGAAGCTTTCCCTCTCTCAATATAGCTGTTTTGTCACAAATCAGTGCGGCTTCAAGATCGTGTGTGATGATAAACATCGTTGTGTGAAGTTTTTGATTTAACTTCTTTAAGTAGCTAAGAATATCATACCTCTTACTGGCGTCAACTCCTGTAGTAGGTTCATCAAGGAATAACACGCTTGGGTTGTGAATTAACCCGATTGCCATCGATAAACGTTTTTTTTCCCCGCCACTCATCTTTTTTGTTTTTTTCTTCCATGTATCATCTGGTAAATCAAGGATAGAAAACAATTCTTTAGCAACACTTTTTGCTTTTTTCTTGTTCATTCCGTAGGTTGAAGTGAAGACTTCCACGTTAACCAGAGGAGATAATTCATAGTAAAGATTCAATTCTTCAAGCTGAGGAACATATCCCGTATCGCTTAAGATTTTAGCATGATTTTTTTTCTTCGCTGGTGTTAAATTAGAGACGGTTACATTTCCCGTCCAATGCTTTTTATCTATTTGACACGTGAGTACACGAACTATTGTGGTTTTTCCTGCTCCGCTGATTCCGAATAAACCAACTATCTCTCCTCTTTTTACAACAAATGACACGTCATGTATGATCTTTTTATCTCCAAATGCAACGTCCAATCCTTCAACGTTCACTGTTACATCGTTCACTTCTGCTTCCATTTTTGCCTACACCTCATACTTTCTCCTTAGAAATATTAAAAACGATATAATGAAAAGTACCACACTAATTCCTAATAGCCAATAAAAGTGCTCACTAAATATGGAGGTACCCTTTGTAACGATACCCATTATCATGGGATCTCCGTGAGATAGTGGCAACATATAAGCAATTATTTGTAGATAAAAAGGCATGGACTCAATCGGAATAAAAATTCCGCTTAATAAAATGATCACGATGAAGAATGCAAAAAATAGTTGGTTTGCTTCCGTCTTCGTTTTACTTAAAGAACTAATGAACAATCCGAATCCGAGTCCTGTAAATCCTAACATGAAAAGTGCCAGAAAGAGGTCACCAATCGTTCCGGCTAGATATAACCCTGATCCTAGACTGGAAATGACTAGAAGTGTAACTTGGATGAGTAGAATAATGGAATATGTAATATACTTCGATAAGAGAATTTCAGCTCTTTGTACGGGTGTAAGTAATAATCTTGCTATAGGCTTTTCTTTAACGATAACTAAAATACTCAACACCAAAGCTATACCGAAGGTCATGATCGGAAGGATCATGAATGAATATGTATTGAATTGGAAATTATATTCAGGAGGAATTGCGAATTCCTCGAATCCCTCAAGAAGAAATTGAGGTGTTAGGTTATTTGCGACTATAAAAATGTTAACAGATTCTTGTACGGCATTCAGAATTCCTTGTATGTTTTGAATCTCTGCAGCATCAGGAACACATTGAAGCATTCCGGGATATCCCCAAATTAACAATTCGGAAAAGTCTACTGGTATCATGATAATGACCTTTATCCGTTTGTTAAACAACATGGTTCTTGCAGTTTCCATGGCATAAGGTTCTTCGGTTGCATTGAAAAAATTTACCAATTCCAAAGATTCCGACATATTCACTGCATCTACATAAGGAATTGTATAATTATCTAACTCAATATCTTGCGTAAAATTATTTTGATTAAGGAACGTGTTTGAATCATAAGATACAATTACACAACTAGTAGGTATAGGATTCGATGAAGAGACATTTGACATCAATGCAAATAGTATGATTATGAGTGGTGGAAGCACAATGGCAATTAAGAGGTTGAATGGATCTGTTTTAAGAAGACGAAACTCCTTTTTGACCATCCTTATTAAGCGAAGTAAACTCGCCTTTGCGCCGGTGACGGATTTCTTCTGCGATGCCTCTTTTTTATCAGTCGAAATCGTTCTAAACCTCCAATTTTTTGAACATGTAGATTATATAAGCCAATACAAGAAATACTAAACTTAGCAAAAGTAAATAACCAAAACTGGCAAAATCTAAACGAGCTCCCCTCATGGTGATGTCTCTAAAAAGGGGGATAGCATGTGCTAAGGGCAACACATTTACGATTATTTCCATATTACCTAACGATTCAGGATCAATAAATGCTCCTGAAAATATCAGAATCACGATAAAAAACATTAAATACATTTGATTGGCAACTTGTTCGGTAGTAGCAAGAGCCGAGATGAATAAACCGATACAGACTCCGCATAAACCTGTAGCTAGCATTACCAACCATAAAGAAAATAGGGATCCCATTGAATACATCCCAAAAAATGCTGCTATCATATAAATTGTCGTTACTTGACCCATCATTACCAAAAAATTAGCTATTAACTTGCTTAAAATAATTTGATTCTTTCCTGTCGGCGTGATAAGCATTCTAGGCAGCTGCTTTTCAGAAACTATAGAAAGAGACGTTAGATTCATTGTCGTTCCCAAAATTATTAATGGAAGTATTAAAGCGAGAGCATAATTAAGCGTTTGTGCCTCCCAAAAAGGAACATCAAATTCAAGGTACGGAATAAAGGCGGTAAAATTCGCAAGCATGTTTACTTCTGCTCTAAATAAACCAATCGGCTCGTTCATCGCAACTTCTATTGCCAAAACTGCTGAAATATCGGACCCGTCGATTACAAGTGTTAATACCACATTTGTATTATTATTAACTGATTCGGAGAAGTTTGCAGGCAATATGATGAACACATCAATAAGTTCCCTTTTAAGCAACCAAACACATGATTGATAATTCTCTTGATATTCATTTTCGTTTGATGCGTTAAAAAAACGATGTAGCGAAAAAGAAGTAGTATTATCACGCACGATCCTAATAAAGGTTTGATCATGCTCTGAAGAATTTGCAGGAAAATCTCCAAATGTTGGCATACTATCCCGCGTGATGATTGCAGAATTAAAGAATTTAGTTGGTCTGCCACCAGTCGATAATCCCATAATCACTACTAAAATAATAGGAATTGCAAACAATAAAATTAATGTTCTTTTATCCGATCGAATTCTACCGAATTCCTTTTTAATTAACCCGCCTAATTCCATTATATCAAGCTCTTTAATAGTTCAGCAAATTGAATCGAAAGTAAGCAGCAGTTATATTTAAAAATATATAGTTATTAGAAATTTACTGTTTTTTAACAATTTATTACCAACTCTTTCTTAAAAATTTATTGCCTAAGATTTGGTTTTATTAATAGAAAAACACACGAATGTCATTTACTTCTTAAGAAAAAAGAAAAAATATCATTAATCTTTAAGAGTGATAAGTAATAATATTTCTTAATTTTAAGAGTTGTATTTACTCATTATCAAGGTATATATTTATGTCGGATATGGACGTTTTTTTTAATCCTCAATCAATCGCTATTATCGGTGCCTCCGAATCTTATAAGTTCGGTTATTGGACGACGAAATATCTCTTGAATTCTAAATTTAAGACCTATCCTGTCAATATTACTAAAGATACGATATTTAATCAAAAAGCATACAAATCTATAAAAGAGATTCCTTTTGATATCGAACTTGCTATTATTCTCGTCGGTAATGATAAAGTTCTTGATGCCGTGATTGAATGCATCGATAAGCAAGTCAAAGGTATCATAATAGAATCCGCAGGGTTTGCCGAAACAGGAATCGATCGTTTTATATCGATTCAGAAAAAAATTGAAACTTTGGCAATTCAATCAAAAGTCCGCATCATCGGACCGAATTGCGTGGGAATTGTAAATTTCGAAAATCATTTCTCAAGCACCGAAATAGATTTTGATGAGGATGATACTGATTACGGTAATATATCAATCATCGCTCAATCGGGTGTACTAGGGAACATCTTCATAGATTGGGCAATCAGCCAGAAAATAAAGCTGTCAAAAGCAATCACCCTTGGAAATAAAGTAGATGTTGATGAAATCGATATGATAAAATACCTTAATAACGACCCCACCACTAAAGTTTTGACCGTTTATTTAGAAGGAGTTAAGAGAGGGAGAGAACTTATAACCACCCTTAAAAGTGCCTCTAAACCTATTTTAATCCTTAAAAACGGTAAGAGTCAGATGGGATCTAAAGCTATCATAAGCCATACAGGTTCTATTGCAGGAGATAATAAGATTTATGATGCCCTGTTTAAACAGTGTCCTACAACATTTCCCGTAAACAACTTTTATGAGATGTTTAACATCGCGCAAGTATTTAGCACTCAACCGCTTCCAAAAGGTCAAAATTTGGCGATTATCACGTCCTCAGGCAGCTTAGGAATTCTTGCCTGTGATCTAATGGATAAATATGGGCTAGAATTAGCTAACTTGAAACAGTCTACAATTGAAAATATGAGGTCAGTATCTCCTAATTGGACCTCTGTCAAGAATCCAGTTGATCTGGGTCCTTCACTATTTACTACATTCAAACCCGCCCTTAAATCCTTGCTCAGTGATGAAAATGTGGATGCACTACTATTTATTTTTGCTGTACCGAGAAAACCTTTAGAAGCATTTAATTTATCAATGGCACCCCAATTAAAAATTGTCTACAAATTAATTGAACAATATCAAAAACCCGTTATAATATGCGTATTCGGCTCGAGATGGGTGTTTGATTTCTTCTTAAAACATACTTTAAGATATCAAATTCCTGTAATGAGACAATTAGAACATGCCATAAAAGCTTTCAAGCTGACACATAAATACTATGATTCCTCTACAAAATAGTTAAATCCTCATTTCATTAATTGATGTCAAGTCTTTTTCGTAGAGAATCACCGAGATTTCTTCTCCTTCCCAATAGGAAAAACCTAAATCCTTGACGAGCTCAATTGTTTCGAGATCGCAAAAGAGTTCGAATTCTTTGATATCAGTATTTTTTACTTCGCTCTGTAACGCAAAACTTATTAAACTAGCTGCTTCAGAATGATCTCCGTAAGTTATAAACCATATCTCATACTTCTCGGGGCCTTCATGTAAGGATGACACTTCATATTGAATCATTTGTAATATAGCATTCGTACTTCTGATCCACGTGCAATTCTTATCTGTTAAATAATCCAAGGGTACAAATGACCAACCGATACAAACCTCATTTCCGGGACCAATATCTAGTGATCTATATATTTGTTTTGCTTGTTCTAGATTAATCTCCGATATTTTAGGATAGATTTTTTCTTTCAAAATTAGCTTTTCGCGCTCGCAATAAACCAAATTTTTTCTTTTTTTCTCGGTAAATCCGAAAAACTTCGCTAAAGAAATTGATCCTAAGTTTCTTGAACCCGTGTCATATTGAGCAGTTTCTGCATTAATTTCGTAAGCATAATCGATAGCATATTTCATCATGGCTCTTCCAATCCCTTGTTTTTGAAATTTTACCTTAACTCTTCCCCCTTCAAGCCAAGCTACTCCATTTGGGAAGACTTTTACTCTACCAAATCCGACCATCTTAGATTTCTCAGGATCCTTGAATGCCCCGTAATTCAAACAATCACGTTCTTTTAACCATCTATCTATAACTTTAGGTATGTAATCATCACCTTCCCAGATTTCCTTACTTATTTCTTTTATGCTCGGTATATCTTCCCTTTTCAGTTCTCGAAAAAATAAATCCATTTTTTCTTTCTCAGCTAATCGTTAATTCTTAACAATCTTATATAAGATGAATAAATTCTTTCAATAATTTATATTCCATCTTTTTCTCAATAATTATTATCCCTTATATAACTGGAGTATTGATACGATTGGATTTAAATACGCTGAAGTCATAAATATTATTATCGAAATCTTTGATTTCATCAGATTCAATGTTGTTTTCAAAATAATTTTAGGTGATAAATTATCGAAAAAGATCCTTATTCTGAAAAAATATGGCTCAAGTCCTATGATGAGCATGTAAAACCAATTGTAGATATTGAATTAATATCATTAAAGGAGATGACAAAACGAACCGTGGAAAAATACCCGAATAGTTTATGTTATGACTTTCAGGGAACTAAAGTAACTTTTGAAGATGCGGATAAATTATTTAATAGTTTTGCAAACTTTCTCGTTTCGAGTGGGATTAAAAAAGGCGATAGAGTCTCTATAAACACGCCTAATTGTCCTCAATTTTCCGTCGCTCTTTTTGGATCATTTTATGCAGGTGCAGCAGCTAATGGATTGAGTTTTTTATTAAGTCCAAAAGAGATTGCATATCAATTAAAGGACTGCGGTGCTTCCGTGATTGTAACTTTAGATTCTTTTTACGAGGAAAAAGTACGGGAAGCACTCTTAACGGGGGAAACGGATGTTAAAATTGTTGTTACAACAAATATAGCAGACTCCTTAGATATAACTCCTGAAATGAAGGAACAGCTTATTAAAATAGGAAGAGTTCCTAAAGGAAAAGTCGAACCAATAGAGGGAATGAAATTCATCACTTACAACGACATTATTAAAAATTATCCTGGTGATAATACTCCCGATATTAAATTAAATCCCTCACAGGATATAGCATTACTTCAATACACGGGGGGAACTACAGGTCCCTCAAAAGGTGCAATATTAACTCATGAAAATTTGGTATCCATAATTCAAATTGTTTATAGTTGGTTTGAACCCGGCGCAAATCCTGGAAAAGATATTTACATTTCAGGATTTCCATTTTTTCACTTGGCTGGTTTGGAATTCAACTTAGCTTCGATGCATGGCGCAGCAGCGCAAATATTAGTCCCTGATCCTCGAGATGTAGATTATATTACTAATAAAATGATGGAATATCAAGGGAAACTTTCTTTGGTCTACAATGTTCCTACATTGTATTTAATGCTATTAAAAAATCGAAAATTCAGGAAAAAAATAGATTTTAGTTCTGTCCTTGGATTTCTCTCGGGAGCAGCTCCCTTTGCGACTGATGCAATTCAACAATTCGAGGAAGTTGTTGGAACTCAAAAAGTATGTGAGGCATATGGAATGACGGAAGCATCTCCCGCAGTTACGATTAATCCCTATTTTGGGTTGAAGAAAATAGGAACCGTCGGACTTCCCCTTCCAAATACGGAGGTTAAAATTATAGATATTACTGATAGAACAAAAGTTGTCCCTTTGGGAGAAGCTGGTGAAATTGTTATAAGAGGTCCTCAGATATTCAAGGGATATTGGAATAAACCGGAGGAAACAAAGAATGCATTAAAGGAAGGATGGTTTTATTCAGGAGACGTGGGTATCATGGACGAGGATGGTTATCTGAAGATCGTTGATCGGACAAAAGATATGATCAATGTTAGCGGATTTAAAGTGTTCAGCGTAGAGGTTGATGATAAAATGAATCAACACCCTGCTATCGAATTATGCTCCAGTGTGGGAGTTCTTGATCCTGAACGTCCGGGATCAGAAATGGTAAAATTATATGTGCTCCTAAAGGAGGAATTCGAACCTGGAAAAGAGATGGAGAATGATATTTTAAACTATGCTAAAGAAAATTTAGCTTCTTATAAAATTCCAAAAATAATAGAATTTCTGAAACAGATGCCTTTAACATCGGTGGGAAAAGTAGACAAGAAAGTCTTAAGGAAAATATAACTCTACCTTTTTTTTTTTATGATTATGGTATGAATCCTTATATAAATTAGAAATACTAAACTGAAATGCAATATGAAGCAAAATATTAACCCTAACGTTAAAAGCAAATAAGCAGTTAACAAACCTAATAGAAATGAGTATGCTAAATATCCAATTAGAATTCTCGGGTTTTTAAATGTAAACCAAACGTGTAAGTGATATAATGAGAATACACCACTCGAAATAAATATAGATACGATTTCACCTAGTTGAATTTGAAGCAATAAAAAGCCTATTAAATAATACCTGAATATTAATTCTTCAGTAAGTATTGTAATTGGAAAAAAAGTAATTAGGGAGATTATTTTTTTTTCACGCAAGGCTCTTATTACTTCATGTTTTTCCATTTTCAACAAACTTACTTCATTGAAACCAATTTTAACAATCATTCCTCCTAAGATATAAAGAAACAGAGATCCAAAAATTAAAATTAAAAAAACTGCTAAATTGAAAGATCGGACATACAAATAATCTGTATAGACTCCAAATAGAATTGGAATAATTAGTAAAGCAAATAAGATGACTTTGATAATATTTTTGATCGAATAGGTCAAAATTAGAATCTTAATAACATTAAATCGATATAAACCAATAAACGTGTATTTAATTTAATTATTATCATCAATTTGCTTAAATTGAGATATCAATATAGACATCTTTAGCTTTTCCGCATAGAGGACATGTATCTGGTACTTCGTTAAGAATAATATTTCCATAATTTCTACACACATGGAAAGTGATTGAATCTTCAAAGTCTTCATCAATCAGGCGTTTAATAAAATAGGAGAATAAGTCAGCATGCGACTTTTCGGATAACCTTATTAAAGAAAAGTGAGTTTCTAATTCAGGATAACCATATTTTTTAGCTAGGACTTTAAAATTTTTGTATTTATCTTCATATTCGAAGTTTTCACTTACTTGAGAATTTAATAAATTGACTCGAGTGCTTTTTATTTGATCTTGAAAACCAAAATCGAGATCCTTAAAATACTTGTTTATATCGACTTTCTCTTTTGTTATATTAGTCAACATTACGGAATGATTTTTCACGTGAATACTTTCGGCATATGATACTGCTTTAAAAAGAATGGCGATTGTAAATAGATCTTCTTTAGTTGCAATATCCGAAAAAAGCTCATACTTCCTTTTTGCTATGAGTTCTCCTCTTATAGATCTATTTAAAATCTCGATGATCTTATCCATTTGCATTAATGATACGCTCTCTTCTTATAATAAGTTTATTTATTAAATAAACCCCATCTTTATTACTTATTTTCTTATCTACTAACCAATTTAAAAAGGGACATACTTAATACTTTATTAATAAATTACTTTTAAAATCCAAAATAATCTTACAGGAATGAATTATGACAGAAGTGTATCAAAAATTAGAAAAAATAGTCTCCAAAAAATATATTTCTAATAATATAATAGTGCGCCATGCGTATTCAAGAGTAGTTGATCCCATTTTACAAGGAGTTCCTGACATAGTTATTCGACCAAAAGATGCACAAGAAATTTCAGAAATCCTTAAAATAGCTAATATGGAAAATGTTCCCGTCGTACCACGCGGAGGGGGCGATGATGAATTCGGAGGCAGTAAACCGATCAGAGACGGAGGAATTTTACTGGATATGAAACGAATGAATCATATCATTGATTTGGATGAGGATAACCTTGTAGTGACTGTGGAAGCGGGAATATCTTGGGGAAAACTTAATGAATATTTATG
>WOR8_10007530_pt1 | contig 10373 bp, 8 predicted proteins | sample DeeMarSeWOR38_10_FD_19890 | JGI IMG/M metagenome (IMG submission 19890)
CCTTTGAGATTGGGGCTGATATTTTTCTCACGAAAGAGGAACAGATATCAAGGATCCTTGGAATTTTCAACGCTCCTGAGGAATCACTTTCGCTTGGGAAACTCATTGGTTACCCATATGAAGTCAATCTTTTAATTAAAAATTTCGGAAGGATATTTATCACCGGGAAATCTGGGTCAGGGAAATCCTATACAATGGGCGTGCTATGCGAGGAATTTCTAAAAAAGGGAATTCCAGTCGTGATATTAGATAGACATGGGGAATATGGTAGTTTAAAGGTTGTTAACGAGGATTTCGGGGAAGGTGAAAGTGAATTTGTAGATCATATCATTGAATTTGCTGATCTGAAGAAAAATAAGGGGGGTGATATAGACATTGAATACTTATTTTCGTTAAGTTCTTCTGACTTAGTTGCACCTCATCTTTGTACCGTTGTAAATCTGAACGGCATGGCCTTGGAGCAACAAGAGGCTATTGCTGGGAAACTTCTTAAGAAATTATACGAATCGAGCACAACTAGAAAAATACTACCGTTCTATTTATTTTTAGATGAAGCTCACTTGTTCGCGGGGAAAAAACAAACAGAAACTTGCGATGTAGTAAAATTATTTGCCCAAGAAGGGCGTAAATTTGGAGCGAATATTGTTATAGGAACGCAAAGACCCCAGCTTTTGGACACAACAATTCGTGCTCAGGCAGGAACTTGGGTAGTTCATAACCTTTCTGATATTAGAGACATCGGCATTACAATTTCAAGTGCAGAAGATTTAAGTAATGATAATAAATCAGACATATCTGGGTTAGATAAAGGCGAAGCAATAGTCTGCGGAGAAGCTGTTAAGGGGATTCCTCTCTTTGTTAAGATACGGAAAAGAATGACAAGGCATGGGGGAGTAAGTTTTAACCCATTAGATTTCCTTTCAGAGAAAACTGTAGATGAACTTCAAAAACGTAAAGAAAGGATATTAGGGGGAAAATCTGCAGATGAATTGGAAACCGGTAAATCGGTGTATCAGGAAATGATGGAACCAAAGAAAGCTGCTGATTATTTAGACGAAATTGCTTCCCTAAAAGTTCGAATTAAAGAACTTGAAGATGAGGTATCCAGATTGAAAGTAAAAATAGCTGATGTAAAGGAGGGAAAAAATATTCCGTTGATATCAACTGATGACGTTGTTCAAGACTTGCAAACTGAAATTGAAGTCTGGAAAGAGAAATACAATTATCTAAAGGAGATGGCAGAGAGAGGTGAAGGTGATATGACTCCATTGAGTGAGGATTCAGAGGAATTTTTAGAAATCAATAATAGAGTAATTGAACTTGAAGCTTATGTCAAAAAATATAAATCTAAGTACGATGATGCCATTATTTTAGCTGAAAAATCGATCGAAGAATTAAAAAAAACTCGTAAATAATTAATCTATAACTTTCTTTTTAATTTTCTCTCCTTTGTTTGGTGGAAAACTAATCCTTTTTAGGTATTCTAGATTTTTTCTTAGTATAACTAATGTAGGAATTTCTACTTATGAAAAGCAAGATATTAACGATTGAAGGGATTAAAAAGTATCAAAGAAAACTTTCCTCTTTACTTGGGGTCTCTGGACATGAGCAAGATGTCAGCAATTTCATATTTGACGAAATAGAAACAAATGATTTAGCTGATAAAGCCTGGATCGATGCATTAGGAAATGTTCTCGTAATCAAGGAAGGAAAAAACAAAGAAAGTCGAATTTTACTTGATGCTCATATTGATGAGATCGGTTTTATGGTTTCTCATGTAGAAAGAAATGGTTTTTTAAGATTCGTTTTAATTGGAACGTGGGATACAAGGATTCTCTTAGGACAAACTGTTATTTTAAGGTCAAATACAGGAGAAAAGTTTTATGGCATTATAGGATCGAAACCTCCGCACTTGACATCATTGGAAGAGCGAACCAAGCAGATCAAAGTATCTGATATGTATATCGATATAGGAATGGCATCAAAAGAAGAAGCAGCTAGTAATAATATTACAATGGGTGTCGTGGGTACATTATCTTCTCCCTTCGTCGAGTTTCCAAATGGAATGGTAAGGGGAAAGGCTTTTGATGATCGTACTGCGTGTAATGTGCTCCTGCACATATTGATGATATTAAAGGAACAAGAACAACCAAATGAGACAATTCTTTTCAATTTTGCAGTCCAAGAGGAGATTGGTGGACATGGAGCAATAGCCGGTGCTTACACCCTCAAGCCTACAATTGGTCTTGCAATTGAAAATACAACAGCTGCAGATGTTCCTGGGATTAAAAAATCACAAATTCCTGTTTATATTGGGAAAGGACCAGCTATAACCCTCGCTGATTTGGCAATAATATCACATCCCAAAGTAAATGAAAGAATTATTGAAAATGCAAAATACGAAAAAATCTCTTTTCAATATAAAAAACCAAGGTATGGAAGAACTGATGCACATAAGATTCAAATTTCTCGATCGGGGATCCCTAGCTCTGTTATCTCCGTTCCTTGCAGATATATTCATTCTCCGACTTCATTATTAAAACTTGAAGATATTTATGAAACAATACGTATAATCGATGCGTTCTTAAGAAATCCTGTTAAAACTACCTTATAAGACTTCCTTTATCTCTTCCTCGGGTTGATGCTCAAAAAAAGTTATATGCTTTACTTTTATTTTTCTAATAACTACAAAAGATATTAGATAGAAAAATCCCATAATGACCCAGAGTAGTATTAAGACTATTGGATTTTTCTCGTTTGCGCCTGAAAGAAGAAATCCAACAAAAAGTGAAGCTGCTGCGGGACCCATTGATCTCACAAATGATGCTAACCCATAATAAGATCCTGATATTCTTGACATTGCAATATCCTTATCGGGTTCCTCTGAATTCTCAGCTGCTTCATGAACTATCGCTGCAGTTAGTGGGATTGAGAATAAGGGCATTGAGTACATTGATCCTAATACGGTACTCCAAGATATTATGTACAATGCAAATTCGATTCCAAAAGGAAGGAATCTCATTAAGAAGAATGTGCCCAAAAAATTAGCAATCATAGCTAACACCATAACAGTAGAATAAGATTTAAGGAGATGATTCCTTTTTCGCATTTTTATCCAGAAAAAATACCATGCAAATTTCCCAAAAAATGAAATTAAAACATAGGTATAAAACCCAAACGATGTAAATTCTAGCACATATGTCTGGAAAGGAAAAACTAAAAGTCCCAGTGTTTTACCAGCAAGACCCCCAAAAAATCCGGCAATTACTAAAAACCTAAAACTGTGGTCCCTGGCGGGTACAGCCATTTGGCGGAATGTCCCAATTATAGAGACTTTTTCTTTTTTATAATCTCCATTTAGATCATGAAAACTCTCATCTACGGAGAAAAAGATTAATAAAACGGCAATTAACCCAAAGATTGCGAAAAAAATTCCTATTATTGGGATATAAAAAAGAACAATTTGACCAGAGGGTTCCCACCATTTAGCATTTTTAGGATCAACAAGAAGACTTTGAATAATCAACGGCATCATTAAGGCAATAACTGAGGCGATAATCGAAAAAGCTGATCTTACAGAAGCTACCGATTCCCTATTTTTTAGAGTCTGGGATTGTTCAGGTAACATTGATATATATACATTGAATAAGAGGGACCTTGCCATAGATCTTATCAGGATAATAACCCAAAAATAAATGGCGGTGGGAAGATATAACTGATTTCCATCTGGGCATTTCCAAGGGGGAAACCAAATCAAAATTGTCATCGCAAACCAAATTGGTAAACCAATTAAAAGGAATGGACGTCTCTTTCCCAGTTTTCCTGGTTTTTTATTATCAATAATTACTCCAGAAATTATAGCAAATATAGCACCTACAATTAATTGAGTAGAGACACCGATTGAGACCAGAATAGAGTTTAAATTGATAGTGTATACATAATATTGAAAAAGATAAACGCCCGTGAACATGTTAGCTAAAGACATTCCTAAATCCCCCATAGAATATCCAAATAACCTTTTACCTTTTAACTCTCGTGGAGGGGGTAATGTCTCTTCCATGATCAATCAAAAAATGATAATTGGATTTAAAAATAAAAGAGTATTGATATATTTTTTTATTTTTTTCTATAATTCTGTCTAAAAGGATGAATTAACATTATGTCGGTTATTTCCCTTTTTCTTTCTGCTTTCTCTTCTTTATCTTTTTTTGTTGTTCGACGATTACATTGCTAATAAATTGTGTGGTGGAATATGCAGATTCTGCTTCTCCCAAACTTAAGCCATTAAGATCATTTTTCATTTCTTCAGCCTCGTCTTCTGTAAATCCCATCTCATCCATTACATAACTTTTTGCACTGGTTTTTTGCCTATCATTCCGTAATTCTGCCCTTTGTAAGTAATAATGACTTGTCATATGCAAAACTGTTCCCCCCTCACCATAATCGAATGTAATAACGATGGGTGCCTCTCCGTACTTTTTTTCCATCTCTCTACTCGTAACTAAAATCTTCACACTCTTCTTATCCAAAATCTGTATTGGATATGACGAAGATTCCAACCACCAAATAGGTTCTTCGTCAGCTTTAAACAAACCTTCTAGAAATTTGTTAGTTTTATCAACAACTTGTACCGCAACACAATCATCAGCAGTGGGTCTCTTATTATACTTAACAAATTCCGGGAATATTTTTTCTAGAATATTTTGTAGAGCCCAATCAGTTGTGAAAAGAAATCCTCCATACTGGACAAAATTTTTAATCTTAGCCAAACCCTCATCGTAAATATTTCCAGGACAATTGATTATTAATATTTGATCAGGACTTAATTCGATTCGATCAACTTCTTCGGGTTGAATTAGGACATATGGTACATTAATCATGTCTAGCACGGTTTCTACCCTATCGTATGAACCTGTAACAATTACGATTGAAGATTCTTTCACTTTTTTTAATATCTCTAAATCTACTGGTCGTTCTTTAGCCATCCGTTTCTCTAATATTTTTGAAGATGCCTTATACGCTTGTTCCATTTTTTTAAAATCTCCCATAAAAACTCACCTAAAGTGCATATTCTTTCTTTTAGAGTAGTATAAAATTCATCTCTATAAATTTTTCTATCAACAAAAGTCTCGGTAAACATCATTAAAACTAACCATTTTATGTTCTTCAGATTTATAAAAATCCAACTAAATAAATCTAATAGGCTCTTTATTTACTTAATTTAAATGCATTAAAACAATTTGGATTTGACAAAAATGAACAATATCGATTTAACGAGAAAAAGAATATTTCTGCTATGTCTTTTTTTGGCAATCTTTGTGATTGGTACAGTTCTAATATTTATCACGCCATTAGGTATTAAATCGACTTACGGGCAAACTGTGAAGACAAGTGATGGGGAAACTATAGCATTTAATGTTTTTGAGCCTAAAAGAGGAGGAGTAGGCAAAACTGCAATTATTTTAGGACACGGTGTTATGTCAAATAAGGAAATGTTGAAAGGTTTTGCTATTGAACTTGCAGCTGCAGGCTTTGTTGCAATCCCTTTTGATTTTCGGGGTCACGGACAAAGTTCAGGGATTCTTGAAAGGAATTTGTTAGCAAACGATATAGACGCAATAAGAACATATCTTAGTGGCAGATCAGATATTGATACAAGCTCACTTGGCTATTTTGGCTTTTCTATGGGGGGTGGTCCTGGAATCGAGGTCGTGAATGAATCAACTGACTTCAAATGTTTTGTTGGAGCTGGAACGTGGTTACCAACACAAGTAAGAAAGGGAACCAACTCAGATCCTCTTAACATTCTGATGATTTTGGGGAGATATGACGAGTTAATTATGCCAGCAGACTTAAAAATAGGACTCTCAGATTATACGGGTATCCCTATTACCGATTTAGACGTAAACAAATTATATGGAAGCTTTCAAGAAGGAAATGCTTCGATGATATATCTTGATGACAATTCAAATCATGTATTAGGAGACTGGGACCCAGATTTTATCAGAGAAACTAGGAATTTTATAATGAATACATTTCCTCATGTAAGACCCATTGATGAAAATTTTTTCGCTAATATTCGGTTAATAATCCTATTTACACAGCTTCTTGGAGGAATAGGACTTTTTCTACTGATAGTTGAGCCCCTATCAAAACTTCTGTTAAAACCAGATGAAAATCAAGAGATCAGACTGGAGGTAGAAGAAGAATCATTACAAAAACTGTCGATGAAGACAGTTGGCTATTCGTTACTTCTTGGAATACCGGGGATCATCATTTTCGTGCCGGTTATATTAATACTATATCTCGCAACTGCAGGATTCATTTTGGCTCTACTCTTTGGTCAAGCGTTTGGTTATCTTCTATTGCTATGGACATTAGGAAGAAAAAGAAATTTTAATTTACGTTCTTCACTAAAGGAACCATTTCAAACTTCGAGGAATAATTTGCTACGACACTTTATACTTGGTTTAATTCTTTCAATAACAATTGCTCTTATCATTTATCTTTCAGGTGGGTTAAACTATATGGGAATGGCCCCCTCATTAATTAAAATACCATGGATGTTCTTGATCGTACCTATTACTTTTGTAATTTTTATGATTTATAGCCTAATCAACCAAGGTGTTCTTCAAGGCAAGATAGGGAGAGGGCTTAAAAGTTTGGTGAAGATGACTCTATTAAATTTCGTGTTTCAGTTCTTATATTGGTTTTTGTACCTTTTAATTATAGGAGGTATCATGGGAAGTCTATTTTATTTCGGATCCTTCATGCCTTTCGCAATACCGTTATTTCTGATTATGTCTGCATTTTCCGCATTTATTTATCAGAAAACAGGAAACATAATAGCTGGAGCAATGGTAATTACACTATTTTTTACTTTACTAATCTGTACAATATCTCCCTATGAAAGCGGGTTCAGCTTTATTATGAGATTTTTTTAATAATAAACGTACCTTACCTTTTTTTTTTCATTTATATTAATATCTTCCTTAAAGGATCATTCCTTATCAAATATAGATTATAAATTTTAAATTGAAGTCTTACTTATTTTTCAAAGGTAAGTTCAATAATTATAAATACAATTATTATCTTCTAACTCAAGATGTCTCAAGACCAAATCCTATGTGTCTCCTATTTTGATCAAGTAATTGGACCAAATACTCTGTACAGTAGTGAATCGCTAGTAGATGCCATCGGTGCTCCAGATTTAGGAAGGGTGCTTGAATTTAACGACGAAGAGGGAACTTTTATTTTTGCTGCCCGTAAATATCAAACACTAAACCACATCTTTTACATTGACTCTTCCCTTGCACGAGGTGGAAAAGATCTGATAATGATCACTTATATGATTAAATCAGCAATATTTAAGGATGGGATTGTGGATGTATTTAAGTATTTGGATTCAAAAACTCCCATATTGGAAGATTTTGCCTTGGAAATGAAAGAATTAAGTGATCTTTCATCACTTTTACATGTAAAGAAAAAAGATTTACGAGAGGAAAATGTATTAAATCAAGCGGATGACGAACTAAAAAATGCTTTTTTGGAAATTTTTAACAAATATCTATCTGAATTAACTCCAGCATATAATTTAGACACACCCATTAAGAGCAGAAGATTATCTAAGAAGATTTTCATCATAGGAGAACCTGAAGTAGGGAGAAAAACACTGCTTAAAAATCTTGAGCTAATCCAATTTTTAAACGTTAAAAAGAACGATTTAGCGGTAGGTTTATTTGAAACGATTATTGAAAATCTCGAAATTTTAGATTTTGATGAAAAAGAATGCGAATTTGGATGCAAGGCCTTTGAATCCTTCGATCATTGTATGAATCAGGCAGAAGGATTTATTATAATTTTTAAGTCAGCGGATAAAGATTCCATTCTCGAATCAAAAAGATTTTATCAAATAATTGAGGAAAAACGTTTGGAACTTGAAAAGGAGCCTGTCCCGATATTACTTATTGGCAATAAATTTGGCAAGGAAAAGGAAGACAATAAAGAACTTGTTCATGAAATCTTTGAGATTGAACAACTAAAGAAGCAAGGAAGGAGAATTCGATATTTTCCCATAAAAATATTAGAAGAAGATGAGAGGGTTATGAAAGCCTTACGATGGCTGATTAAGAATATTCTTTAACCTCAAACTAGGATTCTTATCCCTTTGCTTCTCCATCTAACAAATCTTTTAAATTATTCTATATATACTCAATAGATGACATCTAATTCTATAAAAGGTACCTTATGGGGTATTCTATTTCTTCTAACGGCTGTCATTTATGGCTCAATTCCCACGTACTTAATAGTTAGATTTTGGGTTTGGCTCAATGATTTTCCCGTTTATACATTATCATTATTCACACTGTTTCTATGGATAGTCGCCTTAATTGTTATGCTAATTTATATTGTTGCGATGATTAGAGCCTTCATTCAAAGGAATAACGAAGAAGGGCTTGGGATTCCGAAAGGAGTTAAAGGCTTCGGTCTTGTATCGACAATTATAATTGGTGTAGTTATGATTATCTGGTTTATTCTATTTAACCAAGTTGCATTCTTTTCAATGATTCCTCCTTAAAGTTTGAGAGGGTACTGCCCAAATCTTCGAGTTGCTTCAGTCATCCATCTTAAATTTTGAACTTTGACTGCGGGATGCATATTTGCAGCACTTACCATAAATCCACCCCCAGGTCCACCTGTTTTTATAGCAAATTTTACTGCATTGAATACTTCTTCCTTAGTCCCATATGTTAATACGTGAGCAATATCTATATTCCCCATTAAACAGAGCTTATCTCCAACCTTTTTCTTAATTAAGGCCAAGTCAACTCCTGCAGTGGGTTCAAGAGATTGAAGTCCATCAAAGCCACAGTCAATAATAAAATCTAATAAGGGAGTTATCTGTCCATCCGAGTGGAGAACGATTTTTGCACCTCTGTTATGGACAGTTTCCGTAATAATCTTATATCCTGGAAGAACTAAATCATAAAACTTTTTAGGACTCATCATTGGTCCTGTTTTATAAGCGAGATCCCCCGATTCCACGAACATTTCTGCACCCGCATCTATATAACTTTCATAAAGTCCTGCTGTAAATTGAGCAATAGTAGAATGTACCTCTTTAATAAATCTTGGATCTTTTCTTACCATCCTTGCATAAAAAGGCCAACCAAGTCCTTGGCTTGCTGCTTCAAATGTACCTAAATAATCGTTAGTTACTGCAACAAAAATCTTGTCTTTATGCTTCTTATTTATCCTTCTAAAAAATTTTTTCACAATTTTTTTATATTTAACAAGAGCAGGTCCCTCTAAGTTTTCCTTTACCTCTTTCCATTTCTCCTTTGAGGTGGTTGTGCCATATATGTAATAGGGATTAAAATTACCGGCATTGTTTAGTACAGTCCACACTCTACCATAAATATCTCCCAAAAGGAGATTTTCATCTTTTTGGTCCTCCAATGCATAAAACGGTATTATTCCAACTTGCATAACGTCCAAACCAATCGCAGCAGCAGCTTCAACGCATCGTGAAAAAACTGATGTTTCAATACCTTCAATAAGTCCGCTTATTTCTTCAATCCATCCTTCCGGGTTATTTTTCTTCACTTGTTCGAGAGTATCAAAATCGTCAATTTCTGGTTTTCCTAGGATTTCATCACTATTATTCGCATCGATCAAAATAGTGTGACAGGGAACCCGATCTGGTACTTCAAGGTTAAGTGCTGCAAGAACTCTTTCTCTACATTCCATTTTAAATCACTTTCAGCATATATCTAATTCATTTTATAAGAATCTTCAAGACTGTAATAATTAATTGAGGGTTTCTTAATATTAATTTTAATAAGAAAGGGAAAAACTTTGGATTTCTTAGGATTTTAAAAATGAATGTCTTAGGGAAATCCATATCACCGTATATGTTAATTAAGCGCTCTACTTTGCTAGATTTCACAATTTTAAACAATTCTACAAAATCTTTGTTGGTAAAACGGGTCAAGACTGCTCGAATTAAGTAATGAATTTTCAATTCTCTCCCTATTGACAGAAGACAGGGGTTTTCATAATATTTTTTTATGATTCTACGTGAAAAATCATCATTTTGGAAACACCTTTGAATGCAGTTGTAAGCAAACTTCGCAGCAGTTAAGAGCATAACTATCCCCCCTCCCGTTGTAGCTTTAACGTGGCACGCAGAGTCTCCTAAAAGCAATATATTGTTAAAAGCTTGTTTTTTATTAATATCAAAAGGTATTAATCCCCCTTGCTGATTAATTTTTTCATCAAAATCAACTTTGAGTTGCTTTAGAAACAAGTGAAAGTTCTGTGTTAAATTATTAGAACAAGCTAATCCAATCCGAAAGATTTTTTGCCCTTCT
>WOR8_10009680_pt1 | contig 10372 bp, 11 predicted proteins | sample DeeMarSeWOR38_10_FD_19890 | JGI IMG/M metagenome (IMG submission 19890)
TGGACGGGTGGAAGCATTCCCAGTTGCGCGGGAACTTTTCGCTCTTCGGTTGGAAGGATGTCCAGCGCTTTTGCCCGGTGAGGGGATTGATCTCGCTTTCGTCAGCGCCGGAATTGTGATTGATGACCACATCCGCGATCACGCCCAACCCGTGCTTGTGTGCCGCTTCGATGAGACTCAGTAGTTCGTTTTTGGTCCCGAACCAGGTTGGGATAGTCCCTTTCTGGTCGAATTCGCCCAGGTCATAATAATCGTACGGATCGTAACCCATCGAGGGTCCGCCCAGGTTGGCGGCCTTGTGGACCGGCGGCAACCACAGCGAGGTAAAGCCCACTTCCGCCAGTGCTGGAATTTGTTTACTGACGTGTTTCCACCATTTGAATTCTTTTTTCTCGATGCGGGGACAATCCCAGTAAAAGACCTGCAGCATAACGCCCATGTGATGCACTCCTGAAGTGGTATGGGCGTTATTTTACCCGGAATGGAAGAAAGAAAATGAGTGAAAGTTCTGGATTTGTGGTTTTTAGTGCGAAAGGAAAGCTAATGGGAAATATGAGCCAGTGCAGCCGTCAGACCCAAACCAATGTACACACTCCCAACGATGTACCGCTCTACTCTTAGAAAAGGCCGGTTTTTTTTCAACCAGCCGCCTGCCGTGCTCGCCAGTAGCGCATACATGCTATCCGTCACAATGGCCATCATCACGAACAGGCCTCCCAGAGTCAGGAGTTGCAGAGTAACTGAGCCCGCAGATGGGTCGACAAACTGCGGCAGAAAGGCCAGGAAGAACAGGGCCGTCTTCGGGTTGAGGGTTGCGACCAACACGCCTTGAGAGTAAATCCGCCGCAGGCTTTGACGTTGAACTCTAGTGATTTCATGATCCTGAGCGTGTGACAATAATCTACGAATACCCAGGTAAATGAGATAGGCCGCGCCCAGGTATTTGACCACCGTAAATGCCAGCGCAGACGATAGCAGGATCGCTGATAACCCCAGGGTTGCCGCCAGCACATGGACGGAGTTCCCGGTTTCGATACTGAGCACGGATATGAAACCCGCTAGACGACCCTGGTCCATGCTGCGCGCGATGATGTAGAGCACAGCCGGACCAGGTGTCAATAACAGGATGAGCGCGGCCAGTAAGAACACAGGTAAGTTTGGCAAATGGAACACAAGAACTCCTTACAGGTAAATTATTTGACCAACCGCCAGAAGAGCACACCTGCCAGCAAAGCCATCACCGCCCCAAAGAAAAACGGTGCGGATGCGCCAAAGCCTGCCCACGCACCCAATCCCTGCCAGAGTAAACCGGCGATCACAGAAGCCGGTAGAGCCGTCAGGCCGATGGCAGCATTGAACAACCCATAGGCCGTGCCGCGCTGTGCATCGGGCACCAGGTCTGCTACCAGAGCTTTGGCCGTCCCTTCCGTGGCAGCGTAGTAGACCCCATATAACCCGAACAACGCCCAGATGTGCCAGCCTGCCTGCGAAAAGGCAAAACCGAGATACACCAACCCGTAGGCCAGCCAGCCGCCGATGATCAGCCTGCGCCTCCCGACCTTATCTGAGAGTGCGCCCAACGGCCCGGACAAGGCTGTGTAAATGGCTGTGAATGTCATCAGCATGAACATCGTACCCAAAACGGACAGTCCGCGCTCCTGAGCGCGCAGCACGATGAACGAATCGGATGAGTTACCCAGGGTGAACAGAACGACTACCAGAAGAAAGGATCTAAAGCGTTTATCAACGTTTTTGAGATTTAATTGTAGGGGCGAAGCAAAGTGCCCTTCTAGGGTATGCTTCGCCCCTACGGTAACCTCTTTCGCTCCCAACACCAGGACGATCACCGCCAAGACAGCCGGGATAATACTAACCAGCACCGCCATGCGGAAAGTGGCAACTGATAGCAGTGAATCATTCGCCTGGGTCAACCAGATGATGAGCGCAGCGATACCGATGCCCAGAAAGGCTCCCGCCGTATCCCCTGCGCGGTGCAAACCGAAGGCCAATCCGCGGGATGTCTCGTCGGTGGAGGCTGCCACCAGCGCGTCCCGTGGCGCCGTGCGGATGCCCTTCCCAGTCCGATCCGCAAAACGGACGCCCAGCACCCATCCCCAGGTGTTGGCAAAGTAGAGAAAGGGCTTGGCAATGGTAGAAAGACCGTATCCGAGCACAGCCAGCCCTTTGCGTTTACCGAGCTTATCGGAAAGCGCACCGGAGTAGATTTTGAGCAGACTGGCGGTCGTTTCGGCAATGCCGTCGATCAGCCCGATGACCGCCGTGCGCACCCCCAGAATGTTGGCGAGGAAGAGCGGGATCAGGTAAACGATCATCTCGGAGGAGATATCGGTCAAAAAGGAGGTAGCTGTCACCACCCAGATGTTGGGATGCAAGCGGCGAAGAGTTTTTTTCATAGGAATACTTTTTTGAACCTCTACACAAAGAAAATGGCAGTGACTATTTGAAAGTCACTGCCAGAAATTATTCTGTTTCAATTTCTTATTCTTCCCCTTCATCACCGATCATACCGGGCTGATCCACCCGCAGCACCTCACCCTGATAATTCACCACCACCTTGAAACCCATCATCCCCAGGTACGCACGCGCATCTTCAGGAATGCCCTGCTCTAAGATCATCTCGAATTGCTTGTCCATGTTCTTGAGCTGCTGCGCAATGGCAGCTACCGAAAAGACATCTTCCTGCCCAAGCATCTTGGCGGTTTGTTCGGAAATCAGGTCTTCGCTGCCTTTCATCAGGTCTTGCAGATGTTGCAAAACCTGACGGTCGATCTGCTCGGAAGAGACGTGTCGGCGAAATCCGGCATCATCAATGACGTAAACGGGCTCATCTCCAACGTAAGCTGTTTCTGCGGGTTGGCCGGTCTCATCTATCACCAGGCCAGCGAAGAGGGCTTGTTTGGGCATTAACTCTGTCTTCCTTCAATCGCAGCCAGCAAGATACCGGCTGCCAGGCCAACGCGGCGGTCGAGCATGCGTGCGGTATCGAAAGAGAAATCCACATCCAGTTCGTAGCGGAACAGGTTGAAGCGCTGCTTCAGGTCGGCCACGCGCTGCTCACCTACGGTTATATCGTAGTTCTGTGGAAGCAGCGAGCCCAGCAGCATACGCCGCAGCAGGGCCAGGCCGGGGCTATCCTCGAACAACATTCCGATAAGCTGATCGCTGGAATCTAGCACTTCCCACTCATCCCGCAGCATGGATTGAAATCCTTTACGGCGCAGCGTGCCCACCTTCTGATTGTAGGCGCTGTCGATCACATCATAGGCAGCTGAAAAGTCGATAATCTGGCGCGCCTTGATTTGCAGCACTTCCTGGGATTTGCTTTCATCTGAAAAGACGCGAATATCCTCGCGTAGTTTGAACATTTTTTGCTCGCTGAACATAAGCAGGTTCCCCATCGAGTCGTAGTAGCGGAACTTACCGGTCAGCGCGAAAACCTGACGCTTGAGCAAGTAGTGGTTATATTCGAAAATGGTATTCATAAATCTTCTCTTAGATGGTCTTGACGACCTGAACGGCAGTTCCCTGACCCGGAAGATGCAGGTAATCGACTCCGGGTGGGACAACGGGGCTGGTCCAGCGATAGATGAATTTCGCGTCCTCCGACTTCAGGTTAACACAGCCGTGGCTGCGTGGACGTCCATAATCATTATGCCAATAAGTGCCGTGGAAGGCAATGCCTGTACCGGTAAAGAACGAGCACCAGGGCACTCCGGGCAGGTCATAGATGCCTGCCTCATCATCGCCTTCGTTGGTCATGTGCACGGACGGGCTCTTATGATATGTACGAAAATCTCCCAGCGGGGTTTTGGTGTTGCCCGCACCACTGGAGCAGCGCGAGATCAACACGGGGGTATCGCCTTCAAAAGCGGTGACAGTTTGGGTGCCCAGGTCCACGTGGATGTGTTTTTCAGCCTCGGGAACATCCGGTGAAAGGGGAGCAAGTTCATCGTCCGGGAGGATGCGCATGTCATAGCTGGAGATGTAGAAGGATTTCCGCAGGTGAAAGTCATAGATCTCATACCAGATGCTTTTCTGTTCGCGGTTAACAATCGTTTTTGTCACCCAGTGCGTGGTCTGGTAATACAGGCGGCGGCCGTTGAAGAGAATGTTGGGTTCAGTGCGCGCCATACTGAACGGGACAGTGATCTCACCAATCTGGCCGTCTGGGCTGATGTTGAATACAGGCTTGTTGTAGTTGGTCTCCACGGGCTGCAACCAGCCAGAGTAGGTGAAGCCTTCCTCCCCAATGCGGTACCAGGCCTTGTTGAAGGGATTGCCCTCGTCACCATCGATCACCTCGCTGATGGGAACAACTTGATCCTTACCGAAGGCCTTCCATTGTTGGCTGTTAAATGAGGGGGAATCGTACATGAACAGGCCGTTCATCAGCACCCGCCCGTGGCTGGCAGGAGCTGTTTCGGATGCAAGCGTACGATCCAGACCGATTTCAGCCAGGAAGAAGCCCAGTGCACCGGATGCGCTGAATTTCAGAAAATCTCGGCGGGTGAAAGAAGGGAATGGTTTCATAGGGGAATCTTTGCCACGAATTTCTCGAATTCACACGAATGAAAATTAGTGAAATTCGTAAAATTCGTGACTAAATTTTACTCAGAAATCAGTACCTTGGTGCCGAAGTACTCGTAGGCGAATTGCTTGCCAGTTTCAACGATAGGGGTTGTCCAGCGGTAGAGCCATTTGGCGGCCTGCGCCGTCAGATTGATGCAGCCGTGGCTGCGCGGATGGCCGTAATCATTATGCCAGTAGGTTCCGTGGAAGGAAATCCCGCTTTTGGTGATGTACAACACCCAGGGCACGCCCGGTAAATCGAAGCCGCTGGAAGCGATGTCACCTGCCGCCATGTGACGGGTGGGGCGTTTATAGGAGGTGATGAACTGTCCCTCGGGGGTGGTCCAGCGCCCGCTGCGGAGTTGCCAGCCGGTGGCGGCGCGCGCCGCGAACACCAACCGGGACTTTTCGAAAGCCAGCACCAACTGGCGGGCCAGGTGAACTTCGATCATTTTTTCGGAATCGGGAACTTCCGGGGAAAGGGGAGCAAGCTCGTCTTCTGGGATGACGCGCATGTGTTGGGCCGGGATGTAGTAGCGCAGGTCAAATTTATCGTCCAGCAGGCAGTACCAGGCGTGCCCATCAGGGTCGGTAGTCCTTTTGGTGATCCAGTGCACGGTCTCGTAGTACAACCGGTGAGCGACCTTGGCGGCAGCGTCCGGCTCTTCATGCGCATCGGTGAACGGGACAGTGATCTCTCCCAGCAAGCCGCTGGGCGGCACTTCACTGACCGGTTGGTTGAGGGCAGTGCTGACCGGCTGCACACTCCCAGAGTAGACAAATCCCTTGCCATCCACCTCATACCAGACGCGGTTATAGGCCTCTTCATCTTCGCTGATGGCCGCGCCAGTGAGCGGGATGACCAGATCGCGCCAGTACATTTCGACGCGGTTGGCCTGCGTGGACGGCTCATCATACATCCACAGGGATTTCTCAATGACTCGGCCCTGCAGGTCGGAGTAATAAGTTTGTGTGAAAAGGGAGCGGGGAAGGTCAGGCAGAAAAATCTCGGCGCGAGAGCGAGTTGATGGGTGTTTGCATAATTACTACATGCTATATGTAAAATCAAATTGGTATGTCATTCTGATGAGCAGAGCGACGAAGAATCTCATATCTTGGAGAAAATTTCTATAAAACCAGGATTCTTCGCTCCCCAAGGTCGCTCAGAATGACATAATCATTAATAATGAACTTTTACCGTCGTACCATACGAGGCCCAGTTATACAGCCATTCCGAATCAGACATCGTCAGGTTGACACAGCCATGGCTCATGGGCGTGCCAAAATTGTTGTGCCAGTAGGTGCCGTGGAAACCATAATCTTTGTAGAAGTACATCACCCAGGGTACGTTCGGCAGGCTGTATCCGGGGCCGGACATGGTCTGGATGCGGGTTTTGTTCCAGATACTGAACGTACCGGTCACGGTGGGCGTTGCCCAGGTGCCGGTCGAAACGATGAACGAATTTACCAGCACATCGCCTTCCCAGGCATAAGTGCGCTGCTCGGTAAGATTCACCTCAATCCAGCGCACGCCGTTCCCCACCGGGGGGTCTACAGCTCGTTCACTGGCGGGTCGTGGCGTGGGTTCTGGTGTATCTTCGACGATTTCCAATACCAGTTCGCCAGCGGGAGTGGACGTGGCGTCAGGGTTAACGGTAGGTGCTGGCTCAGATGTAGCAGTCGGGGGAGCTAAGGTTGGTTCAGCAGTTGGCTCTAGTGTTGGCGGAGGCAGGGTTGATGTGGGAGGCGGCTGGGTCGGCTCAGCCCCTGTGACCGCCAGCATCGGTTCGGATGTGGGGGGTGACAGGGCCAGATCAGGTTCTGATTCAGGCTGATGAGACGGCTTGGCGATCTCCACCCGCGCCCAGACCTTCGGATGGACCGCTTGCGCTGGTTGGGACCCACCGTTCAGGAACGAAGCCAAAACCGGGGATGTGCTGGCCGTCCACGCGGCGGCGATGACGACTAGGCAGCCCAACACCAACAACATTGCAGGAAATACCATCTTTAGTGTCGGCTTTTGCGGCGTAGCGCTTCTTTTCGCCCCCTGAACCTGCTTCTGCTTCCCCGCCACTATCGGGCGGGGCTTAGGAGGTATTTTCTGCGCTGACGGGGCCTCTCCGCCACTAGCCAGCGGGGCTTGCTGCAAGCGTTGCAGGGCCCATTGCATGCCCTTGCGCGCGCGCTGACTGTTTGGGTTGATCTGCAAGGCGCGCTCGATGAAAGCAACACTCGCCCGCGGACTGGCAACCGATGCCAGGATCAGCCAGGGATCTTCCAATTGCGGGGCTAACCTGGCGGCCTGTTCCGCCCATTTGCGGGCTGAAGTACGGTCTCCGCTTCGCAGAGCATCACGCGCGTTTCGAATGGCTTTGAAAGCTTGCTGCAATTCAGCGTTCATGGCACAAAGGTGGGGATCGGCGTCGGCTCGATGTTCTGATTGCGGGCAAAGCATAGAATGCCCTGCACAACGCCCTCGGCGACACGATCGGTCTCATTGACCAGTAACTCCTGGTCAAGATGTAAAAACCCGGTTTCGATAATGGCGGCAATGGTATTCGGGTCAATTTCCGAGAAGGCATGATACTCGCGCATGTCGGTGGTGATGCTTTTGTCGTGGAAGTGGAGGCTGGTCGCGCTCCCATAACGGTCGCGCAGGCATTCGGTCAGGCGCGAAGCGCGGTTGAAGTCATGTGTGTTGACCGCGGCCGCGACCTTGAACCCGGTCGCTTCGGGGGTGATGTCCTCACAAGAGTCATTATGGATGGATACCAGGGCCAGGGCACGGTAGCCGTTCAGGCGGGTATCGAACTCGTTCAGCAAGTCCACCTGGTAGCCTTCCTCGGTCAGTCTTTTCTGTACCCGGCTGGCAATCTCCATATTGACATCCGCTTCGGTCAGGGTGGTGTTGCCCTCGCTATCCAGGCAGGTGGCGCCCGAGTCATTGCCCGCATGCCCGGCGACGATGCCAATGCGCAACTGCGGCTGCGGCGTGGCGACAAAGTTGCTTTCCGGCTGGGAGGTCAGCATCAGGCCGAGCTTGTCGGAAAAGCTGCCCGCGAACATGCTCTTGGAAGGCGTCCACAGGTTGAACAGGGTGGCCAGCAGGATCGCCAGGCCAATCGTGCTCCCGATGGCACGCACGGAGCGGCGATGGTATCGGGAAGATGAACGAGGGGATGAATCAGGCGTGGATTCCATAAATTTGTTCTATGTATAGTACCCTAATAAGGGAAAAACTAGCAAGGGGGAAAATAGGACTCGTTTTAGGGTATTTATGACCAGTTGGATTATCTTGGCTTCTTTAGTTCACCTGCGTGACCGAATAATACGTGACATATATTTAGGAATTGGTCAAAGTTGTATAAAAATTATGGCGATAGCGAATTTGGCATAAGCCTAAGATGCCCTCATTTTAGCGTTGATCCTGATGGCTATAAACATTCAGAATTCATATGTCAATTACCTTCCTAAAAGTAAAGGCAACGAGCTAGGAGATTTAAGGAATCAAAGTGTAAACGAAACAGAATATGCTCAGTTTTTCTCTTTATTATCCTTGCTGCTTGCACATTGGGGATCGGCTGGATAGTCGATCAAATTATCACCATCATTATCGATCCCATCTTCACATTCTTTTAGGCTCGGATTCAGGATTATCGTTGATGTGGGTGTAGAGGTCGCGGTACCTGACGGCGTAGGGGTTGCCGTTGTCAGCGATATAGTTGTCGCGGTGCTTGAAGGTGTAGGGGTGTTCGTTGTTATAGCTACAGTGGTTGCAGTCCTTGACGGCGTAGGGGCTGTTGTTGATGAAGATTTAGAGGTCGCGGTTCTTGACGGTGTAGGGGTTGTCGTAGTTTGAGATATCGAAGTCGTGGTTCCTGATGGTGTAGGGGTCACTGTTGTTGGATATATAGAAGTCGCGGCTGTTAGAGTTAGAGTGGTTATGACTGTTGAGGTTGCCGGGGTTCCAGCTAAAGCATCTTCAGTTTTTTTACACCTTCGGTCAGTTGTTGGAGGGGAAATCATCCTTTTCAATTGCTTATCATCAAAAGATTTTACCGTGAGGGTAAATGATTTTCCCCCATCAACTTTAAACAACATAGGTTCGTTTTCATAGCGAATGAATGGGCCAAGAAGCTTCTCTTTTGAAAGTTCAACTTCATATATGTAAGGGGATTCACCGCCTGATGTAATCACTTCATAAAAAACAGTCTCTACTTTCCCCTGATTGTTACAGAGAAGCTCTGTGATTGTCGACTTCATTGTCAGTCCATCAACCACTGTGGTTGAAACCAATGGCGTACTTGTGTTCGTGAGTGTAACTGCAAGAGGCTTGATCGAGGCTGCATCGCCGATGCATGAGCGGAATAATCCTAAAACCAAAATGATAACCACAAGCAATATAAAAATGGCTAACAGGTAACGGCCTGAAATGTTCCTGTCGCTATTGCGCTTGCTCATATGCCCCTCCCACAACAATTTTGGGTGTTCTCCATCTGCTTACCTTAAGGCCATTTGCTCACCCGGTAAGGAGTATCGCCCATGAAACCAAAGCGAATTGAGCAGATTAATACAGCACAATTTCAGGCGTTTCGTTTTCGTTTCACTCATAATTGCCTCCGCCTTTTTTCAAATCAGCAATTAACATAACGAGTGACTGTATAGAGAATAGCATTTTTGTCACCCGTTTTTTTAAACCGTTTCTTCCTCCACATTGTAAATCTTCTCATCCAGCAACTCCATGATCTCATTCGTGCTGCTCAAGAGATGGAAGTTCATCCACACAATTACCAGATACCTGGCAAGAGTCGGTAGCGCACCTGACTAGCATAGTCAGAATAACCAGTCAGCTCGGCCTGCAAATCGCGGTCTTCAAGGGCTGTGCGTAACACAAACAGAATCGTGTTCACCACACCAAGGACTAATGCCCACCAAGAAGCCAGCAGAACTGGCACAGCCAATTCAAATAGAATCGTACCGACGTAGGCTGGATGACGCACATATTGGTACGGTCCTCCCCTAGCGACAGTGTGGTCACGCTCGGTTTGTATGCGAACGATTTGAGAGAAGAAGGCATTGGATGCTGTGGCCCAAACGCCCAGAGCATAGCCCGCGGCAGACAGAACCAATGCAACCATTTGAATGGCAAAAGGGAAACCGCCCGTCCAGCCATAACGTTGATCGAGTCCGGCGACGATCAAGCGCGCCAGTCCCAAGAGACCCACGATGCTCATGATGGCTGTGTCCCAGCGTTTGCCCCCCTTGCGCGGCCCTAAGCGTTCAGTCAGCAAATCCGGGTTGAAGCGCAAGATGACGATCGCCGTCGCCATTACCCAAACCAACATTACGGCCAGCAATGCCCAGGCAGGCCACCAATCAATTTGGCCAGCTGACCAGAATAGAGCCACACCCATGAGGAAAACCCCCATGGTTTCACGGACGGCAAAACGTGCCATAAGCTTTTTATCCATTTTTTCACCTCCATGTAGGATATCAAATAACACAGTGGATGTACCATTGCATTTCTCTGAGCAGCCTTATTCTCATCTCAAGAAGCTTCGCCATCCACATTGTAAATCTTCTCATCCGGCAAATCCGCCCCATCCGCATCTGCCTCCACATCGCGGCCTTTGGGCGTCTCGGCCAGGAATTCCTTGTAGAACTCGGACTGGATGAGCAGGTTCATGATCTCGTTGGTGCCGGTCCAGATAGTGATCAGGCGCACGTCACGCAGCAGGCGCTCGACCGGGTAGATGTCTGTGTAGCCGATACCGCCCAGGAT
>WOR8_10007535_pt1 | contig 10369 bp, 5 predicted proteins | sample DeeMarSeWOR38_10_FD_19890 | JGI IMG/M metagenome (IMG submission 19890)
CCGGAAGCTGCTTCGCTAATCACAGAAGCTGCGGCACTGCTCAGCGAAAGCCCTAACAAAATCGTAGAAGCACGTGACAAGCTGAACCAGGCGCTTCGAATGCCGATGAGCCCTCGGCAGCGTTCCTCCGTCAAAGACCAGCTCTCCGAGTTGTCCAATCAATGGCTTCTTAGTAGAACCGTCCTGACTGACGACCCGCTTTGTGAGAGTTATCAGGTCAGATCCGGCGACCTGCTTACAACCATCGGTGACAAATATAAGGTGCCGTATGAGTTTCTTAAGACGATTAACCGCATTAATCGCCCGGAAACATTGCAGGCCGGACTACCAATAAAAGTTGTTAAAGGCCCATTCCACGCAAAAGTCTATCGTTCCACTTTTACGATGGATGTCTATCTCCAGAATACATTTGTTCGAAGTTTTAAAGTGGGCCTGGGCAAACCCGGCATGGAAACACCGACCGGACTCTGGCGAGCCAAACAAGACGGCAAGCTTGTCAAGCCGATCTGGACGAATCCGGTCGACGGCAAAACGTATCATCCCGAAGATCCGGATTACCCTTTAGGTTCGAGATGGATCGCGCTGGAGGGCCTTGAAGGAGAGGCAAAAAACAGGACAGGCTTTGCCATCCACGGTACAAAGGACCCGGAACAAATCGGCACAGCAGGCTCTCAGGGGTGTATCCGTATGCATAACGGTGACGCGATCCTCGTTTATAATATGATGTACCCGGGCCTCTCACAGGTAGAAGTCGTTGACTGAGATTCCGCTACGCTTCAACTTTTTCGGCGGGGCGTGTAATTGAATCTGGGCATCGTATTAAGGCAAAAATGTACCCGACACTGCAGGAAATCGCTACCCTCCCAGCCAAATTTCATTGCAATACCGGCCAATCGCAGATATTCTATATACGGATTTCCAAACATGGTCAGGCTGTAGTGGGCCAAATGTTTGCTGAATTTCTGCTACTCGAAAGGAAAGGTAAGAAATGGATTCAAAACATACAAAAAAGTGGTCTTTTCAAAACATTAAGGGATTTTTGCTCCCATTGTGTACGATATTACTGCTTTGCTCATCCATACACGCAAAATGGCAGCCGGCCAGGGGCCCGCTGTTGACAAAATGGGCCGAGAGGATCACACCAAAAAACGCCCACTGTGAATATCCTCGACCTCAGATGGTTCGCAAAAACTTGCAGAACCTCAATGGACTTTGGGATTACGCCGTAGTACATAAGAGCCAGCAACAACCGCCGGATGCTTTCGACGGACAGATTCTCGTGCCGTTTCCAATCGAGTCGGCGCTGTCCGGCGTGATGAAGCCGGTAGGCCGGGAGAATCGTCTTTGGTATCGGCGGACATTTCGCATACCCAGAACATGGAAGGGTCGTAATGTTCTGCTGCACTTCGGAGCGGTAGACTGGGAAACAACGGTGTGGGTAAACGGTAATGAGTTCGGAACACACCGGGGTGGCTATGATCCATTCTCCTTCGATATTACTGAAGCACTGAAGGAAACCTCGGAGCAGGAGATTGTCGTAAGTGTATGGGACCCAACCAATGCCGGCACACAACCGCGAGGCAAGCAGGTCGATAAACCGGGCGGAATCTGGTACACCGCGGTGACGGGAATCTGGCAAACAGTCTGGCTGGAACCGGTACCCAAGGCACACATCAAGTCTATCAAAATAGTTCCTGATATCGACAGCAAGTCGGTAAGTGTCACTGCCGTATGTCCTGACCCTGCCGGTTATAGCGTGGAAGTCGAGGTCAAGGACGGATGGTTCACTAAAGCCAAAAACAAAGGCAACGCTGGCGAAGAAATTGGTCTAAACATTAAAAAGCCAAAGCTATGGTCGCCTGAGTCACCGTTCCTGTACGACCTGAAGGTGACACTCAAGGACGCTAAAGGAAAAAAGGTTGATGCGGTGGGCAGCTACTTCGGCATGCGTAAGATCGAAGTCAGAAAGGACAAAGAAGGTATCAATCGCCTGTTCCTTAACAATGAGTCGCTGTTCCAGTTCGGCCCGCTTGATCAGGGCTGGTGGCCCGATGGGCTGTACACCGCCCCGTCGGATGCCGCCCTGCGCTACGATATAGAGGTCCTGAAAAAGCTGGGATGCAACATGTTGCGAAAGCACGTCAAGATTGAGCCGGCAAGGCTTTACTACTGGTGCGATAAATTAGGATTGATGGTCTGGCAGGATATGCCAAGCGGCGATAAGTACATCGGCGGCAGAGACCCGGACATCGAACGTTCGCCCGAATCCGCCCGACAGTTCGAGACCGAGCTAAAGGCAATGATTAGTACCTTTTACAATCATCCGAGCATAATTATGTGGGTTCCATACAACGAAGGCTGGGGGCAGTGGGACACACAGCGGATTGTCGATTTAATCAAAGAACTCGATCCGACCCGCCTGGTGAATAACGCAAGCGGCTGGACCGACCGCGGGGTTGGTGACGTACACGATATCCACAGCTATCCCGGACCGGCGGCGCCACCAGTTGAGGAAAATCGTGCCGCGGTGCTCGGTGAATTCGGAGGCCTCGGCCTACCGGTAAAAGGTAATCTTTGGCAGGAAGAAAGGAACTGGGGTTACATCAGCTACAAAACGCGAGAGGAACTGACCGATGCGTACGTGACACTGATCGATAATCTGCGTTCACTCATCGGTGGCGGCTTATCTGCAGCAGTCTATACGCAGACGACCGACGTGGAGATTGAGGTCAACGGGTGGATGACCTACGACCGGGCGATGATTAAGATGGACGTCAAAAAAACCGCCGCAGCCAACAAACGTTTATATCTGCCCCCCCCGATTCTCAAGACAATTGTCCCGACCTCGCAGAAGCAGCCGCAGAACTGGCGATATACGACGAGTGAACCGGCTGACGACTGGCAAAAGGCTGATTTCGACGACTCGGACTGGCAGACAGGCCAAGGAGGTTTCGGCACCAAAGGAACGCCCGGCACGATTGTACGAACCGAGTGGAAAGACTCGGATATCTGGGTGCGCCGAACGTTCGAGCTGGAAGATAACAAGTTCAGCCAACCACAACTTTCAATCCACCATGATGAAGATGCCGAGGTTTACATTAACGGTCAGCTTGCGGCGAAACTGGAAGGCTACACTACGAGCTACGTTCGAAAGACCTTGGACAAAGAGGCCCGCAGCGCCTTGAAGGTCGGCACAAATTGCATAGCTATCCACTGTCACCAAACCACTGGCGGGCAGTACATCGACGCCGGCCTCGTGGACGTTATAGAACAATCATCACGCTGATGCAGGAAATATTGATACAGAATTTGTCTGTCCATAGACAAAATTACTTATGCTGCTGCCTACTGATACTGACAGTTTGCCCTGTTCGAGGTAGAATCTATGCCACTCAACATAATGATATTACACTAAGCAACAAATACTGGTCGGTCATAATATCGCCGGGGACATTAGAAATGACCGCCGAACTGCCCGGAAGCGTGAAATTCCCTTTATCCGAAGGCTCACTTAATCCCGATCCGATCAGCAACATACAACAGACAACCAGCCAGGCACAATGGTTAATGGAGAATGCCGGAATTCAGGTAAACATCAAACTGAGTCATCAAAAGCTATCGGTTCGGTTTTCATCTGATACTGTTGGCTCATTCACCTGGCCCGTTGTGCAGCAAATGCAGCATAGCAAAGCGCTGATCTGGCCACGATGGGAGGGCTGTTATATCCCACTGGACGATACCCGCTGGGAAGATTATCTCGTGGAACATGGCGAATGGAACACACTTGAAGGGCTCAGCATGCCCTTCTGGGGCCTGGATTGCGGCGACTTTTCACTGACGTATATCATTACCAATCCTTATAACAACGAGATAAATTTCGAACGACAGAGTGATGGTTTACGTTTTAGATTCACTCACGAATTCACACCTCTCACAACAAAAAAAGATTTCGGATTTCTGATTAGACTCGGGGACAATAGTTCTCCCGTGGAGCCGGCAAAGTTGTTTCGGCAATGGCTGATCGAGCAGGGTAAGTTCGTAAGCATGAAGGAAAAGATCAAGAAAGTTCCCAATGCCGCTCGATTGCTTGGTGCCGCCCATGTCTATCTCTGGGGTGATGTTCCGTTTTCGCGACATGATATCCCCAGAGCTAAATGGCGGCTCTTTTGCCAAAAACTGATCGAACAGGCACAAGCCGAAGGGGCATCGCCCGGCAAAAGAATAAAACAACTTATTACGCCGGAGCATTGGGCAGAAGTTCTCGAGATTGCCGGCGCACAGTGGCCGTCCCAATATCTAAAGGGCCAGGTGACCAACGAATTGTCTCGTTTGCTGGCAATCAAGGATTTCTTTGATGAAGAGTCCTGGCAAGGTATCCATTTGCCCGACGAAGCTGCCGAGCTACTCAGAAATGACCGTGATGAGTTGTCGAGTACCGATTTGTATCGAATGAACAGCCTCATTCTGCACGCGGCATTCGGGCAGTTCATGCTCCCACCCGAGCAATGGGGCGACGGAGTCTCGATCAAAATGCTGGACAGATTCAGGGAAAACGGTTTCGACCGGATGAGGCTTTGCCTCGAAGGCTGGGAAGGCATTGAAAAACGCCCTGCCGTAGCGAAGCAGGCTGACCTTATGGGCTATTTGTTCGGCATGTATGATTCGTTTCACAGCATTCACGATCCCTCGACCCTCGGCACAGACAGTACATGGGCTACGGCACAATTTGACAAAGAACTATTCAAGACCGGTCCGATTGTTCGCCGAGACGGAGAGAAACGAGGTGGATTCAAAGGTGCCGGCTATAAACTCAGTCCAATTGCCGCCAGACCATACGTCGAAAAGCGCGTCAGAAGGAATTTGAAGAATGTCCCTTATAACTACTATTTTGTCGATTGCGACGCTTACGGCGAAGTTTATGACGATTACTCACCCCTGCATCAGGTGAGCCAGACCGACGATGCACGAGCGCGCGTAGACCGGCTCACCTGGATAAGCGATACGTTCGGGCTTGTCATCGGCTCGGAGGGCGGCAGCTCGTACGCCGCGGGAGTTATACACGTAGCTGAAGGAATGTTCGGGCCGGTATTCGGATGGGGCGATCCGGATTTGAGAGACAGAGATTCGGAATACTACCTGGGACAGTACCATCCTCCAGACGGCCCTAAGGTATTCGTAAAGCAAGTCCCGATGAAAGAGCAGTACCAGTACCTTTACTATGATCCGCGGTTTCGCCTGCCACTCTACGAGATAGTGTTTCACGATTCGGTCGTAACAACGCATCAGTGGGCCAACAGCAGCCTTAAATACAGCAACGTCCTCGATATGGTCGCCCTGACAGAACTACTGTATATGGTGCCGCCTTTGTATCATATGAACCTGGACGAGTTTGAAAAGCACCACCAGACTATGAAAAGGCATTACGCCTTTTTTTCACCGCTGCATAGAGAAGTTGGTTTCTCGCAGATGACAGATTTCAACTGGCTCAGCGCCGACCGAAAGTTGCAAAGTGCTGTCTTTGACGACCAGGTGGAACTTGTAGCGAATTTCTCACACGAAACGCGCAGGTATAAGGAATTTGAAATCCCGGCACGAAGTATATTGGCTAAATGGGTGGAGAACGGAAAGATGAAAACGTTGACTTTCACACCAGATCCAGCCAAATAATACAGGAGTACAATAATGAACCGACGGGAATTTATTAAGTGTATTGTCGGTGGAGCAATCACAACAGTATTGCCAAACGGCGGTTGCTCAACAGCCAATCCAGGTGGGGGCTCAGACCGGCCGAATATCATCTTGATTATGGCCGACGACCTCGGGTATGGTGACGTCGGCTGCTACGGCAGCACGAAAATCAGCACACCCAACATTGATGCGCTTGCTAAAGGCGGAATTAAGTTCACGGACTATCATTCTAACTGCCCGGTATGCAGCCCGACACGAGCTGCCCTGCTGACTGGGCGCTATCAGCAGCGCTCCGGCATCGAAGGCGTCATCTACGCCAAAGGCCCGACGCGCCAGACAGGTTTGGCGCTTGAAGAAACGACGTTTGCCGAGGTTCTCAAAACACGCGGATACGCAACGGGAATATTCGGCAAGTGGCATTTAGGCTACAACGTGGAATTCAATCCGGCCCGGCAGGGGTTCGACGAGTTCCGAGGCTACGTCAGCGGCAACGTAGACTTCCACTCGCACATCGACGGCGCCGGATTCGACGACTGGTGGAAAAATCTCGAAAAGGTCCCCGAAGAAGGCTACTGTACCGACCTCATTACAAAACACGGCATAGATTTCGTCGAGCGGCACAAGGAAGATTCATTCTGTCTGTACCTGCCGCACGAGGCGCCGCACTCTCCATATCAGGGCAGAAACGATCCACCGCAGCGCTTGCCGGGCGGGAAAAAGGGCAGAAAAGCCAAAGGAAAAGAAATCGCCCGCGCATACAAGGAAATGGTCGAAGTCATGGACGAAGGGATCGGAAAAATCGTCGAAACAGTTAGAAACTTAGGCCTTGAGCGTAAAACATTCATCTTTTTCTGCTCCGACAACGGAGCAACGAAGAACGGCTCAAACGGCGCGCTGGCCGGTCACAAGGGCAGCCTCTGGGAAGGCGGGCACCGAGTCCCGGCTATTGCCTACTGGCCAGGCAGGATACAGCCCAACTCAGTGACAAGGCAAACTGTGCTGGGAATGGATATGTTTCCAACGATGGTCTCAATCACAGGGGCGAAACTTCCGGCGGAACTTAATCTCGACGGTGTCGATCTGTTCGACATGTTGACCCAAGACAGGAAGCTGCCCGGGCGCACTCTGTTCTGGCGATATAGAAAAGAAAGAGCGGCCCGAAAAGGTCCCTGGAAGCTGCTGGTCCAGGGTGATAATGTGAAACTCTACAATCTCGACGACGACCTCGGCGAAAAGAATAATCTTGCCGGGGCAAAACAGGAAATGGTCGAGACTCTTCAAGACGAACTCGCAGCATGGGAGCAGGAAGTTTCCGCAGGCGTCGAGTTAAGGGCTTAATGCACATAGCAAAAAATATTGACTATATTGGAGGCATGAAAGAATGAAAGTTAAATCGATTAGCCGGCGTGATTTTATCAAGGACAGTGCAGCTGCTCTCGTCGGCCCGGCACTAATTTCGCAACGAACATCAGCAGGCCAGAACAGCAGACCCAACATCGTTCTAATCGTCAGCGACGACCACGGGCGCGAAACCCTCGGCTGCTACGGCAGTCCGGTTATTAAGACGCCGAACCTGGACGCCCTTGCGGCAGAAGGCGTTCGGTTTACAAACGCCTTCTGCACGACGGCAAGCTGCAGTGCCAGCCGGTCGGTGATTTTATCCGGCATGTATAATCACGCCAACGGCCAATACGGACATCAGCACAGCTATCACCATTTTATCTCCTTTGATAATATTAAAACTCTTCCGGTCCTGCTGACTGAAGCCGGCTACCGAACGGGGCGAATCGGCAAATACCATGTCGCTCCCGAGGAGGTTTACAAGTTCGATGTGTCACTGCCGGGCAACAGCCGCAGCCCAGTCCAGATGGCACAGAACTGCCGGAACTTTATCAGTACAAATGACAGCAAGCCGTTCTTTTTATACTTCTGTATGAGCGATCCGCATCGCGGGGGCGGCGTAGCAGATGAACTGCCCGGCAAGCCCGACCGGTTCGGCAACAAAGCCAACGGAAGCTATCCCGGTGTTAAAGAAATAAAGTACGATCCGAAGGATGTAATTGTACCGCCCTTTTTGCCCGATACACCGGAATGCCGTGCCGAACTGGCACAGTACTATCAATCCGTCTCACGCGTCGATCAGGGTGTTGGCAAATTGCTCGACGTCCTCAAGCAAACCAGCAAATACGAAAACACTGTAATCATCTACATCTCCGACAACGGCGTCGCTTTTCCGGGGGCGAAAACGACGCTTTACGAGCCGGGGATGAACCTGCCGTGCATCGTGCGACAGCCAAGGCAAAACAAAAAGGGCATCACGTGCGATGCGCTGATTAACTTTGCAGACCTTGCGCCAACGATTGTCGATTTCGCCGGTGCTCTGCCCGGCAACAATTCCTTCCAGGGCCGGTCTTTCAAATCCGTGCTCGAACAGGAGCATCCAAAAGGCTGGGATGAAACTTACGCCTCGCACACCTTCCACGAGATTACGATGTACTACCCAATGCGCGTGGTTCGGCGGCGCAGGTACAAGCTGATTTGGAACATCGCCCACGGGCTGGATTACCCCTTCGCCAGTGATTTGTGGGCCGCCTCGACATGGCAGGCAACGATTAAAGCCGGCAGTAAATACTACGGCAAACGCACCGTCGATGCCTATCTGCACCGACCGAAATTCGAACTGTACGACCTCCAAAACGACCCGCATGAGATAAAAAACCTCGCTGACGAAGCTAAACACGAAAAGTTGCTCACAGAACTTAAGGCTGAAATGAGAACGTTTCAGAAACGAACAAATGATCCATGGCTGTTAAAATGGGAATATGAATGAACGAAACGCGGCACTTGACAAATGATACTCGATGTCTATCATGGTCTATTAGCTTGCCGCTCGCGGCGTTAATCCAAGCAAGAAAAATAAAGGAATATAAATGGCGTTACTATTAGGATACGATGTTGGAAGCTCGTCTATCAAGGCTACGCTGATGGACGCTGAGACCGGCCAGGTACTTGCAGCGGCAACTTCTCCGGACAAGGAGCTGGAGATTGTCGCAAAGCAGTTGGGCTGGGCTGAGCAGGATCCGGCCGTCTGGTGGGAACACGTCAAGAACGCCACGAAAAAGATTCAGACACAGACGGAATTTGACGCAGGCGATGTACACGCAATCGGGATATCTTATCAGATGCACGGGCTTGTCGTGGTCGATAAAAACAATCAGGTGCTGAGACCTTCGATTATCTGGTGCGACAGCCGGGCAGTACAAATCGGCGAGCAGGCGGCGACGGACATCGGAGAAGAGAAATGTCTCAAAAATTTATTCAACCTGCCCGGAAATTTTACAGCATCAAAATTGAAGTGGGTAATGGAAAACGAGCCGAAAGTTTATAAGAAGATCCACAAAATAATGCTGCCCGGCGACTACATTGCGATGATGATGACGGGTGACATCAAAACAACACTCTCCGGGTTGTCCGAGGGGATAATGTGGGATTTCGAGAGCGACGGCCTGGCCGATTTTGTTCTCGATAACTACGGTATCTCAGGTGAGCTTATCGCCGAGACGGTCCCGACGTTTTCAATCCAGGGCGAGTTAATGAAAGAAGCAGCCGATGAGTTGGGACTCAAAGCCGGGACGATGGTCAGCTACCGCGCGGGCGACCAGCCTAACAACGCGCTGTCGCTGAGCGTTTTGCAGCCGGGTGAGATTGCCGTCACGGCAGGAACGTCCGGCGTCGTCTACGGAGTCAGTGACCAGAAAAACTACGACCAACGCTCGCGAGTAAATGTGTTCGTACACGTCAACCATTCGGCTGAAGACCCGCGATACGGCGTGCTGCTGTGCCTCAACGGAACCGGGATTCTCAACAGTTGGCTAAAGCACAATTTCGTGGCCGGCGAAGGACTGGACTATGAGCAGATGAATGAGTTCGCGGCACAGGTACCGGTCGGCTCTGACAGTTTGGTCATCCTGCCATACGGCAACGGCGCCGAAAGAACGCTGGAGAACAAAAATATCGGAGCATCAGTTCACGGCTGGAATTTCAACGTTCATAAGAAGGCGCACTTCCTGCGCGCCGCACAGGAGGGAATCGTCTTCGCGCTGAATTACGGACTCGGCATAATGCGCGACATGGGAATTCAATTAACCACCGTCAAAGCGGGCAACGCCAATATGTTCCTTAGCCCGTTGTTCGCCGAGGCCTTTGCGACCGTAACACAGGCCACCGTCCAGTTATACAACACCGACGGCTCACAAGGTGCAGCACGCGGCGCCGGTATCGGCGCAGGCGTTTACAAAAGCTCGGATGAGGCTTTCGTAGGCCTTGAGCCGGTCAGGACAATCGAACCCAATGAAAAGTTGTCTTCCGCCTATCAGCAAGCGAACGCAGGGTGGGAAGAGGTTTTGAAACAGCAATTAAAAGAATAAAAGGAGTAATTAGATGGCGGAAAAATCTTTACATAGTATTTGCAGATGGACATTCAATCCGGGCAAAGGCGGATTTGTGCCCGGCGATATGAGGCCTGAGTGGGGCGGTAAATTCGGATCGCCCGAGATGATTAAGCTGGTAGCCGACAAGATCGCACCGCGGCTGCCGGACAACATCGAGCTGGGAATTGAGCTGCACTATGATGCAGAAGTCGATGACGACAACGCTGCCGCGGTCGCAGACGCCCTGGCGG
>WOR8_10007536_pt1 | contig 10369 bp, 9 predicted proteins | sample DeeMarSeWOR38_10_FD_19890 | JGI IMG/M metagenome (IMG submission 19890)
ATCCAAAAAAGGAGGTAATCATGACCACTCAAGAAAAACTGGTTAACCGCAAACTGAGCATAATCGAACTTGCAGAATTTCTCAAGAACGTTTCACAGGCCTGCCGAATTAATGGTGTTTCCCGCCAACATTTCTATGACATTAAAAAAGCTTATAATGAGCATGGCATTGAGGGATTAAAGGAAAAGTCCGAAGATGGTGATTCTGGCAATTTCGGATTTAATGATATCAATAAGTTACAAATGTCAAAAACGCCGATTTAGGGTTTTTCGACAGTCTCTGAGATAAACTCAAATATCGCAATTTTGCAGATATCAAGCGTATAGCACAACAGTTTTCAGATTATGGATTACATAAGGACAAATCTTCAAAAAATTTGCCTCGCGAAAATTTTGGACTTCCGTGCCTGTATCGAATCTTTGAAGGAGGACTAAAAACTTAAGATTGGCGAATGAAAGGTAAATTTTTTCAGAAGGTTAGATGTATAGCCGCTACAATACACGGAGTTTGAGGGTTTCTTTGCGAAAGCTAAAATGATATCTTTTTGTCAAGCGAAGTGTATAGTCTCACAATTTATTAATTGATCTTTACATATATCCCAATTGCCGTAACCTTTCCATTGCTTTTTCTTTATCCTGCTGACGTCCGGATCTTTCTTCCGTGTTTTCAAGGTCCTGCTTCCAGGCGGGAATATCTGATTTTTTTTCGGTTGAGGATTTAGCGCCCAAAGATCTGTAGCCTCGACTATAAAGTGGGCAGTAGGGAATTTTGAATGCAGCATATGTGTCCCAAAGATCTTTTTCAGTAAAATGCAAAATTGGACGTATTCTTGTGTGTTGCGGAATTAAGTGACCGGCAGCTATTTCTTCAAAATACTCATCTTCGAATCTCACTGGATGTTCATCCCAGCGAAGTCCCTGGAAAATTGCTTTTATTTTATTATCTTCCAAAAATTGATTAAATACGACCGTTTTCATTAAATGGTTACCGACAAAAGATTCTGCTTCGAAAGGAAACTCTTTTTTATCAAATTCAATTTTTTCTATCTCCATTCGATTACGCTTATTTAAATCAGAAACTTTTACGATAGCGCCGAGTGTGTGATTAGCAGCATTTAGTACATCTTCATTCCTGCATCTTTTCAAGGGCACTTTCCAGTCAGATTTTATTTTCTCACTAAAATCCTCAATTTCCTTGAATTCATCTCCCTCACCAATTAGTAATGTCTTGGGAATCGGTATATTTCTTTCTTCACATACGTGTTTTATGATCCATAGGCACAGTCCACTGTCTTTACCACCTGTCCAGGTTATTGCTATTTTATCCATTTTGTATTGATCAAAAGTCTGCCTTATGACGTTCTTTGAAACCTCAATCAATCTGGCACATTGCCTTTTTCTTTTTTCACTGATTTCTTTATCTAATATTTCGAAAATTTTATTTTCATCAACCTGATCAGTTTCAGATTCAAATATTTCAACAATAATTCGATTTTCCTCGTATCTATTGACTCTCGGGATTATAATATTTTTCATCATCTCAGCATCAGGATGCTGATCGATAATATTATTCCTTTCTTTAGGGTCTGATTCGCAATCATAAAGCTCCCAGCTATTATCAGTTTCACAGTAGATTATTTTCAAATCACCTTCGCGATAATAGTGCACTTCTTTTTCATCTCCTTTTTCACGGCTACCGCGCTTATCAACGGACTCCCCAAAAACACCTTTTTCTGAATAGGCGTTTATTGGTAACAACGACACGCCTTTAAAGTTGGGCTCCGGTTTTAAAGCAAAAAGTTTAAGAATGGTAGGAGCTATATCTAAAGAAGATACCAATTTATCACAGACCAAATTGTCTTTTCTTTCAGACTCATAAATTAACAGGGGTATCTGGACAAGTTCTGAATACATCCTCCCATCGTGGGACAACCCTCCATGTTCATTGAATTCATCGCCGTGATCGGCTGTAATGATGACAACTGTATCTCTTAAAAAATTATGTTTTTTTAAAATTGAAAATAGGTTTTTAATGGCTGCATCAGTTTCATACACGTGAGCCTGATAAAGTTTTTTAAGAAGTTGTACATTATCAGTATTTGAAACGTCGCGCTTAAGCAGAATATCCTGAAAAACAGAAAACATTTCGTTGTCGGATATCCTTAATGTTGGATCCACACGTTCAATATATTTTTGATCGGGAACGTATGGTTCATGCACATCCATATAGTGTAGCCAAAGGAATACTGATTCGGAAGAGGATTCAGGAACCATTGATGATAACCAGGAATCCGCTTTCTGATTCAAGTGAACTGCCTTAACGTATGGTGATTTGTCATCAACCTCTTCTTCCATTGAGTCGTAAAACATGTCCCAATTCCGATCCCATCCAAAAAAACGACTCAGATGCGGATTGGAATGAAATCCTGCTGTTTTAATCCCGCCCCTTTTCAAAGGCTGTGTTATTAAAGTTCGCTGGTCCGACAGTTTTTTCTGCCGGCCATATTCAAGATAATACGACGATGTCAAAATGCCGGGCATGGCCGCCTCAGTATAAGGCCCAGTGGAATGTGCATTGGTAAATCGGATACAATTCTTCTGAATCGAATCGATAAAAAGGCTCAACTTAGGATTTCCGCCATAACAACCCAGAACATCCTTTCTTAAAGCATCGATCGTCAATAAAACAACGTTTCGCATGCAACCCTCCAAAAAAATCGCGCTACAAAAAAATCAAAAAAATTTAACCCAAATATCCCAACTGTTCCAATCGCTTTTTGATTTGAGCATCAGAACTTTCTTTTTCATCTTCGCCCTTCTCTTTAGAATCTGCAGCTTTCATAATTTTCTGGCCTGCAATTGCTTCTAAAGTAAATTCGTCAAACCATACCTTGCCCTTGCCAACAACCATCAGTCTGATTTCAACCGCCGTTGCCTCCTGATGTGATCGGCACTCAAAAACATCCTTGGTCCAGTCGTTTGTGCCCTGGAATTGTTTTCCTCCGGGCAATTGTCGAATGGCATGCAGTGAACACCCTTCTTCGTCCAGAAAAGAAAGCTGAATTTGGCTGAAACCATCTAATGCTTCTGTCTTGATATAACCGGAAATCCGGTAATTTTGTTCCGGTTTAACCTGAACAATTTGCTGCCACCAAACGGCCCCGGGATTTGTATATTCAACGCCGATACTGTGATTTCCTGAATGCCTGATTTGGGCGTCCCAAATAAAATTTGCTCCACCTTCTGAAACCAGATCACACGTATACCAGCCGGCCGGGAATTTGGCCCCCGGAAATGCTTCTTGTTCGAAATCCGGATTTTTAAGCTCGCTGAAAAGAGTCTCCGGCCGGTAAAAATTCTTAAAGGACCATACGATGTTGCCTGCGGGATCCACTTCAATGGCTTTATATCGCTGCTGCACGGATATGAGCGTGTTGCCATTTGACAGACGGTCTGCTTCATAGAGATGCCCGTGTTTATCCATCTGATACGTCCAGACGATTTCTTTTTCCGGAGTTACCTCGATAACCCTATGATTTCTAGAATCGGTGATTAACGTGTTTCCGTTGGAAAGCCGGTCTGCATCTCTGGGCCAGTTAAGGTTTTCTAAAGGAGAATCGCCGTATGACCATACAATTTTACCGGTAAGATCAACCTCCTGAACCCGGTTGGCGTCTGAATTCGCAAAGAGGAGATTCCCGTTGGGCAAAAATTCACCGTTATGGGGGTGCTTCAAATTTTTAAACTGTTTGATGATTTTACCTTTTCGGTCGGCCTCAACAACACGATTATTGTTGCGATCCGTTATAACAAAACTACCTGAAGGCATAAGGTGGGCGTCATTAGGATAAGACAGCCTGCTTCCGTCACTTAAGGATCCGGATCCACCCGACCATTCTTCCGAACTGAATATCAATTGTCCGTTTCGATTGACTTCGATGATCCGGTTGTTGGAGGTATCGGTGATCAAAATATTCCCATTTGGCAATAGCTTGGCGGAATGAGCAAATCGCAATCCAGTGTCATATCTCCAAATAATGTTGCCCAGAAGATCAACTTCGATAATCTCACTGCCCTGTCCACTCCAGTAGCCTGCATCTGTTATCAGCGTATTCCCGTTAGGCAACCGTTCCACATCGGTTGGCCAATCGAGTCTGCCCGGTGGAGAATAGGCCTGTGTATTTCTTAATTCGTGCATTTTGAATCCTTTCTCAGCATCTCAAACATCTTTTTCTCAATCAATCCATTAGAGTTCCTCCATTTACATCAAGTATCTCGCCGGTAATAAATGAAGATTCTTCCGATGCAAGAAAGAGTGTTGCGGCTGAAACATCTTCAGATGTTCCCATTCTCCCCAGCGGTACCAGGGGTATAATCATTTCTTTTTTTTCTTCAGGCGTTCCCTCGGGTGCAACTGAACCGGCAGCCACACCGTTGACATTGATATTGTAAGGTGCAAGTTCGTAGGCCAAAGATTTGGTCAAGCTGATGATTCCGGCTTTAGAGGCACAATAATGGGCCTTTGTCGGGTTCCCAAAGGTGCTGTACACCACCCTTCCGGTTTTGCCGGTAAAAGAGGTCATATTCACAATTTTTCCTGATTTTTGAATGAGCATCTGCTTGATCACCGCCTTTGCACAAAGAAATACCCCTTTCAGGTTTGTGGTCATGATCCGATCCCACTCTTCTTCTTCAAGATCCATAATTCTGACTGACTCTGCAAATACCGCAGCGTTGTTGATTAAAATATCAATTCTGCCGTGATCCTCAATGACCTTGTCGATCATTGTCTCGACATCTCCGCTATTTGAAACATCCGCCTGAATCGCATTTATTTGGCCACCATCCTGTCTTATCTCCTGGGTGGCCTTTTTCAGGGCATTCATATCTCTACCGTTAATTACAGTGGCGGCGCCTTCCTTCGCCAGCTGTTTGGCGATTACCTTTCCCAGGCCTTTTGAACCACCTGTCACGATTGCAACTTTTCCCTTAAATCTCATTTTATTTCTCCTCTATTTACTCATAAATAAATTAGGAACGAATAAAACTATCTGCGGAATATATGTTATTAATATTAAGACGACTAACAAGGGTAAAATAAATGGAAGTGTATGTCTAAAGGCCTTAAAAAAGGGAACCTTTCCGATTGTCGATACAACAAACAGAACCGGTCCCACTGGGGGCGTAAGATTACCGATCATTAAATTAAGGATTACGACAATACCGAAGTGAGTTGGGTCTATTCCAAGCTTTACAATAATAGGGTAAAATATGGGCGCCAATAAAATGATAGAGGGTGTAACAGTGGTAACCATGCCCATAAATAACAAAATTATATTTGCTATCATCAGAAATACAGGCGCTGAAATTTCGGCGGTTGAGATAAAATTCAGCAGGAGTTCAGGGACATTTTCTCTGGTCAAAATCCAGGTAAAGATTCCAACTGTGGCCAATAGAAAAAGGACGACGCCCATTCTAACAAAGACATCTAAAAAAATTTCCGGAAGGTGACTTAACTTCAACTCCTTGTGGACGATAAGACCTAAGAGCATTGCCCAAAGAACCGCAACCACGGCAGCCTCGGTAGGGGTAAATATTCCCGAAAACATACCGCCTAACAAAACTACCGGGGTTAGCATTGCCAATGCGGATTTTTTCAGTGTTTGGAGGATATTTTTAAGAGAAGGCTTCGACCCTCTTGGAAAGCTTTTTTTTATGGAATAAAAATATATCATGACCATTAATGCAACTGTCATCAGTATCCCGGGCAAAAATCCACCCAGAAATAAACGGCCTATCGAAGCATCAAATGCCATTGCGTAAATAATCACCGGCACACTCGGGGGTACAATCGGTCCGATGGTCGATGATGCCGATGTTATGGCGACAGCAAAACCTGCCTCATAACCGCGCTCCGTCATTGCTTTGATTTCAATAGAACCCAATCCGCCAGCATCTGAAATAGCGCTGCCGGACATTCCAGAAAAAATAAGACTGGCAACAACATTGACATGCGCCAACCCACCCCTTAGATGACCAACGATGGATTCTGCAAAATCAAATATCCTTCTGCTCATCCCGCCGGTGTTCATAAGCGACCCAACCAGCATAAACATGGGAAAAGCCAAAAAGGGGAAGGAATCGACGATTTGGAACATTTGTTGAGGAATAACAGAAAGCGGTATATCTTCAGCTAAAAAATAAAAAAGAGAGGCGGATGCCACCGAAACCGCAATAGGCACATTCAGGCAGACTAAAAATACAATAACCAGAAATACTATAGCCAGCATAGATGCTTCCTTGCAATTAACTATCGATCTTTCAATTGATTGATCAAAAATATCAACATCATAATCCCGAAAACGACCAGGCAAACATGAATAAAGCCTTTAGATATCTCCAATGCCGCGGTAGGAAATGAAATCGTCTGAATAAAAAATCTGGTCCCAATAATAAGTATCAATACACAAAAAAACATATTCATCAGCCAACCAAATCTGACGGCAATCTTTTTTGCTTTTTGAGGAAGCTGAGAAACGAAATAATCCATACCGATATGAGCCGTAGATGTTCCTTTTCGGAAACCCAGAGCAGCACCAATAAAAATACTCCAGATGAGTAAAATTCTGGCAACTTCGTCCGTCCAAAAAAAAGGCTGATTAAATACGTATCTGGAAATCACCCCGGCTGATAAGGTTAGAATAATTGAAACTGTAAGGAGAATTCCAATCATGCGACCAAATGTATTAAGCCAAATGTCTGCTTTCTTGATAGCAAATTGAAAGATATCAAATGCTTTCATTGAGTCTTCACTCCTAAATCACCTTTTGCTCATAACTTACAGATTGAAGCATTGAAATCAAATAAATCGCTGAGGAGAAATTTCTCCTCAGCGATTTGAAAATATAAATGTAACTCTACTCTTGTGCCCTTAACACCCTGTCATACAAACCTTTGCCCCATTTGTCCTCAAACTGATATGGAACGTTGCTAACAGCATTACTGAATGCGTCAACATCCGGCTTCATTACGATTACGCCGGCATCCAGTATCTTTTCGAGTAAGGCGAGTTTCATTGTCTTAAATTCAGTTAACAAAGTGTCTTCATAAACTTTAGCACCTTCTTTAAAAACCCCTTGAGCGCTGGCTGGAAGATCCTTAAATTTCTTCTCATTAATGAGTAATATCTCTGGATTAAGTGCATGACCCGATAGGATGAGATATTTTTGAACTTCATAAAATTTAGCCGTAACAATTTGTGCTAGGGGGTTTTCCTGGCAATCGACAACACCTTGCTTTAACGCCAAATAAACTTCTGAAAATGCCATTGGTGTGGGTGAGGCACCTAATGCAAGAAATGAAGCTTTTCTTAAGGGGATGTTGGGTATGCGAATCTTCAAGCCTTTCATATCTTCTGGTTTATATATAGGCTTGTTTGCAGTTATATTCCTTTGACCTAAATAACCGATTCCCAGCGCGCGAATTCCTCGCTTTTCTATTAACCTGTTTTTTATGTCCTCCCCCACCGGACCATTCAGCACTTTGAACATACTCTCCATATCCTTAAAAACATATTCTCCGGCAATAAGCCCCCACGCTGGTTCAAGCCTGCTAAGGAGCCCCGGACCCGCTGTTCCCATGGCAACTGTTCCCAAGTGAATGGATTCAGCCAGATTTTTTCCTTTACCCAATGCGCCGCCGGAATACACTTTTATCTCTACTTCTCCATTGGTCTGCTTTGCAACATATTCAGCCATGGCCATTGTTGCTTTTTGTACAGGGTGTGTTATCGGAAAAATGTGACCCAAACGAAGTGTAGTTGCAGCATTAAGGCATATCGGAAAAATTATGAAGATAGCGATTATTGCTGCAATAAAAATAGATTGACGCAAAGCTTTGTGTTTCATTTTTCCCTCCTTTGAATAGTTGTTAAAAGCTCAAGACCGGCATGCCATATTGAATTTAATTACTTTACCTCCGTCCTTCCATCGCTGATCCCTATGCCGAGATTAATCTGACCTTCGGAAAACAAATCAGCATGGTTACTCTAAAACATAACTTTCACCGGGATTTAAAATGATAACTTCCGCATCGATGTTTTTCGATTTTAGCTCGTTAATCAGTTCTTTTGGATCTGCTGTAAGATCGGGATTGGTATTATAATGTATCGGAATCGCAGCATTCAAATCCAATAATTGAATGGCGGTGGCAGCATCTGTTATATCCATGGTAAAGCGTCCCCCGATCGGCAACAATCCCAGTTCAGGTTTGTAACGATCCGCAATTAATCTCATATCTGAAAATAAAGCCGTATCACCCGCATGATAAATGACCTTATTCTCAACAGTTATTATGTAAGAGGCGGAACCACCATCGGGGATGTACTTTTTGTGGGTATCCCATTCGGCGCCATATAAGGCGCTTGGATGAATCGCCTGAACCATCGCAAGTGTAAATTCACTTACAGTTAATTGCCCACCATAACCTAAGGGTAACGCCTGGGAACCGCGGGGAATTCCTTTGCCATCGGCATACCAGGCGATCTCTGGTGTACTGATCAATTTGGCATCGAATCTTTTGCATATCTCCAAACAATCACCAAAATGGTCAAAATGCCCATGTGTAATAGCAACAATATCCACCCGCTTAAGTTCTTCAGGCTTAATCGGTGAAACCGGATTGCCTTTGAACCAGGGATCTATAAGTAGAACATTTTCATTGTAGGTTATTGTAGTTGCCGCCTGACCATACCATGTAAGGGTTATGCTCATAAAGATCATCCTTTATTTAGTTATTAATTTGAGAATCTTGTTTCAAACTGACCTGCAGAAATCACCTCTTTGATTTTTGTTTCCCACCTCCAATGGGCCTTAGCATGTTCAAGAAATTTAAGATTTGGTACGTTTGTGAACATCCCGGACATACAAAATGTGTTCTTTCAAATTCTTTTTGGCCTGGCTAAATCTCTCATCAAGCAGTGCATCCAAAATGGCAACATGCTGTGCTGTAAACAGCTGTGCCTGTTCAGGCATATTCTCCATTTTATAAAATAAAACCTGCATTCTATTTCGGATGTTAACATATAAATTATACCAAAAAGGATTTTCACAGGCATTAACCAGTAGATTATGAAAGGAACGATCAACTTTTAAATAATCGGTCCACTTGAGTTTAACCATTTTAATATCATTTATAGCTTCCATTACATTTGTTTCTGCGTTTTTGAAAAGGTTTTTATAATGATGGATTTTATCGTGATTGATGTTTTTAGCAGCCTTGGTAAAAAAAAATGTTTCTAGCGCAATCCGAGCTTCGAACAAATGATCAATATCCTTTTCGGACAAGTCTATTATATGTGCACCTTTCCTTGGAAATAGCTCAATAAGACCTTCACTGTGAAGCTGTTTGAATGCCTCCCTTACTGGTGTTCTGCTTACTCCTAAACTTTCAGTTATTTGATCCTCGGATAACCACTCACCTGGAAGAAATTCCCCATCAATAATTGCTTCCTTGAGCATGTTGTAGGTTTGTTCACCTAAAACTACCTGGTTCCCTATCCGTTTTAATTTTGACATTAATTTCTGCTCTCTACTGGATTTAAGTTCAATTATGACAATGAAATATAATTCTTGATCGTATAACGTATACGTATACGTATACTCACAAAAAAGTAATGTCAACGAAAAATCGAAATCTGTTATCTATTTAATTTTATGGTATAAAAATCGACAATGGACTAAAGCGGCACAGAAATCAAAGTTTTTCGGGGGGATGATCTTATCCACTGTTACGCTTCACAGGGATTCCATCTTGGTCTATCATTTATTAAAACAAGAATACTTGATACCTAATGATGCATCTTTCCACCTAATAATAAAAATGAGCTTATTTCCGCTAAAGCTACAACGCATCACGCTCGTCGGTAAAATTAGCAATACTATTAACGAAAGCGCCTTTATTGTGGAATACATTTGGCAATATAACAATTTTTACAACTATCTGGATTTAATCTTACGTGCCTGAAGCGAATCTTTGTGGGAGTGCTAAAAATTTGGGATTAGCGAATGAAAGGTGAACTTTTTCAGAGGGTTGTACTTATGGCCGGAACCTACAATTTTGCCAAAGTGTGGATTTGTATGTCTAATATAAAATTTTAGATAAACGCAATTTATGGAAAGCTTACTCCCACAAACCAAATAGGTCTCGCCCAATTGACCAGCGTACTTTTTTCTGTTCCACCTTCACACCCAGAATCCATTTGTCGTAAAGTTCATCTATAATTCCGCTGGTCTGCTCCATTTGCAACCAGTCATTAACAAAATCTTCAAAATCTAAAGTAGCCAGCGGCATGGCAAAGGCAGCATTCGCTT
>WOR8_10007537_pt1 | contig 10369 bp, 8 predicted proteins | sample DeeMarSeWOR38_10_FD_19890 | JGI IMG/M metagenome (IMG submission 19890)
GCTGAAAAAGGTTTCACCGTCATTCAGGCTGTGGTGCTCGCACAATTAAATGGCCTGGATGAACCCAATCCCTACGGCGCACTGCCTCTAATAGATAAGGATCCCCAAAAACCGAACGAAGCATATTTTGAACATGTGGACTATATAGTCCAGCAGGCGAACAAGTTGGGATTAGTAATCGGCATGCTCCCAACATGGGGCAAATACTGGAGCTTTAATAATCCCAGACAGGTAATTTTTGATGAAAAAAACGCCCATACTTACGGCGAGTTTCTCGGCGAGCGTTATAAAAACAATTCGATTATCTGGATCTTAGGCGGCGACCACAATATCCACACCGATAGTGAACGCAAAATCATCGAAGCAATGGCTTTGGGATTGAAAGCTGGCGACGGTGGAAAGCATCTTATCACCTTTCATCCAAGGGGACCGGGGTTGTCGTCCGATTATTTACATGATGCCGAATGGCTTGATTTCAACATGTTTCAATCATCTCATGGCGGGCATGACCATGACAATGGCTTATTCGCCGAACATGATTATGCATTGAAACATCCCAAACCAACACTTGATGGTGAGCCGCGTTACGAAACGATACCCGTGGGCTTTTATTTTGCCGGCATTAATCCCCAGGATCGGTTTGACGACTACGATTGCCGACAGGCCGCTTACTGGTCATTGCTGGCCGGGGCGTGCGGGCACACTTATGGAAACAACAATATTTGGCAAATGTGGGCGCCTGGTCGGACGCCAATTATATCGGCGGCAATTCCATGGAACGAATCACTGGATCATCCTGGAGCATTTCAAATGGGATTGGTTCGCAAATTATTCGAATCCCGGCCATATCAAAAACTGGTTCCGAACCAATCCATGATTAAAGCCGGCCCAGCATCAGGCGGTGGAAAAATAAGGGCTGCCATTGCTAATGATGGCTCGTTCGCTTTTATTTATTCACCACGGGGGCAGCAATTTACATTAGATAAAAGCGTCATTAAAGGCAAACGTGTGAGCGAAATCTGGTATGATCCACGTTACGGAATCTCATATAAAATCCACACAGGGGACACAAATGGCTTTCAAACCTATACCCCACCAACAACCGGCAGAGGCAATGATTGGATTCTAATAATAGAAAACGCAGAAATGAATTTTCCGCTGCCTTAATTGCAGAATTTAAAGATTCCGGCCTATCCCCCTTAAATTCAATTAGTAGAATAAATAGACCTTTATTGAAATTTCTGTTTTATTCTACTATTCACTTTGCGCCATGATTGTGTTATGAGAAAGCTCTGTTCAACGTTATCAATCATGGTCTCAAATTTATTTATCGGTATCGAAAAAGTCAAAACATCTGCAGACACATACGGACGTGCTGAAACATCGAACATGCCCAGCACAGCTTTAGGACAGTCGGATTCTTTTTCGAGATAAGGATATTGAACGATAGAACCACAGCCGGCTGAAAACGGACAAATAACACCGACCGGATCACTTGCATCGAAGTTCGCCAGAGTAAAAAGGCCGGAAAGTACATCCGGTGGTGCGAAAAAGATAACCACATCAGGCTCATCCGGCTCCTGCAGTTTGTCCCATCTTTTAAAAATGATGAATTTCCTGGGTACTTCGAATTTGGGAACTTTTTCCATCCACTCATTAACAAGCTCGGGTGTTTTTTTGTATCGTTCACCTTCGAGCTTGCCCGGGATCCCGCACGAAAGAAAATATTCAAAATTCGGCGTAAGCTCCCGGCCGTAGCCGAGGTATCTTTTCCCACCAAAGCAGCTAAAAGAATCGGTGTTGAAACAAATAGACCTTCCTGTGAAAACTTTCGATATATCCAGCATGATGCACCGGTGATTAGCTGAAGACTGGATTAATTCCTCACCGGCGGGCGTATCGGTGTAATAAAAAACTATAGGCAAATCCGCCGCACCAAAATACTTTTTCCAGAGTTGTATGAATTTCTCTTTTAAGACTATATCCATCTCACGTATCCCTTTCAATATTCGTAGAACATTGCTGTACCATTCTAACAATCGCCTTACCAAGCTCAATTGAAAATCTAAACTTTACCAGTAACTTATAAATCAATCCACTCTGTACATCCGTGTTCAAACCGTACGGCGATAAGTCAATTATTTATATTCAAACTCCGAAATTTCGCATTTTCATTTTCTATCTCCAAGTCCCGCCGTTCTCAAAGAATGATCTATCAGTGATTTTGGCAGACTCATCTTTATGTCTCCTCTAATACCACCGTAAACAAGTTGTCTTGACATATACCATCCATTGTTGATTTTTAGAAAAGGTTTATATTCATTTAAAATTTCGTTATCGATATTGTTCGGATTTATGCCGTCGATCGAAAAAGCCACACCTGGGCGAGTAGGTAAAATTCTATCTCTACGTTTATAAAAAAGAACGATATCCATATTTCTCTGAACTCTTAAACAGCCGAACTTCTTCATCTGCTTTGAAAGCAACAACATCTCAGATATTTCATTTTCAGAAAACTTGTTCTTCATATCCACACTATTTGGATCTATGGCTGGAAAATAAATTCCATTCTTTACATAGTCACCTCTCCATGAGACACTGATATCTTCATGTTCGCTTTGATTTTTCACGAATGCTATACAGCGGTTATAAAACTTGTAGTTCTCTCTGGTGATAGCAGAAGGTGTGTATAGATACGGAAGCATAAAGGTAATAACAGCCATAATCCCTATCAAAAATGGTACGCATAAAATACAAATAAGCACTATTGAAGAACGTCGTTTCTTTGAATTTTGAAGACTAAAAGTGGTTGCACGGGATAATATTACCAATAAAGGTGCAACTAAAGTCAAACAAACTAAAGAAATCGAGAATAATAAACTTCGTCTAAAATAAAAAAAAATGAGCCCAAAAACAAGATGCTGATCAGCAATGAATTCTGTGCTGCTATCATTAAATCCAATGAGCGAATTTCCTTTTTCTTATCTAGATTCATATTCTTTACCTTATAATAAGATTTATGATTCTTTTCATCAAATCCACAGGCAAAAACTGTGTATTGTGTTTGGCCATTTACATCTATAAATAGATGGTTGTGACTGTTTTTTTGAGATTTTTAACAATTCAGAGATTCCTATGCTAACCAATATCTCAGAGCTAAAAAAAGCACTATGAGTGTTATGAGAACGAATGGAAGAACCGTCATGCTTAGGAAAATACCATAAATAGAATAGCGAATTTTTCTTCGCATAATAGATACGTTCTCATCAGGAGCAACTTTAGTAGGAGAAAATATATTCATTATATAAGTCTCCACTTTTCATGTAGGGCCAAAAAAACCGATTCAGACTTGGAAAGTTCAGGAAAATTCTTATCAATGTATGAGTCGTGCTTATAAATTAGAAAGAAAGCCGGGAGTGCAAAAATAAGCCATGAAAGAACAACTATTACTATAACAAAACGCATATATATAGCAAATATAACTGAATCTTCCATAGATCGCAGCAGTCCTTATTGAATTTTAAATGTTACGTGAATTAAAAGGTTACCATGTCTATAAATGCTACCAGAAATCAATTTACCACTTTCAAAATCCGCTTCTTTATTTGTTTCCATATATTGCTCGCTCAATGTTGCTGAACTGTATTATACCACTTATTACAGCACAAAACAATTGGCTCTTTTAATAACAATACGGTTCCGGTGGATTAAATATTAGTCAGAAAATCAAGATTTTAAAAAAGATGGAAAAATAAGTTTCAACACTATCTGCAATAACTAGTACACAGAATTAATAAAGAATGCCGTGTAATGGAGACCTTGCAATTGACTATTTTGTCTGTGTTCATTTGCGGTTAATTTACATGAGGTGAGTCATGGAGATCTTTTTGGATTTCTCTTGATATTTAACTCTAAATATGGTATAATATACATTTAACTAATGGACTAGTTAAAAACAAGTTCATAGCTCATTGTTCATAGTAATATCAAATTGTGTTTTTATGACTTACCTTGAATTTCAGTTTATATAAAGAAGATTGCCGCGGCCCATTCGACTGTGCTCAAGGGCAGGCTCTTTCGGCCTGGCAATGAACGACCGTGGTGTCTCCACGGCAGGGCTACTTGAAAAAACAAAGCCAAATTTAAAGGAAAGGCATAAGCGATAAGGCAAAAGGCAAAAAATGACAAAAAATCCATAGTTTCCTACGCTCTTATGCTCATATGCATTATGCTCTTGTGACGATTTGAAAAAACAAAGCCAATTTCCAAATGTACATAATGAGCGTAAGTGTCTATGAGAAAGGGGAATATGAACAATTTTGTGCTTTGAGGTGGCGAAAAACAAAGCCAATATGCTGGATTCCCGCCTTCGCAGGAATGACAGGGTGGAACGGTAGAATTACCCCCAAAGGAATAGAAAGGAGGCAAAAGAAAAGCGATATACAACATACTACATACGAAATACCAATTAGAAGTTGTTATTGAAGTATTCGGGCTTGCCGTCGTCGCTGTCGTAGACTCTTTTGTCTTCGGTGTCGGCGCTGATGCTGATGCGCTCGATACGCTCGGCCTTTTTCGTATTGCTGTCGATTGTGACTAAGATGCCGTTCATTTTAACTTCGCCGGTCGCTATCTCGAACGGAAAAGGCATCTGTGTCCGAAACGCCTTCAGGACGCTTTCAGTGCCGCGGCCGAGTATCGAATCGTGGGCGCCGGTCATGCCGATATCTGTGATATACGCTGTTCCCTTGGGCAGAATCCGCTCGTCGGCGGTCACGACGTGAGTATGGGTACCGAAGCACAGGCTCGCCCTGCCGTCGAGATGATAACCCATGGCGATTTTTTCGCTGGTCGCCTCGGCGTGAAAATCGACGATTATGATGTCTGCCTTCTGCTCGATTTGCGGCAGGATTCTGTCAATAGCCTCGTACGGGCATTCGCTGGGTTTCATAAAAAGACGCCCTATCAGAGCAACAACTGCCACGGTCGGTCCTTTGGAAGTCTTGTAGAATGCAAAGCCTTTACCGGCTGCCTGTTTAGAGAAATTGGCTGGCCGAACGATATTATCCGCATTTTCCAGTGTCGGCACGATTTCCCTTTTGCGGTAAGTATGGTCGCCCAAGGTTATCAGGTTTACGCCGTATCGCAGCAATTTGTCGTAGATTTGCCGCGTCAGGCCAGAACCGCCAGCGGCGTTTTCGGCGTTGGCTATGACGCAATCAACGCCATGCTCTTTGACAATAAGCTTGAGTTTATCGGCAATAATCCGCCGACCGGGTCGACCGACGATGTCACCTATACAGAGTACATTTATTTTCATTTTCGTATTTAGTATAACGACATACGAGTTTATTTTGCATATTCAACGCAGCGTACTTCTCGCAACAGCGTAATCTGGATCTCGCCGGGATAGGTCATTTCGGCTTCGACCTTGTTGGCTATATCACGGGCGATTTTCATTGCCGATTCATCGTCTACTTCTTCAGCAGATACGATGACCCTGATTTCACGCCCCGCCTGGATTGCGTATGCGTTTTCGACGCCCTTGAAGCTACCGGCAATCTCTTCGAGTTTTTCTAGCCGTTTAATATACCTTTCGAGTGTCTCTCTCCTGGCGCCTGGACGCGAAGCACTGATTGCATCGGCGGCGGCGACCAGCGGCGTATAAGGATTGTCCGGCGGAACGTCGCCGTGGTGCCCAGCTACAGCATTGAGAACAACCGGCGATTCGTTGAATCGCTTGAGATAATTTGTACCGATAGTCGGGTGGTTGCCTTCGACATCATGGTCGATTGCCTTGCCGATATCGTGCAACAGTCCGGCACGTCTTGCTAGCGTACCATCCAGGCCAAGTTCATCTGCCATGACCTGAGATAGAAATGCAACCTCAATACTGTGTCGCAGGACATTCTGGCCGTAACTTGTCCTGTAACTCAAAGCACCAAGCAAACTGACTATCTTGTTGTTCAGTCCCCGGATATTAGTCTCGACGGTGGCATCTTTTCCAATCTGCAGTAGCTTATGGTTGACGTCCTTTTTGGTCTGGGCTACAAGCTCTTCGATTCTCGAAGGATGTATTCTTCCATCCTGTATGAGCCGCTCCATCGAGAGGCGAGCGACCTCACGCCTGACGGGATTAAAGCCGCTGACGACTATCATCCCAGGTGTATCATCGACGATGACATCGACTCCAGTGGCCTTCTCAAAGGCACGAATATTGCGACCCTCCCTGCCTATGATCCGACCCTTCATGTCGTCATTAGGAATCTCGACAGTCGAGACGGTTGCTTCGCACGTTTGCTCAGCGGCGTAACGCTGAATAGCAGCGTTGATTATCTCCCGGCTCTTTTCGTCGGCAGTCTCATTAGTCTCCTCCACCTTGCGTTGAATCAATGACGACATTTCGTGCTCGCATTCGTCTTCGAGGCGCTTCAAGAGCAATTCTTTGGCTTCCTCAACATTCATTGCCGTAATTTTCAGCAGTTGGTTCTTCTGCTGCGCCATCAGAACAGAAAGCTGTTTTTCCTTAAGTCCGATATTGTGCGTTCTTCTGTCAACTTCCTTTTGCTGCTGTTTCAACGTATTTTCACGCTGGGCAAGTAGCTCAGCCTGACGATCAAGCCCATCCTCGCGTTTGGTCAGCCGCATTTCAATTTCATGTAGTTCGGCACGTGATTTATTGGCCTCGGCTGCGAATTCCTCCCGTTTTTTAATTGTCTCGGCGGCTGCATCTATCTGTGCGGACTTGATTATGTTCTCCGCTTCCCTTTTGGCGCCTTCGACCTGCCGTTGCAGATCCTGTTCCAGGGTCTTGGCCTTTGTTCTGGAAATCATCTGGACGACTATTGCCGTCAAAGCTATTCCCAGAAGAAATGTGACAAAAGGGACCCAAGCATAGGGCAGCAGACTTTGCATCAATAAGGCATCCATAATATTCTACCTTTCCCTTTTATTTCTCAACGAGTTCTTAAAACATCGTTCATCTGGAAAGATTATGGGCTTACAGGCAGAAAAGCCGCAAAGATATGATTGTGAGTTACGAAATCCTTTTCACACGAGCGCAGAATCAGCACCCTGGTGCCAAAATATACTTTAAATATGATAATTTAGGCATCAAGAGGTTTCTTTGTACCCCTAAATTGGCCGATTTTATGCTCAAAACTAACACTCCCTCGCGTATAAGCGAACGCTTTTTCAAGCAGATTTCGTTTCACGCTAAATACACTTTTTCGCACTAAATAAATTTTCCTGAATTAAAAATGTCATCAATTTTTTATAATTGGTGCTTAAAAGCGTCTTTGCAACTTAAATACCTGAAAAGAGAAGCTAACAAGCATTCTCCTTTTCATGTGCCCCTTCGCATAGAAGCAAAAAACATCAATTAGGTAAGCGGGGCACCCCATAATCTTAGTTAATCAATTGTTGCTTACTTTGTTGTATAATAGAGCCTTTCTGAAAATGGGTCAAGAAAAAAAATATGCAAATAGCCTAATTTGTAGTTTTTATCATCCTTGATAATAATACAAAGCAGCTATTCAGCATCCTCTTATTTTCAGTAAATATTTCCATAAGTGCTTTATAAATATAGAATAAGATTCTCTGGCCATATTAATCAATCATGAAACTATTGATCTTTTCGGACACCGAATACAAGAGCTTGAGTTCTATTTTACTAATTATCTCGAATATTTCATATGAGCCGCCAAAAATTGCAGCAAAGTATGAAAATCACCTCATTTAGGTTATGGCTAAAAAGATGTCGTATATTTCATAGTATTTCTGACTAAATTATATAAAGATCGTAGAAAATGGTCCCAAAATAAATTGTATCATTTAAACGGATTTATCCTCCTCAATTACTACTCGGCATAAAATTATCACCGGACTGAGCATCGTGACAAGGAAATGCATTAACAGAGAAAGCGTAGTATTGATAAAACTTGTGCAAAACAACAGTGTTTAGGTTTATAGGTTATTGCATCGAATCGAACGTACCATTAGAATTGGTAGAGATGGAGAAAGACTTGGATATTAATAAAATTGTTGAGCAGCATATCGAGATGGAGCGGTTTTTTACCGGTTTTTCTCTTAAATGCAGGTCTGAAATCTACGAGTCAAAAGATCAGGATGACAATATGACTGTCGCTGAAAAGACTGCTGAACTTGAAAAAATCGCCGTAGAAGTTAATGAATGCCGCAAGTGTGAGCTAGGCTCGCTGCGGACAAATACCGTACCCGGCGAAGGCAACTCTAATGCCCGTATAATGTTCATAGGAGAAGCCCCAGGTGCCGATGAAGATACCCAAGGTCGACCTTTCGTCGGAAGGGCCGGCCAGCTATTGGATAAGATAATTCAAGCTTGCGGATTGAAACGAAGTGATGTTTTTATAGGCAATATTTTAAAGTGCCGCCCGCCCGAGAATCGCGATCCTCGGGCCGAGGAGATAATTAGCTGCCTGCCCTACCTTCAAAAACAAATTGAGATAATCGATCCTGAGATTATAGTTGCCCTTGGTGCTCATGCAGCCAGGACTCTGCTAAACACAACCAAGCCAATAGGACAACTGCGTGGTCATTTCCACGAATATTACGCTGGAATCGGCAGACCGCCTGTTAAGCTAATGGCCACATATCACACCGCCTATCTGCTGCGAAATTATTCACAGGAGAACCGCAGAAGGGTTTGGGAGGATATGAAAAAAGTCCTTGCCGAACTCGGCCTGCCAATTCCCAACAAGTAGCCCACAAAACAACCAAACATGGCCGCTGATAATAGTAAAAAATCAATGTTTCCAAGCTATTTTTAGCTAAAAAAGCGAAAATATTGTAACGAAAACCATCTTTACACGTCTTATTAGTTAGACCGCGATGTTCTGGTAATAATATAAACACGACAATAATCAGAATATGCCTTGAAAATCAAACTGTTTATATGTTAAAGTTATATATAGCCAAGTTAAGGAGGCAGGCTTAGCGGTTTAAACAAAATTTCGTATTTTTTAGTATGCTGAATTCGTTTTGCTTAAGGCCTGTATTCTAAACATGGTTTACAATTTAGAGCCTGTCATAAATATCGGAAAGGGGAAAAGAATGAACAGGACAATTCTTTTGAGTCTCACTACATTTCTGATCATATCAAGACCTACACAAGCGGAAATACGACATGTTCCGGCCCAATACGCGACTATCCAGCAAGCAATAGACCAAAGTCAAGACGGAGATGTTGTAGTTGTCGCAGCCGGCACATATCACGAGAATATCAATTTTTCCGGCAAGAATATCGAAGTCACAAGCACAGATCCAAATGATTCTGAGACTGTAGCGTCAACAATTATCGACGGCCGGGGCATTGGCAGTGTAGTAGTCTTCGAAAACGGAGAAAATTCCGAAGCTGTGCTGAGCGGTTTTACAATTACCGGCGGATATGGAACAGCGAATCTTATCTTTGGGGAAGAAATTGTCTGGGGAGCCGGTATTTATTGCATAAATGCTTCGCCTACCATTAAACGTAATGTGATTGCCGTTAACCGCGGTCCTTTGAGTACAGGAGGCACGCAGATTGAGTGTTATGGAGGTGCAATCGCCTGCATAGGATCTGAGGCTATTATTGCCAATAATATAATCAGAAATAATACCTCGTTCGCCGGCGCGGGGATAATGACATATCCCTTTGGTGATCCTGCGGCGGAAACCGGTCCAATTGGACATCCCAAAATCAGCCACAATTTGATATACAACAATTCGGCCCAAATCGGTGGTGGTGTCGTCCTGCTGTACAACGGGCTCCTTACTAACAATACCATCGTTGGTAACGATTCAAGCTATGGCGGAGAGGGCTTCGCAGGCAATATTTACGCAGCATCCATGTACGAGATTGACCAGTGCGAGATAGTAAACAATATAATCTGTAATGCTAAATCCGGAGGTGGAATATTTTCTGCCGGTCTCGAGGTAGATTTAATAGCATTTAATAATGTTTGGAATAATGTTCCTAGTAATTATCTTTCTCAGGATCCGCAAACAGGCGAAGAAATACAAGATGGCCCGGCCGACAAGACCGATCTTGACGGTAATATATCCCAGGATCCTCTTTTGGGAGACGATTACCACATAGCTCCCGATTCGCCTTGCCGAGATGCAGGAGATCCGAATTATATTCCCTTCCTCTGGCAGCGCGATATCGATGGCGAATTTGCTGTTATGGGTGCGCGGATTGATATCGGAGCCGATGAGGTGACTGGTAATGCCAGACCGGTAGCAGATGCGGGAGAAGACCAGTTCTTTGATGCAATCGTTCCGAAAATCAATCTTAACGGAACCGCCTCTTACGATTTTGACAATAATGCTCTTTCCTATCAATGGCGGCAGA
>WOR8_10007539_pt1 | contig 10368 bp, 7 predicted proteins | sample DeeMarSeWOR38_10_FD_19890 | JGI IMG/M metagenome (IMG submission 19890)
TGTTCATAGCCTTTGACGTATGAGTGAGATGATATTTTTGATGTGTGGCAGTATAACACACAAGGACATAGCAATTCGCCTTGTGATGTTGCCAAAGAACTTAATAAAAAGAGGACTGATATAATCATTCTGCCGGAAATATTCAATCAGTAATGATGGAAATTGTAATTATTCGTATGATAAAAAAAGGAACACAATCATGGCGCGAAAGATACAAATCATAATAAATCCTGCTTCAGGGCAGCCGAAACCCATTCTCCATACATTAAATAAGGTGTTCTACCCTGCAGGGGTGGACTGGGAAATCTCATTAACCAAGAAGAGTGGAGACGCGGAACATATGGCGCGTGCAGCTGCTGACTCCGGGGCGGATGTTGTCGCGGCTTATGGTGGAGATGGCACAGTGATGGAAGTCGCCAGAGGCGTGATGGGCAGCGATGTACCCATGGCCATACTTCCTGGTGGCACTGCAAATTTGATGTCGGTTGAGCTTGAAATTCCTAAAGATCTCGCCGCAGCTGCCCAAATCATCCTCAATGAAGATAGTCGGATCAAGCTAGTTGATATGGGCCAAATTGGTGAAACATATTTCATGTTGCGCATTGGCTTGGGAATAGCCGCCCAGAAAGTTGAGCTCGCGGATCGTGAGATGAAAGATAAATACGGTATCTTGGCGTATTCAATTGCTGCCCTTCAGGCAATAAAGGATGCTAAACAAGTGCAATATAAATTCTCCCTGGATGGAGAAGAGGTGGGGGCTGAGGGGATAACTTGCCTGGTCGATAATGCTGGGAATTTTGGTGTGTCTGGTTTTAAAGCACACAAGGATATCAGTGTAGATGATGGTTTGTTAGATGTGATTTTAATTCGGGATAGGAGTTTTCAAACTGTCGTTGCGGCTGGCAAAGGAAGTCGAGAGGCTACACCTAGTTCTGATTCATACTTCCATTGGCAGGCCAAAGAGATACGAATTGAAGCAGATCCGTCCCAGAGTTACCAAGTAGATGGTGAGATCGGGGGACAAACGCCAATATTAATTAAAACGATACCCCAAGCTGTCAAAATGCTCTGTGGACCGGTATGATAGTGTCAATAAATCACTAAGAAGATTTCGATTGTTTAACAAAATAAAACACAAAGAACTATCCTAAGCACGTTAGCAATTGCGAGTGGTGTGAAATCGACTACCCTTTTTACCTCTGTTCACAATTCGTAAAAATGAGCGACTCAGGGATAGAAATTTTCATCTTTTGACAGGAAAAATAGTTAATCTTATAATTGCGTATAACTTCACAATCACAATTTATTGGTTATTTTTATTCCATTATTGCCATTTAATAATCGGATTGTATAATATATTCGAGGAAGGAGGTGAAAAGAGAAAACTTTTATATATAAATGGCTCATGAAACGATCTAAATGTATTCTTAGAGTAATACAACCAAATAAAGGAGTTTGCACATGAAGAAGACAAAAACCTTTTCGTTAATTCTTTTTGTAGGATTGCTCGGAGCAGTACTGCTCGCAGCATGTGCGCAACCAACCCCGGAAACGATCATTGAAACGGTGGTCGTCACCGAGCAAGTCGTCGTCACAGAGGAAGTCGTCGTCACAGAGGAGGTTGTTGTCACGGAGGTCGTTACGGAGGAAGTCAAAGTTCCTGCTAATACACTGGTGTTGGATTCAGAGATGTTTGCTCCTCCAGCCGAGCAGGAGTTCTTCATCAACGAAATTCTGGCTCCATTCGAAGAAGAGACTGGAATATCCGTCAACTTCTCGGTCGTTGCAGGTGCGGACATGTTTGACCGCATCACCGTGCAGCAGGAAACTGACCATGTCACCACCGATGTCATCTTGGCGTTTAATGGTCGCTTCCCTTGGTACACAGATGCTGGTTTTGTCTCTTCGCTCGACGAAGCAGCAGACATTTTTGAAGGCCGCACGATATTGCCAGCCTTCGATGCAACAGCAAGCGTTGATGGTACCCGTTATTTTGTGCCCATCAGCGCTGATGTTTACCTGACCATCGCAAATAATAACGCTCTAGATTACCTCCCTGCTGGCGCGGATGTTGATGCCCTGACCTATGACCAATATGTAGAGTGGGCAGTCGCCGTTGCCGAAGGCGAAGGTGAAGGTAAAGTTTGCATTACAGGTACTCCACAGAAGATGTATATCTACCAGTTCGGTACTTCCGCATTGTCCTTTGGATTAAGTCCAGCAGGAGGGGGAGGAGCAGAGTTTCCGGACCTCAATTCTGAAGCCTCATCTGCTGCTTGGGAAAAGTGGGCGGCGATTGGTGCGGCGGATGGATTCGTGCCCACAATTCTGAGCATTGATAACTGCACAGATCCTCTGATGCGAGAGGAAGCTTGGTTGAGCGTAACCCACAACGCACGTGTCGGCCAGGTATATGCCTCTAATGAAACCCAATTCACGGTTGGCCCTGCACCTAGGGGTCCATCGGGTGTCGGCACAATCGCCGGTGCCCACGGCTTGGGCGTTGTTGAAGGGACTGCTAATGCTGATGCAGCCTTACTGCTGGTTGAGTATTTGACCCGCCCAGAAGTCCAGGTCAAGATGAATAAGGGTACCGGGGGCTTCGTACCGGTTGTGGCGGAAGCGATTGATTTCCTTGGGGATGATCCAACGGATGAGATCATCCGTAAAGCTTTGATCGTGCTCGAGCAGGGAGTGCCTTCCTACCTGCCTGTGGCTGACTTCCAGGACTGGGGGGCAGTCAAGCAGCTCTTCGATGATGTATTTGTCGATATGATCCTCGGCGGAGATGGAACCGTCGATCAGGATTTGTTGGATGCCAAACAAGCAGAGCTGGAAGCATTGAGAAATTAAACCAGATACTGGTTAAGATCAATGCGTAATCAGAAGAGCCGGGGAAAGGAAATTATTTCCCGGCTCTTTTTCTAACTTTAGGAAAGGAGGTGGTGATGGAGGCAGCCAGGCAAAGACAGCAAAATCGACTTCTTGGCAAGCAATTATTGCCCTACCTGCTTGTGATCCCTGCATTCACATTTTACGTCCTGTTTTGGTTGCGTCCGGTTTTGGGGCAGTTCATTGCCAGCTTCACGGATGCCGCGGGAAATTTCACGCTAAACAATTACCGCCTGGTATTCTCCGATCCTGAATTTGGTATCGCATTTGGGAACACTGCCATCATCGTCGTCTTTTCAGTAACCATCGAATTCTTCCTGGCACTCTTCCTGGCATTGTTGATCAACCGTAAATTTCGCGGCGCCAGTATCTTCTTGTTCTTAGTGATGATCCCTATGGCGCTGCCCATCGTCTCGGTGGCTTCGATGTGGAAAACAGGTTTGACAACCAATGGCTGGATAAACAGTTTGTTGATGTATATCGGTGTTCTCGAGGCGGGGGAAAGCATTTATTGGTTGGCTGGATCGCGCTGGAAGATGCTGGCCTTGATCATCATCGTCGATGCCTGGCAAGTGATTCCATCGGTGATGATTATTTTATTGGCAGGATTGCAGAACATCCCCCAGGAGACCGAAGAAGCGGGCTATGTCTTTGGCGGAAATTATCTGACAGTTCTACGTAAGATAACGCTTCCAATATTAGGTCCGACGATACAAACGGCGGTGATTTTACGCCTGATAGCTGCGATCCAGATATGGCTGATCATCGTTGTATTGATCGGGTTCTCGCGGGTGCCTGTGCTGGTGGAGCGTATCGTCTATTATGAGAAAGAAGTACCACGTTTGGATATCAGTCCTCTAATGGTGGCTGGTTATACGGTTGTTGTTACCGTAGTTGTATCTATCGCCGCGCTAACTTACCTGAGAGTGTTTAGCCGCCGAAATACGGAGGTAGAAGATGAGTTCGCCTAGGAGACGATACTGGATAATCAAGGGAATCAAATCAACGCTGTTCTACCTACTTGTGATCACGATCGCCTTGTTGATCATATTGCCGGTGTTCTTCATCGTGTCACTATCTTTCTTGACCACACATGAGGCTTATTCCTATCCTCTTCCCCTCTTGCCGGGTCTGACATCGAGATTCATATTGACCCATGGAGAAAGGGGCTATTTATTAAGCGTGCAGGATCGTGTCACGGGAGAGTATGAGACCGTCCTGGACACAGATGATTTGGAGAAAATGTCGGTATATATGGAGGATCGCTTAGGAACTCCAGTGTCGATCCCCGAGTTAGAAGAGCAAATTGCCAGGTTATCGACTGAAGATCCGGTGTATTTCTCGAAGAGCACTGATTTACTCCATAACTACAAGCTTTTTTTTCAGATCACTCGCGATGCGGTACCAGCGCTCGTCCGCAGCCTTCAAATCGCTGCACTAACCATAATCATCTCTTTGTCAGTTGGGGGTGTGGCAGGTTATGCCTTCGCCCGCTATCTATTCTTCGGGAAGGATATGATGAAGTTCAGCGTCCTATTCGTGCGCATGTTCCCAGCCATTGCGATCGCCATCCCGATGGTCATCATCCTGGCGAGGATGGGATTCTATGATCGTCCGTTAGGTTTGGCACTGGTCTACTCGATAGGGAACATTGCCTTGACGACCTGGATCACGGCCAGTATTTTTATGGGAATTCCTGAGTCCTTAGAGGAAGCTGCGCAGGTTTTTGGCGCTAACCGGCTGCAGGCCTTTATCAAGACCACGCTTCCGCTAGCCTTGCCCGGTCTGGCAGCTGCGGCGATGTTTGCCTTTATTGGCGCCTGGAACGAAACGGTTGCAGCACTGATCTTGACCCAGTTCAATCCAACGTTTTCCGTCGTGGTATACCAATCACTCGTAGGAGCAACGGGCCAGGTGAACCTAGCCGCAGCAGGTGGTATGGTCATGGCCATCCCGGCAGTCATTTTTACTTTCATCATCCGACGCTATGTACAGCAGATGTGGGGTGGGGTAACGATTTAGGAGGTATTCAGATGGCAACCTTGACATTTGATCATGTAACTAAACGGTTTGGTAAAGTTGTCGCGGTGAACGATTTCAGCTTAAAAGTTGAGGAGGGTGAATTCCTGGTCTTGCTTGGTCCTTCTGGTTGTGGGAAGACCACGGCCATGAGAATGGTGGCTGGTCTGGAAGATGTGACTGAAGGCAGTATCTTCATCGATGAAGAAGAAGTCACCTTCCTGCCTCCCAGAAAACGCAATGTCAGCATGATCTTCCAGAATTATGCCGTCTGGCCGCATATGACCGTTTATGAGAATATCGCTTATCCACTGCGGTTGAAGAAAGTGCCCAAAGAAGAGATGAATGGCATTGTACACAACGTTGCCAGAATGGTTAAGATTGAAAATTTGTTAAAACGTTTACCTGCCCAACTTTCGGGAGGGCAACAGCAACGCGTGGCTGTTGCCAGAGCGCTAGCGGTTGAGCCGAAGATCTTTTTGATGGATGAGCCGCTATCCAACCTGGATGCCAAATTGCGCGGTTCAATGCGCACGGAACTCAAAGCCATCCATGCCAAGACGGGCGCGACGAGCGTCTTTGTCACCCATGACCAATCTGAGGCGATGAGCATGGCGGACCGCATTGTCGTCATGAAAGATGGCAAAGTGATTCAGGTCGGCACTCCAGATGATGTCTATGATAAGAGCGCCACGGTTTTCGTGGCCGATTTCATCGGTACACCACCGACCAACTTCATTAACGTGGAGAAGAAAATTTCAAATGGTGTATGCCAATTGATCAACCCACATTTTGAATTGGATTTAGCTGAAGGGTGTGATGAGTATGTACGCGCATACACCAAATACGATTTGATCCTTGGTGTGCGACCGGAAAATATTAACGTGGTGGACGAAAACCATGCTTTGTTCTCCGCAGAATGCCGGGTCGCTGAACCACAAGGCTCGCATCAAATCATCGCAGTCGAATTGGATGACAGCTTCTTGAAAGTCGTCGCTCCTGCTCAGCCGAAAATTTATCCGGGGGAGATCGTACATCTGAATTTCAAGCAGGAAACATTGCGCTTTTTCGATCCGGAGACTGAATTGAGCATCGATCACCCGGGTGATGATCAAACTTGAAAGATTATCCGATCAACCGATCTTAACCCCAAATCCTGATAATCCATGGGAGGCTGGCGCAGTGTTTAACTGCGCCTCTGTATATAATGATAATCTTGTGCACCTTATTTACCGTGCCACGGATATTACATCGGCTGGATCAAAAGGTCAGTACATAAACAGTCTTGGGCATGCAATCAGCAGGGATGGGGTCAACTTTGAGCGATTTAATCAGCCCATTTTGAGCAATGATGTAGAACAGGAAACTCGCGGTCCGGAAGATCCGCGCATAGTCGAGATCGATGGAATCTATCATATGCTCTATACTGGATTTGGCGGCAGATTTCCAGGGGATTATCGTATCAGCCGTGCCACATCAACGGATCTGATTTCGTGGGCCAGGCAGGGGGTTGTATTAGACGAACCTAATAAGGACGCCTCGCTATTTCCTGAAAAGATCAATGGTTTATATGTGTTGCTCCACCGCAGACCTCCACATATCTGGATGGCAACCTCTGAAGACCTACGCGAGTGGTGTGATCATAGAATTATTATGAGCGCATTGCCTGATTCTGATTGGGAGAATGAGAAGATTGGCATTGCAGGCCCTCCTATCAAGCTCAGTGAAGGTTGGTTGCTGATATATCATGGTGTTAGCAGCACATTCTGGTATCGTTTGGGAATTGCATTATTAGATTTAGATGATCCTACACGAATTGTTGCCAGACAACCAGAACCGATTCTGGAACCATCTCTGGAGTGGGAAGTACACGGTCATGTACCCAATGTTGTGTTCAGCTGTGGGCAAATAATCATCGATGACGTCTTGTATGTTTATTATGGCGGCGCAGATACCGCTATCGGTGTAGCAAAAACTAATATTCAAAATATCCGGTTTAGCTAAATATGCTTCACGACATCCGCTGGACATCACAGAAGATTGCCAAGTATCTTCAACTAGTTGAATCCCAAATCCATAGATTGATGTGGCCAATTCCTCCATTTCGCTACCTGCGGTTGGATGGTCAGGATGTGAGACATTTATTGGATCCCAAGTTTGATGATCGTGATTGGGAATTAATTTCTTCCAATTCATACTGGGGGGGTCCAGATATAAACTTTATCCTACGAACAATTTTTCAGATCCCAGAAAACTGGGAAAGGGATCAGAACCTTGCTCTTTTCTTGCCAATAGGGAATGCTGGAGACTTCAGCCATCCAGAGGCATTAGCCTACATAAATGGTCAACCAATTTCCTCAATCGATCGGCACCATCAGGAGATCACACTTCCAATAGATATTTCAGATGCGGATGCGCTTCATCTTGCTTTACATGGATGGACGGGAATTCTTTCAAATGGTCAGAATTTATCTCTCCAGATGGGAAATTGCGCACTAGTCGGTATCGATCAGCAAGCTCGTGAATTCTCTGCATTGGCACGCGTTGCCCTGGGAACAGCTGATCATCTCGATGAACATGATCCTATTCGGTCAAGTTTATTTAGTGCCTTAAACAAGGCTATGAGTTATCTGGATACCCGCGAACCGTTAGGAGAGGGTTTCTACGAGAGCATCTCGCATGCAAACCAGGCATTACGTGAAGGTATCAAAGGATCTGGTTCACCACTGGATATAAACCTTTCAGCAGTTGGTCATGCTCATTTGGATGTGGCCTGGTTATGGCCATTAGCACAAACCAGGCTTAAAGCAGGTAGAACGTTCTATACTACCCTCCACTTGATGACGCAGAATCCTGAGTATCGTTTTGGGCAAAGTCAAGCTCAACTCTATGAATTCATCCGGCAGGATTACCCCGATCTGTTCGATATCATCCACGAAAAGGTAAAGCTCGGACAGTGGGAGGTCCTTGGTGGGATGTGGGTTGAAGCGGATTGCAATATCTCCGGTGGTGAATCCCTGGTTCGTCAACTGTTATTGGGGCGATCCTACTTTAAAAAGTGTTTTGGAAAAGATGCAGAATCTCTCGTCCTCTGGCTTCCAGATGTGTTTGGATTTCCTTGGTCGCTTCCCCAGCTGATCAAAGAAGCAGGGTTGGATTATTTCTTCACCATTAAGCTCGGTTGGAGCCAATACAATCGTTTGCCGTATGATTCCTTCTGGTGGCAGGGGATCGATGGTACGCGGGTGCTGAGTCATTTCAGCACTACCAGAGAAGGTGACACTGGATTTGTTAGCACCTTTAACTCAAAAGCCACACCTGCCGAAGTATTGAACACATGGAAAAATTTCCAGCAGAAGGACTGGGGTAAGCCAGGGAAAAGACCACCTTTGTTGATGGTGTATGGTTATGGTGATGGAGGGGGTGGTCCGACAGAAGAAATGTTAGAAAACATCGAAATTATGAAAGATTTTCCTGGTTTGCCTCAGGTCAAATTTGGCAGAGTGGGTGATTTCTTTTCCAAACTTGAATCAGAATTTGGAGAACAATTGCCGGTTTGGAACGACGAATTGTATCTGGAATATCACCGGGGAACATACACAACTCAGGCACGCAACAAACGAGCCAATCGAAAGAGCGAGTTCTTGCTCCACGATGTTGAGTTTCTGTCATCAATGGCAGTTCTTTTTGATGAGAGTTATCAATATCCTTTTGACCGCCTTCAAAAAGCCTGGGAGATCGTATGCTTAAATCAATTTCATGATATTCTCCCTGGGACTAGCATTGGAGAAGTATACGAAGAATCGCTTGAACAATTTGGGGAGGTGTCAGAGTTGGGGGAGGAGATGAAGAGGGAAGCATTCAATGTGATATCAGATAATATTCAGGCAGATTTACTCGCAGTCAACCCAACTTCCTTTTCAATAAAAGATCTGGCTTTTTTCACTGAGGATGTCCCCGAAAACAAATCGATCCTTCAGTTTGATGGATCACCTGTTCAAACACAAAAAACAAACAATGGTTGCTTGCTTGCTTTGGGAGAGATGCCTCCATATAGTGTCATCCCACTGAAGATCGTCGATCAGGATAGTATTTCGAATATTGAGAGCAATGATCTAAGCGAATTGTATGTTTCAGAAAGACTGTTAGAAAACAAATACTTGCGCGTAGTCACAAATTCTGATGGTGAAATCGTTAGTTTATTCGACAAAATCTTGAATCAGGAGATGATTCCTTCGGGTGATATCGCCAATCGCTTCATTGCTTACGAAGATCGTCCGAAAACTCCGGATGCCTGGGAGATCGATATCTATTACGAGGATAAGTTTTGGCTTGCGGAACCAGCCGAATCGATTGAGGTGATCGAAACTGGAAATTTGCGTGTAGCCATCGAGATCAGGAAAAAGATTCTCAACAGCAGCATCCTCCAGCACATCTCCTTAGCACACAATTCAAAGAGAATAGATTTCAATACGACAATAGATTGGCGAGAGCGAGCGATTCTGCTCAAAGTGGCTTTCCCAGTTGAGATCCTTTCACCGAAAGCATCTTATGAGATCCAGTGGGGGGACATACAACGACCAACACATCGTAATACCAGTTGGGATTGGGCGAAGTTTGAAGTTCCGGCCCAGAAATGGGTGGATTTGTCAGAGGGTGGATGTGGCGTGAGTTTGCTGAACGATTGCAAGTATGGTCACGATATTCACAATAACGTGATGCGGATAACTTTGCTCAGAAGCCCGTCATATCCTGATCCGGTCGCTGATTTGGGAGAACACCGATTCACATACAGCTTGTTACCACATGGAAGCGATTGGAAGACCGGTACAATCAGGGAAGCATATGCGCTTAATGATCCTCTGCTGATCTACAAACCTAATAGGAATCACAATGATTTAGGAAAGGCGCTCCATTCTTTAATCCGTATTGATCAACCGAACGTAATCATCGAGACGATTAAATTTGCTGAAAACAACCAGGGATTGATCGTACGGTTGTATGAAAGCCAGCGCAAGCGTACTAAATTTGAATTGACGACTGCCTTCAGAATATCAAAAGCCTGGCGAACGAATTTACTCGAAGAGAATATCGAGGAGCTCGAGATCGGTGAAAATCAGCTCCAATTTGAAATAAAACCATACCAAATCCTCACTTTTAGGGTGATACCGGAGCCAAATTCGATGTGATCCAGAATTTGCAAAATTTTCTGGCTTTTTTTCTGAATTTAGGAGAGAATGTTGTATATGAGTGGTTGGAGCATATCAGGGATCTCTGGTATTTATCATATTTAACCAATTTCAAATAAAAAACCACCTATTTTTGGAGGTCAAGGTGGTTCTTGCAAAGAATTTACTGATCAAAGCGGGTGGACGGATTCGAACCGACGAATGGTAGCTTGGGAAGCTACTGCCTTACCACTTGGCGACACCCGCAATGCGGTCATAATTTTACCAT
>WOR8_10007542_pt1 | contig 10368 bp, 9 predicted proteins | sample DeeMarSeWOR38_10_FD_19890 | JGI IMG/M metagenome (IMG submission 19890)
TGGTTTAAAAATTAAACCTCAGGTTCCCTTTGTGGACTTGGGGGGTAAACCTGGTAGAGACATAAGAAGTGGAAGAGCACTAGAGAACACAGAAAAAGTCATTAACAATGCAAAGATTTTAGGAGAAAATCTATCAAAAACAACAGAGTATCTGGTTATCGGCGAAAGTATTCCTGGTGGAACTACAACTGCCTTGAGTGTTCTTTTGGCCATGGGTATAGACGCAATGGGAAAAGTTAGTAGCAGCATGCCAAATAACCCACATAAACTTAAAATTGAAACGGCTTTAGAGGGAATCAAAGCTGCAGGCGCAAAAGTTGGAGATTTTGAAAACGATCCTTTAAAAGCTGTTTCCAGCGTTGGAGATCCAATTCAACCTGCACTTGCGGGATTAGTTCTCGGAGCAGCAGAAAAAATCCCAGTTATCATGGCAGGAGGAACTCAAATGGCTGCCGTGTTAGCTGTTGTTAATGTATTAAATCCTCAAGTTTTTAAAAATTTAGTTATTGGAACTACTCGTTGGATTATCAATGATAAAACCGCTGATCTCAAGGGGCTTGTTGATCAAATCTCGGATGTGCCAATATTCGCTGCAGACTTGGATTTTGGCAAATCAAGTTTTGAGGGCTTAAAGGCTTATGAAAAAGGAATAGTGAAAGAAGGGGTTGGATGTGGAGGCGCATCAATTGCTGCCATATTAAGGTCGAAGGGCACAATCACAAAAAATGTTTTGCTACAGGAAATCGAAAACAACTACAAACAGATAATAAAAACAACCTAGAAACTTGATAATTACAGAAGCAAAGTTCTCAATAACATATGATGCTATTGGGACTTGGTGATTTGAAGTTAAACATATGTTCCGTTGTCTTTAAGTACAATAGCTTCATAAGGAAATTTATTATGTTTAAAGAATAGTTTTGGAGGAGTGTTAAGCTGGCTAAGCTTCTGGTCACATCAGCATGGCCTTACATCAACTATGTACCTCATCTAGGTAATATTGTAAGTTCCATTCTATCAGCAGATATTGCAACCCGGTATTATCGACTTAAGGGAGATGATGTTGTTTACGTTACCGGATCAGATGAGCATGGAACACCAATAGAAATAGAAGCAGTTCGATTAAATATTCCTCCAAAACAGTTGACAGATAGGAACCATACAAAAGTATCAGATCTCTTCAAAAGGTGGGGTATTGCATTCAGCAACTATACGCGCACGGAAAATCCTGTTCATATAGAGTTTGTGCAAGAGTTTTTGATGAAAATCTACAATAATGGGTATATCTTCACGCAAGAAACTGAACAGCTTTATTGTTCAAGTTGTGACAGGTTTCTACCTGACAGATTCGTGGAAGGAACGTGTCCCAACTGTGGAGACACAGATGCCCGAGGAGACCAATGTGATGCATGTGGAAACCTTCTTGAACCCACAAATCTTCTGGAAGCTCGATGTGCAATATGCAATGCTACACCAATTGTTGAGATGAGAAAACACTGGTATTTTGATTTGAGCAAATTAAATGAAAAACTTCGTGACTACATAGAGAATAACAAGAATTTACCTGATAATGCTCGTAACTTTACTTTGAATATTTTGAAGGATGGATTAAAACCTAGACCGGTTACACGGGATAACAAGTGGGGGATTCCTTCTCCATTTCCAGGTTCTGAGGACAAGACAATTTATGTTTGGGTTGAAGCTGTTTTAGGTTACCTGTCAGCTACTGTTGAATACTTTAAGAAGATAGGACAGGAAAATCGGTGGAAGGATTATTGGTTCAACAAGGAAACCAAGACTCTTTACTTCATTGGCAAGGATAACATTCCTTTTCACACAATTATTTTACCAGCTTTACTTTTGGCAACAAATGAAAACTATAACTTACCTTGGACTGTTCATTCCACAGAATTTCTGATGTTTGATGGTCAAGCATTCTCGAAGAGTCGAAGGATAGGTATCTGGATTGACGAGGCATTAGAATTGTTTCCTGCAGATTACTGGAGATATTCACTCACGTCTATCCGTCCTGAAGTTAAGGACACGAACTTTTCGTGGACAACTCTCATCGAAAAAGTGAATTCAGATCTAAATGACACACTGGGCAACTTTATTCACAGAACTTTGACATTCATAAATAAACAATTTACTGGTACAGTACCAAAGCCAAACAACCTAAAAAAAGAAGATACAGAGGCTCTGAAAGAAGCTAAAGAAATTGTAAAAAAAACTGCCGAAGACCTGGAAACTTTTAAATTTCAAGGGGCTTTACGCCACGCAATTGGTTTAAGTCATCTAGGTAATAAATATTTCAACGAAAAAGAACCATGGAAAAAAATTAAAACTGACCACCAGGAAGCAGCAAACACCCTTTATGTAGCAAGCCAATTTGTGAAGCAGTTAGCAATAATCTTGGAACCATTCATCCCTTTCACATCAGAAAAGATTTGGAAGCTTCTTAATTTGGATAGTTCAGTTCATGAACAAAACTGGACTGAAACTGAAAAAGAGTTACCCCCAAACCACAGGATAAACAATTCAATACCTTTGTTCAGTAAAATAGAGGATAATGAAGAAGAACTGCAAATAAAACTGGATAAAGTGAGGATTGAACTCCAAAAATCTAAATTTTAGCGAAATGAAGGTAAGGATTTGGGACTGAAAATCGATTTTCATGTTCATACATGTTATTCGCGTGATTCTTCTATAACACTCAAACAGGTTGTCTCTTTCGCAAAGAAAAGGGGATTAGATGGAGTTTCGATTACGGACCACAACACCATTGAGGGTGCCTTGAAACTTAAAACTCGTGACATTTTAGTTGTTCCTGGAATAGAAATATCCACCTTGCAAGGTCATCTTCTTGGCATTAACGTAAACACCCATATACCAGCAAAACACGGGATGGAAGAAACAATCCAGATGATCCATAAAGCAGGAGGAATAGCTGTAGCGCCACATCCAACTGCTTTTTATAAGTCACCACCTAGCCGAAAAGTAAAATCCTACGATGCTATCGAGACGATTAACGCATCTTCTATACCATTCTCTGTTTTGACATATTTTAGCAAAAGATTTGCTGAAGATTTGGGTCTCCCACAGACGGGTGGAAGCGATTCCCATTACGCTCCTGAAATCGGATCAGCATACACGGTTGTTGATGCGGGCAATGATATAGATGAAGTTGTTAATGCAGTAAAACGTGGGGCTGCTTTTCCTACTGGAAACAGGGTATCTTGGAAAATTAGACTTGAAAGAACCAAGATAAGTTTAAAAAGAAGGAAAAATTAGAAGACTATTCTTCTGATTCTTCGAGTTGATCTAAACCCAAGTTGACATTGACTGTAACGTTTGGTTCATTGCAGGTTTCGATATTAATTAGGTCTAATTTGAGAGTTGGATGTATAATTTCAATTGTGTTGAGGGTTAAATCTGACTCTCTCTTTAGCCGTTCGATTTTTAAGAGTTTTTCCATAGTTCTAACCACTCCTGCCTTTCCCCCAGGCTTCTATACTAAGGAGGTCTCTAACCGCTGTACGTATAGCCTCGGCTCTGTTGGGGTAATATTTTTCGTCGACCAGATTATCCAAAGCTAAAATATATGGCTCAGGTAAGTGTAGTGTAATCATCTTCATTTTTTCTCATTCCATTGGGACAATTAACTAAGCAGGAATTGTTTGATTCTTATATGTCTTAATGTTAATATACAAATATGATACAAACATGATCAATTATTCCTTTATAAAACCTTCTCTAACTCTTGGTTGAGAAAATGTTTAATTATGTAAAAAAAGCTCGTTACAGAATCTTTATGTTTCCCTCGAATGATTAAAATCATATTACAGAAAAAGGGCTCCTCTAAACAGTGGTTGTAATAATTGAGCGGAAACGGATGAAAAAACAGTCAAGAGGCGTTTATGTTAAGAGTTTTGGTTGCTCAGCGAATCTTGCTGATGGAGAAGTCATTTCCGGTTGCCTCTCAGGAGCAGGCTTAAGGATTGTAGATACCCCTCAGGATGCAGAAATCCTGATTTATAATAGCTGTGCGGTTAAATCTCCAACAGAAAACCGAGTCATAGACATCTTAAAGAAAGCACCGAGAGAAAAGAAGCTAATAGTAACTGGTTGTCTACCTCTGATAAACTTTGAACGATTGAAAAATGAAGTGAATTTTGATGGAGTGACAGGTCCAGCTCCGGGAACTAAAATTATTGATGTCCTACATCGTGTAGCGACTGGAGAAAGAGTTGTTGATTTGGGGAAAGTTTCAGAGCCGAGTTTATGCCTCCCTAGGATTCCGGTAAACAAGATCGTTAGTGTTGTACCCATCAACTATGGCTGCTTAGGGAGCTGCTCTTACTGTTGTGTCCATTTTGCTAGGGGGAGGTTGAGAAGTAACCCAGTTGACAAGATTGTTGAACGAATAAAACGAGATTTAGAGTTTGGTTATAAAGAGTTTTGGTTGACGTCACAGGATACGGCGTGTTACGGTAAAGACTTGGGTACAAGTTTAGCAGATTTGTTGAAACGAGTCTGTGAAGTTGATGGTAAATTTTTTGTGCGTGTGGGAATGATGAATCCAGATCAAGTGATTGGGATATTAAATGAATTAGTTGAAGTCTACAAGCAAAATAAAATTTTCAAATTTGTGCATTTTCCAGTTCAAAGTGGAAACGATTCAGTTCTTAAGAATATGAACAGACAATATAATTTGGATGACTTTAAAGGAATCATTAAAGCGTTTAGACAAGAGTTTCCTAAAATAACTATTTCAACTGATGTTATCTGCGGTTTTCCTGGAGAAAGCAGAGAGGCTTTTAAGAATACAAAAGAACTTTTAATTGAGATCCAACCGGATATTGTTAATGTTTCTAAGTTTTTTGCGAGACCCCGAACTCCTGCAGCGAAGTTAAAACCAGTTTCACCTAGAGAATTAAACAGAAGAAGCAGAGAAATGTCGGAATTATCCAAAAGAATTTCTTATAAAAAGAACAGGACATGGATGAATTGGGAGGGGATAGTGTTATTTGATGAGAAGGGAAAAGGTGAGACATTAATGGGGCGAAATTTCGCTTACAAACCTGTTGTGGCTAAGGCAAACGAGAAAATGTTAGGACAGTTTGTTCAAATTCGGGTAAATGATACATTCTCCACTTATCTTAAATCAGATATTATTAGAAGTTAGCCTCCACCTACTGGAGGAAGAATTGCAATAATGTCTCCTTCTTTAAGTATAGTATTAAATCCTTGTAGATTGTGAATGTTTTTACCGTTTACAAGAAATGACAGAAAATCTTGTACCTTTCCGTCTTGGTCATAAATGTATTCTCGGAATTCTTGCCCATATTTCTCAGAAAGCAGAAAAAGTAATTCCTCAACGGAGATTATTTTTTTTAAGTGCAAATTAACCATTTTGGTTCCGGTTACCTCTCGAAGTGAAGTGAAGAACTTGATTTTAACGTTCATCTATTATCAGCCTGTGTATTTTCTATTGTGAAATTTATTTTATTCTATACTGTGATTCCTAATATTGTTTATAGCATATCCTGGAACTAATCGGATTTCGGTCGATTAAACTTAAATAGTGCCACAAATTCTCAGAATAGCTGTACCTCTTAAGTTTTTGAAAGAGCCGCCGTAGCTCAGTTCGGTAGAGCAACGGGCTGTTAACTCGTGGGTCGAAGGTTCGAGTCCTTCCGGCGGCGCCAATTCCAGTTTCCGGTAAATTTAAGAGAAAGAAAAAGTTTGTCAATTAAACGGTTACCCTTTTTGTTCTTCAGAATTGGGTTCAGTTATTTTTCCGGGACCTGCGTCTTTTTGTTTTCTGAGTTCTAAGGGAGAAGGTAATAAAAACAAGAAGCCCTAGGATCAGGAATAAAAAAATGATTTGAGTGTGCATTGGAATTAGAATTAAGGACAAGATAAATTTGTTTTATAATATATTTGCAAATATACTACTTTTCTAAACTATACCAAAACCACATTTTTTAGTCTTTTATATTCAAGATATCTATGGTTTTCGCAATAATATAAAACTAGAGTCTAACTGAAAGATTTTTAATTAATATTTTTTTTAATCCGTTTCAGAGGCAACGAAAGAGCGCGCTCATAATCATAGATTATTCTGGATGTTAATACTCCAGCTTCTAGCATTTCTGAATCCACGCACACAGTTTCACAAATTTCATTAAGTGTGGTTTCTGAGAAATGCCCATTGGGAAAAGCTCCGATAATCATTGCTATATTACGTTTTATCGGAAGGGAAAAGATAGCCTCTTCAAGGGTTTTTGGTGTACCTTCTCTGCTGAATGCTAAGATATAATCGGGTTTTATATCTTTAAGCAATTTTTTTAACGTTTTTTGCTCTAACGTTAGGAGTGTATCTCCAATGGGCGGAACTTTCCCCTGTTTGTATAGTTGTTCTATTAGCCCGATGAACTGGTTATAATTTCGGGGAAGTCGAGTGATTGGGTTAACAGTTATTACGAAATTATTGTAGGTGTGAACGTAAATTTGGAGTAATCCTTCTTTGTTTAAAGGGGAACCTAGGGCTTCAAGGAGCACAATGTGGGTTATGTCTGGACGTCCACGTTTCTTGCTGTTTTCTAGTTTTCTCATTGCTGAGTGATGAAGTGACCGATCAAGCAGAATTTGCTTTGGTGATTTTCTCTTTTTCTTTGAATGACTACGAATTGAAGTATGATTCCATAATATTTGAGGAATGGTTTCAAGAGCGGCTTCAGCCAATATTAGCGTAAGCATACATTATCCCTTAGCTGTGAATCAAATTATTTGTAATATCAAGTTAATTTGTTTAGAGTTTATCTTTCACCCATCTCAATAAAAGGAAAGGATGACTAACTATGGACACTACATACATGCAGTTTATAGAACAATTGTTACAAAAGTTCCATTTGCCGCACTCTTTTATTACACTCTTAGCCTCTTCTGAGTTTAAACCATTTTTTATAGATTGATTTTTTCCGATTTTCATTAAGGTGAAAAAGGGACAAGGAAGAGCAATAGACGCATCAGGTTTCAGAGATATTGTTGTCGATGCAGAAGAGCAGGTGATAAACCTGTTGAATCCACCTAAAGATTGGAATTTGAAATAATCCCTTTCAAAATGTATTTTTTTGTATTTGGTTTTCTCTAACACCAATTTTTGGAAAACTTTGCTGGTTTCATCAATTTTCAGTTCTCCAGCTTCTGAGGTTTCCAGGAATTCTCTTGGTACACTGTCAACAGACGAGAAATGGATCGGTATTTCAAGTGATTTTGCAAACTCGATGGTGTGGTCTATAAAATTAAATGTGTCTTTGGTTATTACAGAAAACAGGTTAACATCAATACCCATGCCTTTAATCAGTTTGATATTACTCTTGACCTTGTCGAAGGCTCCAACCCCTCTTGTCTCATTGAAAGTTTGCCGGTTATTAACGTCAAAAGAAACTCCCAGAAAATCGATGTGTTTCTCAATTTCTTTAATTTTTTTGTCCAATAAAAGACCATTGGTGACTAACCCAGTAAATAAACCAAGATGTTTACTGGAAAACTCCATTAGTTTTCCGAGGTCTTCCCTTAACAAAGGTTCTCCTCCCGTGAAACTTACAACTGAACATCCCAAATCCCAGCATTCATACAATCTATGTTTTAGTGCGTATGTGCTTGCTTCGTTTTGGTATATGTTTTTCTTCCAGACATTGCAGAATGAACATTTCATATTACATCGGTATGTGCATTCGAAATGTACAAATAGAGGATGAATTTGGGTTTCATCCAACAAAGTTCGCACTCTTGAACGTAAAAAACTTTTTACAAGGTTGATTTTGTTTGTCACAGAAAGTATTCTGCCACATTAGTGCATATTTATTTTATGTACAAACATTTAAAAAAATCTCATTAGCTGGGTTTAGATTTTTACACCGAGGGACCCGAGTTAGGGTTATTAATTAATGACAAGACATTTAAGTTGTCAAGCAGTTTTTCAGCGATTGATTGAAATGGATTTAATTGGAGCCCTTCTGATTTTCGTGTTTGGTTTCGTTGTCGGAGTGCCTTCAGCGATGGTTGGACTGGGGGGCGGAATCATAATAGTCCCAGCTTTAATTGTGCTTTTCCAAATACCAGCCCAAAACGCGATAGCAATTAGTTTGGTTGCAATAACTGGTACAACCGTTTCCGCTACCATTGGCTACATAAGAACAAAACAAGTTGACTACAAGTTAGGTCTATTATATGATATACTGGACATTCCAGGTATTGTTTTAGGAGCCTACCTGACCATTTTTTTGCCAGAAAACATTTTGGCGGGCATCTGTGGTGTCTTCATTCTTTTCATTACAATATTTCTTTTAAGAAGCAAAAGAAAACCTGAGGCGCCTATTTCAATACCAGGAGAAAGCAGCACCAGAGAATGGAATAGGACTGTAACCGATCATAAGGGTCGAGCGGTTACTTATGCTCTTAGAAATCCAATATTAGCATTAGCTAGCAGTTTTGTTGGAGGACTCGTTACTGGGTTGGCCGGTTTAGGCGGTGGAATAACTGATGTTTCATCGATGATTCTGCTTGGCATCCCCACCCATATTGCGGTTGCGTCCGCTGAGTTTGCAATGGCTATCACAAACGGAGTAGGGGTAATTACCCACGGTTTACTAAACAATCTTCTACTCGAATATGCGATTCCCATAACAATAGGAACTATCATCGGAGCTCAAATAGGAGTTGTTCTGGGTAGGCGTGTAAAAGGAAAAACGATAAGAAACCTTCTTGCACTTCTTGCTATCATATCCGCATTGAGGTTAATCTACTTCTTCTTCACAAACTAACTCATAAGTGGCTATAATTATTTTGCTTTAAGTTGATGGAAGTAATTAAGATGAGTTTCCTAAATCCTTTGATTGTTTTTGGAATTTCCATCATAATCTTTCTTATCATGCTCTACCGAAAGGCAGGCTTGGGGATTTCGTTAATATTTACTGCATTAGTTATGAGTTTTTTATCCGTTGGAGTTTCTGAAACGACTATAGTTCTAATTGAAACCTGTATTGACCCTATCACCTTAACTTTAGTTTTCGCTAGTTTCTTCATCATGGTTCTGAGTATACTCTACAAAGAAACGGGTTTAGTTAACACTTTAACTTCAAGCTTAGGTGGTTTTATAAAAAATTCCAAATTAATGGTCAGTCTTCTTCCTGCAGTGATAGGACTTTTACCTGTAGCAGGCGGAGCTCTAATGTCAGCACCAATGGTTGAAGCTGAAGCAGATAAACTAGGATTGGACGAAACAAAAAAAACGTACATAAACATATGGTTTCGACACTCAATCCTGCCGGTTTACCCAATAAGCCAATTCATAGTACTGACGGCTGCCTTAACCTCAACCGCCATAGACGCTCTCATAGCAAGACAGGTAATCGTTGTAATCGTAATGATTGCAATTGGATATTTTATCGGTTTAAGAAAAACGAAGTCTATAAAAATTGACAAGCCAGAAGCAAAGAACAATCCGAAATCAAACATGAAAAAACTAGTTTATTCCTTTTTACCAATAATATTCACAGTGATTCTAACAGCGGCATTGAACTTGAACATTGCATTAGCAACACTATTGGGTGTAGTCGCAATATTGATGATCACAAGAACTAAAGTATCCACTTTCCGAAAACTTTTAAAAAATAAAGCATTATGGGAAGTAACTTTAGCGGCTTTTGGCGCTTTGCTACTTAAGAACGTTACATTGGTTTCAGGTGCTTCAGAGATTTTAGGTAACACATTAATAAACTCTAACCTGCATCCAATTGTGCTGCTTTCTGTCGTCCCAGCTGGACTAGGATTTCTTCTCGGTTCACCCTCAGGAGCAATCGCTCTCAGCGTTCCAATCTTGGCAGAAACAGTCACGTTTATTCCTAAAACTGCAAGCCTCCTCTACATATCAGCCTATCTTGGTTACCTGATTGCTCCTACACATCTCTGTCTTGTCTTTACAGCACAGTATTTTAAGGCACCAATAAGTAGAAACTACAAGTACCTGATACCATCAACAATAATCGCAATAGCCGCTGCGCTAATAACATATCTCATAATATAACGTGCACAAAATTTATGCTACAACACAAGAATGGTTAACAGTAATGAAGCCCACGAAAAAAATCGCGCTTAAACGTATTAGAATTCTCTTCAAATTAGCCAAAGAAAATATTCATGAAGACCCTGAACGGGCACAAATTTATGTTCAGATTGCACGAAAAATTGCAATGAGAACTAGGCTGAATATGCCAAAAGAGTACAGAAGACTAATCTGTAAACAATGTAAAAGGTTTATCTTACCGGGAGTGAACTGTCGTATCCGAATACAACAGAGAA
>WOR8_10007543_pt1 | contig 10367 bp, 7 predicted proteins | sample DeeMarSeWOR38_10_FD_19890 | JGI IMG/M metagenome (IMG submission 19890)
CTTCGAGAATTACCGTATGCTGCTGTTTAATTGCAGATAGAGGGGCGCGAAGCTCATGGGAGACCTGATGAACGAAATTCGACTTCATTTCGTCGATCTCTTTAAGAGAGGTGATATCATGCAGCACGGTTACAGTTCCAAGTACCTGGCGGTCTGGGCCATATATGAAGGCTGATACAGCTCGTAGATGAGTTTGCCCCCTTTGGAGTTCCTGGGAGATGAAGACTGTTTCGTTGCTGGCCCTGGCCAAAGGCTTGCAGAGAGCCTCGATAAGAATATCATCATTCAAAAAGTCTGCCAGCGGAGCGGGTTGAGCCGGAGGCGGCGAGAGTTCCATGAGTCTCATTAAAGCCGGATTGCAGAGGACAACCTCAAGCTCCCGATTGGTCACCAGTACTCCATCCGCCATGCAATTTACAATAGCGCGGAGACGGCTTTGTTCAGTAGCCAGATCATAGAGGTTCCTCGCCCTTTCTTCTTGAAGTTCCCGCGCCCTTTTTTCCAAATCCTGTTTATCCAAAGCCCTTTGCACGATTAGGACAAGATGGTCTGCTCTGAAGGGTTTGGTGACAAAGTCGTAGGCACCTTTCTTCATGCATTCAACTGCTCTCTCCACTGTGCCGTGACCGGTGATGATAATTACCGGGATGTGGGGATAGCGGGCACCGCTCTCCTCTAAAACCTCCAAGGCTCCCATTACCGGCATCTTCAAATCACAGAGGATGACGTTGACGGGCTCAGCAGCCAATTTGTCCAGAGCTTCCCGGCCATTGGCTGCCGTAACTACAGTGTATCCCTCTGGAGTGAGAATGCGGCTGCAGCCTTCTCTGACCACTTTTTCGTCGTCTGCCACCAAAACAGTGTAATCAGTAGCCATAAAAGCGTCTTTTCCTCGGCTGTAAGATGAATTCTTATTTGGGGCTGGGTTTCACCTTCACTCTGTTATTCCATTATTCCGATTGGGGAACGAAGGACCGCTGAGTTGTCACTCTTGGTGGACAACCTTGCGGTGGCCTTAACTCTCTATAGTATCGGGAAGCTTTTCCGGGGCTTCCAATGGGAGTTTGATCACGAAAACAGCCCCGTCCTCTTGAGATTTTTCCACCTCTATGGTTCCCCCGTGCCGTTGAATCACGCCGTAGACCACAGATAATCCCAAACCGGTGCCCTCGCCCGGCAATTTGGTGGTAAAAAAAGGTTCAAATATTTTATCAAAATCCTCTTGCAAGATTCCCGGGCCTGTATCGGCGAACTTCAGGACAATCTGCTCGGACTGTTGGTCGTAGAGGCTGCTGATGGTGAGTCTCCCTCTTCCTTCCATGGCGTCTGCTGCGTTGAGCATAAGGTTTGTGAAAATCTGCTGGATCTCTCCAGGATCTCCTAGCATTTGTGGCAGATCGGACTGCAGGTCCCAAATAAGCTCGATGTCATGAAACAAGGCCTGATATCTCAAAAGTTTAGCGCTCTGCTCGATGAGCTCATTGAAATCGAACAAAGCCCTTTCACCCAGGGACTGTCGGCTGAATTCCAGGAGCCGGGTGACAATCTCTTTACACCGGAGGGTCTGGTTGATGATTTCTTGTAAATCTTCGCTTAAAGTAGGATTATCGTCGACTTGTTTCATCAGCATGTCAGCATAAATCAATATACCGGCCAAGGGATTATTAATTTCATGAGCCACACCCGCAGCCAGCCGGCCTAGTGAGGCAATTTTTGCCGCTTGCACCACCTGCCTCTGGGCTTCTTCCAGTTCCCGGCGCAAGCGCTCATGTTCACGGAGGTCAGAAAATATGCCTACGCTGCCAATCTCCCGGCTGCCTTCTTTTATGATGGCAGCGGAAAAATTGACCGGGACCTCCTCACCGTCCTTGCGGACGAAGGTGATGCGAGAGGTGTTCAATTTGCCTGGTGGGCCGTATTCGTTGCTCCGCATCCGCCGCATCACTTCCCGGGCTGTTTCGGGATCGTAAAACTGTGGAAAGATTTCCGGGTGACCTATGACTTCTTCAGCCTGATAGCCCAGAATGCGTTCAGCACCTTCGTTAAAAACCAGCACATTACCACTGGTGTCAACCACCACGATGCCATCCACCGAACTTTGAATGAGGTTATTGAGGAAGCTGTTGGCTTTACGGAGCTGGCGTTCGATGTCAATTCTCTCGGTGAGGTCACGAAAGTACATGTAGGTCAGAACGCTCTTGCCGACACGAGAGACAGCCATACAAGTCTCAAAGCTCCGCTGATCTGTAACAGGGACATCTGCAGGCTGGATGGTGCTGCAAAAGCGTAAGTGTTCGTCCTCTTCAAAATTCACATTTTTCTGTAGGTCCACGATCATTCTCTGGTGCTGTGAAGAGAGAAAGTCGCTCACTTTCATGCCCATTAGTTGGTCTTTGGGGATTCCCACAATCCCAGCCATATTCGAGTTGGCGAAGATGACGCTGTGGGTCTCGTCCAATATGAGAATGCCCTCTTGGGTCATTTCCGTGAGCTGGGCGAGCTTTTGTTCCGCCTCCACAATAGGAGTAATATCGCGGACAGCCTCGAAACCTCCAATGACTTTACCGGCTGAATCAGTAATGATCGAGGCGTTGACTACCACGGGAATTTCTCTGCCCTCACGGTCCTTGATCACCCGTCGTACCCCGGCAATGGGCAATAGACCCTCCATGGCTTGCCTCAACAGGCAATCTTCGCCGTGACATTGAGTAGTGTTGAGCACGTTGGCGCAGGTCAACTTGCCGACCACTTCCTCTCGGGTGAACCCGGTAAGCTCTTCCAACAGATGGTTCATGTAGGTGATGGTAAGGTCCGGGCCGACGGTGAAAAAGGGCGTGGGAAAACGGTCAAGGATGTTTTTGTGGGTGGCGAGTTGCCTCTGAATCTCAGGTTGGGTTTCCAGATCGGCCTGAATATCCCGGAGTATGGCAAAGCACCCAGCTGGTTCACCCTCCTTGTCTTTCATTAGGATGGCACTGACGACCAGAGAAAGCTTATCTCCTTGAGAATTCCGCCCGCAAACCACCATCCGGTCCACCCTCCTCTTCTGGGTAAGACACTGGTCGATGAAGCAGTGCTGAGAGCTATCTTCTTCCATCTCCACGATATCAGCAAAGAAGGGCGGGTGCTCTCTCTGGTCTAAAGCGCACCCCAGAAGTTCCTCTGCCGCCAGATTCAGGTAGACTATTCGCTGTTGTTTATCAGCCACCACTATGGGGTCTGGAAATTCAGCAAAGTGAGCGTAATTTAAATCCATTCCAAGTTCTTCAAAAAAGGAGGTTTCCTCTGGGGCTGCTGTCTTAGACAGGTTACTGGTATCTTGAGATTTCATCTGTAGATCCTTGTTGATAAGAACCATGAAGTCAAATTGAAAAGCTTCAAGCCAGTAAGCACTACCAGTGTTAAGCTTTTGGCGATAAAGCAGATTGGCCTCACTGAGATAAAACTGCTCAAACCGACCGGAGTGACTTGGCTGGGCTTTGCATTATAGTATATCCGTTATGTTTTCGCAAAGATAGTGGTCTTGAGTTACAGACCCATCTGGGCAGCCAAATTCTGAGATGGAGGGAGATATTTTCTTTGGGCACCTTCAGCTTTTTGCTATACTCGCTGGAGGAGGAATTGGAAACTGGCAACCCCCATATCGCCGGCGGTCCTGGTCGAAGATAACGGTGGCGGTGCCCTGCACCATTCAGCGGAACGAGACAGCAGGGAAAAATTTGCAAGTTGCCCAGTACCTTGAGGAAATCAGAGGAATCATCAAATGTTCAACGAGGAGGTTTCATGGAATTCAAAACATTTCTTGAAAGATGTCAGAACGAACCCACTGTCAGTGATTTTGAATCCTACCTTTCCTATTGTATTTTTGAGAAGAGGCCTGGCAAAGTCAACGATCAGGATCAGGTAACTCTAGAGATGTACAGCTTCATTCGCGATCAGGCCTTTGAACATCGGGACGAAAAATCGGCGCGGTTGCTCTACGAGCTGGCTGATGCCGCTCGCTGGCAGGAAGGGGAGTGGGAGGGTGCATTGCGCTAGCAGCATGGAGCACAGAGCATAGGGCATGGAGTTATTTCTCATTGCACATTTGAGGTCCTAAAGTACTTCCCAAGAGTGCAAAATGAAAAATGGAAATAATAAGAATTACTTGCTGCCGGCTGTCAGCTGTCCGCTGCCCACTGACTGGTGCTTACTGCCTAGTGCCTAGTAGATAAGGTATCTTTCATGCAAAAACCCGGCTGGATTGTTCCCGCCGGGTTTTCCTGTTTGCTCCTGGATTATCTACGTGCGAAGGAATTCTTCAGTTAATGTCTCCCAAGAGAGATCAGGTACTTTACCGACAACATCATCAATGGGGCCACCATCGGCGTAGGTCAGTCCCACTGCACTGACCATCTCCACCAACTTCTGATGCTCCGCTTGGATCCACTCGGTAGTTTCCTGGCCGTAAAGTAAGTTCTTCAGGTCTTTTTTCATCTCCATGGGATCCAGAACCATTAGCCAACCCTCGTTATAAGGCTGCTCTTTAATCACGGTAGGTTCTTTGGTGATTTGATAATTTACCGCGGCAACCACACCCGTGAGGGGAGAAAGGGCTTGGGCCTCTTTGCCTGATCTCTTGAAGGCAAGGCCCACCTCACTGAATTTGACCTCTTCACCGGTCAGGGGTAGGTCTAAAGAATCCATGGGGCCAAAGATTTTCAAGGCGAAGTCGTCCAGGCCAATACGAATGCGACCACCATACTCAATCCTGGCCCAAGCATGTCCCATATGGAAGAAGTGGCCCTCGGGTACGCCATAGCCATCCACCTGGGGGATGCTGGCAATGCGAGCAGGAATTTGCATTTGCCAGCTATCTTCTAGCATTTGGTCAAACTCGCAGGTGGAGCACTCGTATTCATAGGGACAGAGCCGTAAAGAAGTCCTGCCGGTGAGGCTGTGGCGACACTCACGCTGCAGCCCTGGCCGCTTTTTCATTTTTTCTTGCCAGGAAATAATATTGGCCTTCTTGCCCGTGGGTTCCAGACCCTGAAGACGTGCCGCCACATTCTTATCTGCGGCTTGCTTCATGGCCTTATCAAAAGGGCAGGCATTACAGTTGTAGTAATAGTTACACAATTTATAGTCAATGACTCCGGCCTCCATCCAGATGCACTTTTCCTCACCATTGGGCACAGCCTTGAACCTTGACATCTCGCTTTTCTTTGCCATAACGAAACCTCCTTTGGAAAATACATATTAAAATTCGAAAAGTGTTTACTAGGCGTTGCCGTACTTAAAAGCAAAGGATGTGCCATATCCGAGACTAATGTATAAGTGGCTGAAAAGATTATGATTATTTTAATTCGAAGGGAAATCCTATCGGCGGAAACTGTGGTATAAGTCTACACTAAAATATTGTTTTTGCCCCAATATATTAATAATATTATATAAATTATGAGTGAAGTAAAATCCTACATATAGTTGAGAAATACTACACATCGGGGAGAGAGTTGCTTCACTAAAGCAAAGATGAATAAATAACCGGTCAAAAGATTGACTTATTAATGGTCGGCAGAGGAGAAGTGTTGAAATTTACAACGATGATCAAGTGGGTCTGAGGAAAATGGAAACAGGGGGGTGACTCTTCTACCACTAAGTCTTCAGAAATATGTCTGTACCAAGATTCCATAGCATGAGGTCCCGACAGGCCGGGCAGAAGAAAGAGAATTTTCTATCGGCGCACTCAAGTCCCACAGAATAGTTCATGACGCAGTCCGGATCAGCACAATGTTTGAGTCCGAAGGTATGTCCCAATTCGTGAATGGCCTCCTTTTCCAAGCGGCTCATGAGGGGGGGGCAACCAACTGCCGACTCGTTTTCCGGATTCCCTAGGAGGCGATAACTGGAGATCACTGCGCCCTTGCCCTTGAACTGGGCTTCTCCGAACACATAGGAAAAGATTGGACTGAAGAGATCAACATAGGTAACGCCGAGGATCTTCAATCCATCTGGAGCCAAATCATGGATTAACTTTTGCAGGATCAGATTGGAATTGTACTGCTGTCGACCAACATCCAAGGCATAGAGGGGGACGCCCTGATTGGGGCTGATTTTGACTGGCAGGCCGAACTGTTCCCCTATGCTTTCAGCGATACCTTTCAGATGTTCATCGCTTACATCCCCCAAAGGTACGACATATATGAAGTGGGGGTCGATCTTCATAGCGTTCTACTGCTGTCTTTCTAGGCGGAACTTCTTGATTTTCTTGTGAAGGGTGGTGCGATCAATTTTCAGAAGACGAGCTGTTTTGGCAATGTTCCAGTCATGACGACTCAGCATTTTCTCTATGTGGCGCCGTTCAACTTCCTGCAAGGTCTGGGATTCCTCGGAAGAAACCATCTCAATATTGCAGAAAGGTAAATGGTTTACCTTCACCTCCGGGCCTTGATCAATTACTATGGCTCTTTCGATGGCGTTCTCGAGTTCGCGCACATTTCCAGGCCAGTGGTAATCCATCATCAAGTCCATGGCCTCACGTTCCACCCGGTCAAATTTCTTGTTGAACTCCACATTATATTTGTTGATGAAATGAGCTGCCAGTAAAGGAATATCCTCTTTACGCTTCTTCAAAGATGGAAGGTGGATGCTGACTACATTAAGGCGGTAGTAAAGGTCGCTTCGGAAAGTGCCCTCTTCTATGGCAGTCACTAAATCCCGGTTGGTAGCGGAAATGAGCCGAACATCTACCTCTATTGGATCAGTCCCACCCAGGCGGCGGAAGCTCCGTTCCTGCAGAACTCGCAAAAGCTTGATCTGGGTTTTTATGCTGATGTCACCGACTTCGTCTAAGAAAAGTGTACCGCCGTTTGCCAGTTCAAAACGCCCTTTCTTGGTGCGGTCGGCACCAGTGAAAGCACCTTTCTCATAGCCAAACAACTCGCTTTCCAACAGGGTCTCGGGGAGAGCGCCACAGCTGGTGGCTACAAAGGGACCATAGCGTTGGGGACTGTTGCTATGAATGGCCCGGGCCACCAGTTCTTTCCCAGTACCCGTCTCGCCAGTGATCAGGACCGTGGCGTTGGTGTCGGTTACCGCCTTGATCATTTCAAAAACTTCCTGCATGGCCTCACTTTTGCCAATGATATCCTCGAACTCATATTGCTCGGTCAAGCGCTTTCGAAGCAGGATGTTTTCTGTGATCAACTGTTGATGCTCGACGATCCTCCTGAGCATTAGGGTGAGTTGCTCCACATCCAGAGGCTTGACGATGTAGTCGTAGGCACCCTCTTTCATGGCCTGAACCGCACTTGGGATGGAGGCGTAAGCGGTCATCATGATGACCACGGTCTGGGGAGCAATCTCTTTGACCTGTTTGAGCACCTCCATACCGTCCATACCCGGCATCCTCAGATCTAGGAGAACGATATCCCAGTTCTCCTCGCGGACGGCAGCGACGGCCTTGGGACCATCTTCGACTGCTCTGGTGAAATAATTCTCCTCCTCTAGCCAGTTGCTCAGAGAAAGACAGACCATTGGTTCGTCGTCAACCACCAAAACCCGTGCGTCTTCCTTCATTGGTTCACCTGAGATCGCATGGCGCATAGCGTCATGACTTTTGTTGATTGATTGTTACCTTCTGCGAAAAACTGTCCTTTTTCGGTGAGCAGCGGATACCCTTCCTCGGCCTTGTATGGCGTGCGGCGCAAGGTGTATGGCGTAGTTGAAAACAGTTTGTCCTCTCCGCGCCCTGACAAGTGCTCACTACTTGCCGGCTTGATAATGGTCGCTTGCGGCAAAGACGTAATCTTGCTCTTTCTTTCCCTCAATGGAGAGGGTCAGTGGACCTAGGGGAAGGTGGACAATGACATCAGTGCCCTCACCCTCCTTACTCAAGAATTGAATCTCTCCTCGGTGCTGGCGGATAATACCATAGGCCACGGAGAGTCCGAGACCAGAGCCTTTGCCTTCGGCCTTGGTGGTAAAAAATGGCTCGAAAATCTTTTCCAGATCCTCTTCTGAAATTCCCACGCCCGTATCGCTGATCCTGATCTCGACTCTATCCTTTTCTTTGTCAAAACCAGTGGAAACAGTGAGCCTACCACCTCCTGGCATTGCCTCAATAGCATTCCAGAGGATATTAATAAATGCCTGCTGTAATCTCTTAAAATCACATGATAAAAATGGAACTTTGTCGGCATAGGAGGTGTCAATCTCGATTTCGTCCAACCCGGCACGATGTCGCAGGATGGCTAGGGTTTTATCTAGAATTTCATGGATATCATTCTCTCTAATTTCTATTTCACTCTGACGGGAAAAATCTAATAAGTTCCGAGAAATATTGGCGCACCTTTCAGTCTCACTGTGGAGATAGGATATAAAGTCCCGCAAATCAGTCAACCGCTCTGTGGGAAAAGGTTTTTGCTGGAGAATGCTGTTTGCCAGTTTGCAAAAAGTCAGAACACTTGTTAGCGGGTTGTTCATTTCATGGGCGATTTCTGCGGCCAGCCTGCCAATGGAGGCAAGTCTCTGCGAGCGCCATAGGGCTTTCTGCACCCTTTTATTCTCCGTGATATCCTGGAGAAAGCCGATGGTGGCCAACTCGCCGTCATAGGAAGACAGAGCAAAGGTCTTGGACACGGTGAAAACCTTACCGTCTTTTCGGACCATTTTGATTTCATAGCTCCGGTTCAAGATTTCTCCAGCTTTTCTATCGCGATAGCGCTCAAATACCGCTTGCCGACTATGTGGATGGACCAAATCCGCCAAACTCATCTCCAGTAATTCGCTCGGTTTATAGCCGGTGATTCTGGCAAAGGCCTCATTTATGTATCGGAATCGTGCCTCCACCCCCTCGTAGTCCTGAAGAATGAATATGCCAAGACTAGCCTTTGTAGCTGCATCTTCTATGGCCTTTTGCCGGGCTGCCAGTTCTTCCACTTCCCGTTCCAGGTTTCTCGTTTGAGTAATATCCAACAAGTGGCCCAGTTTGCCGATGGAACCATCTTTACCCTTATACGGAAAGCTTCGGACCTGAAAGATTTTCCCTGTTTTTGGCAAGTGGTATTCTTGCAAAAAGCAACAGGTTTCACGCTTGATCTCATCCATCAGTGACCAGGGACAAACGGTGTCTCGCCCGAACAGAGCCTCGTAGCAGACTTCACCCACATGGTTGCCGACGAGATCTATCAGGGGTTGATTCATGAACTCGATCCGGTAGTCTTCTGATACTACGTAAATTCCATCCTTCAGATTGTTCGCCCAGGTAAAGTCTTCAGTCCCAGGCTCAAGTGCAGGTTGACCATATTTCTCAAGGGTGATGTCGTTCAGCACGCCTCGCACAAACAAGAATTCACCGCTGTCGTCGCAGGTGATGTGTCCCCTTATTTTGATCCATTTTAGGTCTCCCTGTTTCTTGACTATTCTATATTCATCCAAATAGTACCTATCTGTTTTTAAGGCTTATCTGATAGTTTCTCGGGCGACGCTTTTATCGCTCTCAAGAACAAGGTCGAACCATTTTATCTTTCTATCCAGAAAATCCTCTAATTTATAGCCGGTGAGATCCTCTATCTTTCTATCGAAAAAATCCACCGACCAATCTCTATATCCCTTAAAATTTATCAAGTCTTTCGTCTCAAAATAGAATTCTTCAGGCGAGATCTGTATATTGACCATCTTCTCCAGCTCTTCCACTCGACGCTGGAGCTCTTCGTAGGTTGGCTTTGCCATGTTGCTCCTCTTTCAGCTGGTTGCCGGCTTGAGAAGGCACCACTTAACTGTACAACAGAGACTTAAACAGGTCATTTCGCCCATTTAGGATATTTGGCAACTCGCTTACAAATATGGCAACTATTTTAACAGATACCTGCTGTATTATACCACACTGTTTTTGTAGGACCTCATGGAGGTTGGGGATTTTAAGGGGAGTCCGGAGTCAGGAGTCAGTTGCATGGGGCATGGAGTGAAGGATTTTGTCATCGCTGTGCCCATTGTGGTGAAAGATTATCCCGAGGTAAGCGAAAAAGATAAGCCCCATTTGTGCAAGAGGGCGTTGAAGGGTGACTGCTGGGGAGGGCGATTTTGAATTTGACTCGCCCTGGCCTTTTTGATACTTTCGTGCGGTAACCCCAAGGAGAATTCTCTTTATAGTTCGTCAGTTAGCAGGGAACAGGCTGTCGCGCTGAAACAATCTTGCTCAGTTTTGCAAAGACTTGAGGAAAGCACGAAGACCACGAAGAACACAAAGAAATGTAATTTCAGATTGTCGATTGTAGATTACGAATTCTTCTAGTGCCTACTTGGATAAATCTACAATCTTAAATCTAAAATCTCAAATATCCTGTAGCGGGGGAATGCATGAAGGTACTTGTTATTGGCAGCGGTGG
>WOR8_10009612_pt1 | contig 10366 bp, 5 predicted proteins | sample DeeMarSeWOR38_10_FD_19890 | JGI IMG/M metagenome (IMG submission 19890)
CATCCACCCTGCGGTAGGCTGGATCCGAACTGGTTCCCGGCATCAGGCTGATGGTACCGCAGCAGGGGCAGAGGAACTTGGCGCCGGAGAAGATCAACACGTCGCGAATGGGGAGAGTCCACCCCTTGGGAGTACCCTTCACCGCCGGATCGTGGGTGAGGGAGAGGTGGGTCTTCACCATCATGGTGGTGTAGTCGTCATAGGCTGACTCTGACTCCAGATACTTGGCCTTGGCCTCGGCATCGGGAGTCCAGGCCACACCATCGGCACCATAGACGTTCTTGGCAATGGTCTCAACCCGGTCACGGAGCTTCATCTCTATTGGATAGAGGAATTTGAAATCGGGCTCCTGCTCGCAGGCCTCGATGACCGCATCGGCAAATTCAAGGGCGCCGTCGCCACCATCGGCCCAGTGGGTGGACTCTGCACAGCGGGCCCCGGCTTCCTCGGCTGCCTTGCGCACCAAGGCCACCTCAGCGTCGGTATCCATGTGGAAGCGATTTATGCAGACCACCGGGTTAATTCCTGACATCCTGATGGTATTGATGTGGTGTACCATGTTGGCCACACCCTTTTCCAGCAATCCCAGGTTCTCTTTCTTGTACTCTTCGGGCAGAGGTAGGCCAGCCACAACCTTGGGGCCGCCACCGTGCATCTTCAGGGCACGGATGGTTGAGGTGAGCACGGAAACGTGCGGTTTCAGCCCGCTGTAGCGGCATTTGACGTTCCAGAATTTCTCGAAACCGATATCAGCGCCAAAGCCGGATTCGGTTACATGGTAGTCAAAAACCTTGAGGCCCACGCGGTCGGCAATGATGGAGCTCTGGCCCACGGCGATGTTGGCAAAGGGGCCGGCATGCACCATACAGGGCTGATACTCCGCGGTGCACATCAGGGTGGGGTTGATGGTGTTTCGCATCCAGGCGGTCATGGCGTTACCCACTTCCAAATCACCGGTGGTCACCACCTTGCCCGACTTGTCAAATGCCAGGGTGATGTTGTTCAGCTTTTCCCGCAAGTCGGCCAAGTCACGGACGATAGAGAGAATGGCCATGAGCTCGGAGCTCACAGCAATGCCGAAACTGGACTTCATCATGAAGCCGTCATACCTGCCACCGATACCAATGATCATATTCCGCAGGGACTGGGCGCAGAAGTCCATAATCCAACCCATTTCAATCCGGGTGGGGTCTATATCCAGCCTGGGCATACGGGTGAGACGCTGGAGCTGTTCATCGTTGTAGTTGCGCTCATGCTGCATCCTGGCTGTAAGGGCGGTCATGGCCAGGTTGTGGGCGTTCATGATGTCGTTGATGTCCCCAGTGAGCCCCATGGAAAACTCGGTCATGGGAATAAGCAGGGAATTGCCGCCGCCGGCCGCGGTCCCTTTGATGTTCATGGTGGGACCACCCGAGGGCTGCCGCAGGCAGCCACCGACGTTGACGCCGCGTTTTCCAAGACCTTCCATCAGGCCGCAGGACGTGGTGCTCTTTCCTTCACCCAATGGTGTAGGCGTAATGGCGGTTACCTCAATGTACTTGCCGTCCGGCTTGTCCTTGAGCCGCTCCATGATCTTCATGAAATCTAGCCTACATAGCCTGCCGATAGGAATAACCTCGTCCGCTTCCAGATTAAGCTTTTCCCGCCACTCATCGGGAGTCGGCATATTTTCCTCAGCCGCTTCCGAGATCTGCCAGTCTGCCATATTTACTGCATCGTAAGCCATAGGAACCTCCTTACCTCCTTGGTTGATATAAATGCTCTTACAGGCATCATCGCGTAGTCACCTGTTTACCGCCTTCATCACCTCCTTTTGCCAACAGTATTAAAAAAACTGTGTCTTCTTGCGGTGCCGCAGCGGTTTAACCAGGGGTAAAGCCTGTGGACATATACCATCAAAAGCGCAAGGCACCGGCAAATAGACCATTCGCTCCTAGCTAGACTTATGGTTGGGGATGTTAGGGTTAGGACTCCAGGTTTAAGGTGTAAATAACTTCTGCCTTCACACACCTATAGTATTCTGCCTGTGCACGCGATCATCTAGAACTACGGCACGGACAGGTTTTTTGGCGTTTGCTTTTGTCTGATAAGCTCAAACAAAATGGTGCGAACGAAAACCAAAGAACACTTTTGGAGGATTGGTAGCGATGCTACCTAATGAGAAAATACATTCTTTCACATTGTTTACCAGAGATTTATGTCAGGTAAAATTTTTTGTCAAGCCAAAAATGAATTCGCTTGCTCAGTTAAGCCTAAAGGGAGCAAAAAATCCGTTGTGTTTTGAGGTGTTTTTCTCTATAGTAGCAACGAGATTCCTATAGAGAAATCAATGAGTTTATGAAGATACAGGTCTTGATTCGGAAGTGTTAGCTATCTCCTCCCGCCAGCCTCCGAATTACCGAGCTAAACTGGTGGGGAAAAGAGGTTTGCCCATGGACTCCCTGTGGCCTCAGGTGCGCAGGGTTCTGAAAGAGACTCTAAGCTCTGAGCAATTTCTGCATTGGGTTGAGGTTCTGAAGGTTACTCCCCTTCAAAGCGGCCACCTTGTATTGCAAGCTCCCAGCCGTTTCCACTACTACTGGGTTCAAGAACGTTATCTCTCAACTATTCAAGAATGCTGCCGAAAGGTGGACAGCAGTATAAGAGTTATCTTGCAAATGCCTGACGGTCGGCGCAAATCTTCTCCAGGGACCTATCCATCTCTTGGCAATGTACCACTCAGTACAACCTTCCACACCTCTCAGACTTTCGAAACCTATGTGGTTGCCCCCTTCAACCGCTTTGCCTATGCTGCGGCCAGAGATGTCTGTCGAAACCGGGCCCACAAATTCAACCCTTTATTCATTGAGGGTCCTCCTGGGCTAGGCAAAACCCATCTTCTCCAGGCTATCGGCAATGGTTGGCAAGCTGACAGCGATGGTGAAGTAGCCTATATGAGTTGCAGGAATCTGTTGGTCTACGGTCCGGCTCTTCCGCCCATCCCGTATGATCTACTCTGGCAAACCCTCGGTACCGTCAAGATCCTCCTGGTTGATGATATCCACCAACTGCCTAGCGAAGGCAACTTCCAGAGACAAATGCGAGAGATGTTTAACTGGTGTTATGACTCTGGGATTCAGATGGTTTTTGCCGCCACTCGCCTACCCCACCAGATTCCGGATCTATCCCTGGGCCTCCGCTCGCGTCTAGGCTGGGGCTTGATAGCACGAATACAGGAGCCTGACATAGACGGTTGCTATCAAGTGATCGAATCTTTCTTGGCTGGAAGTAACATACCGGTTTCTCAGGATATTTTACACTATTTATCAGAACAAGGCCCTCTTAATTTTCACGAGATTAAAAACTTTGTAGAAAAGTTGCAGGAGATTGTTGAAAAAGAAGGAACTCTCCCAAGCTTCAAAGATAGATCTCTGGCTATCCATGGAGACGTATCCCCCAGGCCGGAGAAGTTGTCGATTCAGGCCATTCAGAAGGAAGTTTGTCATACCTACGGTGTATCCTTGGAAGCTTTGCCAGGAGCAACCAAATCTCGACCCCTGGTGATCGCCCGACAAGTTGGCATGTATCTCTGCAGAAAACTTACTGGATCCACCTATGTTTCAATTGGTGATGCTTTTGGTGGAAGGGATCACTCTACGGTGATTTACGCTTGCCGAAAGGTGCGGGGGGAAATGAGAAGAAACCGTGCTTTTGCCGAGAGGATCGTTGATATTGAAAAAAGATTATTAGATTCTTATAAGGAATAATATGTTATAAATCTAAGCTTTTACATACAGTATTAACAAACGAACAGACCTTATATTTAACATTAGAAATACTAGATTAATAAAAATAATCAAAGTTTGTAACCAAGGAGGAATAATGGAACTAACCATTCAAAGAGACGATCTTCTCAAAGGATTACAAAAATCACAAAGTGTTGCGGAAAGACGGAGTTCTATGCCTGTCCTTTCTAATGTCCTGATGGAAGCAAAAGACCAACTGTTACACCTTACCGCGACAAATTTAGAAGTAAGCTTCACCGGGAGTCATCAAGCTCATATTGTTAAGGAAGGCGCAGTAACTATCCAAGCGCGAAAGTTTTATGAGATCGTCAAGGAGCTACCTTTTCCCGATATACGTATAACCGAGAAAGAGAACCAATGGGTAAATATCTCCAGTGGCACCACCGAATACAACTTGGTGGGACTGCCAGCGGACGATTTTCCTCAGATCGCCCATTATGATGAGGATGTGGCGTGGGTAGCAATGGAAGCTCAGCTACTCAAGGATATGATAGATAAAACTATCTTTGCCGTCTCCACTGAAGAAACCCGCTACAACCTTTCGGGAATTTATTTTGAAAAAATGGACAGCGAGGATCCAGTTGGGCTGAAATTGGTCGCAACTGATGGTCACCGCCTTTCTCTGATTGAAAAACCACTTCCTGAAGTGACCAAGTTTGGTTTCGAAAAAGGAATCATCATTCCCAGAAAGGGTATGCAAGAACTCAGTCGGTTGTTGGAAGAAGGTGACTTAGTTGAGGTTGCTTTCCATGAAAATACAGCCATTTTTAGAATAGGCGGATCTACCCTGATAATGAGGCTCATCGATGGTGATTTCCCTGATAACGATCGAGATTCATGGAAATGTTGAGGCGCATGTCCATCATCTCCACAGATCGTTACAGGGGTATACGGTGTAAAATCCGACAAGAGAACATGGAAATTATCTCAAACAATCCAGAGATCGGCGATGCCAGGGAAGAGATTCCTGTAACCTACCAGGGGGAGGAGATGACCATAGCGTTTAATCCTCGGTATTTTATGGAAACTCTGGCAGTAATGAAAAGCAAAGTCATATCTGCTAGAATGATCGACGAATCAAGCGCTTGTATAATTTCAGGTGAAGAAGACGAAGGATTCTTTTCAGTAGTTATGCCCATGCGGTTGTGAAAACTGACAGGAAACTTCGCTCTGGCCACTTTCACTTCAACCTCGCTGTGATGGAGCACTACCGCTTCAGCTAAATCCCCAAGATATTTTATAAAAAATGGCCAAATCGATCGACTGGTTCAGCAGGGTAAGAACCACTTGTACCGAAAAGAGAAAAACTCTTTACAAGGATAAAGTGTAAATAAATCCTAGGTTTAAGAAAAATAAAGAGGTATAATAAAAAGTTGCTTTAATCAACCAATTACCAAAGAAAGTAGACCAAACCAATGGAAGATATAACTGAGGTAGCAAATATTCCCGTTAAGGAGTATGACGCCAGCAAAATAAAGGTTCTGGAGGGTTTGTCTGCGGTTCGCAAACGGCCTGCCATGTATATCGGAAATGTTTCTACTGAGGGCCTTCACCATCTGGTCTACGAGGTGGTGGACAACAGTATCGACGAAGCCCTTGCCGGTTTCTGTGACGAGATAGACGTCCAAATTCTGACTGACAATACTATTTCGGTTGAAGATAATGGCAGGGGGATCCCCACAGATATCCACGAAAAGGAAGGGATTCCCGCGGTGGAAGTGGTGATGACCAAACTCCACGCTGGCGGCAAGTTCGACAACCAGTCTTATAAAGTGGCCGGGGGACTTCATGGCGTTGGCGTCTCTGTGGTAAATGCCTTGAGTGAATTTCTTGAAGTGGAGATTCGCAAGGGTGGCAAGGTGCATAAACAACGCTATGAGCGGGGCAAGACCAAAACAGAGTTGGAAATTGTCGGCACCACAACCAGGAGGGGAACACGGGTAATCTTCAGACCAGACCCTCTCATCTTCAAAGCTATAGATTTCAGCTATGAATTGCTGGTGAAAAGATTACGTGAACTGGCCTTTCTCACCAAGGGGGTAAAAATAACCATAGAGGATGAGCGGTTCAATCGCAGGCGGCAGTTTTACTATGAAGGAGGCATCATCTCTTTTGTACAACACATAAACGAGAACAAAAACACCGTTCATCCTGATGTGATCTACCTTGCCGCCGAGAGGGATGACGTCTCGGTGGAGATTGCCCTGCAGTACAACGACACGTACAGCGAGCAAATATACTCTTTCGCCAACAACATAAACACGAGGGAAGGTGGAAGTCATCTCAGTGGATTCAAGGCGGGGCTCACCAGGGCAATAAACCAGTATGCGGCGGGAGATACGGTTCCCAAGCACCTCAAGGTGAAGCTTGAGGGTGAGGATGTACGAGAGGGTCTGGCTGCTGTGATCAGTGTAAAATTGGCCAAACCACAATTTGAAGGTCAAACCAAAACAAAGCTTGGAAACAGTGAAGTCAAGGGTTTGGTGGAAACCGTGCTGTATGAGCATCTCAGCTACTTCTTCGAGGAAAATCCCCATGTAGGTCGGGCCGTTATCACCAAGGTGGTTGAGGCTGCCAGGGTTCGGGAGGCTGCCCGTCGAGCAAAGGAACTGACGCGTCGTAAAAGCGTTCTCGGGGAGCACTCACTGCCCGGGAAATTGGCCGACTGCCAGGAAAGAGATCCGGCAAAAAGTGAGCTCTTTATCGTAGAGGGTGATTCCGCCGGAGGTTCGGCCAAACAGGGGCGCGATCGTAGATTCCAGGCAATCTTACCTTTGCGCGGCAAGATACTCAACGTTGAAAAAGCGCGCTTTGACAAGATGCTAGAAAATCAAGAAATTATCACCATTATCACAGCCCTCGGCACAGGGATAGGCAAAGACGATTTCGCTCTGGCCAAACTGCGCTACCATCGCGTCATTATCATGACCGACGCAGATGTGGACGGCTCTCACATTCGCACCTTACTGCTAACTTTTTTCTACCGCGAGATGGAAGAGTTAATCATCAAAGGACATCTCTATATTGCCCAACCACCGCTGCTGCGAGTAGCCCATGGCAAGCACGAAACCTACATTCGCGACGAGGCAACCTATCAGCGCTTTCTCTTGGAGCGTGCCACCAGAGACCGGAAGTTGCTGGTGGAAAAGAGCAACAGGTTGTTTGATGGTGATGATTTACAAAAACTTTTAGAGAAAATGGCTGGCTATTTCGATGTGCTTAATTCTCTGAAGAAACGGGGCTACGATCCCGATTTGATGAAAATCCTTCTGAGACTATCACTAGAACAAGAACTGCACCCGGACCGCGACAGCATGATCCTTCTGCGGGATGAGTTCCAGAAAGCCGATTTTCAGGTGGGAGATCTTCGGGAGAACGAGGAACACCAAACCTTTGAGATTCAAGTACGAGCCAAGGAAAATGGTTGGGGCTGGGTAACGGTGGGCCGGCAGCTTTTCAACATGGTTGATTTCCGCAGAGCTCTGGAAAATCGTCGGCAATTGCTGGAATTGGAAGAGCCACCTTACAGAGTGGTGGAAGGTGAAAAGGAGGTGACCATTCACTCCAAGAGGGCTCTTCTCGAATACCTTCGAGAGCAAGGCAAGAAGGGCTTGAGCATCCAGCGTTATAAAGGGCTCGGGGAAATGAACCCGGAGCAGTTATGGGAAACTACCATGAGCCCAGAAAAACGAACTCTGCTGCAGATTACCGTAGATGATGCAATTGAGGCCGATACAATTTTCACTATTCTCATGGGAGACAAAGTGGAACCAAGAAGGGAGTTTATCCAAAAGAACGCCTTGGAAGTACGAGAATTGGACATATAAATGACTAGGTTGCAGGATGGTGGGGCAGTGATCCAGAAAGATATTCGGATCGAAACCCGTTCTCCTGCTTTTTTATGTTTGTAGTCAGTTGTCAAAGACGCAAAGTGCAGAGCAATGAAGGTACAGGGCACAAGGGACCAAGCACTTGGCACTGCAGGGCGACAGGGTGAAACGGTGACACGGAGACAAGGCGAAAAAGCCAGAGAAGTTACTGGGAATTCAATCTTGATTTCTTTCCTCCTGAATTCTGGATTCCGACCTCTTACTCTATGCTCCATGCCCCATGCTCTATGCCTTTGGGCAACAGACCACGGACGGGTAAGATTTAATATAACCTAATTTTCTCGGAAGAAGTCATGAACCAAGCAGAGCGTAGTGAAAGCATCAGAATCGAAGACGAAATAAAGCATTCCTACTTAGACTACGCCATGAGCGTAATTATTGGTAGGGCCCTTCCTGACGTGCGCGATGGCCTCAAGCCTGTGCACCGACGGATACTCTATGCCATGCGCGAACTGGGCAACGATTGGAACAAGCCATACAAAAAGTCAGCCCGCATCGTGGGTGATGTCATAGGTAAATATCATCCCCATGGGGACGCCGCTGTGTATGATGCTCTTGTGCGCATGGCTCAGGGTTTTTCCATGCGTAACCCCCTGGTTGACGGTCAGGGCAATTTTGGCTCGGTGGACGGGGATCCGCCGGCAGCCATGCGGTACACCGAAGTGCGGCTGAATAAGCTGGCTCATGAGTTTCTCAATGATCTAGATAAAGAAACAGCTGACTTTACGCCCAATTACGACGCCTCTCTCGAAGAACCCTCGGTGCTCCCCACGCTGGTACCCAATCTGCTGATCAATGGTTCGTCTGGCATTGCGGTAGGAATGGCTTGCAATATTCCGCCTCACAATTTGTCCGAGGTTATCGACGGGCTCATTGCCGTCATTGATGATCCCCAGACAGACCTCCAAAGGTTGCTCTCCATTATTCCCGGACCAGATTTTCCCACCGGCGGTCTGATCTATGGTAGCGCAGGTATCAGCGAAGCTTACGCTACCGGCAAGGGGTTGATCAAGGTTAGGGCCCGGGTAGAAGTAGAAGATGTAAACGGGGACTATCAGCGTATTGTCATTAATGAACTGCCATTCCAAGTAAATAAAGCACGACTGCTCGAGCGGATTGCCGAACTGGTCAAGCAAAAACGAATTGAAGGGATACGGGACATTCGCGATGAGTCGGACCGAGAGGGAATGCGGGTTGCCATCGATCTCAAACGGGATGAGCATGCGGAGGTTATGCTCAACAATCTGTACAAGTTTACCAATATGGAGGTCACTTTCGGCATTAACATGCTGGCCATCGTGCACAACAGGCCGGAACTCTTATCTCTCAAGGAGATACTCAAACATTTTCTCGAACACCGTCGCACCGTGGTCCTGCGACGCACAGCATTTCAGCTGCGGCGGGCCGAGGAACGTGGACATATACTGGAAGGGTTGAAAATAGCCCTGGAGAACCTGGATGCCATCATCGAGCTCATTAAAAGGGCTCCTAATCCAAAGGAGGCCAGGGTGCAATTGATGGAACGCTATGGATTCTCCGAGAAACAAGCGCAAGCTATTTTGGACATGCGGCTGCAGAGACTTACTGGCCTTGAGCGTCAAAAAATAGTGCAGGAGTACCATGATATTCTAGAAGAAATAGCTCGCCTGCGCAAGATACTGGAGGATGAGACTCTGTTGATGTCCCTTGTGCGACAAGAGCTCTTGCAGCTCAAGGAGGAATATGGCGACGGGCGACGGACCGAGATTGTTCAAGACGTTCAGGAACTTGACCTCATAGATTACATAACCGAAGAGGACATGGTGGTCACCGTATCCCACGCCGGCTACATCAAGAGAAGTCCAGTTCATCTCTATCGGAGCCAGAGAAGGGGTGGCAAGGGGCGAACAGGTACAAGGCCGCGCCAAGAAGATTTTGTCGAGCTCCTTTTTGTCGCTTCCACCCACGATTCCCTTCTATTTTTCACTAATCTCGGCCTTATTCACTGGTTGAAGGTGTACCAGTTACCCGAGGCAAGTCCACTGGCACGGGGAAAAGCAATCGTTAATCTGCTCCAACTACAGGAGTCTGAACGGGTTGCGACCATACTCCCGGTGCGGGAGTTTGAGACCGACATGTACGTGGTAATGGCCACGAGAAAGGGAGTGGTGAAGAAGACAGATCTTATGGCCTATGGCAAGCCGCGAGCCGGCGGTATCATTGCCCTGAAGATTGACGAAGATGACGAGCTCATTTGTGCTCGGATCACCGACGGGAGACAACAGCTCTTTTTTACCACCCGGGCTGGCAAATCGCTTCGCGTGCGGGAAGATGAAATTCGGCCAATGGGTCGCGTGGCCCGAGGGGTTAAGGGCATGGCCGTAGACGGCAGTTCCCTGGTAGGGATGGAGGTAATAAGCGAGGAGGCCACCATCTTGACTGTAAGTGAAAATGGTTTCGGCAAGCGGACTGAAACGAGAGAATACCCCCTGAGACGGAGGGGAGGAAAAGGTGTTCTCAGCATGAGGACTACCGAAAGAAACGGGCCGGTTGTAGGCTTTCGTCAGGTAGGTGAAAATGATGAGATTATGCTCATCACAGATCGCGGTCGGATCATTCGCATGATGGTAAGCGAGATTTCTGTGATTGGCAGAATCACCCAGGGAGTTCGCTTCATTGACATTGAACCCGACGAACGGGTTGTTGATCTGG
>WOR8_10007546_pt1 | contig 10364 bp, 8 predicted proteins | sample DeeMarSeWOR38_10_FD_19890 | JGI IMG/M metagenome (IMG submission 19890)
CCAGATGGGTACTGGCTGTGCCCGATGAAGCGAAAGTAAGAAAGCCCGAAGATCTGCGGGGAAAGATAATTGCAACCGAGCTGATTAACGTGACAAAGAAATATTTTGCGGATAAAAACATTGACGTGAGAGTTGAATTTAGCTGGGGCGCTACCGAAGTAAAGGCCAGGTTGGTGGACGCGATAGTAGAGCTTACCGAGACCGGATCTTCACTGCTGGCAAATAATCTACGAATAATTGATACTGTGATAACCTCTACAACAAGGCTTATCGCAAATAAGCAGTCCTGGGAGAATAAATTCAAGCGGGAAAAAATAGAAAATATCTCCATACTGCTTAATGCCGCCATCAACGCGGGCAACAGAGTCGGCTTGAAAATGAACGTAAGAAAGGCTGATTTGGAATCGATACTTAAGGTACTGCCCGCTGAAAAGAGCCCGACTATTTCGAGTCTGGCCAATTCCGACTATACCGCTGTGGAAGTAATAATCGAGGATAAAGTTGAAAGATCGTTGGTTCCGGCTTTGAAACGAGCAGGTGCCTCAGGCATAATCACTTATCCTCTGAACAAGGTTATCCACTGACAATCGATATTTAGTGAATAATCCCAAACATTTGATCAAGGAGAGTAGATACGATGAAACTATTTATAAGCAAGTTGGCACTGTTTTTCCCGGGCCTGTCGATAGTCCTTTGTCTTGGTTGTCTGGAAAAAGAGCCGGAGACAACCCATATGGCCGATAAATCAGCAGTTGTAGATATAAATGAGGTCCAAACGGCAGATAAACCGGCGGTTATTGAGATAATACAGGAAGAAACAGACCCAAATATTGTTGCCAAAATTGACCTTTATACTATCTCAAAAGACGAGCTTGAGGAAAGACTAATGAGGGAGCTTCGACCAAACCCTTACGAACTTAGAGGCGAGGACGAAACACCTGATGCCGAATCTGTACTCATGGAAATGATAGCAGAAAAAGCGATGGTGATGGAGGCACGCAAGCAAAACTTACACGAAGATGAAACAACCCATAAAGTGATTAAAGACTTTAAGGATAAAAGGTTTGTAAACTCATTATTATTGGACTATTTAAAAGGCAAAATAACGGTTACAAACGATGAAATAGATAAACATATAAAAGCCAATCCGGATATGGACCGAGAACGCGCAAAGGCAATGCTCACAAGGGCAAAAAGCGGACAACTCTTAGATAAATATTACGACCAGCTATATAAAAAATTCCACGTCCGGAAATTGAGCGAAAATTTCTATAAAACAGCTCAAATCCACAATAGGCTGCTGAACTGGCCGAAAGAGCCCCGTAAAGCAACTTTTATCCGTATCAGACAAATAAAAGAAGAATTGACGCCCGAAGAACAAAACATCGTACTGGCAACATATGATAATGGAAAAATAACGTTGAAGGACTGGTTCGATACTTTGTGCGAAATGTCCCCTCCGAGTAGGCCCAAAGATTTGAATACACGCCAGGGAGTTGAAAATTTATTAGACAGGGCTTTAAAGATGCCTGTCTTTGTCGCTGAGGCAAAACTGCTCGGATATGACAAGGATGAGAAAATTCTAAAGGAAGCGAGAGAATACGAAGACAGAATACTTCTCAACAAGGCAAGGAAAGAAAAGATCAAAGATATAATAGGCCCGGTCCCGGAGGAGCAGATCATCGACTACTTCAATAAGAACAAGAAAGAATTCGGGACACAGAATATGATTATGATTGACCAAATCTGGTGCCAGGATCTCAAAACGGCACAGAAGGTAAAATCCGAGCTGGATGACGGCAAGGATTTCGAGGCCGTTAAACAAGCATACTCTTTTGAGAAAAAGAGCACTTCCTATAACACATCTTTCAGTAGTGAAGGGATGTTCTTCAAGGATTTATGGAATAGCGAACCAAATGAAATAGTAGGCCCGATAAAAGGCTTTCATATTGATGGAATAAAGTGGCGAGTCGTTAAAATAATGGAAAAGACGCCCGCTAAAATAAAAGAATACTCGGCTGATATGAACCGAGAGATCGAATCGAAAGTGTTGACCAAACAAAGGAACGCTGCACTTGAGGAATATAGAAAAGAACTCATGGAAAAATATTCATACGAAATGTACGCCGACAGAATAAAGGACGTCAATCCACTGGATATACCTTAAAACAACCAAAACTTAACCAAATAATCTTTGAGCGCATAGGGCCTTTTTATGCCGTATAGCAGGGCTTTAATAAACAGCAACTATTAAAGTCCGAACTGTGGATAGTAACAGGCCTCACGCATAAAAGTCTTCCATGTCAATGCTGCCGCCATCAATGTCGGTTGGGAAACAAAAAATAACTTCACAAACAGCGCTGAGAATTTTGTTGCAAAACCATATCGTATCACGTATATCGGATTGAGTGTTTTCCCTTGTGCAATACGCATCACACGATATGAGATACAAGATATGATTTTCACACTGCATAGATATATATTTCGGGAGCTTTTGAAAGTCTTTGTGCCTACCACGATAGCCCTGACACTAATCCTTAGCTTAGGCAGTATTCTTAGTCCTGTGCAGGAATACGGCATAGGCCCTGGCCAGGTGGTTCATCTTATGGGCTATTTCCTGCCGATAGTACTGACATTCGTATTACCGATGGCAGCCTTATTTGCGGCAACTTTAATCTATGGCCGATTTGCAGGCGACAATGAGCTTGATGCCTGCAGGGCAAGTGGAATATGTCTGACGACTCTGGTTTACCCGGGCTTAGCGCTGGCGATTATCGTGGCGATTGCAAATTTGATTTTGAGTTTCCAGGTGGTTCCGACTTTTGTACACCGAGCAGAAAAATCCCTTAAGGCAAATGCTAAGCAGATACTTTTCCGTAACATCCAGCGAAAAGGTTACTATAAACTGCCCCCGAAAGGCCAATATCTAATTTATGCCGACCAGGCCTATCCACAAAAAGACACGCTTGCGGGTGTGATTGTCACCGAATTGAAAAACAACAAGATCACAAAGATAATCACTTCCGAAAGTACCAGAATAGATTTCGACCCACAGGAAAGATTCAATGAGGTACAAATAACTGCATATAACGTTTACCAGATCGATGCTGAAGACGAAGTATGGATCACTACAGAACGACTGCCGTTGACCCTGGAGTTCGGCTCGCTTTTGGGAGATGACATAAAATTCAAAAAAATCGGCCAAATGAAAGAAATTCGGGATGTGGATTTGACCCTGTTCTATCCGATTGCAAAATTAGCTCGTGAAACATACAGCCAATTTATCCTGGAGTCATTAGAAAAAGATATTATTAACAAAGTCACAGAAGAAGCCGGCAGCTTTTACAAACTGCACAGCAGTGAAAAGTATATTGAGTTTGCCGCAAGCAGTTGCAGCGCAGGGGACGAGAAAGAAATCGAGTTATTCGATAAAGTTATAGTGGTTGAACACGATGCGGTCAGTAAACAACGTTTACGAACTTTGAAGTGTTCAAAGGCTTCACTGCGCCTCGAAGGCGATGAGTTAGCACCGACGTTGACAATGGAACTCTACAATCCGACCTGGCACCAGGTGGAAGGCTCAGAGGGTGTGGCAATGGGGTGGCTTCGTATTCGCGGATTGATTATTCCCAAAGCCGTGAGAGATTTTACAGATAAATTCGCAACCGAAGGTGGTCTGGATGCTAAAAAGCTGGCTTCGGAACCATCAGTACTACAAAAAGAACTAAGCCCAAAACTGAGGGAATTGCAGGACAGGCTTCAATATAAAATAAGGAGTACATTAGTCGAAATAGAGGCCGAAATACATACCCGGCTCGTGTTCGGAATAGGCTGTGTGTCGCTGATAATGATTGGGATTGGTTTGGGTATCTTCTTAAAAGGCGGACATCTGCTCAGCGCTTTCGGCGCAAGTTCGATACCCGCCGCAGTGCTGATAGTGTGCATAATGACGGGCAAAAACATTACTAAAAATCCGGGCTCAACGGCAGGTTCAGGTATCGTATTGATGTGGGGTGGTCTGGTGTTTTTGTCCCTGTTAGCTGTAGGAATATATCGAAAACTGCTGAAAAACTAATTGTAGACTTTTCTGCCGATAACAAGCAGAAAAAAAAGAATATAATCTATAATCAACGAAAAAAATTAACAACGAAGCTGACATGAAGATATTGGACAGATACATTGCAAAGAACTTTCTGATTGGCTACGTGATTGTTTTTTGTGTTATGTTAGGCTTGCGAACGGCTATCGATTTGTTCTTGAATCTCGATGAATTTACCGAACATACCACCGAGCTTGGCATGTGGGGAGTCATCAAAAATATATTGACCTTTTATAGCCTTCACAGCACACTTTATTTCCGCGATTTTGCGGGAATGATAACCGTATTTGCAGCGGTCTTTTCGCTATATAAAATGGTCCGAACAAACGAATTAGTGGCGGTGATGGCTTCAGGAGTCAGTTTGAAGAGGGTGATTGGGCCGATTGTGCTCCTCGCACTGCTAATGACCGGTTTATTTGTCATTAACCAGGAACTAATAATACCACCACTTAGTGATAAGCTTGTGCGCAGTCAGGACGAAATTCCCGGCCAGGAGTCCTATGACGTATCGTTTATAATGGACGGCAATGGCTCACTAATTCGTTCTCCAAAATTCGACGTAAAAACATCGACACTGCATAACCCGACTATTATCGTGCGAAGTAAGAAGGCAAATGCGCTAATTTGGGAGCTAATTGGCCGAATCTCTGCCGAAAAGATGGTTTATGATCCTAACACCAGAGTGTGGATTTTTACCAACGGTCGGTACACTGAAAAAGAATCCAGAAATGTCGCCCAACCTATCCCTTCCTATGTCAGCGACATCACTCCAAAAGACATCCCCGTCAGGCGAAAATCCAGACACTTAATCCTGCTAAGCTCACGACAGTTAGCCACCCTTGCCGCCCAAAGCACAAAAATCAAAGACCGGGCCCAGCTTTACAGTCAGAAGCATTTTCGCATTACCGAGCCGATTATAAACCTGGCCATGCTTATGGTGTGTCTGCCGATTTTGGTTTGCTGCGACCCAAAGTCGATGAAGTCAGCTATTACAATTAGCTTCGGCTTAACGACGGCTTGCTTCATCACCACTTTTGTATGCAAAATGCTTGCCACTGAGGTTGTCTTCGGTGATAGGGTCATGCCGGAGTTATGGGCGTGGCTGCCGGCCGCTATTTTCCTGCCGATAGCCTTCATTGAACTCGATTCGATGAAAACGTAGGTAAAGAACGGACAGTCACTTCAACAAAAGAACCACTAAAATCGGAACTTCATCCGGGTACCAAGCACATTGAAATCATTCCAGTCCCCGGGCGCTCTGCTTGCCTGCCAGAGGTAAAAGACCTCGCCCGTCATATTTTCCAACATATCGAAGGAAACCCCCGCATAAAACCTGTTTGTACTGATATTATCATCATTAAGAGGAACAAACACCTCATCCGCCACATAAGGTTTCAATTTAAGCGCTGTCAGTTCGACCGGTACCTTTACAGCAAACTTGTTTCTATAACGCCAATGGTCCTCCTGGTCCTCTCTGTCACGATATTCAAATCTTGCCCTGTTACTCACACCAAGGCCAAAGAGTTTACCCCTGAGCGTGACATTCAGGTGCGGCCGATTTTCCTGCTTCCACTCACCTTCGCTGTCCGCTCTTGTAAATACCTGCCTGTAGTTGAATCCAAGATCTATCCAATCCGCAAGGCTCCCGTATACAAATCCCAAATCTGAATGGTGATAATACAACTCTCCCCCATCATCACCGAGACGAAATTCCTCCTCGAAGTTGCATTTCCAGTCCTTGTTAATATCAACGGAAGCACCTGCTGAGGTCCACCATTGAAAGTCTCCATCATCAAAGGCAAAACAAGGCACGCTTAGAAATCCACCACATACCAACGACACTACAACGCAAATTGTGTTTGTGGACAACTTACTCATCGGCTCTCCTTTCATCATAATAGTCAAGATCGCTTAGCGGCAGGATAACAGAGGTCGCAATATTTGTCAAGTGGGCCACTATCCGTTTAAAATGCCTCGCTATCAAGGCAAGGCACACCGCCTCGTTGACCGACAGACTGCTTTTTGCGATCTCCTTGAGAACGCGGTCGCATCGTATTGCTGTTCGATGTTCATAATCCCATGAAGATTCCGCTTTACCTTTGTCTGCTTCAATAAATGCTTCTTTAGTCCGCTCAAAAAGGGTCAGAATATCCTTATCAAGGCCGTTAAAATACTGTGAAAATATTGCCTTGTCTATCGGCTTTTCTATAATCTCGGTCACCTCATAAAGGTTCTTGCAATAATCGCCTAAACGCTCCGCGTCTTTGACAACGCTCATAAGCAGAAGACAGGCATTCACGTCCACGGTCGGCTGAAGCGATAGATGCTCTACTATCCTCGTCCGTATTTTCTTTTCCAGGTTATTTACCTTGCCATCTATCTCGTAGATTTTCTTTTTCAGTTCCGGCTCTTCCACGTTGTCCAGAAGGGTACTGCAAACCATCTCGTACATAAGCCTCGTTTCATCCAGCATGTCCCTGAACTCATCGAAAACCTGGGCCAGAAAATCCTTGCCTTTCCAGAAACTTAAAAGATTCTTGAACATTCTCATATCTCCTTTATCTTAGATATTTTGAGATAATAATCAATAACGAAGGAACAACGAAAAACAAACCCAACACATAAGCAATTGCATATCCACGCTTGCGGTGTGCAAGGTTCCCCAGCGATTGTGCCAGGCTTATCGGCACCCTTCTAAACACTTTTATTGGATAAATAAATATGGCGCCTGTTAAATTGAACAGGAAATGAACAAAAGCGATAACAATGGCTGAGACGTTTCCTGTCGCGGCAGCCGAGGCAAACGAGGCAAGAATTGCCGTGCCGGTTGTCCCAATGTTGGCCCCGATGGTTATCGGAAAAGCAGTCTCCATTGTAATGACGCCCGCTGCCACCAAAGGCACTAACAACGATGTCGTAACGGAGCTGCTCTGAACTATAGTCGTAAAAACTACTCCCGCCATAATGCCTATCATCGCATTTTTCCTCAGGACATCATCCAACACCGCTTCCACTTTCTTCACAACCAACGCTTTCATTAGCTTGACGATAAAGTAAAGACAGAAGAAAAGTATCACTATCGAAACAACAAGCATTAAGATATAGGCGGCATTTTTTGACAGGCCAGAAAAATCGATTAACAGATGCTTGATAAAATCGATTACAGGCTGTGTGATTATTTTTATAGGGCTGGTGAATTTAATCCCTCCAAAATCCGCGAATGCACTACTCATGTGGGTCGCAATCTTCTGGAGAAAACCCGTCGCCAGCTCCAGAGGAAACATTACGGCCACACATATCAGGTTAAAAAAATCATGCACGGTGGCTGCGCTAACGGCCCGCTTGAACTCATCCCGGCGGGTAAAATGGCCTAAAGATACGAGCGTATTCGTTACCGTCGTCCCGATGTTTGCGCCCATAATGATAGGAACGGCATTTCCGACTGTTAAAACCCCGGAACCCACCATACCCACGACTATCGATGTCGTGGTCGAAGAGCTCTGGATGAGGCTCGTTGCCAATATACCGATAAACAAACCTATAAACGGATTGGAAGTTGTCCTGATAAGATTCTCCGCGAAGCCCGCTCCAAAGCCCTTAAATGCCTTGCCCATAAGACCGATGCTGACTAAAAACAGGTATAGAAAAAATGCTATTAAAAGTATTTTTGCTATAGTATTCAGTTTTCCCTTCATATCACTCCTTTTACTTAACCTTAAATAATTCTACGCTCTACGTTTGAAGGAAATATGAAGGAAATGTGAATTTTCGGTGAAGGCAAAAATTTTTTCTCACGCCCTGGGCAGCACCACGAAAACCTTTGTCCCCCTGTTGATATCGCTTTCAATGCGGATTCCCCCCTTATGGGCCAGGACAATATGCTTTGCTATTCCTAATCCCAGTCCCGTACCACCGAGTTGGCGTGAGCGTGCCTTGTCCACCCGATAGAACCGCTCAAACACCCTGTCAAGGTCCTCTCTTGGGATTCCGATTCCGTTATCTTCAACCGTGACAACAAACTCTCCATTCTGCTGAACAAGGCAAATCTCGATTCTCCCGCCTTCTTCCGTGTACTTAATGGCATTATCTATCAGATTCACGAAGACCTGCTCGACCTTGTCACGGTCGGCACTAATCTTAAAATCACTACCTTGTGGTTTTATGGTCAACTGTTGCTGTTTCGCGGCAAGGGCATGTCCAAAACCCAGTACAATATCATCAATCAGGCTCTTCAGGTCAAACTCGCTCTTTACTATGCTGTCCCTGGACAGCTCAAGTTCACTCAGACTTAACAAGTCATCAATGATATTACTAAGCCTGTCTGTGTGGTCCTTTATAATCGAAATAAATTTACCGGCTTTCTTCGTGTCGTTCATTGCCTTGTCTTCGAGGGTTTCTATATAACCCTTAATCAGCGTAAGAGGTGTCTTAAGCTCGTGCGAAACATTGGCAACAAAATCCGTCCTCACCCTGTCCATCCATTTCAGATTTTCCATTTTTACCTGTAGCTCACCAGCCATCGTATTCAGGGACTTGGCTAACTCACCCAGTTCATCCTTGCTCTTTATCCTCACTTTCCTGCTGAAGTCACCCTCGGCAAGTCGTCGGGCAATCTCTTTCATCTCTCTTATAGGAGAGGTCATACTCTTCGACAAAAAATAGGCAATCGCCAATGCAATTACAAGGGCAACCACCGCCCCCAATAATACAGCCCTGTATATAGCTTGCATTTCAAGCTGGACCTCAGATAACGGCATAGCAAAACGGACTACTCCCAGCACATCGCCATCGTCACTGACCCGTACGGCGACATACTTCATATTGTAACCCAGAGTATCGCTGGGACGCGTACTCTGCCCGAAACCATCCTTCATCGCCCTAATCACTTCGGATCTATCTAAATGGTTTTCCATCTCCGAAGGATCTGTGTCTGAATCACCCAGAACCATACCTTTAGGATTAATAACAGTAATCCGCAATCCCAACTCATTCGCAAGGTTCTTGACCCTTTCCTGGATGACCTTCGGCTCACCACCTTGTAAATGCTCCCGCAGGATGTAACCTACTAAAATAGCATTTGTCCGCAGCCTCTCAGATATCTTGTGATCGAAATCCCGCCGCAACTTCAGACTTGCGAAAAAATTCAAAACAAATACCGCCACGAGAGTCAAAATTATGCAGGCGGCAAAAAATTTCCAGATTATACTGCGCCTCATTTACACTTCCTTGAACCGGTATCCGGCACCCCGAACGGTCTCGATATAATCCTTGGCTTTACCCAGTTTGCGCCTGAGCGATTTTACATGGGCATCAACAGTCCTGTCACATACAACCGCTTCATCACCCGAAACCGCGTCCAATATCTGGTATCTCGACAGCACCACCCCGGGCCTTCGGGCCATGTATTCAAGAAGCTTAAACTCTGTGGTAGTAAGTGTTACTCTCTCACCTCGCACTGAAACTTTATGTTTGGCACTGTCTATAACAATGTCACCTTTTTCCAGAATGCTGCTTGTTTGCTGCTCCGCACCTCGTCTCATGATCGCTCTAATCCTTGCGATTAGTTCCCTCGGGCTGAAAGGCTTGGTTACATAATCATCCGCACCTAATTCCAGGCCAACTACCTTGTCTGTCTCCTGTGATTTTGCGCTTAAAATAATAATTGGTATATGCGAGGTCTTATCGTCGCTTTTAAGAATCCGGCACACTTCGAAGCCATCTATAACAGGCAACATTATATCGAGGATAATCAGGTCAGGCTGCTCGCTCCTGGCTAAGTTGATCCCATCTTCACCATTCAACGCCGATACGGTTATATATCCCTCCTCTCTAAGATTATACTCGACCATTTCTACAATATCACGGTCATCTTCTACTATGAGTATCTTTCCCCTGGCCATATCGGCTTTGCTTCCTGGATATAAACTGACAATCTAAATCTTCGCTGTACCCCTACCCTTAATCATTTCGCGAATCTCTTTATTTATCCTGACACTGCACCACTGCCGGCCGCACATCGTACAGTAATCGGCGGAAGGTAATTTGTCTGAACCAATCTCTTTGCAGGCCTCTATGTGCATTGCTTCCGCTGTCCCTGGATCAAGCGACTCATCGAAGTGTTCCCTCCAATCCAGGTTACTCCGTGCTATGCTCAGTTTTTTATCCTGCTCGGCGGCACCTTTTAATCCGCGCGCAATATCTGCGGCATGTGCCGCTATTTTCGCAGCAATCACCCCGGCTCGGACATCATCTGCATTCGGCAGAC
>WOR8_10009269_pt1 | contig 10362 bp, 9 predicted proteins | sample DeeMarSeWOR38_10_FD_19890 | JGI IMG/M metagenome (IMG submission 19890)
ACCTGGCCGGTTTCGGCTGCACCACCTGTATCGGCAACAGCGGCCCCCTGCCGCCTGAAATTGACAAGGCGATTAAAGACAAAGATTTAACCGTGGCGGCCGTGCTTTCAGGCAACCGCAATTTCGAAGCCCGCATTCATCAGCAGGTGCGCGCCAATTTTCTGGCATCCCCGATGCTGGTGGTGGCCTTTGCCATAGCCGGCAGTATCGATATTGACCTGACCACCGAACCGCTCGGTCAGGATTCAGAGGGCAAACCGGTATACTTGAAAGATATCTGGCCGACCACAAAAGAAATTGAACGTCTCATCGATCAGCATGTCAAACAACAATACTTCAAGGAGGAGTATGACAAAATATTTGACGGTGACCAATTCTGGCTAAATCTGCCGATTGCGGAAAGTACGACATTCGCGTGGCAAGACCCATCGACATACATTCGCAAACCTCCCTATTTTCAGGGATTTGCGCTTGATATCATCCAACCGGTTGATATTCAAAATGCCGGCGTTTTACTGATTTTGGGGGATTCGCTGACCACCGACCATATTTCTCCGGCCGGCGCCATTCCGCCGGATTATCCGGCCGGAAAATATTTGATCGAGAAAAACGTTGCTCCGGCAGATTTTAATTCTTACGGATCCCGCCGGGGCAACCACGAAATCATGATGCGCGGCACCTTCGGCAACATCCGTATAAAAAACAGGCTGGTGGATCCCAAAGAGGGCAGTTTTACCCTGAAATTCCCTGAACGCCAGGAGATGTTTGTCTATGACGCCGCCATGCAATATATAGCCGAAAAAAAGCCACAGGTGGTTCTGGGCGGCAAGGAATACGGCACCGGATCGTCACGGGACTGGGCCGCAAAAGGCTCCCAGCTGCTGGGCATAAAGGCCGTTATTGCCGAATCCTATGAAAGAATTCATCGCAGCAATCTGGTGGGTATGGGCGTGCTGCCGTTAACATTCAAAAATAGCGACAGCTGGGGAAACCTGGGTCTGGATGGCTCCGAGACATTCACCATCACCGGCATCGCCAACATCGAACCCCGTAAAACCCTCCATGTCAGAGCGGTTAAGCCGGATGGCAGTGACATCGAGTTTGCGGTCACCGCCCGGCTGAACACCGATATCGATGTGGAATACTTTAAACACGGTGGTATTTTGCCGTATGTTTTGCGTAAAATACTGTCCTCGTAAATGATCAATGCGTGTCGGGATGGACATCGTGCCGGCCATCGAGAAGCGTTGCGAACCATCAAATCGTCCGCGTACGCATACTCGTCCTCGATATGGGAGCAACGAGTACCGGGACGCGTACGATGCCGAGCGCATGGCGAAAAACCACCCTAAACGCGGCGAAAGGCTGAATCATGCAAACTGAAAATCGGATCACCATAAACAGCGACGGCACCTTGAAAGTTCCGGATACACCGCAGATTCCGTTTATCGAAGGCGACGGTATCGGACCGGACATCTGGCGTGCCACTCGCATGGTTATCGACTGTGCCGTTCAAAAAGCCTACGGCGGCCGAAAAAAGATTTCCTGGCTGGAGGTATTGGCCGGAGAAAAGGGGTTCGAACAAACGGGCAACTGGCTGCCGGATGAAACGCTGGCGACCATTCAAAATCATGCGGTGGCCATTAAAGGCCCCATGACGACACCGGTGGGGAAAGGAATCCGCAGCATTAACGTGGCGATCCGGCAAAAACTGGATCTGTACGCCTGCGTGCGGCCGGTTCAATATATTGAATCGGTGCCCAGCCCCATGAGACACCCTGAAAAAATCAACATGGTCGTCTTTCGCGAAAACACCGAAGACCTGTACGCCGGCATTGAATTTGAATCCGGCAGTGCGGAGGCTGCCAAGGTGCGATCCTTTCTCAACGAACAGATGGGCACTTCTTTGTCCCACGACAGCGGAATCGGCATCAAACCCATTAGCGCAACCAATACCAAGCGGCTGGTAGCAAGAGCCATCGCCTATGCCTTGGAGAGCAACTTTTCCAGTGTTACCCTGATGCACAAAGGCAACATCATGAAATTTACCGAAGGCGCTTTCGCCAAGTGGGGCTATGAGGTGGCAAAGGAGAAATTCAGCGATCGTACGATCACTGAAAACGAGCTTTATGAACGGTTTGATGGAAAAACGCCGAAGGGACGGCTGGTGATCAAAGATCGGATTGCCGACATGTTGTTTCAGCAGGTACTGCTGCGGCCGGATGAATTTGGGGTGATTGCGACGCCGAATTTAAACGGTGACTATCTTTCAGACGCACTGGCTGCCCAGGTTGGCGGCCTGGGTATGGCTCCGGGGGCCAATATCGGAGATCAATGTGCGGTGTTTGAAGCAACCCACGGCACGGCTCCTAAATACGCCGGTCTGGACAAGGTCAATCCGAGCTCGCTGATTCTTTCCGGGGCTATGATGCTCGACCATATGGGCTGGCGGGAAGCATCAGAGCTGATCCGCAATGCACTGCAGTTCACGATCCAATCAAAAACCGTCACTTATGATTTGGCCCGCCAAATAGATGGTGCTACAGAAGTAAAATGCTCTGAGTTTGCCCACGCGATAGTGGACCATATCGGCTAACGGTGTCGCTCTTGCTTCTCGCTTATGGCGACTGGCTTCAAATAGGTTGCAGGTGTCAGCACACAGATGACAGAAAACAGAACACTAAGGACGGATAATGTGCTTTATCCTCCCAGTTCTTACCATCTGTCTTCTGTCGTCTGACTTCTGTCCTCTGAAGCCTGACACCTGTTTTGTAAGGATCACCGACTCTTGGCGACATAAGGGAGATGATTGCAGAATACATAGAGGAGATATGTTTATGGACACCTATTATAAACCGGAAGATCTTGCCAAGTTTGAAGAAATCGGAAAAGAGGCGCCCGAACTGGCGCGTAAGTTCTTCGATTATTATCATGCCGTATTTGCCGAAGGCGAACTGACGGAACGCGAAAAAGCCCTTATTGCCCTGGCAGTATCCCATGCGGTCCAGTGCCCCTACTGCATCGATGCCTACACCCAGGCCTGCCTGGAAAAGGGGTCCAATTTGGCGGAAATGACCGAAGCCGTCCATGTTGTCACCGCCATCCGCGGCGGTGCTTCCCTGGTTCACGGTGTTCAAATGCGTAACATTGCCCACAAATTGTCAATGTGATAAAAAAGACCCACTTCTATATGGACTCTCAAACAACCATCGCCAAACCACCACCATCGCAGGGGCAGAAGACCGCAGAGGTGATGCCTTTCAAGTCGATGCTGACCCAACATCATCTTGAACTGGTTCGCAAGCCCACGCATACATTGCAGGCTAACCTGGGATTTTTATGCAACCAGACCTGTCAGCACTGCCACCTGAATGCCGGGCCGGGGCGCAAAGAAAACATGGACGCCGATACTCTCGAGGAAGTGGTGGCCTATGCTTGCAGAAGCCACTTTGAAGCCATTGATATCACCGGTGGCGCGCCGGAACTCAATCCACACCTGGTGGAATTAATCGAAAAAGTCTCTCCCCTGACACCGAGAGTTATGTTGCGGTCCAATCTTTCGGCGTTGCAGACGAATATGCAGCGCTTGATCGAATCCCTCAAATCACACCGGGTGGTGATCGTGGCGTCATTTCCATCATTAAATCTGACCCAAACGGATTCTCAACGGGGGGACGGAATTTTTGAGGAAAGCATCAGCGCACTCCAGCAATTGAATGCCGCCGGTTACGGACGCAACGAATACGGGCTGGAGCTTAACCTGGTATCCAATCCCACCGGTGCCTTTTTGCCACCCAGTCAAAAACAGACCGAAAAAAGGTACCACCAGATTCTTGAAAAAAAATGGGGGGTAACGTTTAACAACCTTTTTAATTTCGCCAATGCCCCGCTCGGGCGTTTCAGGCAATGGCTGATTCAATCGGGTAATTTTGAAAATTACATGCAAAAACTGGTCTCCAATTTCAACCCCTGTGCGGTTGAAGGGTTGATGTGCCGAAGCCTGATCTCGGTTTCCTGGGATGGCTACCTGTATGATTGTGATTTCAACCTCGCCAGAGGTCTTTATATGAGCGGCAAAAAGATTCATGTCAGCGAGATGCCGGGGCCGCCGCAACCCGGCGCCCCCGTCATCACCGCCGATCATTGTTACACATGTGCGGCCGGATCCGGCTTTACCTGAGGCGGGGTCATTGCAACCTGAGTTCAGGCAGACGTGGTTTCAAAACCCCATCTAAGGACCAATGGCTGTGTTGTCCCGCGCATTGAAATGCTCACATACTGCGTGTACGCTCCGCTTCCACAGCGCGGGACGCCTTGCCCTTGAACCTTATCTGAGGCTTTGAAACAACTTCTAGGAGAAGCTTTATGTCGGCAGTGATGCCAGAACGCTTGATGGTCTTCACGCGATTCCCCGAGCCCGGAAAAACCAAAACCCGTCTGATTCCGGCTCTGGGCGCAAAGGGTGCCGCGCGCCTGCAGCGACAGATGACCGAGCACATCGTTGCAACCGCTGCAACGGTAAGCAACCGACCCGGCCTGACCATTGAAGTTTACCATGAAGGCGGCAACACCGGTTTAATGCAGCAGTGGCTGGGGCCGCAATTCAGCTACCGTCCGCAAAAACCGGGGGACCTGGGCCGGCGGATGGCGCGTGCATTCGCAACGGCATTCCAGGACTCAAAAGGAGCGGCCGTTATCGTCGGCAGCGACATACCAGAGCTTTCAGCAGACATTATTCAGCAGGCATTTGAAGGGTTGCAAAAACACGATCTGGTGCTCGGCCCGGCCCGCGACGGTGGGTATTACTTAATCGGCATGAACCATACCATACCGGCTGAAACCTATACCCGTCTGTTTGACGGCATAAACTGGGGAACCGGCCAAGTTCTTTCTCAAACGTTGCAGACGGCCAGGGCGTCAGGGTTGCGGTTTATTCTGCTGGAACCGTTAGATGATGTGGATCGCCCCGTTGATCTTCATATCTGGCAAGAAGTTAAAAAGACTGCGGCCAGACCATCTTCGGCGCAAAAAATATCCATCATTATTCCGGCATTAAACGAGGCGGCAACCATTGACCGGACACTTTCCCACATCGAAAGGGTCGAGAACCTGGAAGTGATCGTCGTTGACGGCGGCAGCATTGATGGGACGGTCGCGTTGGCCAGATCCCGCAAAGCAAAGGTCATTCAAGCAAATCCGGGCAAAGCCATTCAGATGAATACCGGCGCCGCAGCGGCGGTGGGCGAAATCCTGGTATTTCTGCACGCCGATACCCTGTTGCCCGAAGGCTTCAGTCATCTAATCGTTTCTGCCTTGAATCAACAGGGCGTTGCGGCCGGAGCCTTCCGCTTAAGCATTGATTCACCTGCTGCGGGGATACGATTGATTGAATGCATGGCTAATTTGCGTTCCCGCTTTTTGCGACTGCCCTATGGCGACCAGGCGGTGTTTATGAAAAAATCGCTTTTTGACGAAATCGGCGGTTTTCCCGAAATGCAGATTATGGAGGACTTTATTCTGATTCGCCGCTTAAAGCGTAAGGGTAAAATCGTCATTGTGCCCAACGCGGTGGCGACATCGCCGCGCCGCTGGCTGCATCTGGGTGTTTTTAAGACATGGCGCATCAATCAGCTGATCATCATCGCCTATTATCTGGGCTTGCCGCCAGAACGATTGACCCGCATGTATCGCCGCGAAGCAGGCAAAAGCGGTAACTAAACTCGGAGTAAATTGTGTTGTGGAATAGAAGAAAATTTTTAAAATCAGCAATCGCAGGCCTTATTGGCACAACGGGCATCTTTGCTTTTCTGAAGGGATGCAAACAAAAATTCAATATGGGGGATATCGTCGAATACCCCAATCCAATTTTGCGCGGCGTTTCGCAATCAATTGATTTTATTGACGACGCAATCATTACCCTCGGAAATTCGATGATCGCGATATTGAGATACAAAGCGCCCTTCGAATTTTTTTCCAAAGGATCTCTTTATAAAGGATTGGCGGCTCCCCAGGTCGGCATTCAAAAGCGGCTGATCGTCTGCGGTCTTCATGGAGAAATCAAAATCCTGATAAACCCTGAAATATTGGAACAAAGCGGAACGTATTCAAATAGCGAATATTGTTTGTCCCTGCCACAGTATCATCGTAAAACCATCACACGCTCTCAAAATGTAACGGTAAAGTACAAAACCTTAGAAAATACCGAAGACGTCCTTGTTGCAAAGAACAGCTCCGCGGCCCTTTTGGAACACGAAATCGATCACCTCAACGGGGTACTCTATATCGACTATTAGGACCCATCGCAGAAATGTTACAAAAGTCGTTTGGTATATTTAAGTGCCGCTGAGCTGAGTTCTTTAAACAAAACGGTGTCTTTGGTGTCAGGTGTCAGTAAACAGATGACAGAGAAAGTGCCTCATCTTCCAGTTTAACCATCTGGCATCTGTTCTCGGAAATCTGACACCTGACACCCAACACCTGACACTTAAAACAAAACCGTTTACAGATGCTTGATGGATTTAAATTCGAGAAACGCGAGGTGGCGACAGGGATTCAGATTGCCTATCGAATTGGCGGAAAGGGTCAACCGCTCTTGCTGCTGCACGGATATCCCCAGACCCATTTAATGTGGGCAAAGATTGCGCGTCGACTTGCCGAACATTTTACGGTGGTGATGAGCGATTTACGCGGATACGGGGACAGTGATAAACCCAAAAGTGACCCACAACATGAGACATACAGCTTTCGGGCCATGGCGGAAGATCAGGCAAGTCTCATGGAATCTCTTGGCTGCCGTCAGTTTGCGGTTGCCGGACATGATCGCGGGGCAAGAGTAACGCATCGGATGTGCCTTGACCACCCTGAGCGAGTGACTCAAGCTGCTGTTTTGGATATTGCACCGACCCTGACCATGTATGAGCGCACGGATATGTCTTTTGCAATGGGATATTGGGAATGGTTTTTATTGCCCCAACCCGAGCCGTTCCCGGAAAGACTCATTGGTGCAGATCCCAAATTCTATCTTCGATACGAACTGCTTGGCTGGTCGCAGAATAAAGAAGCTGAAATCGCTTGGCTGGTCGCAGAATAAAGAAGCTGAAATCGCCAGTATTTTTGATCCTGACTGTCTGGCGGAATATGAACGCTGCTTTTGCGACCCGCTAACAATTCACGCCACCTGTGAAGACTATCGCGCTGCGGCGTCAATTGATCTGGCGCACGACCGCAATGATCGCGAAGCCGGGAGAAAAATTAAGTGCCCGCTTTTAGTCCTTTGGGGTGATGCCAACCGGGTGCTTCAGGCTTTTGACATGCTGGATGTCTGGCGTAAGGTATCCGACAACTCCGTGGGAGGTCATGTTCTGCCCTGCGGCCATTATCTGCCAGAAGAAGTGCCGCAGGAAATCATCGACGCGTTTCAAGCCTTCTTTAAAAACTGAGGTGTTTCAATCCTGCTTTCAATCAGCGGGCCCAATACCGTTCCCGCCCCCAAAACACTTGACTTAAGGATGCGAACCCTTATGTTATTGATCCGGCTGGCCAGTTGGATCCGTTTGCCCATACAAATCGTGGCTGGAAACCAATCCCGCAGGCATTCATGGCTGCTTGATGAATGAAACCTCGTCTTAAAACAATCAGGTGGAAGCGGCATCTTGTTGCGATACGAATTTTGATGACGCGCAACACAGCTTTCGGGCACAATATGGCGTTTTTTTAAAAATTTGATTAATGGGGTTTATTCTGATATATTGACATTATTATTGAGAATCTTTGAGCGGTAATGGGGCCAAACAGCGTTGAGCGATCTGCACCTCCCGATAAGGTTGCCCGCCACGACTTCCATTCTCCGTTTTAACCAATATCCCGGGAATTGAAGAATCACAGTCAAATCTATCTCAGTGTCTCTTCAAAACATTTTAAACCAGAGAATCTGTACGCCGCATAGACGAGCGCGTATTGATATAGAAACAGGTATCGGAAAACATGATCGATAATCATCGCATTCAATTTGAAAGACCCAATCTGGCTGAATTAAAAAAAGAAAATACCGTGGTGGATCTGCATTTTCATTCCCACTATTCGGATGGGTTTAATACAGTAGAAGCAATTGCCAGAAAGGCACATGACCTTGGTATCGGCATTGCCGTAACCGACCACAATGAAATACGCGGCGCGGTTGAAATTGATGGATATCGTGATATTTTCAGCATACCGGGCATTGAAATGACATCCCGGGAAGGAACCCACGTCCTCATTTATTTTTACCAGATCGACGCGCTTGAAACCTTTTACAGGGATCATGTCATCCCCTATATGGGCAATGACATCATGAGTTCCACGGCGCTGGAGATGGAAGAAATTATCAGACGTGCCCGCAAATTTAAAACCGTCATTATCTTTCCCCATCCATTCTGCGGGGTTTATACCGGCATCCAGAATTCATATTTCCCGGAAGATCGCCTCCAAGGTATTTTTTCCATGGTTGACGGCGTCGAGGTCATCAATTCAGAGAATATGAATAAATCCAATTTACGCAGCGCGCTTTTGGGATTTAACCTGGGCAAGGGAATCACCGGCGGCAGCGACGGCCACCGCATCTCCCAGATGGGAAAAGCCGTGACCTATGCAGCGTGCAAGCGCAGCCGCAAAACGTTTCTGGATGCCATCAAGAAGAATCAAACAAAGGTTGTCGGCAAGGAAATCGATCTAATCCATAAGGTAACCTCAAACGGCGTCAAACTGAGAAACAATATAAAAAATTACCCGGATCTGGTCGAAAAAAACCTCAAATACAGCTATACGGTGATAAACTCCAAATCAAAGGAAATAAAAGAAAATGTGAAGCGCAGTTTGAATGGCAAAAAAAGAGCGCGGCAAAATAAATATAGGGTTATATAAGTATATAAGAATTTGATATTAAATTAAATTTTACGGTCAACCGCTGCGGCAGCAGTAAAAAACGCCGGGAACTTAATCCCTGGCGTTTTTTTGTATAAGATTCAGGGGTTTCTTATGATTCAGCCGGATTCAGATCCTGGATATCGATGCTCCCGCAATCCGGACAAAAAATTTGCGTTTGGTTGCTGGAGTCGTCATCGGTTTCATCCAGCTCGGCAGTCAGCCCCCTCCAGCCGCATTCCTGACATTCTTTCTGGTTCTCACCCATAATCTCACCTCGTTAATTTCAATAGACGGGATGTTTTTTTGAAAAAACCCGTTTCCATTCTCCTTTTCTGGTGTGAAATTAATTTGGTTTTTTTATTATATCCAATTTCAATCTCAAGGGCAACTTTTGACCCCCTATTTGTGTGCAACATTACCAGGAGGGTGTCTGATAAACATAGATCGCCTTTCAATAAAATCCGGATTCCCTTAAAGCTGGTCAAAGCCGGGATTAAACTGCAGGCCGTGCTGCCCCAGGGTGCGCAGGACAAGATCAATGCAAAGTGCAATGAAACGGGCATAAACCTGGACGACTTCAAGGCCGAAAACTTCAAAGATATTCTGGATGCGTTAACCGAATTTTCAATGAACGTGGACGACAAAAAAGGTGAAAAGGTAAGGATTTCCTGCGGAAATAATTAGAACCAAAATCCTATTTTTGAGATGGGTTCCAACAGCCATCCCCAAGATGAAAGTTCAGCGCAAAAGGTTATTTCATCTCTGCGTGGTATTCCTGCAGCGATCTAACCTGGGGCACACCATCGCGGCGCGCTGCGATGCCTTTGGCGGCCGCGACAGCTGCCGCCGTCGTGGTAATGTAAGGCACTTTATATTTAATGGCGGCTTTGCGTATATTTGAACTGTCCTGCGCACTCTTTCGGCCGCTCGGCGTGTTTACCAGAAGATTTATGGTCTCGTTCTTTATGGCATCCACCAGGTCCGGTCTGCCATACCCCAGTTTGCGCAAGGGCGTGTTTTGAATGCCACGCTCTTCTAAAAAGTAGTGCGTCCCTTCGGTTGTCATTATCTTAAAACCCAGCTCTTTAAAAAGTCTGACCGCTTCCAATGCCGCACTCTTGTCTCGATCCGCAATGGTAAACAGTACCGATCCTTCTAAAGGCAGTGGCGTTTGGGTGGCTTCCTGAGCTTTAAAAAATGAGCGGCCATAAGAATGGGAAATACCCAGTACTTCACCGGTAGACCTCATTTCCGGCCCCAGAATCGGATCCACCTCGGGAAACATGTTAAAGGGAAAAACCGCCTCTTTAATGCCGTAATGGGGTATGGGCCGATGCTTCAGCTCAAGATCCGCGATGCGTTTGCCAAGCAGGACCTGCATGGCTATCCGGGCCATGGATATGTTACAAACCTTGGATACTAACGGCACGGTTCGCGATGCCCGGGGGTTGGCTTCGAGCA
>WOR8_10007551_pt1 | contig 10361 bp, 9 predicted proteins | sample DeeMarSeWOR38_10_FD_19890 | JGI IMG/M metagenome (IMG submission 19890)
GTTGGAACAAGATCTGCCCCGGATGCAATATCGGGCGCAAATATCCAGATTCATTTATCGGCAAGAAAGTCAGAAAACACTGGGAAAAAGGCTGCCTCTCGCATAACGCTTATGTCGAGGTGTACGGCAGCGATGAGCCTTGCCCGACAGCTATCCGTAAAAAATCTAAAGATAAGTGGTCCAAATAACTGAAAATTGGGCTAAATAGGATTCAAACCTGACCTGTAATATTGCTAAACTTAATATTACGTCAAAAACCCAATCAATTTTAAGTTCTCCAGATTTCGCCTTCAGCGCCGATCCCATCGACTGGATCAAGTCATCAGTACAATCCATATGGGGCATCACTGATCATGCGTCATTACTCACAGATCTTGCCAAAGCATTTTGACATCAGTCCCAATTTTCAGATCATTAAGTTCAATATTATAGAAGGCGGAGAGTTTAATTACAAAACGCTATGGGCTCAAAAAAGTTTCGAAACCCGACATTTAAAGGTTGAGCAGGCAATCGACGGAAAGAATCCCAATAGGGATCCCATCCCGGCTCAGTTACGCACCCGATAAAGACAAGAAAAAATGAAGCGTATTTGCGGCACAACAAATAATTGTTTATGTAACTTACTAGAATAGCTGTCGCTTTAAATCAATTCGCCTCGCAAGATGAATGTATTATTTGGCCTTGTACTCTAAAAAATTACCGCATATAAATAACCCCAGAAAAAACCGAAGTTAAAATAAGGAGGGGTATGGCCAGCGTTAAAGAGCACTATGACAAATTGCTTGCCCTCTATTATTCGTGGATATGCGGCGGATGCGAATTGAAATTTGAGGAAAATCGGAAATTTTTTCAATCATTAGGTCTACGTCCGGCGCTATCTGGGGTTGCTGTGGATTTGGGCGCCGGCTCCGGATTTCAGTCAATACCTCTTTCTGAATCCGGATTTAAGGTATTTGCGATTGATTTGAGCCATGACTTGCTGGCTGAACTTAAATCCTACGCCGAGGGGTTATCCATTGTAACGATTGAAGACAACCTGTTGAACTTTACCGAACACATCCCTCAAAATGTTGAACTCATTGTTTGTATGGGAGATACAATTACCCATCTCCAGGCTCACGATGAAGTTCAAATGTTGCTTAAAAAAGCTGCTCGGGTCATCGAAGATAATGGCCGTCTGATTTTGGGCTTCAGAGACCTGACAACTGAATTGAAGAACCTGGACCGTTTTATTGCTGTGCGAAGTGGTTCAAACAATATTTTTACCTGCTTTCTGGAATACGAAAAAAATCACGTGAAAGTACATGACATAATTCATGAAAAAGCGGGGGGCCAATGGGTGATGAAAAAAAGCTATTTCCGAAAGCTGCGGATCTCGCCGCAATGGATGCGTGACGGTTTGCTAAAAGCCGGTTTTAAAATTGAAAACATCGACATTGATAATGAAATGATAACGATCATCGCACGCAATCCGAAGCGCTTATAACAAAAAACTCATCTGCATGTCGTCAATCAACTGAAAATAGAATTCCCGGTTGAATTATGACAGAATTGATTCAAAGCATATGGCTGGTCATATATTTGTTTGCACTGATATCGCTCTTTACCTATGGGATGAACTGCTATTTACTCATGATATTTTATCGTCTCAGGCGTCCCCAAGCGCTTCGCCGCCATGCTGAGATAAAGAAGAGGTTTTACCGGAAATATTCCATCAAAAATTGGCCGCGGGTCACCATCCAGCTGCCGATTTATAATGAACGCTACGTGGTTGAACGCTTGATCAAATCGGTTTGCCGGTTTGATTACCCGAAAAACATGCTCGAAATCCAGATTCTGGATGATTCCACCGATGACACCAGCGATATTGCAAAAGCCCTGGCTGGGCAAATGAAAGAAAAGGGCTTTGATATTCAATATATCCATCGTGATCAGCGCACCGGATTCAAAGCGGGCGCCTTGCGAGAGGGCCTCAAGAAGGCCAAAGGCGAACTCTTAGGGATCTTTGATGCCGATTTTGTTCCCACCCCGGAATTTCTAAGAGAGACGGTTCCATACTTCACCGACCCTAAAGTCGGTATGCTGCAAACCCGCTGGGGGCATATCAACAGTGACTATTCTCTGCTGACCAGGGCCCAATCCATTGGAATTGACGGTCATTTCGGGGTTGAGCAGGCTGCAAGGGCTTGGAGCGGCCTTTTTATGAATTTCAACGGTACGGCGGGCATTTGGCGTAGAAAAACGATCGAAGATGCCGGGGGGTGGCAGGCTGACACCCTCACTGAGGATCTCGATCTGAGCTACCGTGCCCAGCTTAAAGGCTGGAAATTAAAATTCTTAACCGATGTGGTCTGCCCGGCGGAGGTGCCGGTGACCATCAATGCCTTTAAATCCCAGCAGCACCGCTGGGCCAAAGGGTCAATCCAGACTGCTAAAAAAAATCTCGGTAACCTTTTCAAATCCGATGTTTCGCTTCTGATTAAAATCCAGGCTTTCTTGCACCTGACCCACTACATGGTTCATCCGATGATGCTGCTGGTGGTGCTCACATCCATTCCGATGCTTTACTCCCGGTGGTTTTTTGACAGCATTTCTTTTCCGATCATGATATTCACGCTACTTTGCCTGGCCACATTTGGACCGTCGTCAATGTATTTGTTCTCTCAAAAAATTCTTTATCACGATTGGAAAACCCGGATCAAGTTTCTGCCGTTTCTCATGTGTCTGGGAACCGGAATTGCGGTCAACAACACCAAAGCCGTCCTGGAAGCGCTGTTTAATATAAAAAGCGGTTTTATTCGCACCCCCAAATACGGAATCAAAAAACAGGAGGACAGCTGGAAAGGAAAACATTATGCGATCCCTTTAAATGCCATATCGATACTGGAATTTTTATTGGGGATTTATTCACTGACCGGACTGCTGATGTTTCTTTTGTTTAGCAAATATCTTGTCAGCCCGTTCCTGCTTATTTACACTTCGGGTTTTTTCCTCGTTTTTTTTCTCTCAGTAAAACACGGATATGGAAAGACGCAATCATAAACATACAAACCGCTTAACGTCCCGCATGGTTTTTGCCGCTATCGTTGGATTGGGAATCCTAACGGCAGCAATCTATTGGATTAATTTTAAAATTTATAATCTTGTTCCTCTATTTGCCGGGCGATCGGGTATTCAGCTTTATGTGGTCATATTTCTGTTTTTAAGCGTTCTTTATTTGACCGCTGTCTTTCTGGTCATAAAAATGATGCCCATAGAAGAGGCATCCAGGTGGTTGAGCGGCACAATTATATTCTTTGCGGTTATTTTCCGGCTAGGTCTGATCGCGCCGGATCCGGCAGTGCTGTCCAGGGACATGTATCGCTATATCTGGGACGGCCGTGTGCAGCAAAGCGGTATCAATCCTTACCGCTACCCGCCGGGAGCCGTTGAACTTGAAAACCTGCGGGACGATCAGATTTTTCCGAAGATCAACCGCAAGGAATACCCTACCCTCTATCCGGCCGGAGCCCAGGTCTTTTTCCGAATCTCTTACATGCTGGTAGGAGACAGTGTCACCGGTTTCAAGGGGATCATGACCTTTTTTGACCTACTGACACTGCTTGTGCTGGCCGCCTTGCTTCAAACTTGGAGATTAAACCTATCGAGGATCATCGTATATGCCTGGAATCCGCTGGTCATATTTGAAATTGCCTATAGCGGCCATTTAGAGGGGCTTACCGTATTTTTGATGGTGACTGCCTTTTATCTACATGCCATGCGTAAAAAAACACCGGCCGTTGTCATGCTGGCCCTCTCGACCGCGGTCAAGATGTATCCAGCACTCCTGCTCGCGGCCTTCTTGAATCGCAGAGACAGAATAAAAGGCCTCATAACATTTTCAGCAACCCTCATGTTGCTCTATCTGCCTTTTAGTGCCGCCGGAAGCAAAATAGCCGGATTTTTGCCGGTTTATCTGAAAAATCCCTATGAAAGTTTCAATTTGGGCTTAAAATATCTTTTAATGCGTCTAATCCCGGGTCTGGACTATTACCTGCTGTCTTTGCTGTTTATCATCGCTCTGGCAATCGCCGGGCTGATTGTCTTTCTGAAAGAAAAAAAAGACACCGAGGCTTTTCGATACGCTTATATTTTAACGGGATTGTTGATGATCCTGATGCCGGCTTCGCTTCACCCCTGGTATGTTATTTTGATTATACCCTTTCTGACAGTTTACCCAAACCCTGCCTGGCTGGCTTTTACATGCACCGTGACGCTGTCCTATCTAAAATATACTTCACCCCAGGGAATTATGCCGGCTTGGGTTCTGATAACCGAGTATCTGCTCCTTTTTGCACTTCTGGCAGCAGGATATATGTTAAAAAAACACTTACATCGGCGCCGGGTTTCCGATATGGATATCAGCCGCAGAAAAGAAGAAATGGTGGCGGTTGATTTAAATGCGATAACAAAAAGGACACAGTAGGCCCCGCGAAAGCGTGCAAAGTGAAAATATCTGTCGTCATTCCAGCCTTCAATGAGGAGCATGCTATCGGTGAGGTGGTCCGTGCCGTTCCAACTGAGCAGATCCATGAAGTTATCGTCGTTGACAACGGGTCCACCGATGGTACGGCGGAACAAGCGTCTTTAGCGAGTGCCCGGGTCGTTTTTGAACCCCGGCCCGGTTACGGGTCAGCATGTCTGGCAGGCGCAAAGGCCGCCGCTGACGCCGATATCATTGTATTTTTAGACGGCGATCGCAGTGACGATCCGAGTCAGCTGGAAGCCGTATACGGCCCTGTCGCGCAAAATCGCGCGGATCTGGTGATCGGCAGCCGCATCCAAGGAATCCTGGAAAAAGGCGCCATCCCGCTCCACGGCCGTCTGGGAAACCGCGTTGTCGTTTTATTGTTGCGGCTGCTTTACGGAGTAAAGATAACCGATATCGGTTCGTTCCGTGCGATCAAGTCTCAAACTTTATTCGGTCTGCAAATGGAACAAATGACCTATGGATGGCCGGTGGAGATGGTGGTCAAAGCGGCCTGCAGGGGACTGAAAATTCAGAGCGTGCCGATCAACTACCGTCGGCGAATCGGTGAATCTAAAGTAAGCGGTACCATTAGAGGCACCATCCTGACCACATACTATATGTTTTTTGTACCTTTGAAATACCTGTTTAAACCCTATTGAACCGGAGTCAATTGTACTGGTTTAGATGAAATACCGACGGATAGGAGCGGAAAAATGGTTTCCCTGGGAATTGGTCTGACAAGCAACTGCAATTTGCATTGTGCGCATTGCTATCGGGATCAAAACCGGATTTACAATTTAACACTCGCCGATGTTCAGAAAGTATGCCACAGTCTTGAGATCAGTTCCATTGGTTTCGGCACCGGTGAAAACGGTTTAAATCCGGAATATTTTCAAATTATAGACTACTTGCACAGCCGTAATATCAAGATGACGCTGGCCTCAAACGGCTATACGCTGTCGATCACTCCTGATGAGAAACTCAGGTTCTTTAGTGATGTCGAATTTTCAGTCGATTTTCCGGACCAGCAGCGACAGGACCAATTTCGCGGAGAGGGAAACTGGCAAAAAGTGATGGCGGGTATTGCAAGATGCCAACGGCTGGGAATCCCGGTATCGATTCTGGCGGTCCTGATGAATCTCAACTATACCGATCTTGGCCGCATCGCCCGACTGGCCGCCTCATTCGGTGCGGATTTCCGGGTCAACACCTACCAGCCGATGTACACCGAAGAATTTTTGCCCAGTTTTGAGCAGTACTGGGAAGCATACAAAATTCTTTTCGATCAGAGTGAAATTATTTCTGTTACGGAGCCGCTGGTGAACACTTTTTTGGGATTAAATGATTTAAGTGGCGCTCCCTGCGGTGGCCGTAGCATGCGGGTGACACCGGATGGCAAATTGAAAGCCTGTGTTTATTGGCCGGATTCGGACCTAACCATCGATGACCTGGTAGAAAAAAAGGAAGCTGTTTTTGAATCCCCCCAGTTTCAAACCGCTCATTCCACGCCTAAATTTTGTCTGAGTTGCGAGCATGTCGGCAATTGCGGCGGTGGATGTGCAGCCAGGCGCAAGCTGCGCGGGCATTTGGAAGATCCGGATGAATACTGCCCGATTTATAAAGGAGAAACGATAAAGCTGGGGGGCCAACTATCATCGGTTGCAAAACCATTGCGCACCGGAAGCATTTGCACCACAATTGTCAGGGGAGGGTAGAGCCGCTGATTTGACTATCGGCTGCAGGTTTGTGCAGGTGCGTTTGGATTGGGGACAGGAATAAATACATGCTGGCCGTAAATCAAAACTTAAAGCTGCCTAAAATGCTATACCTCGAATCGACGAACCGCTGCGATCTCAGATGCAACGGCTGTATTTTATACCGCGGGAGCTGGGAGCCGGCTCGGAATATTTCGCTAAAAGAGGTGGTAATGATTACCGATCAGCTGCCGGAATTGGAGCAGACCTTTCTGCATGGAATCGGAGAACCCCTTTTAAATAACGAAATCTCTGAAATCATCCGACACCTCAAAAGGCGTGATGTGTATGCGTTGTTTAATTCCAATGGTATACTTCTCAGGGGCCAGCTGCAGCGTGATCTCATCGAGGCCGGGCTGGACGAATTGCGCATCTCACTGGATGCCGCCTCTACGCATGGATATCGGAAAATCCGCAACAGCGATAAATTTGAGCAAGTTATTGAAAATCTTAGATCCTTTATATTGCTTCAAAAACAGCAACGGGTGACCCACCCAAAGCTGTCCCTGTGGTTTTTGGGAACCAAGGATAATATTTCCGAGCTTCCCGGTTTTGTGAAACTCGCGGCTGAGATTGGAATCGGAGAAGTATACCTCCAACGGCTGGTATATTTTCAGGATGGTGAGGGATACGGCCTCGCCAGGCATGCCAAGACCCTGCAGGGCGCAACTGACGGATCGTCGGAGTTGGTTCTGGAAAGCCAGGATATGGCTGCGCGGCTGGGTATCCAATTTAATGCATCCGGATTGTCAGAACCTGTTGAGAGTCTGCGGGGGGAAGCAGATGCCGAGTTGGCATGGCGCAAGTGCTATCGACCTTCAACCCTCATGTATATCACTGCCAACGGCAATGTTTTACCATGCTGTATTTCTCCATTTTCCAGCGTGGATTATGATTCCATAATCCTGGGAAACGTGTTTAAAGACAGACTGGCAGAAATCTGGTCGGGTTCCAGATACAGGAACTTCAGAAAACAGCATCAGTCTGAAACGCCGCCCAAATGCTGCCGGGGATGCGGCAATCAATGGAGTCTTTAATGGAAACAACGCATGAAAAATTACTCCTCGTCGTGGTTGCCAAGGCGCCGGTGCCGGGCAAGGTCAAGACCCGTCTCATCCCCCATCTTACATTTGAAGAGGCTGCCGACCTGTATCGATGTTTTTTAGAAGACAGAATAATTTCAATGAATTCTTTAAGCGGTATCGATCTGGCCATTGCATACACGCCTTCAGATGCTAGAGATATGTTTACCTCGTTTAGCCGAAACGAATTTATTCTATTTTCCCAAAAGGGTAAAGACCTGGGGGAGCGGTTAAACGGCATTTTTGAGGAAAAACTTGCCGATGGTTATGACGCTGTCTCCATTATAGACAGTGACAGTCCTGATTTGCCGGCATCAACCATTCAAGAATCGTTCAGGCGCCTGCTGTCGAATCAAGCCGATGTGGTGTTTGGTCCCTGTCACGACGGCGGATACTATCTGGTGGGAATGCGCAAACCCCATCCGCAATTGTTTTGTGATATTTCCTGGAGCACTGAGACGGTGCTGGCAAATACCCTTGAGACGGCCAAAAAAATGGGCGTTAAAACGAACTTGCTGCCCTGGTGGAATGATCTGGATACATTCGAAGATCTGATCGTCTTTTATAATAAGCACAGGAATCGATCGTTCCAAACAGATTGGCCCGGTCAAAAAACGTTCGGGTATCTTGCACGCCTGAAAAGAATCAACAGGGGCGATACCCGCTAGTATTGTGTCTCAGAAATCAATTTTCTTTCAGCAGATGAGAAAGCCGTCCACGATATGTCCTGCCCTCTACCTTCCCGAGGTAATCAACCAGGTCCTGTTCCATTGTTGCCGCCAGATAGGGCCGCTCGTTAAGCCGATTTTTTTTCTCCAGTGGGTCTTTTAGCACATTAAACAATTGCAGCAAATCGAGCTCCGCAAAATAGACCAGTTTCCACTCCCAGTTGCGGTACAGAAAATAGCGGCGTTTAAATGAGGCCCTTCCGATCACATCCCTCTTCAGATAGCGCTGCCTCTCTTTTCCCAGGATCAGGGGCAGCAGGGAAATTCCCATGCGGGGATCATCATATGGCGGTTCGACGGAATAACCCGCCAGATCGGCAATGGTCGGTGCCATGTCGGCGGCGATCACCGGCACATCTTCGAATCTATTTCGAATGCCGTGTGAAACCAGAATTAACGGGATTCGTATTTCTTCTTCGTATACGGTATGCCCGTGAAGACTGGCGCCGTGTTCCCAGAATTGTTCCCCATGATCGGACGTAAACAAAATAACGGTTCGATCATATATTGCTTCCTGTTTGAGCCAGGATATAAAGCGGCTGAAGGCCCGGTCAATATATGATAAATTATGATCGTATAAATCCCGCGGGGTGTCACCAAAGTCCTCACCGTCATCTTTCCTCCACAGATCATTGTGAACGTCCATCAAGTGCAAAAAGCATAGAAAGCGCTCACTCTTGGGGATCGCTCCGATGGCATTTCGTGCGGATTGAAAAACCTCATCTGCCGTGGCCGAGCGCCGATCGCTGACGGCACGCGGAATGGCAAGTTCGGTAACCGAAAACTCCGGTGGATAAATGTGTCGCGGACCGAATTCTTTCATCAGCATGTAATGCTGAATCCCTTCCGCCTGTGCGATTTTAAAATAGAGGTTTTGCTGATACAGGCCGGTGTCGTAAAGACTGAGACGGCTTCTGCCGGCAACCAGAAACGGAAAGGCGGCAAAAGATCCGCCGCCCTGACTGTATGCCCGTCGAAAAGATATCGATTCCTCGCTGGCCCAGCGGTCAAGAAAAGGCGTCAGGTTGCGATGGTAGCCGGCGGAATGAAAGGCATCGCCCCGTAAAGCATCGGCGACGATGACCAGCAAATTGAAGCCTTCAGGCAAAATTGATGGATGGGACTTTCTCAGTGTCCAGGGCTGCGGCCACGGATGGGGGTTGCTGTTTTGAGGTGGCCTTTGCCCGAGATGAATCCATCTGTCAAATCCCAAAACGTTGGCAAACTCCCTGGCAAAGGTGGTATTCACCCGGGTGAGTTCGTTGAATTGAAGCACCGCAACCTTGACCTCGGGATACTTCCCTAGGGCATAAAAGGGTAAGAAGCCAAAAACTGCTGCAATCGCCAAAGCAACTCCCAGCCGGCGAAAATTAGATGGCGGTTTGGCTCTCTGAGAAAAAAACTGTTCTGCCAGCAATACAGCTGCTCCGGCGGCTACTACAGATATAATTTTCAATATTGCCCCTTTGAGATAGGAAAAGGTCGTAAACCAGGGATTGAACATATTCCCGAATAAAACCACATAGCCGATGAATCCACATGCGCCAAGGACGGAAATCAAGAGCATTACCCAGCATGCTCTGGTGTTTTGCCGCAACGTCAAAAGCAGAGTTATCGGAAACAGGATGGCTGCACCGAAGGTTAGTGAAACGATACCCATCAGGCTGGCATTCCGGGGTTGCGGGATGTAAGGAACAATCCTGTAAAAGACACTCGAAAATAAGATCCCCCCTGAAACGCTTAGAAAAATGTATAGCTGCCATACAGTTGATTTTAGATGTAGATTATTAATCTGCCAGGATATGGCATAGTGAAGCGTGACCAGAAGAAAACCAATAAATAAAGCGACTGAAGAAAAAAATATCAAAAAATATATTATCCAAAAATCCTTGTTCCGGTATGATTTAAAAAACATGCGGCTGATAACAATGATAATGCCGAGCATCCCGATACCGAGCCATAAGCTGGTAATCCCGCACAATATCGACGGAAAAACATGCCCCAAAAAGGACTCAAAATTTGAATCTAGCACGATTTGGCCTTGAAATCGATACCGGGAAGGCTCAAGCAAGGAAATGGAGGCGCCCCAAAAAAACAGCAGAATAAAAAAAAGATGACCATTTGCCGTGGGCTTTTGCAACATCTCCGCTTGATTGTCGAAGCCGGCGAAGCCGCGGCGACGGAAGGCAATAACCCCCTGTCCCAGAATGGATATGATCAGGATTGCATAAAGCGGAGTCAGAAAGCCGGTTCGCTTGGAATATAACAACAGCGCAATCGCGGCGAT
>WOR8_10007956_pt1 | contig 10360 bp, 7 predicted proteins | sample DeeMarSeWOR38_10_FD_19890 | JGI IMG/M metagenome (IMG submission 19890)
GAATTTTAAAGGGTATATGGGCCACGATACCTTCAAGTTAGAGGACCAAAAACTTGTGCGGTTGTTTCCCATATATATTGAGGGCGACACGAATAAAAACCCGACCGGCGGGATACGGAAACTGACTTATGACTTATTGCCTGGAGAAGCGATGTGGCAATTAAAGGTAAAAAAAGTCAGTAACGCTGAATAGCCCATTGAACAGTAAACTTGAATAAGTGCTGTTAAGGTCAGCTCACCGAGGGATAGCAATTTCATAAATTCACTATTTTCAACGATAAGAATTGTGCGTCCCCAAACTGGAACTTCTATCAGTATTATTAAACAGTTCACTTCTTACCATAGTCCAAATAGTGAAAAATCATGTATTCCATATTCAAATCTACAATAATTTGCAAGCTCCCGGATTGGAGATAGCGTGCCTCTATACGCAATCTAACTAAACTGTAGCTTTATATGAATAATCAGGGGTCCAATCAGATGCAGACACATGCCTTGCATCAGGACTTTTAAGACCTAATATCTTTTTTCTGGCGAGCGGCATATTGAACGGAATCGACCAGGGTGGCATTGATGTTCATTGTTGCGGGTGCCAGCGCCCGCAGGGACGGGGCGCTGAGCACCCGCAGCGCCTCTTCAGAAACGTTGCCGTGCACTTTGATTTGCAACACGCTGTCCGGGGGGATTTCAAACAGGCGGGATTGAATCCAGGCCTGGATTTGCCTGCCGTTCATTCCGGTAACCTGCATTTGCATCTGGATCATCGGACGTGCCGGCAGCTCGTGGAACTTCCAGTGCTGCAGTTTTGCGGTAGCCGGCCCCTGCGTTTCAAATTCCAGGATTAAATAGCCCTTTTTTTCATTTTTTTCAGCAAAGGAGGTGCGTTCGATTGCGCCGGGATAAAAGACCGGTGCGTTGAGTGGTCTGCCTTTCAGATCACGGACCAATACCTGAAAACGGTGAATGTGCCCGGCCAATACGGCTGAAACGCCCTGCGGTATGTCGGCGGCACGGATGACATCGGGTGCGTAGTGAAAAGTAAAACCGCCGGGACCCACGCTGGCGCCGTCTATCGCCTGGTGGATGCACAGGACGCCGATATCGGCTTTCACCTGTTGCCAGCCGGTTTGCGCGAGGCGGTCCGGAAATTCCCTGCGGATTCCGCTGCGGATAAACGGAAATCCCGCCAGAGCCAGCGACCCTTTTTCTGTTTCAAGAAGGAAGGTTCGCGGGCGATCAAAAAGATAGATCTTAGGGTGTGTCGCCAAATGGTCGTGAGGGATGGCGGAGCGCTCATGATTGCCGGGCAGCAGGTAAACCGGGATGCCGCTGTCGGCCACCTGTCTGAGGGGTTCAAGGGCCATTTCAACAAGCTGCGGCGGAACCTTGCTGCGATAGAGCAGGTCGCCGCCGTGGACCACGGCGTCCACTTGCGCATGCAAAGCCGGTGAGAGCGCCCGCCGGAAATTGGCAAAAAAGTCAGGCCCGCGTCTGCGGCGCTGGATGCGCGGACGAAAGGGCAGGTCAAATCCCAGGTGGGTGTCGGCAATCAGCAGGATGCGGATCATACCCATGGCAGCATTTTGGCGGGTTGTCTGTTGCCGAGTGCGGCGTTCGGATTCAATCGGATTTCAGTTCTGCGGTCTTCGGCGATCAGGCGCCGCAATTCGGTGGTCAGTACCCGCAGGCGCTCGTAAGTCGTCAGATCAAATATTTCCTGGCGCTCTGCGATGCGCCTGGCACAACCGGCGGGTGCAGGTGTTTTTTGCTCAAGGGGCAGTTGCTCGCGCTGATCAACCGCACCGTTTTGCAGCAGCAGGGCAATTTTAGTGCGGCTTGTTGCATCGCGCGCCTCCCAGGCCAGCGTGGATTCGCTCAGCAGGCACAGCCAGCGGGCGCGGCGAATCAGAAGTGCGCTGCGCATGGCAAATTTTTCAATTCCGCGGGCAACGGCCTCAGGCGTCCAGCGCGGCATCTCTTCGGATTCCAGTGACTGATCAGTCGGTAATTCTTCTGCGGTTTCTTCTTCCTCCTGTGTTTGGGCGCTTTCAAGCGCTTTAAGCCTTGCATACCACAGATCACGACCGAGCCCGGCTAAAAATCGCAGCGGAGCGTGTTGTTTTAAGCGCATCCGGTGATTGCGTCGAAACAAAGCCAGGCCCTCGGCCAGGCATTCCGGCTCCGGTGCATAGGCTTGCGGCACGCCAAGTAGGCCGCAGCCCATATTAAGAAAATCATCTTCGGCGATGCGCAGGCTGTTTTGATACCATAAACCGAAAGCGGTCAGCGCTGCGGTTATGTTTCCATCGGGCAGCGGGCCGATACAATGGATTTTGTCGGGTTTCGCAGCGCAACTCAGCAGATCGCGGGAGCAAAAGATGAGTTGGCGCTGTCCTTTCCGCAAAGCGACATTATAAGGCGGAGCCTGCCGCTTGATTTCATCAGATTCCAGCACGGCGGCTTCCAGGGCAGAGCCGGTCTGCGTCACATCCAGTCCGGCAGCCTGGCTGAGCATCTCCAGGGTATGTTCCGCACGGGATCCTTTCTGCCGGAAATAGCTGTTCACCCGCTGCTTCAGGGACGTGGCCTTGCCGATATACAGCAAATCGCCGTTGGCGCGCAGCATGCGATAAATGCCGGGGGTGTCCGGCAGATTGAGGCGCAACGCTTTCTGCATCGGGTATACCCGGCGGATTCGACTTTCCGGGGTCGTGAGTTTCAGCCAGTCGATCAGTTGGTCTAAATCGCAGATACCGTGTTGCGCATTTAACTGCCGCACAAAGTTTTGCCAGATGACGGCCGTGCCGAGGGCATGATCGGCGCTTCGGCGCTGCTGGGAGACAGCGTGTCCAAAATAACCGGCCACGGCCCGCAACCCCCTGCGCGGCAGGCCGGGCAGCAGGCGTTTGGCAATTTCATGGGTGCAGACGATTTTGAACGGAAATGCCCCGGAGTCGCGCGCATTCAACTGAAGTTGTTTCAGGAAAGGTTTTTCAAAACGGGCATAATGGATAATGGTCGGGCAGATATCCATCTGATTGGCCGCGGCAATCCGGCGGGCGGCCTGGACTATCTTTTGCCAGATGGCGGCGGCCGAAAGCGCCCTGTCCGGATCTGTTTTCATGATGCCGGTGATGCGCTGCACCGCCGCAGGAATTTCAACATCTTTAGGCAAAGCGACCAGAAATGATCTTGCGCGCAAGGTCTCTGATTGGAGGGCAGCCGCAGCGCTGGTCTGTATCCAGCCGATTTCCAGAAGGGACCCCTTCTGGGGATTGGCTCCGGTGGCCTGGCAGTCCAGGCCAAAATTTCCAGTGCATTGAGTGGGATTGCCATCTTTTAATCGGTTAACGATGAAGTAATTATTTTTATGCTTGCGATTTGTCCGTTGTCCGTTGACAGTTGTTCGTTGAAGGAGCGGAATCAAAGAAAAATTTATTGCAACAGACCACTGACCACAAACCACGGACGGTAAGAATCCGCCGCTTTTGCAAGCTATAGCAAAGCAAGGCTTCTGTCAAAGGCGATTGAGGGGCTCTTTTCTTAGGAAGTATGAAAGACGTGTTATGATAGCCGTAATATATTCATCGGAATGAAGTATACATATGATTTTGAAAGCCTAGCTTTTTTGTCCTGAGGTTTTTATGGATATATCTTACCAATCCTTAAAAAACAACGAGTTGCGATGGAGGCACGGAATGTAAACTTTGTCCAAGCACATCGCATGCACAATATATAGCGGCTGCTCAAAAAATTTGAGAATTGTAAATTTAATCATAGAGTCTTCAAATTGCAGTAATCCCCAATTTTGATGAAATCTTAATATCCAGAACTGAATTCAATTAATTGATTGCCATTTTAAATCTTCGAATATTTGCCAGCCTGTAAGGTCAAACGGTTTTCAGCTCTAAAACCCACTTCTGAAAAAGCTATTGTAAATCCTTTCACCCATGATTTGCCCCAATCACTGCCTATCCAATAATTAATTTAATATTCAATTGGTTACAACTTCTATCACAATACAGAAATAGTTTTTTAGACGATTGTGCAAATTTTACTTGACATCTATTTATCCTTGAGGAATAATACTTACACAATCGTGTAAAATAAAGTATTGTTTGCTTCTGGATTATTCTGCAGAGTCACCTAAATTAGGGGTAAAAAGGGTAAACTTTTTGAAATCATATATAAAGCTACATTACAGCGATAAGATTGGGGTGTTTGGTGCAGGTGAATGGCATAAACAGGACTTTGAGGTCTGATTTCAACTGACGTAGGCCAAGAAGAACGATCGGCTATAAAGCAAATTAATTAGAAAGGGGTCTTTAAAAAATGAGTAAACTAGATGGTGGTGCACTGGTCGGGAAAGCCTTAGCCAATGAAGGTATTGAAAAAGCGTTTGTTTTATGTGGCGGACATATCATGCCCATATTCCATGGTATGCGTAACGCAGCGATCGAAATAATCGACACGCGTTCCGAAACAGCGGCCGTTTATGCAGCTATCGCTTACACCCGGGCATCGGGCAAGGCAGCCGTCGTGGTGACAACTGCCGGCCCGGGTGTCGGTAATACACCAGCCGGGATGATGGAAGCGGAATCTGTGGGGATCCCACTCCTTCACATCGGTGGCGCCGTGTCCATGGACAAACGTGACGCGGGCGACCTGCAGGACATGGACACGTTGGAGCTAATGAGAACCTGTTCCAAATGGGCCAAGCGAGTTACTGATGTACGCCGCATTCCGGAATACATTTCCATGGCCTTTCGACATGCCCATGATTCTTTACCGGGGCCCGTCTACCTGGAGATGCCGACGAACGTTCTATGGCAAAAAGCGGAAGAGGAACAGGTTGTATTCCTTGTAAACTACCGGACTGAAGCCATCCCATGCGGCGATCCGGCTCTGATTGAAAAAGCGGCTGAACTGCTGGCCAAGGCCGAGCGCCCGGCCGCCCTCATCGATGATGGCGCCCGGTTCAACATCGGTGAGCACGCTGGTGCCATTGCCGCACTTTCCGATTACTTGAAGATGCCCCTGGGCGATGCCGGTATTAACTGCAGAGGCCAATTCGATGATGAAACAAAAAATCCCCTTTTGGCAAAAAGCGCAATAGTTGAAGCTGATGTCATCCTGGCTCTGGGCTGCAAGTTCGATTTCCGGCACTTTTTCAAGGCCTTCATCAAACCGGATGCTAAAATCATCCAAGTGCATGTGGACAGCCGGCAGATTGGCTATAACCTGAGAGCCGACATTGGTATCGTTGGCGGCGCCGGTCCGGTCTCCCGCCAGCTGCTGGACGCAGTCAAAACCAAGCGCCCAAAACCCGCAGAAACCTGTTGGGCTGGAGAAACCGGTAATAAATGGCCGGATGATCTCCCTGACGTCTACCAATCGGAAGGCACGCCCATGCACCCAGCCCGCTGCGCTGGTGAAGTCGCAAAATTTCTGGCTGAAGAAGGCCGTGACTGGAACGTGATCTGCGACGGCGGTGAAGCCCAGGTATGGATAAGGATCGCCACCAGGGCGTTTAGACCGGGCCAGATTCACACCACCGGCCCAAACGGTACCATCGGCATTGGTCCTTGTTCAGCCCTCGGGGCTTGGGCAGCCAACCAAAAACCGGTGTTGCTATACACCGGTGACGGCAGCTTCGGCTTCCATGCCATGGAGATGGACACCATGGAAAGGTTGGGGATCCCGTTTGTCTGTGTCATCTCCAACGACTCGGCCTGGGGGCAGATCAGGCTGGTGGAAAGATTGATTAGCGCCGAAGAAGTCGAGCAGAAGGGGCAATGCAATACCGAACTTTCCCACATGAGAGCTTACGAGCGAATGGTCTCCATGTGGGAGGGATATGGAGAGATGGTCACTGATCCGGAAGAAATCGTGCCGGCCATCCGGCGGGCGGCCGCCAACGGCAAGCCGTCCATCATCAATGTCGAGGTTGACAGGGTCAGCATGTCACCCTTTATCGCGGGATATGCTGCCATGACAAAAAAAGGCAAGTAAACACCGCTGCTGGTAGGAGCACTTTTTACGCAAATGACCATTCGACTTTTTAACATCTATCAATAATGTTATTCAAATAAAACATGAGAAAAGCACTATGAAAGCACTAAGGACACCCGAGCAGCAATTTGTTAACCTGAAAGATTATCCCTTCAAGCCCAATTATGTCGAGATCCAGGACGGAGATGGCGGAACCCTGAGGATCCACTATGTTGATGAGGGCAGCCAAACAGCTGATCCGGTTCTTCTGATGCACGGAGAACCCAGCTGGTCATATTTATACCGGAAAATGATCCCGCTTTTGGTGAACGAAGGGAATCGGGCGGTCGCACCCGATTTAATCGGGTTCGGTCGTTCAGACAAGCCGTGTAAACGCACCGATTACACCTATCAACGCCATGTGGATTGGATGCAGGCGTGGCTGGAGCAAGTGGACCTGAACCGGATTACGCTGGTTTGTCAGGACTGGGGCGGTTTGATCGGATTGCGACTTGTGACTGCCAACATGGATCGATTTGCGCGAGTGGTGGTTGCCAACACCGGCCTCCCCACCGGTGACAGACCGATAACCGATGCCTTTTTGAATTGGCGTAAGTTTTCTCTTGAAACCCCGGAGTTTGACGTGGGTGCAATCATCAACATGGGTTGCCAGACCCCTCCCCCACCAGAAGCCATTTCCGCTTATAATGCACCATTTCCGGATGATAGCTTTAAGGAAGGAGCCCGGATTTTCCCTTCGCTGGTACCCATTGATCCGGATGATCCAGCGTCAGAAGCCAATCGCGAAGCCTGGAAAATCCTTTCCAAGTTCGAAAAACCCTTCCTGACCGCTTTCAGCGATGGTGATCCGATCACCAGAGGCGGTGAAAAAATATTTAAGCAGCGTGTCCCCGGGGCTGCAGGTCAATCTCATACGATCATCAAGGGTGGGGGACATTTTCTGCAGGAGGACTGTGGCGAGGATCTGGCCAAAGTGGTCATCGATTTCATCAAACAAACGCCTTTAGACGGCTGATAAAAATTTGCCGTTTAAGTGAGAAGCAATTCTTTAGAAATTGCAAAGAAAGGTAAACGAAGAGCATGATTCAGATTGATGAAGATAAATGCAAGAAAGATGGCTTTTGTGTCCTGGATTGTCCGGCAAAAATCATCCAGCAAAAGGACACGGAGAGTATCCCGCAAATGGTTCCCGGTGGAGAAATGTTGTGCATTCAGTGCGGGCACTGTGTTGCTGTTTGCCCCCACGGGGCACTGAACCATCAGAAAGTATTGAAGGGTGACAGCCCTCCCATCTTGCAGTCAAAAATTTTTACCAAGGAGCAGGCTGTCCAGTTCTTACGATCACGTCGATCTATCCGGAATTTCAAAGACAAAATGCCGGATAACGAGACGATCCAGGAATTGATCGAAACAGCCAGATACGCGCCGACGGCCGGAAATCAACAACCGCTGTCATGGACGGTTTTTACAAAAAAAGAGGATGTGAAAACAATTGCTGAATTGACAGTGGATTGGATGCGATCGGCCATTGCAACTCTGGACCAGAATATGCTGACATCCTACCTTCCGCTAATAGTTGCGGCCTGGGATTCAGGTATGGATGTTATTCTGCATAATGCACCGGTTTTGGTGGTGGTGTCGGCCTCAAAAGAGGTCCCCTTCGGAATTACGGACGCCTGTATATCCTTGAGTTACCTGGAACTGGCAGCTCTGCCCATGGGGCTGGGCACTTGCTGGGCAGGCCTTGTTCAGGCAGCTTTGTTGGGTCATGAACCGTTGCGAGAGCTCATCGGGCTGCCAAAATCCCATACGCATCACTTTCCCATGATGCTGGGGTATCCCCGTTATCGCTATCATCGCTTACCTGAAAGAAAAGCCCCCCGGATCTTCTGGAGGTAGACCATCGTCATGATAAAAATAGTTTAGCCCCAAGGACTAACTCAGAAAGTGATACCATAACTGGGGGCAGGTCGGACATGTGAAGCCTGTCAGTGGGTTGGCTAGTATGTCTCCCCCTTTTTTGAGATTTGAACCTGATCCATAATCCTCAACAGAGCAGCGGCGATTTCAACGGGAAATTCCTCCTGCAGGAAATGCCCCCCTTCTGTCTCCGTTACGGGTGCCTCAGGAAAATTCCGCTTCATCGATGGCAATCTAGGGCCCAGAATTGGATCGTTCATTCCCCAGACAATTTCAGCAGGAATATCCAGACCCTGGACATATCGTTCAATAATTCTCATTGCCGCCGTACTTGGATGATCCGGCCCGTCGGGAACCATGCGCATCATCGCTAACGGTGCTTTGGCATTGCCGCTCTCCAGCACTGGCCTGCCATAAAGTTCCGCCACATCTTCAGAAATGGAATTTGGATCATTCTGCATTTGATTCAGCTTGTCGAATATCGAATAATAAACTTCCAGAATTAATTCACCGATGATAGGCGTCTTGACGGCGGCATGGGCACGGGAAATGTCCATTTTTTCAGTAAGCGCGTTAAATCCGGTGTTCAGCAACACAGCCCCTTTAAGCAGGTCAGGCGAAAGCGCGAGTGCCCCCATACCAACAGGCCCACCCCAGTCCTGTCCCACATAGACCAGTTCTGTCAGCTTCAATTTTACCAGAACGCTGTTCATCCAGCGTATGTGATTCTCCAGTGTATGCCGGCTTGCAGGAATTTTGCTTGAAAATCCCAGACCCACCAGGGTCGGCATGATCAACCGAAGTCGATCGGTCGGCAATTGTTCGATCACTTTCCGGTATAGAAATCCGGAAGTCGGATTACCGTGCAGCAGAAATACAGGGAAACCGGAGCCAACTTCAAGGACATGCACCTTGATCCCCGGTTCGACCTCGACAAAATAGCTTTTATACCCGTCGGTGACATGTTTGGCTGCGTAATCCGGCAGGGGAAATGCTTCAAATTGGCCGGCATCCAAAGTAACGATTCCTTGTCCCTGTGGGGTGACGAGTTTACCGTCACGGGTGATAACCACAGCGAAAACTATGATGGTTATAACGATGATCGCCAAGATTAATAAAATTATTAGTTTCATGGATATCGATTCCTATTTGTTATTTCATCATCCGATGGTTTAAAGCCTTTCGTTGTCCCGGGCTACGGTCATATACAGATCCACATCGGTATCAAAGGGTTTTTCCGGCCGATCGATACGAGAGAGCTTCAGGGCTTCCGTGGGGCAGGCGATGGCACAAACACCGCAACCGATGCATTTTTCAGCATTCACGACCACTTTTTCCTCTATTTCATCCAGTTGAAGCGCCCCGAGCATACAACGGTCGATACAGGTTTCGCACTGCACGCATTCATCGCCGGCGATCGGGATGAAAGGTGATGGCAGCACAGCGGTGGGATTGTCCCACACCGTCCGGCCGCGAACGTTGGAACAACAGCAACCGCAGCACAGGCACATTACGCTGAATCGTCCGGTCATATGATTCGTAGTGGTGGGAATCAGGCCGCGCTCAACCATGTCGTCCAAATATTGAATGGCCTGCTCCTTGGACACCCGACTGCCCAATCCCAAATTTTCAAAATGCCTGGCCGTCTCTCCGATAAAAATGCAGTTTCCAATGGGGAATCTATCGCGGCATTTGCGGATATCCAGCTTTTCCGTTCGGGTGCGGCAGGGACAGGGTACCAAATTAAAATCCTCGGCTTGAAGCTCCTGGATGAATTGGTGGGCTTCTTCAGCGCTAAAGGTTTTTTCCTCGGGATGAATCGTCTTGTTGATGGGAATAGCCCGAAGCAAAGGTGTACCTTTTGACGAGGTGCCATAGTACCTATAGTATTTCTCCTTGATAAAAAACTGCTGGTAGAGTCTGGCCGCCTCGAGGTCCTTCGGATTGATGTCGGGATAAAACATATGCAAATTAACCAGGCGTGGAATGGGCGGGATGCAGTGCAGACCTTTGAAGGCCAAAATAAAGCCTTTCGCGATCAATGGGGCCAGAATGTTTTGCACGTCATCAACGCTTTTGCCCGTTGCATCCGCTAATTCCTCCAATGTTTTAAATACCGGCAGCATAAAAAGATGCTGAACCAGCTCGGCCTCTTCCGGGCTTGTCCACATTGTCCGCGATTTGACGGTAGGCGTGTTCATGCATGCTCTCTCCTTCCATGATTCATTTATTGTGCCTTTGCACGATTTTCAGTCGGTCGCATCAATTTCAGCGTCTAAGAAACCTCTCCATAATAGCATCTCACATCTTTAATACTGGCGCTGAGAAGACAGAAACCGCAGTTGATGCATGCTGATTCAGTCTGGTTTTTATTTTTCAAGCTGTTTACAATTCCCGGCTCAATGATAAATGGCCGTCCCATGGAGAC
>WOR8_10008291_pt1 | contig 10359 bp, 8 predicted proteins | sample DeeMarSeWOR38_10_FD_19890 | JGI IMG/M metagenome (IMG submission 19890)
GTCAGGGATACCTTTTGAGCGGTTATGGCCAGGATGGCCTTTTCGAGCTCCCCCTGGATGGTGCGATCATTTTTTTGGCGCTGCCAGCCGTGGTAGCCGGTGCCGTCATACTCGATGGTGATTTTAAAATTTTTGATCATTGCCGTATTAAGCCCTGTTCATATCAGCAGCGCAAGCGACAGCGAAAAAAATGACAGGATCGTCGAAAGGGCGATCGAGGCCGAGGCCAGGTTGGTGTCGCTGTTGAGCTGTGAGGATAGGATGTACAAGGCCGGCGACGTTGGCAGCGTAAAATAGATCAGGCCGATTTTCAGCCCCAGATCCGATACGTCGAAGGCCATCAGATACCCATATCCGACCAGCGGCAGCACCAGCAATTTAAAAAGCGATGCGATCAGCGACAGTTTGAAATGGTCTCTGACGGTGCCCAGGGTCAGGGCGCCGCCGATGGACAGCATGGCCAGCGGCAAGGCGACATAAGAGGCCAATTTAAGGGTATTGTCGATAAACGGCGGAAAGCCCTGCCAGATATTGGCGTAAATGATCCCGCTGATGCAGGCCAGTATCAACGGATTCGATATCAGGGCCTTGATGGTTTGCCACAGTCGCCTGGCCGGTTCGACCCGTTCTTCGGAAAACCATATGAGCGTCGAGACACACAGCACATTGATAATGGGGATGATCATCCCGATCAGGATGCCGAATTGCTTGATGCCGTCTTCACCTAAAGCACTCAATACGATGGCCACGCCGATATAGGAGTTAAACCGGAAGCAGCTTTGCGAAAAGGTGCCGGCCTTGAAGTCGGGCACCTTGTAAAGTTTGATAAAAAGCGTACTCAGGGCGTAAACGGTGAGCACCGCACATACGGCGGCCTTGTATAAACCGGTTCCGTTGGACAAGGCGGCAGAGGCCCCCCCGATTTTCCAGAAAAGCAGGGCCGGAAAAAAAATGAAATAGGTGAGCCTGTCCGCCATTTTCAAAAAGACCTCATCGGTCAGGCGCCAGCGCTTCAACAGGCTGCCGAAAAGAATCAGCGCAAAAATGGGAAATAGGTTGTTGAGAACCATAAGACGCTACGCTTCTTTCATTATCACATCGGGAAGAAAACTTCCTGGAGATCTGTTTAACGGCTGTGTAGGTTAAAATCAGATAAAATTCGATATGCGGATGTATCTAAATGAACAGGGAGGCAGGCAATATCGTGAATTAACAAGTTCGCTAAGTTAAGCCTCTAAATCCTATCACAGCGGACATCCGCCAGCTTGTCCTCGATGTCATTCTCGATGCTGTTTTTATAATCCGCCAGCGTATATTTGGCGCCGCAGACCCCGCAGCGCAAACCAACGGACTTTCAGGTCCGATTTATTTGAAGTGGTGCCTGGCACCGGCGACAGGGGAGTAAATTGTGATCCATCGTGTTTTATCCTCAATTTGAAACTATGAGCGGGGAAAATACTGCAAAGAACGTGTTCTGTCAAATAAAGATCAAAATGATGGATTCAAGATTCAGCTGATTGACAAAATCAGCCGATTCTGTAGAATGATCGTCACCACGGGCGCTATACCCGCTAATCACAGCCAAGGAAAGTAACGATGAAAAAGTTGGATTGCCCTGGTTTTCAGGCCGCCGGTGTTGCGGCAGGTCTGAAAAAAAATGGAAAAAAAGATCTTGGGCTTATTTACTCGGAAGTTCCGTTAACGGTTGCGGCCATGTTTACCCGTAACCTTATCAAGGCGGCACCGGTTCTTCTCGGTCAGCAGCGAACTGCCAACGGGCGGTGCCGGGCCGTTATCGCTAACAGTGGCAATGCCAACTGCTGCACCGGGGAACAGGGCAGGCGGGATGCCATCCGCATGGGCAACCTGGTTGCCAAAGGGCTTAGGGTTGATGACGACGAGGTCCTGGTATCGTCAACCGGCGTTATCGGTGAACCACTGCCGATTGAAAAGATCGAATCGGCTGCGCCGGGTTTGATCGCGGCCCTGTCTCCCGGAGGCCTTGCTGATTTCGCCGAAGCTATCATGACCACGGATACGGTACCCAAAATCCTCAGTCGCACCGGGCAGGTGACCGGCAAGACCTTTACCGTAACCGGGGTCATCAAGGGTGCCGGCATGATCCGACCGGATATGGCGACCATGCTCTGCTATGTCATGACCGACATCGCCGCCCGGCCGGATGTGCTGCAGAAAACACTGGCCAAGGCCGTTGACCGATCATTGAACCGTATGACGGTGGACGGGGATACCAGTACCAACGATACCGTCCTTCTGATGGCCAATGGCCTGTCAAAAGTTGACCTGAATGACGCAGAATCAAAAGAGATCTTCCAGTCGGTTCTGGATGAGGTAATGATCGGTCTGGCCCAATGGCTGATCAAGGACGCTGAAGGTGCCACCAAGCTGGTTGAGGTTGTTGTCAAAGGAGCCCCAACCAAGCCGGCGGCCCATAAAATCGCAGACACCGTGGCCAATTCGCCGCTGTTTAAAACAGCGCTTTACGGTGAAGATGCCAACTGGGGCAGAATTCTGGCTGCTGTCGGTCGGGCCGGAATTCCAGTGGAGCTTGAAAAAATTGATATTTTCTTCGGATCGGTCCAGATGGTCAAAAGCGGTTTCGGCTGCGGCAAAGAAGCCGAAGCCGAAGCAACCAGGGTTTTGCAGCAGGAGGAATTCAGGGTTACCGTCGACCTGAATCTGGGCCGCGAGACCGAAACGGTTTTTACGTGCGATTTTAGCCTTGATTATGTAAAAATTAATGCGAACTATCGCACCTAGGTTAACCCCTTGACTGCCAATGGGTGAGATTCGATTACAAAAATTTTTATCATCGGCCGGTGTCTGTTCGCGCCGCAAAGGAGAGGCACTTATTGTTGCCGGCCGGGTTGCCGTTAACGGCAAGATCACGGTTGAACTCGGCACGAAAATCGATCCGGACCAGGACCATGTTAAAGTCGACGGAAAAACGGTCAAACCCTCCCACAAACTGGTGTACATCGCCTTGAACAAGCCGCCGGATTATGTCACCAGTTGCCGTCACCCCGGTGAGAAGGTTGTCGTGGATTTGGTTGATATTCCAGAGCGGATTTATCCGGTGGGTCGACTGGACAAGGATTCCACCGGCCTGCTGCTGCTGACCAATGATGGTCGTCTTCATCACCGTTTGTCCCATCCGTCGTTCGATCACGAAAAGGAATACGACGTTACGGTGGCCAGGCCGATTTCAGATGGGGCCCTCAAGAAAATGGAAGAGGGCCTGCCGTTGATGGGAACCAGAACCCGGCCGGCCCGGATAAACCGGATCTCCCCGAGGCGTTTTCGGATGGTATTGCAGGAAGGTAAAAACAGGCAGATCCGCCGGATGGTCCGCAAGGTCGGCAATGAGGTGGTCCGCCTCCGGCGCAAACGGTTTGCCACCATCAAACTGGGCAACCTTGCGCCGGGCAAGTGGCGCTACCTGAGTCGGCGGGAGACAGAATCGCTGTTCCTATTGGTCCTATAGGACCTATAGGATTTATAGGACTTATGGGACCTATAGGACCTATTCTATTTAATTGCCCTCAGCACCAGATCCGTGCGCGCTTCCACCGGCATCACCGGTACCCGGATGATGTCATATCCGATCTGGGCATAGGCCTCCAGCAGAAGGTCGTTCAATGTCGCCGCCCTCATTTCGTTTTCGGAGCGGACGTCGTCTTTTAGGAAATCAAGCCGCTCGAAAAAAAATACCCGCCGGTAGCGGAATTTGCGGCTATATGCCAGGGGTTCTGCCGGGTCGAGTCCCTCCAGATTATAGTAGGCGATACTATCGGGCACCCCGCGATCCATGAAAACGGGTTCGGTTTGTCCCAGCGCCGCTTCAATCCTGATCTTTGCATGCAGAATATGGCGCTCAAACTGCCATACATCGGCTTTGATCTGTTCCAACCGCAATCCCTTGCCCAACTGCCGGTCGATGTATGACCTGGCAACTTCATGGATGACCCGTGTCCCCCCTTGTTCGATTTGCCTGATAACCGATGTCTTTCCCGAACAGGGCGCCCCGGTAATGACGTGCCAGTTGGTTTGGCGCATGGTATCCGACTCCGAAGTTCAAGGTTCAGGGTTCAGAGCTTGAAAGGTTGCCGCCATCCATATGCTGCAAATGGAAACCCTGAACGGTGAGCCCCGAACCGATGAACCCCTAGTTTTATGCTGAAATCAGCGGTTGGATATGATAGACTTCTACATAAAACTATCTCAAAAAGGGCAGAAAATTACAAGGGAGCAAAGATCTTCATGGTTACGTTTGCGTCGCTGATCAGCAAAGAAAATAAAATTGCGGTTGTGGGTCTCGGTTATGTCGGCCTGCCGTTGGCCGTCCACCTTGCCGCCCATTTTGATGTTGTCGGATTTGACCTGAAAACAGATCGGATTAGGGAGCTGGCCGCCGGAATTGACCGCACCCTGGAAGTAAGCGGTGTCCAGCTCAAACAGGCGCACCTGCGCTACACGGACACCCCGGAAGACCTTGCAGACTGCCGGCTCATCATTGTGGCGGTCCCGACGCCCATCGATGATTACCGAATTCCCGACCTGGCGCCCCTGCGAGGCGCTTCCAAGACTGTCGGCCGATACCTGCAAAAAGGCACCTGCATTGTCTATGAATCCACCGTCTATCCCGGCGCGACCGAGGAGGTCTGTATCCCGATTCTGGAGGCCGAATCCGGGCTAAAGTTCGGGCGGGATTTTTCGGTGGGATACTCTCCGGAACGGATCAATCCGGGTGATAAGGTTCACACCCTGGACAATATTATGAAGATCGTGTCCGGCTCGGATCCCGCAACCTGTGCGATGCTTGCCAGCGTTTACGCTCAAATTGTGACGGCAGGAATTCACAGGGCTTCTTCCATCAAAGTGGCTGAGGCTGCCAAGGTGATTGAAAACACCCAAAGGGATCTAAATATTGCCTTGATGAATGAGCTTGCCAAGATTTTCGACATCATCGGTATCGACACCCATGAAGTCCTTGAAGCGGCGGGCACCAAATGGAATTTTCTGCCGTTCAAGCCAGGTTTGGTAGGCGGCCATTGTATCGGGGTTGATCCCTATTACCTAACATTCAAAGCCGAGGCCCTGGGCTATCACCCGGAAATGATTCTGGCAGGAAGACGGATCAACGACGGGATGGGAAAGCATATTGCTGAGCGGGCGGTGAAAATGCTCATCGCTGCCGGCAAACAGGTTCGCGGGGCTAGAGTGGCAATCCTCGGCATCACCTTTAAAGAAGACGTGCCTGATTTGCGGAACACCAAGGTGGTGGATATCATTCATGAGCTTCAGGACTACGGCGTTGATGTCTTGGTCACTGATCCGCTGGCCGATCCGGATGAAGCCCTCAAATATTACGGGGTAGATCTTCAGCCCCTGGATCAAATCAAGGATCTTGATGCCGTCATTCTGGCGGTCTTGCACCGGGAATACCGGCAACAAGGGCTTGAGGCCATTGCCCGGCGGTGTGCCGACAGCAACGCACTGATCATTGATGTAAAGGGATGTTTTAGCCCCGAAGCAGCCCGCAAGCTCGGCGTCACCTATTGGCGGTTATGAACCGATATGCCAGGAACTCCATCATACAGATGTGCAACGCGTTAGCTTGATACAATAAATGATAGGAGGGCAATGCCTAAACCGCGCTGGCACCTCCATCCACCATGATGGTCTGGCCGGTGATAAAGTCGGATGCCTCCGAGCACAGAAATAGCACCGCCCGGGCGACATCGGCCGGTTCGGCGATCCGTGCCAATGGAATGGTTTTGATAATCTGCTCGTAGATTTCGCTGTTCGACCAGAAGGGTTCGCTGAATTTGGTTCTGACCATGCCCGGTGCGACCGCATTGACCTGAACATTGAACGGGGCCAGCTCCTGGGCGATGACTTTGGTCATCATCTCGATGCCCGCTTTGGCCACTCCGTAAATCCCCATAAATGGCGCCGATCGACGGCCGGCGAGAGATGAAATACTCACAATTTTGCCCCCCTTGTGTTCCCGCATAACTTGGCCTGCTTTGCGCGAGCACAGAAAGGTGCCGTTCAAGTTGCTGTCGATGATTTTGTTCCACAACCCCGGGTCGGCATCGACGAGACCGGAGACGATGTTCATGCCGACATTGTTTACCAGTCCGTCTATGCGGCCAAAGGTTTCCAGGGTCAGGTTGAACAAGGCGTCCACATCCTCGGCATGGGCCACGTGGGCCGACACTGCCAGCAGGTTGTCGCCGGCCGCCAGATCGGTGGCAGCAGCCTCCAGACCGTCGGGCTTGCGGCCGCAGATGGCGACTTTCGCGCCTTGATCCAGCAGCATCCTGGTGATCTCAAGCCCGATTCCCCGACTGCCCCCGGTTACCACAAATACCTTGTCCTCAAGGTTAAAAGACAATTTCCCCATGACTCCTCCTTTTTGCAGAAAACGGATAACAGATGACAGATGACAGAATTCGGTCCTGTCATTCGACCGCTGGTGTCCGCCAACCATCGCCTATCAGATCGAGATAAATGAGCGCCATCAAAAAAATAATTTTACTGCGGATACAAATGGGATGCAAGGGCAATTCGGATGTGCTCCGATCACCCTCCCCGCAATCCCCTCCCGTCAAGGGAGGGAAGGGGATTATTCGAACCACCGTACAGGCTTGATCTCGGAATTGTTCACTCAGAAGTGTTCAGAGGACGCAACACTGCTGACATCTGTCATCTGTCCTTTGGAATCTTACTCGATATAGAGCTTTTGGCCGGGATAAATTTTACTGCCGGGATACAGTTGGTTTAAATAGAGCAGACGATCCAACGGCATCTGGTGGCGTTGGGCGATCACGAAGGGGCTGTCTCCCGGCTGGACTTCATAAGTGGCCAAACCGTTTACGACCGGCGGCTTGTTTTGGCCGGAGAAAATTACCAGGACCTGCCCCTTGTGTAAGGTGGTGGTGGTCAGATTATTGAGCTCTTGGATTTTTTTGGTTGTGGTTCCATAGCGTTTGGCGATGGTAAAAAGCGAATCACCCTTTCTGACAATATGGTCGAGGGCTTGTCCGTTAAGCGGTTTTTGAACAGTTCGGGGCCGGCTCGACCCGTAGCCACGCTGCGGAATTTTTAAACGTTTGCCGGCCACAATATAATTGGAGCGACGCAGATCGTTGGCCCGCATGATGCTTCCGACACTGGTGCGGTATTTCCGTGCGATGGTCGAAAGTGTTTCGCCATTGCGCACCCGGTGGTAGACATAGGCTCTTTGGGGTGGATGGGATACCGGCAGCGTGTCGATTGCCGCCATCAGCGCGTCACTGTTGCCGGGCGGTATCCTCAGGCGGTAATTATCGCCTGGTAATATGCGATAACGAAGCTCCGGATTGAGATCCCGTAATTCATTTTCGCTGCTGCCGATGGATTTGGCAATATTTCTCAGGTGTACCTGCTTATTGATGGCAACGGTCTCATATGTCATGGGCGGATCCACTGAAACCATATCCAGCCCGTAGGTACCGGGATTGTTCAGAATATGAAGGGTGGCCAGGAACCTGGGAACGTATCGGGCCGTTTCCCGGGGAAGCCGTTCATAGAGATCCCAGAAATTATCAAGATAATTGACATTCTGACTTCTGATGACTTTCAGTACTCTTCCTTCTCCACAATTGTAAGCGGCCAGCACCGTCGCCCAGTCTCCAAAAATACGATGCAGCTCCTTGAGATATTCGATGGCGGCCCGGGTGGATTTTTCGGGATCCATACGCTCATCGATGAATTTGTTGCGTTTAAGGCCGAATTTGTATCCGGTCGAAGGGATGAACTGCCACAGACCGAGGGCCCGTGCCCGTGAAAGGGCATTGACCTTATAGCCGCTTTCGATGAGGGGAAGCCATGACAATTCCTCCGGAAGACCTGCCGCCTGCAAAGCTTTGACAATCTCGGCCCGAAAACGGCCGGAGCGTTGGTAAGAATCAATAAAGAAGCGTCTCTCCCGACCGCTGGTAAAGAGGTCGATCTCAGCCTGGACGTGCCGGTTGATTGCAATCGGAATGGCGTTGTGATTCCCGTTTACGACAATATTACGCGAGGCATAAATTTCAAGAATGCGTTTTGAAATCATAAAACGCAGGTCTTCTTTTTGCTGGATGAGTTTGGGGCGGTTAGATGTATCAACGCTCAAAATAAGGGCGTAGGCGCGGTCCAGAGCTTCTACGGCATTTTCCAATTCGCCCTGCTGCCAGTATTCTTGGGCAACTTCACACAGCTCAAGGGCCTCATCAAGGTCGGTTTGGATTTTTTGAGTGGATACAGGATTTAATTCCAGCCGGTCTGCGTTGACGGCAAGATTGGCGCCGGTGTCGTCATCACTGTCCGCGGCGGCAGCCAAATCGGATGCTTGCGGGTCTGCGCGTTCGATAAATTGACCGTTGGGAAGGATTTTATCGGAGGCCCCATCGGGGTCGGAAGACGAGACGGTTTCGGTTTGAAGGTTTGATTCGGCCGAATCGGAATGGCCCATTGTAAGATGCGTGCATCCACTCAACATCAGTAGCAGTAAAGCTGGGAAAACAAGATAACGGAGATTCATCAGTTCAATTCCTTAAAGAGTGCTATCGGTCCTATCAACATCGAAACTGGCGGCTATTTTCAGGCGACCGTGATTGCTGTTTAATGATAATACAAATATAACTAAAATTGTCAAGGGTTTATATGCCATTTTAAATAACCCTGAATCTTAAGCCCAAATTTGATCCCAAATCAGACCTATCATGCTAAGATTGTGCCAACTTAGATAAAAATATGTCCGGCGAAAAGATTTTGCTCTTTTCATCCGGATTTTAATGCTTATCATGGGTCTTCGTGCAGGGGAATGCCATTTTGTTGGATCGGGTGTCTTAAATTGATATCGTCAAGAATTATCAAAACTTTAGGGGAATTGTCGCTGTTGCGGCAGCGGATTGACACAACCGGCTGGCGGGGGGTGAATTCCATTAACCATATTTTTCCAATGGCGGCCTAGAATTTTTTTTCTTTTTTTTTGTAAAACCTATTGAATTATAAAGAAATCTATCTTAAGATAGGCTCGGCTTGAATAATTACCCATATCCAGCGTTCAGTGGACCGATCAAATCTTCCAATTGAGCTATCATTCCCACTAATAGAGGGTCGAATCTGCTTTGGGGGGTGTCCCACCTGACCTGATTTAAATTTATCCGGAAGGCAATGTTGGCGACCATACCTGACATGATCAGCTATGGGGCAAAAGCGCACAGTCTTATTGAACACAACATTGGCCTTTAGGTCGCTGGCTGATTTGACTAGAACTGATTTGTAAATTTCAAGAAAATGATAGAAAATTTTAGAAATTCGATGATATTTCGTAGTTTTGACCTATTTTTTCTTAATTACAGGACTTCTTCGATATTATAGCCATTTTTTTGAGTTTGATATTTGGGTTGGACATCGTTAAAAAAGTTTGTTTTAAGTATGGGGGGTCTGCTTCTTTTTACATCGTTCTGATTTAGAATAATTTTAAGATGTTAAGTTGTGAGGCCAGCGTAGCTCAGCTGGTAGAGCAACTGATTTGTAATCAGTAGGCCGGGGGTTCGAGTCCCTTCGCTGGCTCCAATGGAAAAGGGTGGGGTTCCCGAGCGGCCAAAGGGAACAGACTGTAAATCTGTCGGCGAAGCCTACGGAGGTTCGAATCCTCCCCCCACCACCAGCCTGAAGATAAGGCGTATGTAGGAGATTACATTTACTACATGGCTTCCTGCAAAGTTATTATAGGTTTTCAGGCAATGTTGTCAAAGGGATAGAGGCCGATTTCCGGTCAAGATGTGCGGTAAACCACGGCAGGGAGGAGATCGACCTTAATACTATCCGAGCAGCGTTGAGTGAAATCCTATAGCATGACCAAAGGATCTTTCATCACTTCGGACGTGTCTTTATGCCGGAAAATATGCCTACAGTCGATTAAGCGGGAGTAGCTCAGTTGGTAGAGCTTCAGCCTTCCAAGCTGGATGTCGCGAGTTCGAATCTCGTCTCCCGCTCCAACAATTTTGGAATTTAATTTTAGCAACACGGGAAAAGCAAAAGGCAACCGAAAAAAAGCCCACGTAGCTCAGTCGGTAGAGCGCTTCCTTGGTAAGGAAGAGGTTCACCGGTTCGATTCCGGTCGTGGGCTCCATCTTGGAACAATGATGGTCGATTGATCCACCGCAGGCGGATCAGCATTCAATCGTCATTGTTCAATTTAACTAGGGAGGACGGGAACATGTCGAAGGCAAAGTTTGAGCGGACCAAGCCGCATGTCAACGTAGGGACCATCGGGCATATTGATCATGGCAAGACGAC
>WOR8_10008805_pt1 | contig 10356 bp, 10 predicted proteins | sample DeeMarSeWOR38_10_FD_19890 | JGI IMG/M metagenome (IMG submission 19890)
CCGTAGCCATGGCCACGGCAACCGTTAAGGTCATGACAGACACTGTGGTGGTTACTTCGGTTACCCGGGCTATGGTGGCGGTATGCTGCTCCGTATGGCGTCCCGTCCAGTGTGTTGGAGGCCTTTATAGTGCTCATATATCTATAACGTTGCGCAGGCTCCGGCAACTCCCAGTTGTTACCGGGAAAAAACGGCGTGTGAAGGGGGCGTGTCAAGTCTCCTTTTCTGATCTTGGTTCACCTTGTGATCTGCCAGGTCAACAAAGAGTACCGCCAATCTAAGGCGAGCTGAACCAAACTTGATCGTCGAGCGCATTGCCTCCGCCCTGCCCAGTTCCGATGTCAGCCTAATGACTAATTCGAAGCCCGCAGGGTGGGACAGTAGGGTAGAAAGCAGACAGCTGTCGCCGGTCAAACCCAATCATGCAACAATAATCTTGATGTGCTCTGAATTATTAAATCAATCAGAAACCACATTTTAAGCAAAACGTCTGATATACTGAGATTTCACGATTTATGGTGCTCATCGGTCTGCACCTGTTATTCAATGCGGTAATCTTTCCCGATTCACCTCGAAGCAAAAAAGCAAGTTTCCGCCTAGACCGTCCCAAGCTATGTGTCTTGGGTAGGCCGATCCCTGGAGAACATCCTCGTATGTCATTTGAATCCCTCGGTCTCAGGGCCGAACTGGTCCGTGCTGTATCCGAAAAAGGCTACAGCGACCCCACACCGATACAGCGCCAGGCCATCCCCCCTATTCTCGAAGGCCGCGATATTATGGGTGGCGCACAGACGGGCACTGGCAAAACCGCCGGTTTCACGCTGCCGTTATTACAAAGACTGATGTCTTCCGCCAGACCGGGAAGCAAACGTCGCGCCATCCGGGCCCTGGTGCTTACACCGACCCGGGAACTGGCCGCACAGGTAAGCGAGAGTGTTATCACCTATGGCCGGCACCTGCCTTTGAAATCCACGGTGATTTTCGGCGGTGTCAGCATTAATCCGCAAAAGCAGAAGCTCAGCAAGGGCGTAGATATCCTGGTCGCTACACCGGGTCGATTACTGGATCACGCCGGCCAGAGCTCGGTCAACCTTTCAAAAGTCGACATCCTGGTACTGGACGAAGCCGACCGGATGCTCGACATGGGTTTTATTCGCGACATCCGCAGGGTCCTCGCTCTGTTACCGAAGCATAAACAGACGCTGTTTTTCTCGGCCACCTTTTCCAAGGATATCAGGCAACTGGCCGATGGTCTGCTCAAGTCACCCGCCCTGATCGAAGTGGCGAGGCGTAACACAGCCGCGGATAGTGTCACGCAAGTCGTTCACCCGGTCGACAGCAATCGCAAGCGCGAACTGTTGTCCTTTCTTGTCGGTTCCAACAACTGGAAACAGGTACTGGTGTTCACCCGCACCAAGCATGGCGCCAACCGCCTTTGCAAACAGCTGATCAGCGATGGCATCACTGCTGCCGCGATTCACGGCAACAAAAGCCAGGGCGCGCGCACCCGGGCGCTGGCGGATTTCAAAGCCGGTAAGGTGCGTGTGCTGGTTGCCACGGATATCGCCGCGCGCGGACTGGACATCAATCAGCTCCCACACGTAGTAAACTATGAATTACCCAACGTCGCTGAAGATTATGTTCACCGCATTGGCCGCACGGGCCGCGCAGGTAACGAGGGTGAAGCCATGTCGCTGGTTTGTGTCGATCAATTCAAATTGCTCAGAGATATCGAACGTCTCCCGTAATACGCCGATGATCGAATCAATTTTTCTGACGGCTGCGCACGTACGCACTTTTGTGGAGCAGCGACCGCTGACCAATGCCAGCGGGTTTTTCTTCCAGCGGGAAGAACGGCTTTTTCTGGTGACCAGCCGGCACGTGATGATCGATGAACCGAGCCACCATTTTCCCGACTGCATCGAGATCGAGTTGCACGTTGACCCGGACAACCTGGGCGAGTCCACCGGATTCTCGATTCCGCTGTACCGAGACGGCAAGAGTGTCTGGCGCCAGGGGCTCGATACTTCCGGTGAAATTGATGTCGCGGCAATCGAGATCGATCGCGCGGCATTACCCGCTACCACCCTCTACCGTGCCTTCACACCGAATCACCTCCCCGGCCAGTCCGATCAGATCGAGGTCGGCACCTCGCTCCTGGTGGTGGGCTTCCCGCTTGGCTTCCACGACACACTCCACCACATGCCCGTAGTTCGCCATGCGGTGATCGCCTCTTCGTTCGGCCTGCGTTTCAAGGGCGAAGGCTACTTCCTGACCGACGCCCGTACCCACCGGGGCACCAGCGGGGCGCCCGTCGTGATGCGCTTGCCTGACAAGCTTCCGGCGCATGGGGAGCTGCCGTGGATGCTGCTCGGCGTCCACTCGGCACGGCTCGAGGTCGGCGAGCCCGACCTGAAACTCGACGAAGCCCTGGGGTTAAACTGCGCCTGGTACGCCGACATCCTGCTGACGCTCACCGAAAGTTGATGGGGGGTTTCACGTGGAAGCATAAAGTCGTGGTGATTTCTTGCCCGACCCAGGATATAGTCGTTAATCTTGGCCATTGTTCAAGGCCCGCTTTTATTGGTGGCAATCGCTCCGGGGTTTTGTCATGACGCGTCTGCAGGGTGCAACTGCCGCCACACTGAGGCGCCTGCTTGCGCTGGCTCGCGATCTGCTGCAGGCGCCCGACCCGCAATCCGTTCTGACACTGGCTGGCCCGGCGATTCAAGAGCTCTTGTTGGCAGATGGCGCCTTGTTGCTCCTGGTCCTGGGTGAACAGGAACATGTCACGGAATTTGACCGCAACGGCGTCATGCAAACCGTGCATGAAGACACCGCTCTCCGTCGCTATGCTCGGCAAGCGATCGATAATCAAACGCCCATCCTTCTCCCTGATGCGGCCGCCGATCCAAAGTTACGCGACGATGACCTTTGCGCCGCAGGGACTGTCAGCCTGCTTGCTTTTCCTTTCCCCCCGGTCAAGCCGGTTGGCGCTCTGGCCGTCTTCTGGTATTACAGAGGGCGCCCTCCTCAACTCGCCAAACCGATTCCCATTCTGCGCAACATCGGGGAGCTCACGACCGCCGCACTTGGGAATGTCGGTTACAGACAGATGATCGAGGGTCAGATTGCGGCCCGAACCGAGGAACTTACAAAGTCAGCTCGGGAACACGCAAAGGAACTGCATCGACGCGATCAAGTGGAAGAAGAACTGCACCGCATTTCGGTCACCGATGTTATGACCGGCATATTGAACAGACGTGGTTTTTTCCTGAATGCCGAACGCAGCTTCAAGGTCGCGCGGCGGCAGGGGGTACCCAGCGCGCTGATCTTCGCCGACCTCGACGAGCTGAAGACCGTGAACGATAAACTGGGCCACGACGCCGGCGATCGCCTCATTCAGGATGCCGGGCAGATTCTTCAGGCGTCATTTCGGGACAGCGACGTCGTTGCCCGGTTCGGTGGAGACGAATTTGCGGCCTTCACGCTCGACGCGACGCAGCCAGAAACGATCCTGGCCCGGATAGAGTCAAACATCGAAAACTTTCACCAGGACTCATCGGCACCTTACCGGATCTCGCTGTGCATCGGGATTGTGCAGTGTAATCCCTCATCCGATCTGAACTTGTCCGATTACATTTCACTGGCGGATAAGCGGATGTATGAGCAGAAAAAGGCTCGAAATCAACGAAGCCTCGATGACTGACACCAGGAATCGGTACAGTTGCCGATCACCCATGCGGCAATCGATAAGTCGAACCTGCAGCGGTGCGAATGCCTGATCGCCTCAACCTCTGCGGACTGGCGCATGGTCCGGGTTGCAAACACTTTCCGTTGAATGCTTGCGGGATTATGTCGTCATACCCGTATCCGACACGCTTCGTTGGCACACCGCCTCCGCCTCATCAATTAATATGATGAGCTATTTCCCGGGAAAGGCCTATAGTGCACATAGAACCATCGCCAGACCCTTTGCCGCCAACCGGCGCCTTTAGAAAAGGATGGGGCTTCCGCAGGGAGTAGCGCACAATGCGCAGCCATACAAGCGACAGGCGATGAGTCACAGGAGATTACCATGTTAACTACGTCACCTTCCCGGACAAGACCTGTCATCATGTTCGAATACTTGAATTGGCTCGCTACCGGTGCGCTGCCGCGTGACCGGGCCCAGAGCCAGCGCTTACATGAGCCGAAGCATCTAATTAACACGATCGACCCCATGACCGGCAACGATATCGAAGATGTCACGAGCCATCCATCCCTGGTGGACGGCAACCTGACCATTTATTTCGAAACAGAAGCGAGCCGCAATGAGTATCAGGATATGCAGCTCAACCATCCCAACCTGCGCTTGCCATACCCTGCCACAGATGACGACGACCGTGGCGGTTAAAACCTTCAGGTCGTAACCTTGCGATGACACCTGCCTATAGGGGTTGACGAGATTCCGCCAACCCGCACCGGACAACTGATTTTCTGCCGTGCAGGGCTCGCACCTGTAATCTGGGATCGCGCGCAAGAATGCGATCCGGCGTGCGTGCGCAGCGCGCCCGATAATCGGTGCCGCAACTGGAATGCAAAGCGGCTAATCGCGAAAATCCGGTCGGACCACCGTTTGAACTGATAAAGGCGACAATTTTTGTCTGGCATACAACCTCTGATTCCTGATGAAACCATGGAACTATCCTGGAAAGACAATGTCTTCCGGCAGCGTGAAGAACTGGCGCGGATGTTGCGTGAGCCGCTCGCGCTGCTGGCCAGGAAAAGCATACCGGTCTGGGACCATCGGGATCGGCTCAATGAGGTGCTTCAGGAAGGCTTCTCGAGCATACCTTATTGCACGTTCCTGTATGTCGTCGACACACAGGGTGTGCAGATCAGCGATCATGTCGGCCATACCGGGCTGATCCCCGAGCACTATCACCTCAGTCGCGCCGAACGCCCCTATATGAAGGAAGCGATGCCGGCGTGGGGGTTCCTGTTGTCAGACGCCTACATCAACCTGGAAGAGCACCGACCCTCGCTAACAGCACTGCAAGTCGTTGTGTCAGACACAGGCATTCTGGGGAATCTCGGTGCGGATTTCGACCTGCGCAGTCTTCCGGTGACCTCAGCGCTGTACCAGGAACCGGGCAACTGGCGGCAGGTGAAGGGCGACCCGGCAATCCGCAGCACCCTGTTTCAGCAAACCCGGACCGAGAGCCCGATGGACCGCAATATGCAGAATGCGCTGTCTATCCTGGAGGAACTGCTCACGGAGCGCGGCATCATCCAGTGCCAGATTCACTTCTCCAGCAGCCAAGCCACGATCTGGACGATCGATGACCCGCTGCGCTATCGCATCCTCGACCAGGAAGTGCTCCAGGATCCGGATATCTGTCTGGTGTACCCGTCGCGACCGTATCCGGCTGATGCCGCAATACCACGGACCGACATCGCCCGGATTCTCGATGGCATGCGAGCGCTACGCATGGTCGATACGACCATCTACCTGCGCACGGCCTCCATTAACATTTTCAACGGCATGGTAAGCCTGACCTTTTCCTGTGACGGATCGCACTACATGCGCTACGACGAATTCCTCACCAAGGGCCCTGCCTTCTGGTCCGGTGTACCCGCGTGACCAACCACCCGCCCATTACCTGAATAGCGCAAGACCATCACCGATTTTTGCAGCGCCTGTTTAAAACCATTTTATGTCTCAGTCGGTGTGCTCTGGGCATTATTCTTAGTGCACTCCGTTACGCTCTTGGCATAGTGTAGCGCATCGCTGAGGTTTTCGTACCGGTACTCCTTGTAGAAGTACATCATTTTTGATGCCGATGTAATTCCGTATTGCCCCATCAATGTTCTGTCTTCTTCCGTGATGTTATCTTCTTTATTCACTAGATTCTCCTCCGTTCTCAGGCTGGCTGTTGTCTAAACGCTTGTCGATGAACCGGACAAGCCTTAAAAATCATCCGCTGACAACGTGTAGACATAGGTGCCTTTGCTGCTGCTAACGTAGACTTTATTCGCAACCTCATGGATCCGGTTGCGTGCCGCATCGAATGCGTTGAGAAATCCTTTCTCGGCGCTATCCATCCCTGGACAGAGCCGTTTGAGCGCGTCCGCTTCCACAAAGAATGAAACCTCGATCGCGCTGTCATATCCCCAAAAGCAGACATGACTTTTAGTTACATCGAAAGTACGGCTCGGGTTTGGAAAGCTCAATCTCATCGTCGGGCACCGGGAGCCCGTCCCAGATGCATAAGGCCATCTTCGGCTGCCCTCATATACCTGGGCCTGCCACCACAGCCGGCTATGCCTGGAACGTCTTGTGTCGGTGTCGTTCTCTTATTGGGCATTGGAAACCCCTGTCATTTGACTTGTTTACTATCTCGCCAGTCATAAATAAGTACCTGTACCTTATGCTTTCGGAACATTCAGCAGCACTGACCGTGAACGTCGACTTAATATCCTGTGTGGCGATTTTGGCTTATGCCTGATAGTCGTGGTTGAGAGTGGTTGTACTTCAGTGACCGACGGGTAGGAACTCTTCGTGCACCCCGAATCTGTACTTTTCAATAGCTGGTACCAAACGAAACATCGGTGGCGCCTGCCGGTGTGCGCAGATTGGCAAGGCGGCTACCTTGCGTAACCGGGCCGCCGGCAAAAAGCCCATACAAGTACTTGCTTCCACCCTGTGCGGAGAATTGCCGATTGAGCGCCCTGGCCGTCGTCCTGGCAAATCTCGGCAGACCGTATTCGATATAGGCATTGCGCAGATAGACAATCACGGCCCAGTGCTCATCGTTCAGACTGATACCCTCGTTTTGGGCCAGATGTGCGGATTTTTCCCGGTTCCAGTCCTGAGCGTTCAGTTCTGCCTGGCGAATACCGGCGTACAGACTGAATGTCTCGGAATCCTGTGCATTACTTACAAATTGTGTCATAGGTTTCTCCTTGGTGCATTGCATGCGGGCTGGGTGCCTGTTCATTGCTAATGGCAAGCCATTGCACAACAGCGTTTGGCAGATCGGAGTTCGCAAGAAAGGAGTATAACGAGCAATAATGACGGTTCAGTCGTGATGTTGCGCGTCAGAGAAACCTTCGTACAGACATACGAGGTGCTGGGATCAGTCTCCTCTCATTGTACCTGGAAAGCAAATTAATAAGGTTTATGAGGCAGTTTATCCCGGGTGGTGAAATACGGTGGACAGCACACGCAAATTCTCGTAACGCCAAAATGTTTCTAGCCCTTCCTTCTGAAATCTGACAAGTAGAATCGCAAGCATGGCACATCGGGAAAACCCCGTTATCGCCATCATTATTACTTAGTGGTTGCGTTTCAAGGGTGCTGAGCACCGGGAATTGCGAATTGTCTCTTTGATCATCGGAATCAATGGCGCAGCCACGCTGAAGGTTCTTATTCCACACTCGAGCAGTCTGGGGATGTACTCCGGCCGCCCGGCAAGCTCACCGCACAGGGAAAGGGGGACATCCGGCACGTCATCATGTGTTATTCGTAACAATCTGAATATGACATCCGAAGCGTCGTTGTAATAGCATTCCACCGCCGCATTCTCCCGATCCGCCGCAAAGGTGTATTGAGCCAGGTCGTTTGTGCCGAAACTCAGGAAATCTACATGCCTGACGATCTCCTGTGCCGCAAGCGCGGCGGCTGGTGTCTCGATCATCGCCCCCAGTCCGGGTGTAGACGATATCCGCAGTTCTGAACAGAGTTTTGCGAGGCACTCTTTCACCACCGAAACATCATCCGGCAACGTCACCATTGGCACCAGCACACGCACGTCGAATTCCCTGTCAAGTTCCAGTACGGCCCGCAGTTGTGTTTTTAAAAGCTCAGGATACTCGCGCAGAAAACGGATGCCTCGACGGCCCAGGGAGGGATTTGTTTCCGCCAGGAGCCCGGTAAAGGGCAAGGGTTTGTCGGAGCCGATATCCAGAAGTCGCACATAGACAGCACAACCCTTGGCTGCGTCCAGTGTCTGTCGCATCTCATCGTAGAGTTCGTCGCTATTGGGCGGTACAACACGACCCAGGTAAGATTGCTCCAATCGGTACAAACCAACGCCCTCTGCGCCGTTCGACATCGCTTTTTCTGTATCACCGCTGCAACCCACATTAGCAAGTACGGAGATCGTAACACCATCTTTCGTGACTGCAGGGCTCAGAGCACGCGAGCGTGCCAACTGATACTCATGCGCTTTGGCGTCAACCCTTTCCCGGAAAGAGACTTTCTGTTTCTCCTTGGGATCGATGGTAACCGTGCCGGTATCAGCATCCACCAGAGCCAGTGCACCAGGGGGCACTATAGTCAGCAGATCAGGGAACCCTGAGATGCATGGCAGGCCCATTTCTCGGGCGAACAGCGCAGCATGCGAACCCGTACTCCCATATTCAAGAAGCACTGCTGCAGTAGGTCGACCAGAGAGAAAAACAGTATCCGATGGCAGTAAACGCGAAGTCGCTAGCACACAGCCATCCGGGATCTCGTCCAGTGGGTGCACCGTAATCCCCGCGAGGGCACTACGCAGGCGTAACGAAATATCCCGCATATCGTCGCCCTTTTCCCTGGCTATCTGCGACTCCATTAACAGGAAGCGTTTTTCCCAACGCAGAAATACCGTCTTCACGGCAGTGCTCGCGTTGACCAGGTTGTCCACGATCTCTTTTCTCAATTCCTCCCTCAGGGAGGAATCATTCAGCATAATCTGATGAACCTCGAAAACTTCAGCCAGCCTTGAATCGATTTCCTTTTCCACCCGTGTAGCCAAAACAAAGAGATCCCTCGAGATTCTCGCAGTGGCGTCATCAAGACGCGAAAACTCCTCATTCACGCCGCTCTGCTGTATGCCCACCGGAGCGTCTATAGGGCCCAGCAAGCCGCGGTGCACATGAACAAGGCCTTGCGCCAGGCCTGGTGAGATCGGTGTTCCTTGAATAATCAGCGTTAAACCATTTTCGGACATAAAGTCCCCTGCTGCGGGCCGACAAATGGGGATGGCGATTCCATGGCCGTACAAATACTCGGGGTCAGAAATACTGGGAGAAATATTTGGGGTGAGAATATGTGGTGTCCTCTGACCCCGAATAGTCCAGGACTTTAAAATTCAAAGGGGTCACTGACAAACAAGAATGATTAATTTGTGTCACGAGCCCTTTCAATTGGATGCCTGCTTAACACTGCTCACGGTAAAGCACACTTCTCCTGTTGTTTGCGATAGGGCCGGTTACATTCCCAGTCGTTTCCGGAATAATCGAGGTGGGCATTCGCCGGCATCTCTACAGTGACACAAGCCTTGCCGACCTTTCTATATCCGCGTTCACATTTCCAGCCGGCACCGTAAGATGCGTCCACGTAATATCCGTTTGCCGGTACCTTGACAGCCACGCAAGTATCATCGACCGCCCGGTACTCACGATTGCACGCCCAGCCGGAACCGTACGAAGCGTCGCTCATGTATCCGTTCGCTGGCACTTCCACAGCCACGCAATTTCGGTCGACCGCGCGATACCCTCGACCGCACGCCCAGCCAGAGCCATACGATGAGTCACTCAAGTACCCGTTCGACGGCACCTTGATCTCAACGCAGGTCCCCTTGACTTCTCGATGTCCGCGCTCGCATTTCCATCCATCGCCGCGGGCGTTCAGATAGGCATTCGAAGGCACCTTGATGAAGCGGCAGGTCCCATCGGCCTCCAGATAACCTCGACTGCATTCCCAACCGCGTCCGTAGGAATTATTTGTCGGGAACGCATTTTCAGGCACCTTAACGGCTGCGCAGCCCTCGTTGAGCTCTTGATAGCCTTTATTACACTCCCATCCATTCCCGTAGCTCTTGGCGTGCGCATTCTCGGGTACCCCGACCGAACTGTCCTGGGCGAACACATGGCCGTAAACAGCACCCAGAAGCCCTAGAAGAATCTATGACGAATGCCAGGGAAAGTGCAACGGATAAAACCATCAACAACCGTTTGGTGAATCTGAATGTTTTTTTAGTCATGGCGCCTCCCGACATATGGCCAAAGAATCGTACTAGCCGGAGAGGATTAGCTGTGAAACGCCGCTTTTGTTCCTGACCGGTCAGTGTCGTTGCTGTTGAACAGCACTCACCGATCTGGATTACTGCGGAAGCCAATAGAGGTGGGTAAGCAATCGGATAGTACACCCGCAAGGCACGGGTAGCCAGACAATTTATTGTTTATTATTGAAACTGCCTTTTCAGCACCAGTTTTTATGCCTTCTTAAGCCAGGAGGCTGCCGGGCGTATTTCTCCCACGGCACGGCCACGCGAGTTTACCAGTGTCGGGGCGATATGCGCCTGAAGTTGCTGCTTCTCTTCGTCA
>WOR8_10009001_pt1 | contig 10356 bp, 9 predicted proteins | sample DeeMarSeWOR38_10_FD_19890 | JGI IMG/M metagenome (IMG submission 19890)
CAGCTCCCGGTGCAGTTGAAAAGGGCAATATTGGTCTGTTGAGCGAATAGATAGCCGCCGGTGTCTAGATGTGGATTCCATTGACTACGAATAACCTTGATTTTGGGATCACCAATGGACCGGATCAGATCTAGCGTTCCATCTTCGTCGGGACCAACATTGACTATGAATTCGTCCACAATCGGCAGGATAGATCTGATGCTTTCAACAACCGGATAATCAAACCTGATTGCATGAGCCGCAATTGTGAATCCGGAGATCTTCAACTTTTTCTCACCCTTTTCCGTACATCTTTTCCGTGTGTCGAGCTATTTTGTGGCATTTTTTGACAATGAGCCGAATGAGCGTCTTATCATCGGCTGAAAGTCGGTTTATTTGCATGTAACGTTTGTAAAAGGCCAGCCTTTGCCCATGAGTGACGGGTACTTCAAGGGACGAAAACAGTAAAGCGGCCAGATCTTTTACCATCCACCTCTTGCCAACCTTATCACGCGTATTGACGCGGTGAAGATCGATGACATAGAGTCTTTGTCCGTTATCCACTAAAATATGACAGAGATAATAGTCCCTGTGGTTCATGCCGGCATTGTGCATTCTCCGGGTAATATCCGCCAGATTTTTGAGGATGCCCCTTTTTTCCTCAAGCAATTTCCCCCGGCAGGGTGTAACACCTTTTACCTTTAGAAAGTCGTTTAGACGAGTAGTATCGCCCAAATCACCGGTAAGGAGAAAGGATTCCTTATCGATCCTCCAAAGAAAAGGTTTTCTGCCGGCACAAATGGGAATCATGGTGGGAATATTGTGAGCGTGAAAAGCCAAAAGTGCGCGCCATTCGTTCAATGCTCCTAAAGGAAATTTAAAACGAAGAAAATTCTTAAGAATTTCGCGGATCCCCGGGAAAAAATGCTTTTTGATATATACAGTGACACCTTCCAAGTCTAGACGTTGAGTTGACCGTTCTCTTACCGCACTTTTGACCACCATCCCTTCCAACCGCATCAAGTCATCGAAGCAAGCCAAATCTAAAGCATCAAGGAGTTCTGAAAAATCCTTATTGATAAAAAGATTCCCTTTCTTGACCACCTGGATTTTCATGGGCTAGTTCATATCCTCGAGTGCTTTTTCATATGTACGGATGGTTTCTTTTGCATTTCTCTCGACGGTCAGAGACGCCACCTGCTCTTGCGCCACAGCGCCCATAGATCTGCACACTTCTCGATCCTGAAGAACTTCTAGCCAGTTGGCCAAGGCGAGAGTATTCTTGGGGTTATCCATGACAAAACCTGATCTTCCGTGTGAGATCAACTCACTGGCTCCAGTTTCTCGCGTCGCAATAACAGGCAGACCACAGGCCATGGCTTCAAGGCACGCATTCCCGAGTGGTTCATAGTACGACGGCAGTACAAAAACGTCAGCACAGCCGTAAAACGAAGGCATACCGTCCCGGAATCCACAAAACAGAGAGATCCCATCCAGACCGAGTTCCCGTGCCAACTTTCTGTATCGAGCTATGTTGCCCTTACCTACAATCAGTATCCGATATTTCTCTTTGTCTCTGAGTTGAGATACAGCCCTGAGCAGGGAAGCCAATCCCTTTCGGGCAAAATTCATCCCCACAAACAAAACAACAATTGCCTTTCTGTCAATCCCTAGATTCTTGCGTAGCAACTCTCCTTCATTGCGAACGGAACTATTGAAAATGTCAAAATTTACCCCGCAGTAGATCACATCGATAAGGTTGGAGGGAACGTTATAGTAGGTGATTGCATGCTGCTTGCATAGATTTGAGATCGCGACAATCCGTTTATAATTTCCTGGAGTAAATATCTTTCGCTCTATATTGAGTATTAACCGGTGTCTCGGAGAGATCGTATTATAAAGGCGAGTGAAGGTGTTGCCCGGATGGACAGCCAGCCAGTGTTTGTGGATTCCGTCGCCCAAGCGGTAGATGTCCTGTGGATATATCTGCGAAAGACCATTGACAATGTTAAACTCGTTTCTGCTCAAGGCGAGTCGAGCGTTCCTGGCGAATACCATGCTCTGCAGACCAAAGGGCTTGAGCGGCACCGCCACAGTATGAAAAGAAATTCCTTTCAGCGATTCGAAGCGGTGGGCGAAAACATGGACTTCATGGCCACAATCTCTTAGAGCTCGGGCCAAGTCCACGGAATACCTTTCTCCACCACCTCCTCTTGGCGAGAAATCTTTCCTGACGAGGGCGATTTTCACGGGATCACTATTCTCGATGTTTTTGCCGGTAAAGATAGTGTGCTGGTTTGGAGTGCTGGAGCGTTGCAAAATATCAAATTCCAAGCTCCAAATTACAAACAAATCTCAAATTCCAATATTCAATGACCAAAACAGGTTTGGTCCGCCGCAGGCGGATTGGTCATTGTGATTTGTTTGATATTTGTGATTTGTTATTTGGAATTTCTGCCACTCCATTACTCTAGCAGACTCCCGAATCAAAGAAGGACCAGCTCTGGGATCAGTCCAAAGCCGGGGCCTCAGGACCCGCACTCTTTTCCTGCTATACTTAAGATAAAGGCTTGGCCTCATCAATAAGCATGATGGGAATATCATCCTTTATCTCATAGAGAAGTTTGCACTGATCACAGATTAAACCATCCCCGGAGTCATTTAAATAGATTTCACCCTTACATTTTGGACAGGCCAGGATCTCCAACAACTCTTTGCTTAAGGCCATTTTCTACTCCTTTTCCAATTGTTCAACCACAGCTTGAAAAACATCCTCCACCTGAAGTGCTGTCATGCACTCCACAGTATCACAATTTTTCTGAAAACAGGGGCTGCAATCACGGTCTATCCTCAGCACCTTGTGGGCCATACCATAAGGTCCGGTGCGCCAGGGCGCAGTAGGGCCGAAAAGTGCCACTACTGGAGTCCCGAGAACCGCGGCCAGGTGCATCGGACCACTGTCGGTTGAAACAAGGACTGTAGCATTCTTATACACATACGCCAGTTCCCTGAGGTTGGTGGTGCCAGCCCAGTTATAGAGTCCACCCACGCCAGTTCCCTCAATGATGCGCGTAATCGTATCTCGATCTTGCCTGCTGCCGGTGAAAACAACCGTAGCCTGCAATCTGGTTATCAATTTAACGGCCAACCGGGTGAAGTTTACCTCCGGCCAGAGCTTCGTCGGCCACCTACTGATGGGGTGGCAAGCCACGAGGGGAGATGCACTGTTTGGCCTTATCTGACGTAGCCTTTTTTGAAACTGGTGTTCCTCGGCGGGGGTCCAGGGGTCGTGAACCCGAACACTGTTCACCTCGACTCCCAAATAGCGTATCACATCCAGGTACCGCTCCAGGGCGTGCTGATCAGGATCATAGGGTGGAAGTCTTTCGTTGAGAAACCTCCAGCTTCCCTCACGAGTTCGGTCAAAACCGATCTTGCGCCTTCCCCTCGCCAGACCAACCCAGATAGCACTCTTGAGCAACCCTTGCAGGTCAATGATCACGTCATAGTAGCGTTGGCGCAAACTACTACAAAATCGCAGTATATCTAAAGACACTTTTGGCCATAGCAATGGATTCCTCAGCTCTTTCAACCAAGAGCGCCGCCGGCAAACCATGATCTCATCAAGTCCCGGATAGTATTGAAGCAAGCTGGCGGCCTCTTCTTCCACCAGCCAGGAGATGTGAGCCGAGGAATAGTGTTTTCTAAGTGCTTCAAAGGCAGGAATGGACTGCACCACATCCCCGAGAGCACTCAGTTTAACGATCAATATATTCATCTCAATTCGCGACCTATCGGGAAGCCTGCTCAAACATATCAGAAAGAATCCATTGCACAGCCTCTGCGAGGTCCTCAGCAACAAAATCCGCTTGCACCTTGCTGCTCTGTCCAAGGCACTCAAGCTCCCCCTTTCCATAACCTGTGAGCACTAATGTCGCTTTCGCCCCTGCATTGTGAGCCATTTCCACATCTTTGAACCGATCCCCAACTACGTAGGACTTTGCAAGGTCGAGGTTCAACTCCTGAGCAGCCTGTTTCATGAGCCCGATTTTCGGTTTGCGGCAGCCACAGCCTCCTGCCTCCCCCTTGCTTGGGGGCGCATGGGTGCAGGTGTATATGCCATCTAAAAAGGCGCCCTCATCTTCCAACAAGCCTCTCATCTTTTGATGAACTTGATCGATGAGCTCCCTGGGAAAATAGCCGCGGGCCACTCCTGACTGATTGGTAACTACGACTGCTTTAAGACCGCTTTCATTAATACTCCGTATCGCTGCTGCAGCTCCGGGTATTAGCACAAAGCGATCGAGGTGATTGATGTACCCCATCTCTTCATTGATGGTACCGTCCCTATCCAAAAAAACCGCCACATGCATCGTCTCACCTTATAGCCAAAATGTGCTATTCCCTCTTCTCTGCGTCACCGCCATCCATCTCAGCCAATAGCTGCTCTGCAGCAGTGGCGACCTCATCCACGCTAATCGCCTTCATACATTCCAGGTCCTCTGGACAGGACCGCTTGAAACATGGGGTGCAGCTTACATGTTCCGGGTGGATGACTACTGCTCTCTTATTCAAAGGCGCAGTCTTCTGGGGATCAGTGGAACCGAACAGCGCCACCTGGGGAATATTCAAGGCGGCAGCCACGTGCATGAGTCCAGAATCATTGCTAAGAAACAACGCACACATACTGATAAGAGCTAAGGCCTCAGTTACTGTGGTTTTTCCAACAAGATCAATGGGAGGGTGGTCCATTACCATGCTGATCTGCTGAGCAATCAGTTCCTCCCCCGGTCCACCCAGGAGAAGAAACCTTCGTCCTGACTTCTGCAGCCGTCGCAGCACCTCACCAAAACGTTCCGGAAACCAGCGTTTTGTCTCTCCATACGCTGCACCAGAATGGATGCCAATAAGAAGTTCCCTTTTGTCGATGCCCATATCACTCAGCATAGTCAGACCCATCTCAATACATGTTGCCTTGAGCTGTAACCGCGGGATGCGGTCCACCTGGAACGCTCCCAAACTGCGGAGCAGGCCAAGGTAGTAATCCACTTGATGCAGCCCACGCTCTTTACGTCTGTCCCGCAGGCCGTTGGTAAGAAGCCAGCCCCGGCCATCAGTGGAGTAGCCCAGCCGCTCTGGAACTCCAGCAAGCCATACCACCATGGCGGCGCTCAGGGAGTTGGGCAAAAGAAGTGCCAGATTAAATTGCTCCCGCCGTAACCTCCATCCCAACCCAAAGAGATTTCCGATTCTATCAAGACCGCTTCCCCTCTGGTATCCAACAATCCGCACGGCTGTTTCTCTGGCCTCAAATAATGTGGCTACCCCTGCTCGAGCCAGTACGGTCAGATCAGCCTCTGGCCAAAACCGGGCGCAACCATCCACCACAGGCAAAGAAAGCACTGCATCGCCGATCCAGTTGGGAGCGACTATGAGAATGCTTTTGTTCACGTTTCCCTTGGCCACGGTTGATAGGGTCGGGTTTTCCACCGCTGGTGTACCCAGAACCACTGTTCGGGATGGCGCCGCACATAACTCTCAATGATTTTGTTGAATGTAGCAGTGTTTTTTTCAATATCAACTCTGGTGTCGCCACTTCTATCCAGGATCACTTCCGGCTCAACAACAATCCGATACGAGCCATCAGGCTTCCTTACGTTGTACGCAGGAACCACCGGAGCACTCGTTCTCAAGGCAAGGGAGCTCAAAGTCTTATTGGTGCAAGCGATCTCGTTGAAAAACGGTACAAATACCCCCTCATGCCATGCAGGGTTCTGGTCAATGAGCAAGCCCACCACCTCTCCTGCCGCCAGCAAGCGGAGAACTTTGCTTACAGAACCCTTTTTGGCAATCATTTTGTTACCTCCCCGGGTACGGATGCTATCGATCAAACTGTCCAGGAAAGGGCTATCCAGCGGACGGATTACTATATTAATCGGATGGTAGAGCAAGGAAAAGGCCAGTGCCATGAGCTCCCAGTTGCCAAAATGAGAAGTCATAACCAAAACTCCTCTTCCTTTTTTCAAGGCCGCATCTAAGTGTTCTATGCCATCAAAGGCCACGAATTCATTCACTTCATCTTGTGTAAATCTTCGAATATACGGCAATTCAAGAACAACTCTAGCAAGATGGATGAAGTTTTTGCGGGCTAAGTTCCTCCTCTCCCTTTCTGTCAATTCGTCTCCCCATGCTAGCTTGAGATTGTTCAAAGCTATGAATCGATGCCTGGTATCCAGTCGAAACCAAAGCCGCCCAAGAAGCTCTGCCAGTCTCCAGGTGAATCTCAGCGGCATAATTGCAGCCATGTCCATAAACTTTTCTGCTAATTGCTGCAAACTCATCACTCTTGCTGCCCCGAATCTTTTCGTGTTCTGTAAGCCCGGATATTTCATGAATAGTTGTCGCGAGACTACGAAGATGGGTGTGCCACCTGTCAACTCGTTCCGCGGTACCGCGGGATTGGTTCCGAGGCGTACCTGAACGGTACGTCGCAGGGGTCGATACCCGAGGACGCCAGGAAGGACGGCCATATCCGTGGTCGCAGCAGATGATTCATGGTATATCCGGGTTAGACGTTCTCAACGATTCTTGCACCACAGTTTGCAGTAACGAACTATCTTCACCCAACTCAAGTTCCACTTCCAGTACCCAAAGCTCCATATTGTCGGGAAGGTCATAGGGTAGCCGTACCCAGTCCTTTTCTGTAGTCAACCACAGCTCCGGTTTCTGCCCTGAGGCCTCCTCAACCAGCGACGCGAGGAGTTCGACTGTCAGACGATGATGATCAGGCAAGGCGGTGGTATGGACCAGATCTGCTCCCAGATCACGGACAGTCCTGAAAAAATCATCCGGCCTGCCGATTCCAGCAAAAGCAGCCAGCCGCTTATTCTTTACAGAGCTGAGGGGGAGCTCCCTCTGAGTGGTTGCTCCGAACAGACGAGTGGCACGGTGCGCCGCAGTGACAACTGTCTTGTCCGGCCATTGGCCAACAAGATTCTTCTGACTCTGCTCAGCCTGCTTGCTGCCATAGAAACGGCTGAGTACCAAAATCTGGGCTCTCTTCAATGCCGTGGTTTGCTCCCTTAGTATACCCCGGGGAAACAGGAAACCATCCCCAAAAGGGTACCGCGAGTCCAGCATTACTATATCCAGATTTCTGGCGACGAACCTATGCTGAAAACCATCATCCAGAATCACCACCTCACACCGAAATTCCTCTACTGCAACTTCCGCAGCCAAAGCCCGTTTGGTGCTGCACAGCACTGGAATACCCGGGAGACGTTTCGCCAGCAACTGCGGTTCATCTCCTGAGATATCACTGCCAGCAAGGATGTTTCTGCCATCGCTCACAACCAAGACCTTCTCGGTTTCCTTTCCCTTGTACCCCCTGCTGACAACGCCAACTCGCCAACCTTCCTCTAACAGAAACCGTGCCAGCCATATCACCAAGGGTGTTTTGCCCGTTCCCCCCACCGTAAGATTGCCCACACTTATCACGGGGCAGCTCAGTTTGTGTACTTTTAAGATTCTTAAGTCAAAGAGAAGGTTGCGAAATATCGTCAACTTATCATAAAACCAAGCAACCACGGTTGCGACCGCTCGTAAGAGTGTAATCCCCATGGTCTGTTTATCTTCAGCCAGAATCAGCTCATAGATCTTCTCGGCCAGTCCACCGTGCTTCACTCGATAATACCCCGTTGGCCCTGCACTATTGTTCACTTGGCCGCTCGCTATCAATGCAGTTCAACTTTTACCCAATAAACTCTTGATAATCGCAAGGTTCCGAGCTACAGCTCCCTGGTGAAGTTGGAGGGCTCGTTGTGCTTTCTGAACCTGTTCTTTTGCTGTCGCCGGCTCTGTCAACCAAGCTCGAAGCTGCTCAAAAAGTTTATTCTCATCTTCAATTTGAAAGCCACCGCCGCTTGCGGTCAGGATTGCGGCAATGTCCTTGAAATTCTCCGTGTGGGGACCGAAAACAACCGCCAGTCCTCGTTGGACCGCTTCCAGAGGATTGTGCCCCCCGAGGGGCACCAGGCTTCCTCCCACAAAAGCGAAATCACCCAGACTGTAGAATCGTGCCAGTTCACCAATGGTATCGAGAACAAGCACATCCACCTGGGCTTCCCTGCCCTCTCCGGCTGGCAGTTGGCTTCGAAGTAGGGTTTGCCAACCACTCTGCGACGCCAGTTTGAAAACCTCTTCGAATCGCTGCTGATTGCGCGGTGCCAGAATGAGACAAAGATCAGAGAATTCCTGGCGCAGCCGGGAATAAACTCTGAGGACAATATCCTCCTCTCCAGGGTGAGTACTACCTGCAACCCACGCCGCCGACGGCTGGATCCATGCAAGTTCTCTGACTAACTCCTCCCGCTCTTGGGTGGCGCTTTTGGTCATTGGTTGGTCAAATTTCAAGTTACCAGTTACCCGTATTTTGGCAGCCTCAACCCCGAGCATCCGCACTCGTCTGGCATCTTCCTGGCTCTGCATACTGAAGACATCAATATGATTAAAAGTCCGAGAAAAAAATCTTCTCCACAACCTATAACGGGGAAAGGATCGGTCTGAAAGCCTACCATTCACCAGGATGATTGGAGTCTTCTCTCTTGCCAAACACCAAAAAAGATTCGGCCACAGGTCTGTCTCCACCAAAACAAAAAGACTGGCTCCAATGCTTTTCACCGTCCTTTGCATCAGGAACCAGAAATCCAGCGGCATATAGAGAAAGTGGCAGTCCAGGGAAGTCAGCTTCTGGCGGGCAACGTGCTGCCCTGACTCAGTCGTGGTGGTAATCAGAATCTTGTAGTCAGGGAATTGTTTTCTCAGGGTGTAAACCAAGGAGACAACAGATAGAACCTCACCCACGGAAAGAGCGTGCACCCATATCACTTTGCCACGTATTGGTCTCGTCAGACCCTTAAGACCGACTCCCAAGCGAGGACCAAAATTCTGGCGGTATTTACCGGTGAACGATCTCCGTAGAGCTAGATAAAGAATAACACCTGGGAATGCCAACAGCCACAGGATATTATAGAGCCAGAACATGTGGGAGGCCCGCGGATATTTGTAGGTTGGTTCTCTGTGGTCTCATCGTCCTTTGAACTTACTTGTTCACCTGACCACTTACGTTGGTTACGGGTTTGACTGTGGAATTATTATCGAATTGGGCGAACTGCATGTCATATAAGCGACAGTACTCACCGTCACACTCCATCAACTCATCGTGCCGCCCCTCCTCTACAATGCGACCATTTGAGATAACTACTATACGGTCCGCATTGTGGATGGTGGAAAGTCGGTGAGCTATAACCAGGGTTGTCCTCCCAGCCATGAGGTTCTCTAGGGCCTTTTGCACCTCCAATTCCGCCTCACTGTCCAGCGAGGAAGTGGCCTCATCCAAGATCAAAATCGGCGCGTTCTTGAGCAGGGCCCTGGCAATGCACAGCCGCTGTCGTTCTCCCCCTGAAAGCCGCGCCCCTTGCTCGCCGATTAAGGTGCCGAAACCCTGGTCCATTTTCATAATGAAATCATAGGCATTTGCTGCCCTCGCCGCAGCGATTATTTCTGCGTCACTTTTATTGATATCGCCATAGGCGATATTGTTGCGTACAGTGTCATTGAAGAGAATGGTCTGCTGGGTTACTATGCCTATCTGGTTTCGGAGTGAATTCATGGTCACGTTCCGTACATTAATCCCATCGATAAAGACGGCCCCATCAGAAACTTCATAGAACCGGGGAATCAAATCCACCAAGGTGCTCTTCCCTGCCCCGCTCACCCCCACAATTGCAATGACCTCGCCGGCAGACACCTTGAGGTTAATATCCTTGAGCACCGGTTCGTTTTCGTAACGAAATTGCACATTGCGGAGCTCCAGCTCCCGTTGAATGGGTGGCAGATGAATGGCATCCGGATCGTCTTGAATTCCCGGCGAGGTATCCAAGATATCATAGATCCTGGTGGCTGCGGCGATTCCCTCCTGCACCACATTGTTAACCCTACTCAGTCGCTTTAGCGGCTCGTACAGCAGAAGCAAGGCGCCTAAAAATGAGAAAAACTCTCCCGGCGTGGATACCCCTTGGATGACCCTATACCCCCCGTAGAGAATAACAAAGACAATAGCGATACCGCCGAGAAACTCCATCATGGGTGAAGAGAGGGCACGTACCATCACTGACTTCATTAAATAGCTAAAATATCTAATATTTTCCCTGTTGAAGCGCTCTTTTTCATACTCCTCCATCCCGAATGCCTTGACAATGCGGCTCCCACTAATTGTCTCGTGGAGAATTACGGAAATGTCCCCCATTGATTCCTGACTCTTGGTACTTATCCGGCGAAGCATTCTGCCAAACTTCACAACTGGAAAAAATGCAAATG
>WOR8_10007566_pt1 | contig 10354 bp, 5 predicted proteins | sample DeeMarSeWOR38_10_FD_19890 | JGI IMG/M metagenome (IMG submission 19890)
TATTCCGGCACTCAGGGTGCGAAGGCGCTGAAGGAAGAGGGTTACCGCGTCATCCTGGTCAACTCGAATCCCGCGACGATCATGACGGATCCGGAGTTCGCGGATCGGACCTACGTGGAGCCTCTGACGCCGGAGATCGTGGAAGCGATCATCGCGCGAGAGAAGCCGGATGCGGTGCTGCCGACGCTCGGCGGGCAGACGGCGCTCAATCTCGCTCTCCAGCTCTCGGACCGAGGAATTCTGGAGAAGCACGGCGTGGAGCTCATCGGCGCGAAGGTCGATGCGATCCGGAAGGCCGAGGAGCGCGAGCTCTTCAAGGCTGCGATGGACAAGATCGGGCTCGAGAGCGCGCGCGCGGAAGTCGCTCGCACCGTCGATGAAGCCAACGACATCGCCGAGCGCATCGGCTTTCCGATCATCCTGCGGCCTTCGCTGACCCTCGGAGGCTCAGGAGGCGGCGTCGCCTACAACAAGGCGGAGTTCGAGAAGGCGATTCGCTGGGCCTTCCAGTGCAGCCCCATCCACGAGTGCCTCATCGAGGAGAGTCTGCTCGGTTGGAAGGAATACGAGCTCGAGGTGATTCGAGACAACGCCGACAACTTCAGTGTCATTTGCACGATCGAGAATTTGGATCCGATGGGCGTGCATACGGGCGACTCGATCACCGTCGCCCCCGCGATGACGCTGACCGATCGCGAGTACCAACGCCTCCGCGACGCGGGGAGGGCGATCATCACCGAAATCGGAGTCGAAACCGGCGGCTCGAACATCCAGTTTTCGGTCAACCCGGAGGATGGTCGCCTGATCGTCATCGAGATGAACCCGCGCGTGTCGCGCTCGAGCGCCCTGGCCTCCAAGGCCACCGGCTATCCGATTGCGAAAATCGCTGCCAAGCTCGCGGTCGGGTACCGCCTCGACGAGCTCAAGAACGACATCACTGGCACGAGTGCTGCATTCGAGCCCACCATCGACTACGTCGTGACCAAGATGCCGCGCTTCGCGTTCGAGAAGTTCGCGGGCGCCGACCCAAGGCTCACGACGCAGATGAAGTCGGTAGGCGAAGCGATGTCGATCGGTCGGACGTTCAAGGAGTCGCTCCAGAAGGCTGCGCGCTCGCTCGAGACGGGCCGCGACGGGCTCACGTCGCTCCTCACCAAGGTCGACTATCGTGATTTGGCGGCCCAGGTGAGACGGCTAATCGAGACCGGTGAGTCGATCAATACCGCGAAGCCAATGCTGGCCGACTTGCCCGAGCCAACGGACGAGGCTCTGCGCGAGACGATCCTCGACTTGGTTCGGACACCGCTCGCTGACCGGCTCTGGTACATCGCCGACGGCTTCCGCGTGGGGCTCAGCGTCGAGCAGCTTCATCAGGCCACGGCGATCGACGTCTGGTTCCTCGAGCAGATGCGGCAGATCATCGCGCTCGAAGGAGCGATCGAGGAGTCTGCCGGCCATCCATTGGAGGAGCCCTTCCTCCGGCACGCTAAGACTCTCGGGTTCAGCGACCGCCAGATCGGTGCCCTCCGTGGGGAGAGCGCCGAAGCGGTTCGGGCGAGGCGGGCTGCCCTCGGCGTGAAACCGATCTACTCGCGCGTGGACACCTGCGCCGCCGAGTTCCCCGCGCTCACACCGTACATGTATTCGACTTGGGGGCTGGAGACCGAGGCTCGACCGGACGGCGACAAGAAGAAGATCATGATCCTCGGAGGTGGTCCGAACCGCATCGGGCAGGGCATCGAGTTCGACTACTGCTGTGTTCACGCCTCCTTCGCCCTCAAGGAGATCGGGTTCGAGACCATCATGGTCAACTGCAACCCCGAGACGGTTTCGACCGACTACGACACCTCGGATCGGCTCTATTTCGAGCCACTGACCTTCGAAGACGTGATGCACATCGTCGAGGTCGAAACGCCCGATGGCGTCATCGTGCAGTTCGGCGGACAGACGCCGCTCAAGCTGGCTGTCGCGCTGTCCCGCGCGGGGGTCCCGATTCTCGGCACCACCGCAGACGCCATCGATCGCGCGGAGGATCGGGAGCGTTTCGACGAGCTCCTCACCAAGCTCAATCTGATGCGCCCCCGCGGCGGCATCGCGAAGGGTAGCAAGGACGCCTTCGCCGTCGCCGAGGAAATCGGCTTTCCGGTCGTCGTCCGCCCGAGTTACGTGCTCGGGGGGCGCGCGATGGAGATCGTCTACTCGCAGGAAGAGCTCGCCCGGTACATGACCGTCGCCCTCGAAGCAGTGGCTGATGCCGAGACGCAGACGATCCTCGTCGACGAGTTCTTGAAGGATGCGATCGAGGTCGATGTCGACTGCGTGTGCGACGGGACGGAGGTCGTCATTGGGGGCCTCCTCCAGCACATCGAGGAGGCTGGAATTCATTCGGGTGATTCCTCGATGGCGCTGCCGGCGCACGCACTTCCGCCGGACGTGCTGGCGACACTTCGGTCGTCGACACGAGCGCTCGCGCTCGAGCTCGGTGTCGTCGGCTTGATGAACGTGCAGTTCGCGGTGCGCGAAAGCACGGTGTACGTCATCGAAGTGAACCCACGAGCCTCGCGAACGATCCCGTTCATCAGCAAGGCCATCGGGGTGCCTCTCGCGAAGATTGCGGCCCAGGTCATGGCCGGCCGGACCTTGCGCGAGCTCGGCTACACACGCGAGATCGTCACCGACCACATCGCGGTGAAAGAGTCGGTCTTTCCGTTCACCAAGTTCCCCGGCGTCGACACCATTCTCAGCCCCGAGATGCGTTCGACCGGGGAGGTGATGGGCATCGCTGACAACTTCCCCGACGCCTTCTACAAGGCAATGCTGAGCGCATATTCCGAGCTCCCCGACGAGGGCAAGGTGTTCATCAGCGTCAAGGAAAGCGACAAGCCCGCTGCGGCCGAGCTGGCGCGGCGCCTGAAGGCGCTCGGATTCGACATCATCGCCACCGGCGGCACTCGCGACGTACTGGAGCGCGCTGGCGTGGAAGCGGAGCACGTGAACAAGGTGGGAGAGGGCCGACCCCACATCGTCGACCGCCTTCAGAGCGACGAGATCGCGTTGGTCTTCAACACCACGGAGGGCGCCAAGGCGATTCGCGACAGCCGTTCGATGAGGCGTCAGACCGTTCTGAGCGACGTGCCGTACTTCACGACGATCGCGGCGGCGGTTGCAGCGGTCGACGCCATCGAGGCGCGCCGGCTTCGTTCGCCGTCGGTCTGCTCGCTGCAGGAGTATCACGCGAAGACGCGCGAGCTCGCGACCCTGCGACCCTCGTAGATACGTCCCCTCGCGTCCTCCATGGGGCTTCGCCCCCTTGCGAATCGCCGGACCGCGTTATAGGTAACGCGGATGGAACGGGTACCGATGACACCCGACGGGCACGCTGCGTTGACGGCGGAGCTCGCGGCGCTCAAGGCCGAGCGTCCGAAGATCTCGCAGGAGATCGGCGTCGCCCGGGAGCACGGCGATCTCAAGGAGAATGCCGAGTATCATGCCGCGAAGGAAAAGCAGGGCCTTTGCGAGGCGCGTATCGCCGAGATCGAAGACAAGCTGTCCCGTGCCGAGGTGATCGATCCGTCCACGCTCAGTGGCGACAAGGTCAAGTTCGGCGCCATCGTGGAGCTCGAGGACATGGACAACGGCAAGGTGGTCACATACCGTCTCGTCGGTCCCGACGAGTCCGACATCAAGCAGGGCAAGCTCTCGATCACCTCCCCCGTCGCTCGCGCTTTGGTGGGTCGCGAGGTGGGCGACGAGGTGCAGGTCAAGGCGCCGGGCGGCGTCCGCACCTACGAAGTCAGCGACGTTCGCTGGGGCTGAGTGCCGTCGCCTCTCGAGCACCCCGTCGAGTCGTTGCCCGGCATCGGGCCGACTACGGGCGCGCAGTTGCGGGAGCGCGGGTACGCGACCGTCGGCGACTTGTTGTGGCTCCTGCCGCGCGGCTACGACGACCAACGCATACCGACCCCGATTCACGCGCTGCGCGATGGTGAGTACGCAGTCGTGGAGGGGGTCGTCTGCAAGGCGCGTTCCTTTCCGCGCGGCGGCCGCATCGGTTTCGACGCACGGATCGCGGACGATGGCGAAGGTGACGCAAAGAGCGAATATCGTGAGCTGAAGCTGGTGTGGTTCAGCGCCATCCCCGGTCTCGCTCGGCGGTTCTCGGAGGGAACGAGGGTTCGGGTCGCCGGCCGGGTGCAGGACTATCGGGGGACCGCCACGATTGCACATCCGGAATCGTTGTCTCCCGATACGGCGGGCCGGATCGAGCCGCGGTATCCCGACGTGCCCGGTGTTCGCCGCAAGGCGCTACGCAGAGCGGTCCGCGCTGCGGTCGACCGGGCCGCGGTCGCCGTGCCGGACCTGATCCCGCCGGCTCTTCGGGCCGAGTTGGACCTGAGCACAGTCGGGGATGCGCTTCGGGCCATTCACGTCCCCGATCCGGAGACTTTCGACGTGAATCCCGAAGCGCCGCCGGGCTACTCGAGACTCGCGCTCGAAGAGCTGGTTCTCTGGGAGCTCGCCCTTCGACTGCGGCGCGCTGCCGAGAAGGGCGGCCATGCGCAGCGCTTCGATGTCGGGCCGGTGCGGGCCGCATCGGCGGTGTTCCCCTTCGATCTCACCCTTGCGCAGCGCAAGGCCATCGCGGAGGTAAGCCAGGGCCTCGACAGTGAGCGCCCGATGAAGCGCTTGCTCCAAGGCGACGTCGGCTGCGGCAAGACGGCCGTGGCGCTGGTCGCGTGTGCACAAGTCGCAGGGGGCCGAGCCCAGTCCGTGTTTCTCGCGCCGACCGAGCTCCTCGCCGAGCAGCACGCCGAAACGCTGCGTTCGACCGCCGATGCCCTCGGTCTTCGTCTCGGGCTCTTCACGGGCACGCTGAGCAAGGCCGAGCGGCGTTCGATGCTCGACCGCATGGCGACCGGCGCCGTCGACGTCGTCGTCGGCACGCATGCGCTTCTCAGCGGCGAGGTGCGGTTCGACAATCTCGGATTGGTCATCATCGACGAGCAACACCGCTTCGGCGTTGCTCAGCGGTTGCGACTCGGCACCCGCGGTGACAATCGCCGACCGCACCTTCTCGTGATGACGGCCACCCCGATTCCTCGGAGCCTCGCACTGGTGCTCTACGCCGGTCTGGAGCTCACCACGATTGACGCGAAGCCCCCGGGCCGCTTGCCGTCGACGACCAAGATGGTGCCACGAAAGAACCGGGGACACGTGCTGCGTCAGATCGAGCGCGCCCTCGCGGCCGAGGGAAGGGCGTTCGTCGTGTGTCCGGCCATCTCCGACTCGGACGAGATGGTGACGGTTGACCGGACCTTCGATGAGTTGTGCGCGCACTTCGGTGAGCAACGCGTGGGGCAGGTGCACGGGCGCCTCCCGAGCGATGCCCGTCGCGAAGCGATGCGTGCGTTTGCGGACGGCGAACGACGAGTGTTGGTCGGCACGACCGTCTTGGAGGTCGGTGTCGACGTGCCGGACGCGAACATCATCGTGGTCGAACAAGCGGAGCGCTTCGGCCTCGCGCAGCTCCACCAGCTTCGGGGTCGTGTCGGGCGTGCCGGGCAGAAGAGCGCTTGTCTGCTGACCTTCGGCGAGCCCTTGTCCGAAGAGGCCGAAGCACGGCTTCAGGCCCTTTGCGAGACCGATGACGGGTTTCGTCTGGCCGAACGCGATCTGGACCTCAGGGGGGCGGGCCACCTATTTGGAACCCGCCAGTCGGGTTCGAGCGGCCTTCGGTTTGCGAACCTGATCGAAGACCAGGGGGCACTCGGCCAGGCGGCCGCGCTGGTCGATCGCATCGTCCGCGCCGATCCGGATCTGTCCCTGCCCGAGCACGCGGCCGCTCGAGCTGGGGTAGACCGCTGGGAGCGCGACGCGGCCGTTCGGGAGGACGCCGGTTGACCCCCGGCAGAGCCCCGGGCGGACCTGCCAGCTTCTTGACGCCTTCGCGGGACCCAGGTAGTTCCGGGCTATGGCCCTGATTCTTCACGCGCAGCGCGAGATCACGCTCAAAATCGCCTACTACGGCGTCGGGCTCGGGGGCAAGACCACCAACCTCGAGGCCATCCACTCGCAGTCGCGCCCCGAGGCGCGCGGCAAGCTCGTCACCGTCAACACCGAGGCCGAGCGCACGCTGTTTCTGGATTTCCTCCCGCTCGAGCTCGGGACGTTCCGCGGATACAACGTTCGGCTACATTTGCTCTCGGTGCCCGGACAGATCGCGCAGGACTCCACCCGCCGCCTCGTGCTTCGCAACGTCGACGGCGTCGTGCTGGTCGTCGACAGCCAGCCCGACGCGCTCGAGGGCAACAACTACAGCATTCGGAATCTCGACTACAATCTGCGTCTCCACGGCGTCGACCCCGATCGTGTCCCGCTCGTCGTGCAGTACAACAAGCGTGACATTCCCGGCGTGCTCGACGTCGAAGAGATCGCCGAGCGCCTCGGGGTCCCCGAGGGGGTCCCGGAGCTCGTCGCATCCGCGCGCGAGGGATGGGGCGTGTTCGAATCTCTCAAGTCGGTCGTGCGCCTCGCCATGCGCCAACTCGGCGATCCTGCGCTTCATCCGGAGGGCCGCATCACGTGCTTGCTCGACGAGCCGCGAGATCGCTTCTATCCGAGCGGTCCGGTTTCGATGATTCACGCTCTCGCGCCGGAAGAAGAGCTCGACCTCGACGACATCGAGCTGGTCGGCAGCGCCTGAGGCCGCCATGGCCGTCGTCGGCTCATCCCTCCTCGCGGATCGCGTTCAGACGGTGGCCCCTACCATTCAGATGCTCCCCGTGCGCACTCCGACGTTGCCGCCGGCGACGCATACCAACACGTTCCTCGTGGGAACGAGAGAAGCGGTCGTCATCGAGCCTGCCACGCCATACCGGGACGAGCAGGACCTCATGGCCGAATGGGTGCAGGGCGCCCGCCTGAAGGGTATCGAGCCCGTGGCGATTCTAGCGACACACCACCACCCGGACCACGTTGGCGGAGCAATGGCGCTGAAGGAACGGCTCCAGCTGCCACTATGGGCGCACGCGATGACTGCGCAGCGCCTCGACGGCATCGTCGAGATCGACATGCTGATCCAGGATGGCGAGCGTATCGTCCTCGACGGCCCCACACCGACCGCGCTGAGCGCGCTCCACACGCCCGGCCACGCCCCGGGCCACCTCTGCTTCACCGACGAGGCCAGCAACATCATGATCGCCGGCGACATGGTTGCCTCGGTCGGAACGATCATCGTCGAGCCCAGCGACGGCGACATGCTCCTCTACCTGGAGTCGCTCAAGAAGATGTCCGCCCTGGAACCGACTGCGCTCCTTCCGGCCCACGGCGATGTGATTCGAGCACCCGAAGCTTTGCTCAATTTCTACATCGAGCACCGCTTGATGCGCGAGAAGAAGGTGCTCGATGCGCTCGAAGCCCGAGGCAAGCCCTCGCGTCCGAGGCACCTCGTCGCCGAAGCATACTCAGACACCCCGAAGCACCTCTGGCCACTCGCCCTCCGTTCCATCGAGGCCCATCTGATCAAGCTCGAACGCGAAGGTCGCATCATCAAAGAGGGAGACTGCTGGGCGCCTGGCTAGGCGCCGGCGCGTGCGCTCACGCAGAAACCGTGCGTGGACGCGTGGTGCAACTAAGCTCTCGAATTGAGTGACCAGTCGTAGCGGTGGTAGTCGAATGTGTAGCCGGCGTCGAACGCCCGCTCGAGAGCCTCCCTTTGTGCATCGCTCGCATGCTTCAGCAAGAATAGCTGTACGCCGGCGCGGCGACCGAAGTCGCTCTCGTAGTACCGGAAGGTAATCGGCATGCCTACTGCCTTGGCCTCGTCGTCGACCTCGACATCGGTAGCGACATAGTTGTTCGCAGCCATGTCCAGCTGGGTGTCGAGCTGGCTCGATTCATAGAACGCAACCGGCGGGCAGCTCGTCGAGGCACAGACCAAGGCTGCATGGATGCGTGGGTCGACGTAGGTGGGACACAAGGCGAGTCTCGGGTCGTCGTCGCCGAACAGACGCGACTTCGAGGCGGGATGCGGCGCATTCCGTCGCAAGATTCCGTTTTCGATCTCGTCGAGGGTCACCACGTGGTCGCCCACCCGATACGCCACGACTCCAAAGAACGACGGGATCTCCATGACCGACTCGCGGACCCCCGTAGCGAGCACGCCGTGAATCGCCAGTACGTTGTACACGTTGATCCAGAACGCGATTCGGGCGCCGTCCTCTGCGAGTTGCTCGGGCTCGACATTGTGAAGAAGGCTGCTCGTGCGCTCGAGCTCCGCAAACGTTGCCGAGGTTTCGAGCTTCGCATAGTCGACCTGCCCGTCCGCACCGATCACGTCCGCCTCGAGGACGCTACCCAGCTTGCGAAGCGCTTCCGCAGCCACGGCAGCCGACACGGGGCCCTCACGCCTCGGTGCGTCCAGGTTGAGGACCCGCCGCGCCAGCCACGCGTTGGGCACGAGCGCCTTGGCGAGCTCGGCGGGGTTCTTGGCTCGGCGGAGCACGTCACCCGCATCGCGTAGGTTTCGAAGCCAGTCCGCCATTGCAGCGAGAGTACGTCCAACGTGCCCTTTCGTCACTCCTCGGATTCGTCCGGCAGCCGAATCAGCGCGCCCGGCGAAGTTTCGAGAGGTCGCACCTGGATCGGTCCGTCTGTCCAACTCTCTCCAGCGACCTCGTGCCGCGCGGTGATCCAAACGGAGCCGGCGGGCACACCGCGCAGCTGAAACGAGCCGCGGGCGTCCGTCAGCGCCGCGCGGCTCCAGCGCGGCGGGTCGTCCCACGTGACCTCGGCACCCGCGACTGGATCTCCGCTCGCGTCCACCACTTCCCCTTCGACCATGCCTCCCGGCTGCAGACGCACCGTTTCGAGCTCCTGTGGGCGGTCGACGTAGCGCGGAGGCTCGATGACGACGCGACGCCGCTGTGTTTCGTAGTCGGAATGCGCCAGGGTCACCTCGTACGTGCCGGTTGGAAGCTGCCGGAACACGAACGTGCCATCGCCCCGTGTCTTGGTTTGCATTCGCGTCGGTCCCTCGAGGTCGACGCTGGCGTTTGCAAGGCCGTCCTCCGTCCAGTCGTCACGCACCCGACCGACGAAGGTCACTCCCGCCGACATGACGACCCGTACATCGTCCACTGCCTCGATCTGCGAGAGTCGCGCCTCGCTGAACGCGGGATGCGCTGCGCGGAGCGAGTATGGGGGGACCGGAAGCGCAGGGACCGAGAAGGTCCCATCGGCGTCGGATTTGGCGTTCCTTCGGGTGGGCGTCTGCGGGTCGTTCGAAGAGACGGTGATCAGCGCACCGCCCACGCCAAAGCCGCGCTCGTCGACCACGCGTCCGTGCATCGTGTACAGCGAAGTCGCGAGAGCGAGCTCCACCGTGACGAGCGCATCGTCGCGGCCGATGGTCACGGTCGTGCGCGCGGCGGGCAGATCGTAGGGCAGGGCGGTGATCGTAGCTTCGCCCCGGACCCCGCGGAACGAAAACGAGCCGTCGGAGGCGGTGACATCCATGCGTGGCACTTGCTCCTCGCGGACCCGGAGCTCCACGGGAATCGACTCGAGACCAAGCCCGCGCTCGTCGACGACCCGGCCCGCCAGCTCTGCTCCCGGTCGCATCACGATGCGGATGTCGTCCGACGTCGACGTGGTGTTCGGAGCCACGCGGATGGGATCGGTCTGCGTCGGCGCGAAGCCCTCGTGGCTGGCCGCCACCGTGTACGATCCGGGTTGCAGGTGGCCGAGCGAGAAGCGGCCATCGATCGCCGTCGTCGTTTGACCAACGAACGCGAGAGTGCTGCTCTCCGCCGCCGAGATGGGCGGCACCGGCCCGGTAGTCACGCCCAACGAGCCCGCGCTCGGCGCGCTCGGTTGCGCCTGTTTTCCAAACGCGCGGACCCATGCGCCGGGGACGGGTCGTCCGCGCTCGTCGACGACGCGGCCGTGGATGCGCGAGGCACGTTGCAAACGGACGATCAGCGCGTCCGAATCGATGGTGTGCGTCACGGGTCCCACGATCAGATAGCCCTCTGCGTCGACGTAGAGGCTCTGCTCGTCGCCGATGATCCCGACGAGGCTGAAGTAGCCGCGAGCGTCCGACTTCGTGCGGCGCGTGTGCAGCCCGAGCGCTCCGGTGGCGACGGTGACCTCGGCGGCGCGCACTCCGGCGCCCGTGCGGGCGTCGACCACCTGCCCGCTCAGTGTCCAACCTCGACCGAGCCTCACGGCAAACGCACGCTGGGCTCCGGGATCCAGGATCAAACCCTCAATCGGCGGCGCCACCATGGGCCCCTTGGAGACCCTGAGCTCGTAAATCCCCGCAGGGATGTCGGCCCAGTGAAAGCGCCCGTCC
>WOR8_10008920_pt1 | contig 10354 bp, 14 predicted proteins | sample DeeMarSeWOR38_10_FD_19890 | JGI IMG/M metagenome (IMG submission 19890)
TTGTGATGTACGACGGCCGGGTGAGCCTGGTTGACTTCGGTATTACAGGTTATCTGGACGAAGAGACCATGCGGCAAATAGCAAATATTTTTCTGGGTTATGCAGAGCATGACTATGACCTGGTGATGGATGCTTTTTTGGAAGCGGGCCTAATCGATGAAGAAAAAATAGATCTGGATAGCTTCAGAACTGATCTGAAAGATGCCAGTGAGGCCTTCTATGGCAGATCGTTGCAGTCCATATCAGTTAAAGATGTCTACGATCAGATTATTTATCTGGCTCTCAAATATCACATCCAGTTACCCAGAAACCTTTTGTTGCTTTTGAAGACTTTTGTTCAGACTGAAGCACTTGGAAAGATTTTGGGAAGTGACGTAAGCCTGCTGGAGTTCACCAAACCTTACGCCAAGAAGCTACTCGAGCGCGGCTATGACGCAAAAAAAATCTTCAAAAATATCGGCAGGGACACCCGATATATGGGCAAATACGCCAAGGTCATGCCCAAATTTGTCCACGACATACTCAAACAGGTGGCCAAGGGCAAACAAAAAGTTGAGATCTGGCACGAGGGTTTTCAGCAGCTCGATATAAAATTTGAAAAAGGTCTCAATCGTCTAACCGTTGGCCTGGTTATCTCTGCTTCCATCATTGCTGCTGCCATGGTACTCAATTCGGCCCAGAGAGTCCTTGTTTTCAACTTAGAATTCCTCGGCCTGGGACCGGTTTCTCTTACTACCATTCTGGGTGTAGTCGGTTACGTAATTGCCACCGTTCTAGGGGTTTGGCTTATCGTTTCTATTTACCGCTCGGGAAAATTGTGAAATGGCAGCAACGGTTCTAATGGACACCCCTGACAGCGGGGCTTGGGCTGACAGTGGAGCTTCCCCACTCTCACCAGCAGGGCGTGGTATTGGTTGAACAGCCTTATGTCTAATGGCAAGTGCTGGGTGAACAATTCCTGCAGTTCATCATAGCTAACTTCTTCACCAACTAGGCCGTGGCGGTTCATGACCCGGTAAGTATAGGTGTCCACGACGAAGACCGGCCTCTGTAGTGCATAAAGCAGAATACTGTCCGCCGTTTCCGGACCCACGCCGTTGACGGCCAAAAGCTCCTTTCGCAACTGGTCCGTCTCTGTCTGGCCCATAGTTTCAAGATCACCGGAGTAAGTCTCAGTTAAAAATTCAATCAAATTCTTGAGCCTCCGGGCTTTTAGGTTGTAATAGCCGGCTGGTTTAATTAGCCGTGCCAAGTCCTCAGTGGGTATGGCCTGGAGCTTGTGCGGATTGAGCAGGTTATTGCCCTTCAAGTTGGCTATGGCCTTCTCAACTCCCTGCCAGTTCGTATTTTGGGTAAGCACGGCTCCAACCATCACCTCCAGGGGGCTCTCTGCCGGCCACCAGTTCTGCGGGCCGTAAGCCTCCAACAAGAGTTCGTAGATCTCCTTGAGTCTGTCAGAAAGGGTGTTCATTCGAATCTCGGAAACCTGCTCACTTGCCCGTGGTGTAATAAGCATCAAGGAGCCAGCAGGCTAACACAGGGCCTAGAGCCATTTCATCATTTCTCATTCAGCATTTATCATTTCGCATTGATTTTGAATGACATATGAAAAATGTGCAATGAGCAATGATAAATTATTTACTGCCCGCTGCCAGCTGTAATCTGCGTCTCACTGTGCCTAAAGGTGAGATATGCTTTAGCCTCTTTATTCTGCGCGGGCAGGGAATTCGCCTCTTTACATCCCATGGGCTTGGAGTGTACCATCGGATCTTGTATTACACCCACAGTCCCGAACCGAAAAGCGTGATCAAAGACATTCACCCACGTATTTCTTGGCATAACCTCTATTTGCCCTGCTTGATGATCCTCGGAGAACTATTATGGCAATAAGCCTGGCACTCATTGTAGTCTTCGGCCTGGCAGCGGATATCATCTTCCGCAAATTTAAGCTTCCTGGCCTGGTCGGTATGCTCATTGTCGGAGTTCTGGTAGGCCCCTACGTCGTAGGTCTCATGCGACCAGACATGATGCAGGTTTCTGCTGACTTCAGAAAAATCGCCCTAATTGTCATTCTGCTGCGGGCCGGATTCGAGTTGCGACGGGACACCCTTCACCGGGTGGGTAAAACAGCGATCATCATGTCGGCTGTGCCGGCCATCTTTGAAATTGCCGCAATAGTGGCGGTGGCGCCTTACTTCCTGGAACTCTCCCTCCTCGAAGCCACCATCCTGGGCAGTATTCTGGCAGCGGTCTCCCCGGCTGTGGTGGTCCCCCTGATGATCGATTTTATGGAGCGCGGCAAAGGGGCCAAGAAGGGCATCCCAACAATGATATTGGCGGCCTCCTCGGTGGATGACGTCTTCGTTATCGTCCTCTTTTCCATCTTTCTCGGTATGTATGGCGGCCACAAGGTCAATATCGCTTGGCAACTTGCCGGCATACCCATATCCATCGTCTCCGGCGCACCCTTCTGGTTATAGGGACTTCCATATGTCTCCTGTGGTTGGAGGAAATCGCCCACAATGTAGTGCCCATCGCCGCCCTGTTGGGGGTGATGGCCATAGGCTTCATCATCTTGGAAAAAGAGGAAGCCATTGCCCATGTCATCTCCCAAAAGCTCAAAAAGCTGTGGGTCTTTGCGGAACTTTTGCTTTTTGTCCTGGTGGGAGCCCAGGTAAATGTATCTGTGGCCTGGAAGGCGGGGGCGGCTGGGCTCGCAGTCATTTTCATCGGCCTGGTGGCCAGATCCATTGGTACCTACCTGTCGGTTTTGGGCACCGATTACACTTGGAAAGAGCGCTTGTTTTGTGTGGTTGCTTACGTGCCCAAAGCAACTGTTCAGGCGGCCATCGGCGCAGTCCCTTTGGAAGCTGGGGTGGCCGGTGGAGAGGTGATTTTGGCTGTGGCAGTGCTCAGCATCCTGGTGACAGCACCCCTAGGTGCCATCGGCATTATGCTCCTGGGTGAACCCATCTTGGAAGAAGAGAAGCTCACGACCTACCGGTTCAAGACTTTAAGAGAGAAATTGCAGCTGCCAAGGGTAGGCGAGAGAATAAGAAGCAAAAGATATGGAACTATTTGGAAGATAATAGAAGAAAAGGAGGTTTGGCTGAAGACGCCAGGGGCGGAATGGAAGGAACCTGAGCCCATGCCGGCCATCTATTTGAGATTCTGGCAGCCGGAGTCGAGCAGTTCAGCCGGCACGGGCAAGACCATGGAATACAGGTACAGTTTTGTTGACACTTCATTTCACGCCAACTGGGAAATTCTGTATGATTAGCGCAGAGCGCCTAGCTCGCGCAGCGAGATGGGCGAGACGTGAGGTCGAGCGAGACGAGGGTTAAAGGTCAATTCGTAATTATATCCCCATGCTCTTTGCCCAATGAATTCCGACTCCTCTTTTCAAGGCTAGGTTCTCTGGACGTTTATTACTTACCTGCTTTCTTATGGGGGCTGGTACAGATTCAAATAACCCTCCCCGATAGAGGATACCCGCCGTGTTTAGGTTCTTGCACCAAGACTTAGAGGTTAAATATGAACTGGAAAACGAAACCCACTGATCGCTTCGTGCTGAGATTTATCAAAGTCTATGTGTCGGCGCCTGTCTCTAGGGTTCTCGTCGGTATTTTGCCGGATCTTCGACCCACAGTCCTGACCATATTTGCCGTCTGCCTGGGAATATTTGGCGGAATCGCATTCGGGCTGGGTTTAGCCTGGGTTGGGGGCCTCCTGGCAGCAGCAGCTCAGGTTCTGGATGGGGTGGATGGTCAGGTAGCGAGGCTCACCGGCAGAGAGAGTACTAAGGGTGCGTTCCTGGACTCGGTACTGGACCGTTATATGGATTTTTCCCTTATATTCGGCATGCTTTTTCACTGCCTTCGCTTTTCCATCGGTGTCAACCTGGGAGGTATAGTGCTGAGCTCTTCCTGGCTGATTTTGATTACGGGTCTGGCGGCCGCCGGCTCGAGCCAGGTGAGCTACGCCACCGCCCGAGCAAATACTTTGCAGCTTGACTACCATCGTCCGGAATATGCTGGCAAGGGTAGTCGCACTGCAGTCATTATAATTTGCGGTCTCCTCACTCCTTTGTGGATTCATTTCCCCCTGGTAGCACTAGTTTATCTAGCTCTACACCCTAATATTGCAGTGCTTGTATCTTTGCTCAGGCTGTACGGACAAGAGGCAGGGGGCCACTAGGCGCTTTGGTAATTTCGGATTGCGGATTGTGGATTTGGGAAGGCATAGAGCATAGGGTAAAGCGAGGTGGGACTTTCAGCTAGCAGCCGGCAACTGGCAGCTGGCAGTAAAAAGATATCCTGTATACAGAATCATTGCTGCATGCTGCGAGCTGTCTGCTGTCGGCTGGCTTAGTGCTGGGCACTAAGGCGAAAATTCGTCCTCCCCATACCTTCTTTTTTTAAGCATCATCCTGACAAATCCGCCAATAGTTATCAATGCTGCGAGAAAAAAGAGGATTGTATAGAGGTTGTTTGCCAGGTAAGTGAACCAGGTAATCTTTTTTCTGAGATGGATGTGCCATCTTCTTTCGAGTTCATCAAAGGAAATTGCAAAACTTTTCAAAACTGCCCCGTCTATTTCATTGCCGGCCTGCAGATGGCCAAGGAGGTCTTGAATTCCCTTTCGGCCAAATTCATGGTTGATAAACTCAACAAAGCTTTTACTCTCCTCATAAGCCAGCAGAAGGGACTCTTTGTCCCTGGGGAAGCTCTGGCTCAATACTCTCATACTGAAAAGCTTCTTTGACAGGACAGCCTTATTTAGAATGGATCCCTTTCTGCTCATCATTATCTCTGCAATACCGTCACTGGTTAACTGGGCAATCCCCTCATCGAGCCACCGTGGTAGCCTGCCATTCTTTACCTGGTCGTGTAGAAGCAAATGACACAGTTCGTGCTTCATTATCGCGCCGAGACTGAATGGTGCGGTGTTCATCTTGGTATAGTCGATCACCATCAGGTTTCTCTGGGGGACAGCGTAGGCAACAACCACTGTGCTCCCGGTCATTTCCTCAAATCTCTCCCGATTGGTGGTGAGCACCACTGTTGGCCTGAAATCCAGATTCAAGTTTAAGCTATTTTCTAAATCACTTTTTATTTTGGGAAAGATGTTGGCGGCTTCATTTGCAACAAATCTCAATGGCTCTTCGAATATAACAACTATCTCATCTGTTTGAATTACACTTGCCTGCTCAGCATAAAGAGATGAGTGGGACAACATCAAGAAGATAACAAATAGGAATAACTCTTTTCGGGCCATGGGTTTCAACGTATGCACGAGAATGGTTATTTATGCCCCATAGAATCTTTCTAGTCTTTGTAGATTATTACTCCAGGGTAGTCAACTTGCCGATCGGATCAAATCGCTCAAAGAGAGTTACAGGAGAAGATAAAGTTCACAGATAAAATTGATTAATTCGCTGATTTGGGATCGTCGCTCCCACTTCGGGCAACGGATTCTTCTATGGCTTGAATTTTGCAAGCAAAATCCTCCTTGATTGTTATAGGCCTTGGATAACCTTCCAGGTTTACCTAACAAGGAGGTTAACATTATGTTGCGCTTGATAAGAATGTGTCCAAAGTGCAGGGCCAGGATTTTGCTAAGGGCCAGGGTAGGGCAGCGGGTGACTTGCCCCGAATGTAAGAGCTCCTTCGTGGCTCAAGAAAACTAGTGGTAGCAAAGGAAAAAGCAGTAAGAGGCTAGTTGATCAAAATCGAAAGAAGGGTGGAAAAAGTCATGACTCTCACCAAAGCTGACATTGCGGATACCATTAGCGACCAGGTGGGCTACACCAAGAGAGAATCCCTCAAAATAGTAGACCACCTTTTCGAGTACATCAAGAAATCCCTTGAAGGTGGCGACGATGTTCTCATAAGCGGCTTCGGTAAGTTCTCGGTGAAGGATAAGAGGGCGAGGAAGGGCAGGAATCCTCAGACCGGGGATCCCATACTTTTGTCACCCAGGAAGGTAGTGACCTTCAAATATTCCGGCAAGCTGCGAGATATAATCAACGATGATGTTTAGGCCGGGATGGACATTATATCTAACGTCCATTCTGCGCCTTTAGAGAGGAATTGGTTTATTCGAAGAGTTTCTCCTGGATTTCAATCCTGCGCTGCTCCAGTGCATACTTTAGAAACTTCCTTTCAGCCTTTCTGTAGTCTTCCTCCCCGTAATAATTGCGGTTCTCCTCTGTTCGAAAGAGAGCTTTATATCTTTCCAACAGCAGCCGGATACCTGACTTGTCTTGTATTTTCATTTTTCCAATCACAACCTTTCACTATCTAAAACTTTTACAACCAGATGTAGTGCCCGGGCGGTAATTCCCTACGGTCCTCGTCGCTCCGTCGCTCCATGCCCCTTCGTCTTTCCGGGCCAGTGTAGTTGGGGTCGTCAAGTTGCCTCCGCTCCTCGCCGGACCGCCTCTCTTTGCCACTCCTCCTTTCTTCCCGAAGTTCAGCCACTAAAATCTCCCTGCTTTTTCTGCTCTATGCCCTGTTGCCTAAAAGCAATCTTGATCGTTTTGGAGAAGCCTCAGGGAATCTCAAAGATCACTTGGGCACAAAGAGTCTAATTTCGAGTCGGGCAAGACGACAATTTCTCGTGTAACTTCAGATTGATAGTGTTCATTGTTACAAATAACCTAACACAAATCGTACCAAGTCTGGCTTATTGATTTATTATAAATAATTACAGGTAGTTATGAAGAAAAGGGGAGAAAATTGTGCAGGAAATCCTGGGTAATACGATGCCAATAGTGGAAAAGTTTTTCCACTATTTTCACCATTGTTACCATGGGCGAAAGGCCGGAGAATCATTTTTTGCTTTAATTTTGATAATTTGGCATGTATTTTGCTTTTTTGTTGACCTAAAGGTTTGAAAATAAAGCATGTTTTTGTAGTTGTTTCTATTTGCGGATTTTCACTGAGAGGGTGCGAGGGTAGGGGAGGAAGGTGACAGCAAGATGATATATGGCGATAGACGAACATACCCCAGAGCCGAGGTAAAGTGGCCCGTTTCCGCAGTTACAACTGAGGGAACCATTCATGGTGAGACCAAGAATCTCAGCATGCTGGGGGCGTTTATTTGCTGTCCTCAACCTCTGAGATTGAATGAAATCGTGGCATTGACCATCAACATCCCGGACACGGAGCACTCCCTTACAGTTAGGGCACAAGTGGTGTGGTCAAATGGTTGCGCTTGCAAGGACGAGACGAGCCCAAATGGTATGGGCGTAAGGTTCATATGGCATTGTGGCATACTCACCAACGATAATTGAAACCAGTAGTAGTCATTCAAGCGTGTAGCCCGGATGTTTCATGAATCCGCCTCAGGGGGACCACGGATATGGCCGTCCCTCCTGGCGTCCTCAAGCGTCGGTCCCTGCGACGTACCGTTCAGGTACGCCTCAGAACCAACACCCTGCGGTTGCCAGGTGGTACACTCATCTTCGCGGTCTCGCGACAGCAATTCATAAAATATCCGGGCTAGGCAGCCGGTCTTTAACAAAGGATACTCGTCATGACCCTAACCAAAGCAGACATAGCCGAAAAGGTCCGCAGCCATGTGGGCCGGAACAAGAAAGAATCCGCCCAGATGGTTGACACTCTTTTCGAGATAATCAAGGAGTCTCTCCAAGAGGGAAAGGATGTCATGATAAGTGGGTTCGGAAAGTTCTCAATCCGTGACAGGGGAGAAAGAATAGGCAGGAACCCACTCACTGGCGAACCCATAATGCTACCGGCAAAGAGAGTCGTGACTTTCAGGAGTTCTGGAAAACTTAGGGAGAAAATCAACGGAAAAGAGAGGTAAGCTGTTTTTTGCCTCCAGCAAAAGATTCAACTGTTCCGCAGAAAGACGGTTAAGTCGATATGGTCTTGGGGATCAAAAGTCGCGGGCAGCCTAGAGCAAAAATAAAGTGGCCCGTCCTAATACAGACCACCAGTGGTTCAATAAGCGGGGAGACCCATAACATCAGCACCAGTGGTGCCTTCATATTCTGCCAGGATCCGTCAAACCTAGAAGACAACTTTCAAATAATAATCAAGGTTCCACATCGTCAGTCGCTGAGCCTGTCGGCAAAGGTCATTTGGAAGACAGTTGCCACAATGAACGACAAAGCTTCAGGTTCTGGTATCGGCATCCAGTTCTCAGAAATCTCAGCAGATGACCGGAGGCTACTCCAAGCCTTGATCGCAAACCACCGATAATAACTTCATTTGTCACTTATCCCTTGGCACCATGTTTGCAATAGAATTCCAATGAGGTGGGCTTGTAGCTCACCCATACCATTTCCCTCGTCCCCCATCGGCACAGGAGAGTCGGTGGGGGACTTTTTTGCCCTGCCAGACCTCAGCTTTTCCCCTTGCACCTACCCAGTCTAGCCTGTATATTCCACAAATCCTTTTGGCCAAATATTCGACCAGATTGATACTTCTTAACTCCGCTGCTGAGCTTCTTGCTGCCCGCAGTGGGCCAAAGAAGCAAGGTGAGATTTCCTAGGGAAAGGGGAGCGAGGACAGGAAGGAGAATATCAAGATGAAAAAAGTTTTACTACTACTACTATTTATTACTATCCTCCCTGCCAAAAGTTTTCCTGTGGTTAAACAAAAAAATCAACTATTGCAGGCAACAACTGCTGCTTTGGTCGTACAGTCACTTCAATTAGGTGATAAAGCACAACAGTTATTTAGTATAAAAGACGATCTTCTAAATATAGTAAAAATAAAAGAAGGTAATCTTACGTCACAAGAAGATATGATGATTAATGCAGCGTCAGAAATGAAGTACATTGCTACAGTAGCATATTTCGAAGGCAACTTATTAGGGGCTGTGTTGGCCTTAAAAAAAGAGTTCAAGATGCATTTTATAAATAATCGAATATTAGAAATTGAGAATGCAATAAAAAACACCACTTCAAGTTTGCAACCTATCCAGGTTGCACACTCGAGAATAGAGGATAAGTCGGCTGTACGCCAATTGGATAGATCAATAAAGGCCGTAAGAGAAATACTGGAGATATACAGGAATAGTATTGAGATCTTACAAAGGATAAAGGAAAAAGAATTTGGCCAAGAGGAGATAAAACAACCATCCAACTAAGGAGAAAGTCGGTCCCCCGGAGGAGAGATAATTCCCGAGGGAATTGAAATAAATTCAAGGAACCGTTAGGCTAAAAGAGCAGATCAATATCAAACAGTCTTGTATCAATACGATGTGGCTCCTGTCTGCCAAGAGATCGAGCCTGGAATCATCAAGGAATCCAGGCCCAGAGGACTTGACTTTGAGCTGCCCCCTCAAGGGGCTTTAGGAGTCTTTCCTTCGCACGAGAGTCAACTGGAGTAATGGAGTGGTGGAGTACTGGAAATTTCTAACGACAATGCCATTAAAACTTGACTTGGCCCAAAGGACCAAGTTTTTTTTGCCCAAATAGAGAGGCAGCCTATGGGGAGCTACAAAAGTCATTTGGCAGGAGACAAAAGATGCATATCTTGTGGCGCCCAGGGAGATAGTGTGCACCTCCTTAATCAAAGAGCAGAATATAGAGGAGGAGTAGAGAGCTATTATTTTCGCTGTGGCCATTGTCGGCAGTATTTTGTGGAATACTGGATCAATGGAGAATTGAAGAAGGTGCTAGCCTCGTGAAGGGGGCCTCAGTGCGGTTCGGGCGAACCCGGAGAAAAAGATAAGATCCATTCACGAAGCAGTTAACCGTAAAAGGACTTGGGGATGGCGAAGCTTAATAAAATTGCCTTGGGATTAATAACAGAGCTGGTGTCTATTCGGGATGAGTTGGCATCGGCACTGGACAACATAGAAGGTAAAGGTAAGGCTGAGGTTATTCATGCACATGACCGTCTTGCAGATTTGGCGGCAAATGTCACCCTTCTGGTCGGTCAGTTCAACCTCAAGAATCTAGCTACATTCATCAAGGGTAGGACAAAAAGGGGATAGTCTGCCGCCATCTAGCTATCTAGCAGATTGGTAAAGAAATCATTGAGCAGTTTCCCCATGGACAGAAACTAAAGAAAAGGAGGAGAGAAAATGAAAGCAGTAGTCTACGAAGAATATGCCCCGGATGATGATTTTAAGAGAATCCTTAAGGTGAAAGAAATTGATGAGCCGAAAGCAAAGCCCAATCAAGTAGTTTTCCAGGTAAAGGCAGCAGCCCTGAACTACAACGACATCTGGGGAATGCGAGGAACGCCCATTCCAGTACCCTTGCCCCACATTTCGGGCTCCGACGCCGCAGGGGAAGTGATTGCTGTAGGGGAAGATGTGAAGCACATTAAAGTTGGAGACAGGGTTGTATCTCACTCCAACATGTCCTGCAGGG